>ERZ501016.52-NODE-52-length-58919-cov-8.285608_pt1 | contig 58919 bp, 60 predicted proteins | sample MGYA00248889_ERZ501016 | MGnify/ENA primary metagenome ERZ501016 (study PRJEB25958, sample SAMN03398594) | human skin metagenome | study: EMG produced TPA metagenomics assembly of the Human Skin Microbiome Metagenome (human skin metagenome) data set. | reverse complement strand
TCGACGCGGTGTCCGTGGCGTCACGGGACGGCGCCGGGGTCTCGACGGTCGCGCCGGGGGTCTCCGGCGCGGCCGACGACGCAGCGGTTGACGCGGTGGCCGGCGGTGCCGTGGTGGGCACCGTCGCCGTCCCCGTCGTCGCCGGCGTGGTGGTTCCCTTGGCGGTCGTGCCCGCGGTCGCCGGAGCGGTGGTGGTGCGTGCGGTGCCGCCGGCGGCGGTGGTCCGGGCGGTGGTCGCCGGTGCTGTACGGGTCACCGTGGCCGTGGTCGGGGCAGCAGCGGTCGCCGTTTGGCCGGCCGTGGCGGTGTCCGTTCCCTCGTTGGCGGGGCGTGCCGTGCCGCGCACGGTGCGTACGGCCGGGGCGGACGCGGAACCGGAGCCGAGGTGGAAGCGCCAGCCCTCGAACCCGCCGGGCTGGGCCAGGCGGCCGCCGGCCCCCGAGCTGGAGAACGACCACGAGCCACCCACGGAGGCGGTCCAGTAGGACCAGAACGCCGTCTCTGGGGGCATCTGCACGCATGCCTCCCGGTACGACGGGTTGTTGGGGAGCGAGAGCGTCTCCGACGCGGCTGGCCTCCCGTTCACGCGGCACACGGCTCCGGGCTGGCGCTGCGCCGGGGCCCAGCCGAAGCCGGCGAGCACCAGGGCGTCGAGGCCGGTCCCCGCCCTGCCGGACGCGGCCACCGCGGCGGCGAAGTTCTCCGCGCAGTGCACGGCGGTGCCGCCGCCGAGCCCTCCGTAGTCCACCGCCACCGTCACGCCGAGGGAGTCGCTGCAGGGCCCGTCGCTCCAGGTGCCGGCCGCGTGGGCGGGCGTGGCGACGAGCACGGAGGACGCGATGAGCAGGAGGGCGAGGAGCGTACGCAGCATGGGGACTCTCAGATCAGGGGGTGGCGGGCCCGCCGGGGTGTGCCCAGCGGGCCCGCCAGGTCGGTCAGGCGATGTAGCCGCCGAACCGGTCGAGCAGGGCGTACACCGGTGCCGGGCTGGCACCGACGACCTGGACGTTGCCGGCCTCCGACGTCTCGACGAGTGCGGCGTTGGAGGACGGCACCCCGGCGACGAAGTTCACCGTCGAGGTGGTGTCGTAGACCAGCGTCCGGGCCCCCGAGCTCTCCCGCTCCAGGGCGAGGTAGCCGGCGGCCGCGGGGCGGGCAGCCGTCGCGTTGGTCATCACCGCTCCGTACCGCGACCCGACGGCCGAGGTGGTCGAGACGGTCACCGTACGGGCCGTGGTCAGCGGCCGGTTGGCCGTGACGTCGTCGAGCACGCGGCTGGGTGTCTCGACCACGTACGCACCGGAGCGCGCCGCCTGGCCGCCCACGATGTAGCCCACCACGTCGGCGACGACCTGCGACGGCGCCGGGGAGGTGTTGCCGAGGGTGACCGCGCCGGAGGCGCTGAGCGGCGCCACGACCAGGTTCGCCCGGGTCTCGCCGGTCACGAAGTTGAGCACGGAGGTGCCGGCGCTGCTGCCGCCCGCGGCGTACGCGGTCAGGTAGCCCGGTGCACCAGGCTCGGTGACGGTGAGGTTGAGCACCGCGGCGGTCGCGCCGGCGGGGATGTTGCTGCGCCCGGTGACCTGCAGCTCCCGGGTGCTGTTCGCCGGGACGACGCCCGACTCACGGCTGTCGAGCAGGCGCACCGGCGAGGCTGTCTGGGTCATCCCGGCCACGGTGGCCGAGCCGCCGGTGGTGTAGCCGACGACGTCGGCGACGACCTGCGTACGCCCGGGGGCACCGTTGAACAGCGTGACCTGCCCGTTGCTGCCGACCTTCACCGTCACCAGGTTGGGGATCGTCTGACCGGCCACGAAGTTGACGTTCGACGCCGTCGGGCGGGAGGTGCCCGCCGGGTAGGCCGTGAGGTAGCCAGCGGCCTGCGGGTCGGTCACGGTGACGTTGAGCACGACCGAGCCGATGTTCGCAGGCAGCCCGCCGACGCCCGCCACCTGCAGCGCCACGCCGGTCTGGCCGGGCACGGCGCTGGTGGTGCGGGTGTCGAGGATGCGGAACGGCTTGGCCGGCACGTACGCACCGGCGTCCAGGGCCGGGGCCGCGAGGGTGTCGAAGCCCACCGGGTTGAGGGCCAGTGCGCCCTGGGCAGTCGCGCGCACGAACTGGTCACGAGCGGTGGCCGTGACCGTGCCGCCGGGGCCGCCGATGTCGCTCAGGGCCTCGGCGTTGTACGCGATGGCGCCGGCGCTCGGCCCGGAGGTGACGCGCAGCGAGGAGACGTACTGCTGGGCCTTCGTCACCACGGTGTCGTTGCCGGTGCCGACGAGAGCGGCCGCGGCGAGCCCGGTGGAGTTGGCGTTGGCGTTGACGGTCGGGCCGCTGCCGCCGAAGCCGCCGTCGGGGCCCTGCTTGCCAGCGAGCCAGGACACGGCACTGGCCAGGGGGGCGTCCACACCCGCAACACCCTTCGCCTTGGCGGCCCGCAGCGCCATGAGCGCGAGCGCGGTGGAGTCAGGGTCGGCCTTGGTGGCGTCGCTGCAGGGGGCTGTGGTGTCCAGCGTGAACCCGCCACCGGTGCACTGGAGGCCGACCAGCCACTCGACGGGCTTCGAGGGCAGGTCACCGGTGCGCGCCAGGCCCAGGACGACGAACGCCTGGCTGAACATGTTGGCGTAGTCGTCGCCGCCCAGGTCCTTCACCCGGCCGTCGGCCTGGACGGTGCGGAGCGCCTGCGCGCGCAGGTCGCGGCCACCGGCGCGGGTGGGGTCGGTCCCGGCGACGCCGGCGGCGAGCAGCAGCTTGCCCGTGGCACCGGAGATCGTCTGCGTGACGCCCGCGTCGTCGGTGTACGTCGTGTAGGCCGTGCTCTTCGAGGCCAGCTCGTTGGCCATGGCCTGCACACGTGCAGCAGGCGCGCCAGCGGCCACCTGCACGAAGAACGAGTCGATCGAGCCGCCGTACGTGACGCCGTAGGCGCTGCTCAGGAGCCGGCCGTCAGCGGTCTGGGTCCGCAGCCAGGCAGCGGTGCCGGCGGCAGCGGTGGGGTCGGCGGCGTACGCCTTCGGCGTCACAGCGGGGGAGAGCGGCAGCAGCGCGGCCGCGAGCAGGGCGGCGGCCGCCCCGCGACGAGTGGTGAGTTTCCGGCTCATGGGAATCCTTCCCAGAGTCGAATCTGGGAACGTTGCCCCGCGCACGGCCGGAGCGTCCAGACCCGATCTGCAGTCCTCGACAGATGGATGGTGTGACCGACGCGCTCGGTGCTCCGGCTCGTGACCACTGCGTGCGGTCACCTACGGTTGCGGGTCAGCGCCGGGCTTGGACCGGCTTCCCCTCGTGCGTCGGCTGTGCAGTTGTGCGCTCACCCTAACAGCCGCCCCCGGCTGCCAGGCAGCGGGGGACGGCTGTCACGGAAGGGGTCCCTCAGGAGGGGTGGGTCATGTCGGCCGGGACCACCCAGGCGTCGAACTCCTCGCCCGTGAGGTGGCCGGACTCGACCGCCGACTCCTTGAGCGTGAGCCCCGCCTTGTGAGCGTGCTTGGCGATCGCGGCCGCCTTGTCGTAGCCGATGTGGCGGTTGAGCGCCGTCACCAGCATCAGGTTCGAGGCGAGGTTGGCCTCGATGCGCTCGGTGACCGGCTCCAGCCCGTCGGCGCAGTGCTCGGCGAAGGAGACGCAGGCATCAGAGATGAGCCGGATCGACTCCAGGCAGCACCACGCCATCACCGGCTTGTACACGTTGAGCTGGAAGTTGCCCTGGCTGCCGGCGAAGGCGACCGTGGCGTCGTTGCCGAACACCTTCGTGGCGACCATCGTGATGGCCTCGGCCTGGGTGGGGTTCACCTTGCCCGGCATGATCGAGCTGCCCGGCTCGTTCTCCGGGATGCGCAGCTCGCCGATGCCGTTGCGGGGGCCGGAGGCGTACCAGCGGACGTCGTTGGCGATCTTCATGAGCGCGCCCGCGAGCGTACGCAGCGACGCGGACACCTCGACCAGCGCGTCGTGCGCCGACAGGGCGGCGAACAGGTTGTCGGCCTGGGTGAACTCGATGCCGGTCTCCGCGGTGATCTTCTGCGCCGCGAGCCGGCCGAAGTCGGGGTGCGCGTTGAGGCCGGTGCCGACGGCGGTGCCGCCGATGGCGAGCTGGCGCGCGCGCTCGTCGGCGTGCCGGACACCCTCCAGCGCGAAGTCGATCTGCGCGACCCAGCCACCGATGACCTGGCCGAGGGTGACGGGCGTGGCGTCCTGCAGGTGCGTACGGCCCACCATCACCAGGTCGGCGTAGGTCTTGGCCTTCTCGGCGAGGGTGTCGCGGAGGCGGGCGACACCGGCGTACAGACGGGCGTCCAGCTCGCACACCACGGCGATGTGCATCGCGGTGGGGAAGGTGTCGTTGGAGCTCTGGCCGCGGTTCACGTGGTCGTTCGGGTGCACCGGAGCCTTGCTGCCCATCTCGCCCCCGGCCAGCTCGATGGCCCGGTTGCTGATGACCTCGTTCGCGTTCATGTTCGACTGCGTGCCCGACCCGGTCTGGAAGACGACCAGCGGGAAGTGCTCGTCGAGGTCGCCGCGCACCACCTCGTCGGCGGCGCGCACGATGAGCTCGGCGACGTCGGCGGGCAGCTGGTCGAGCTCGGCGTTGGCCTGGGCTGCGGACTTCTTCAGCACGCCCAGCGCCCGGATCATCGGGCGGCCCCAGACGAAGGTGTCGCGACCGATGTCGAAGTGGTGGAGGCTGCGCTCGGTCTGCGCCCCCCAATAGCGGTCGGCCTGGACCTCGACGGGCCCCATCGAATCTGTCTCAGTGCGTGTCTGCGCCATGGGTGCAGTCCTACGGGATCGGGGGCGGCTCCACAAGTCGGCGACGCCGCTCGGCGGCGTACGAGGCCGCGGCCGACAGGATCACCCGGGCGGTCAACCCTCCAGGAGGCCCGCACGCTCCTGCGTCAGCTGGTCGATCCGGGCGAGGGCCTGGTCGCGTTGCCACAGCAGCTGTGGCCGCAGGGTGTGCAGCGCGGCGATGGTCGACCGCACCCCATGGCGCGTCTCGTAGATCTTGCTGGCCACGAGCACGTGCGTCACCGGGTGGGTCACCCAGGCGTCGACCTGCTGCAGGATCATGGGCACCTGCAGGGCGTCGCGGAGGGCCGCGTCACGCGACAGGTCGACCAGCAGTGCCTCGGTCGGGGACAGCATGAGCCGAACCTAGCCGGGCAAGGGCCGAGATCTGCCGTGCTGCTCGTCACGGGTCTCGCCGGCGGGGACGGGTCACGCCAGCAAGGACAAGGCGTCAGGATGGGCCCATGCCCCGGTGGATCGACACGCTGCAGCACGAGGCCGAGCGCGCCCTGGCGCCGGAGGTGGCCGACTACTACCGCGTCGGCGCGGGGGCGGGGATCAGTGTGGCGGAGGCACCCGCCGCCTGGGACGCGGTCCGGTTCCGCCCCCATGTGCTGCGTGACGTCACGACGGTGAGCACGAGGGTGTCGGTGCTGGGCACCGACCTGGCGAGCCCGGTGCTCGTCGCGTCGTCGACGCTGCAGATGCAGGCGCACCCCGACGGCGAGGTGGCCATGGCCGCTGGGACACGCGAGGCCGGCTCGCTGCTCGTGGTGTCGAGCAACGCGGGCCGTACCTTCGCCGACGTCGGGCGCGCCGGCAGCCCGTGGTGGGTGCAGGCGTACGTGCTCGCCGACCGCGACCTCACCGGCGAGATGCTCGATGCGGCCGTCGCGGCCGGGGCCCGGGCGGTGGTGCTCACCGTGGACACCCCCGTCGTGGGCACCAAGCGCTGGCAGGGCGCCGACGTGTGGGACGTGGTGCCGGTCGAGCACACGATGGGCAACTGGGCGCGTACGGGCGGCCGCCGCGACCCCAACGCCAAGGCCCGCGACCTCACGGTGGCCGACATCGCGTGGACGGCCCAGCGCTGCGGCGTGCCGGTGGTGGTCAAGGGTGTGCTCCGCGGTGACGACGCCCGTGCGGCCGTCGACGCCGGAGCGGCCGGTGTGATCGTGTCCAACCACGGAGGGCGTCAGCTCGACCAGGCCGTGCCGACGGCCGTGGCGCTGCCCGAGGTGGCCGACGCACTGGCGGGCACCGGGGCGTTCGTCGGCGTCGACGGCGGCATCCGGAGCGGTGCCGGGGTGCTGGCCGCCCTCTGCCTGGGGGCGCACGCGGTGTTCCTCGGCCGGCCCGCGCTGTGGGCGCTGACCGTCGGCGGCCCGGCAGGGGTGACGCGGCTCATCGGCGACCTCACCGCCGAGCTTGCCGAGGGCATGACGTTGTGCGGTGCCACCTCGGTCGCCGAGCTCACCCGCGACCTGGTCGCGGGTGGTCCTGACATTCCCCTGACGCACCGGTGACAGACTGCGCGGGTGAGCGCTGACACGACGCGTACGCACCCGGGCGGCCCGCCAGAGCCGGAGGCGCCGCTGGTGCTGCTCGTCGAGGACGACGACGCCCTGGCCGGCATGCTGCGGCTGCACCTGGTGAGGGAAGGGTTCCAGGTGCTCGTCGCCGGCGACGGGGCCACCGCGCTGAACCTGGTGAAGAGGTCCACTCCGGACGCGGTGCTGCTCGACATCGGCCTGCCGGGCCTCGACGGCATGGAGGTGTGCCGGTGGCTGCGCGCACGCGACGACTGGACGCCCCTGGTCTTCCTCACCGCCCGTGACAGCGAGGAGGAGCGGGTGCTGGGTATCGAGGCGGGTGCCGACGACTACGTCACCAAGCCGTTCTCACCGAGAGAGGTCACGGCGCGGCTGCGCGGTCTGCTCCGGCGGGCGGCCGGGCAGCCGTCGGCTCCCGACGAGACCGAGCAGCTGCGGCTCGGTGTGGTGGCCGTCGATCTGGCGCAGCACGTCGTGACCGTCGCCGGAGCAGAGGTGGAGGTGACGCCGCGGGAGTACGACCTCGTGGTGCACCTGCTGCGCTCGCCCCGCCGCGTGCATACCCGCGAGCAGCTCCTCGACGCCGTGTGGGGCGGGCGCGACGTCGGCCCGCGCACGGTCGACGTGCACGTCGCACAGCTACGCGCGAAGGGTGTCCCGATCCGTACGGTCCGGGGGGCTGGCTACGCGGCGGAGGCGACATGACGGGCTGGGTCCGGCGCTGGACCGGGTCGGTGTGGACGCGTCTTGCCCTGGCCATGCTGCTGGTGTCGTTGCTGGGGGCGGTCGCCACCGTCGTGGTCGGCGAGGCGCTGCTCCGGCGTGCCGACGAGGCGTCGGCACGCCGTTCGCTGGCGGTGCTCGCCGATGCCTACCAGGCGCAGGCCAACGCCGGCGCTCAGCAGGCCGCCGACGAGGCGCTGGGCGCGAAGCGGGTGCGGCAGGCGATGGTGCGGCGGGACGGGCGGCTCCAGGGTGATGCGCTCGCCCGTACGGCACTGACACCCGCGCAGGTGCAGCAGGTGCTCTCCGGGCAGGCGGTGTCGGTGCGCGTGGTGCAGGCCGGTGTGGTCGTGCTCGCCGAGGCGCGGCCGCTGGCGGGCGGGGGTGCGGTGGTGCTGGCCCAGCGGCGAGTGGACGCCCCGTCGCTGTCGGCGCAGGTGCAGAACCAGTGGTACGCGGCGATCGCGGGGGTGGCCGTGCTGGCCGGGGCGTCCGGTCTGCTGCTGGCCTGGTGGATCACCCGCCCGGTGCGCCGGCTGGCCCGTTCCGCGACGGCGCTGGCGGCGGGGGAGCGCGAGCCGGTGCCGGTGGGTGGGCCCACCGAGCTGCGGGCGGTGGCCACCGGGCTGAACGAGCTCAGCACGAGCCTGCAGCACGCCGAGGCGAGGCAACGCGAGTTCCTGATGTCGGTGTCGCACGACCTCCGTACGCCGCTGGCAACCGTCGCCGGCTACGCCGAGGCCCTCGCTGAGGGAGGCGTCCCCGCCGAGGAGGTGGCCGGGGTGGGACGTGTGCTGCAGACGGAGTCGGCCCGGTTGGGCCGGATGGTCTCGGACCTCCTCGACCTGGCGCGGCTCGACGCCGACGAGCTGGTGATGCGGCCCGAGCCCACCCAGATCGGTGCGCTCGTGGACCAGACGTACGCGGCGTGGCGCGAGCGGTGCCGCGCCAAGGGTGTCGAGCTGCGCCTGGAGGCCGGCGGCGAGGCTGTGGTGGACGTCGACCCGGGGCGCCTTCGCCAGGCGGTGGACGGCCTGCTCGACAACGCCCTGCGAGCGACGCCGGCGGGGCAACCGGTGGTGCTGTCGACACAGCGTACGGACAGCGATGTGGTGCTGGAGGTGCGTGACGGCGGCCCGGGGCTCGACGACAGCGACCTGCCGGTGGCGTTCGACCGGGGCGCGCTGAACGAGCGCTACCGCGGGCGGCGGGAGGTCGGCACCGGGCTGGGTCTGGCGCTGGTCGACCGGCTCGTACGCCGGCAGGGCGGGACCGTCACCGCCGGGCACGCCGCCGAGGGCGGGGCCTGCTTCACGATCACCCTGCCGCTCGCGCCTGACACAACCTGAACATTCGTGGGGGATGCTGGTCGGCATGAGCATCCCGGAGTGGACGCGAGCGAGCCGAGTGGCCCGGCGGGCCTCGTTCGGCGCGAACGGAGCGACGGTCGACCAGGTCGTGGCGACCGGTGTGGACACCTGGGTGACGCAGGCGCTGACCCCCGGTGCGGCCGACCCGGGGGTGGCGGCCACCCCGGCGCCGAGCCTGCCGCCCGTGCCGCCGTTGCCCGACAACGCCACCCAGGCCCAGCGGCAGGAGCGCAACAAGCTCATCGAGCAGCGACGCGACGCCGTGGAGACCTGGTGGCTCGCGCGCATGCTGAAGGCGAAGAACCCGGTGCCCGAGCGGGTCACCTTCGGGTGGCACGACCACTGGGCGACCTCCGCGTCCAAGGTGCGCGACTCCCGGCTGATGCTGAAGCAGAACGAGACGCTGCGCGCCACCGGGCTGCGCAGCTTCACCGACATGGCCCACGCCATGGTGGTCGACCCGGCGATGCTGGAGTGGCTCGACGGCCGCCGCAACGTCAAGGGTTCCCCCAACGAGAACCTCGCCCGTGAGCTCATGGAGCTCTTCTGCCTGGGTGTCGGCGGCGGGTACAGCGAGCAGGACGTCAAGGAGGCTGCCCGCGCACTGACCGGGTGGCGGGTGTCCGACGACGGCAGCGCCGTCCTGGAGCCGAAGCGGTTCGACGCCGGCGCCAAGACGGTCTTCGGGAAGACGGGCCCCCTCGACGCCCACGGGCTGGTGGACCTGGTGCTCGCGCAGCCCGCCCACCCCAGGTTCCTGGCCAGCCGGTGGTGGCGTCAGCTCGCGTCGGAGGACGCGCCCGGCCGGGACGTGATCGCCCGGCTGGTCGCCGCATACGGGCCGGGGCGCGACTCGCGGGCCCTGCTGCGGGCGCTGCTGCTGGACCCGGGGTTCGTGGCGGCGCGGGGCACGCTGGTGCTGGCGCCCGTGGACTGGCTGGTGGGGTCGGCCCGGGCCCTGGGGGTCCCGGCGACCGACGCGACCGTCACCGAGATCAAGAAGGCCCTGCGCCAGCTGGGGCAGGTGCCGCTGCAGCCGCCGAACGTGGCCGGCTGGCCCCACGGGGCGGCCTGGCTGTCCACCGCCTCGGCGCAGACGCGGGCCGCGGTGGCCCAGCGTCTCGTCAAGGCGGCAGACATCCGGGCGGTCGCCGACCAGCCCGCCGCGCAGCGCGTCGACGCGGCGGTCCACCTGCTGGGCCTGCCGTCGGTCACGGCCCGTACGCGTGACGCCATGAACGCCGCCGGCGGCAGGCCGGCGGACCTCGTGGCCACCCTGCTCATCTCTCCCGACTACCTGGTGGTGTGACATGGCGAGGCCTCACTACGCCCCCCGACTCCCGCTCGACGGCATGAACCGTCGCAACTTCCTCAGCTGCTCGGCCGGCGCCGCTGCTGCCTCGTTCGTCCTCGCCGGCGCTGCCGGGTGCACGATGCAGGACGTCGAGAAGGCCGCCTCCGAGACGCCGTTGCCGTCCGGCACACCCGTGCTTGTGATGGTCACGCTGTACGGCGGCAACGACGGGCTGAACACGGTCGTCCCGTACGCCGACAGCGCCTACCAGAGCGCCCGGCCCGGGCTCGCGTACGGCCACGACGAGGTGCTGACGCTCGACGACACCACCGGTCTCAACCCAGGTCTCGAGGGCATCCACGGGCTGTGGGGTCAGAAGAAGGTCGCGATCGTCCGCGGCGTCGGCTACCCCCAGCCGGACCGCTCGCACTTCCGCTCGATGGACATCTGGCAGACGGCGTCCCCGGAGCGGCCGAGCGGGTCGGGCTGGCTGGGACGCTGGCTGGACACCGCGCCCGGCACCGACGCCCTGCTCGGGCTGAACATCGGGCCGGTGCTGCCGGTGCTGGCGGTGGGGGAGAGGCGCACGTTCGCCGCCCTCTCGGTGAAGGAGAACCCCAGCCAGCCGCTGGCCCAGGCCATGGCGGCGCTGGGCAAGCCGGACGCGTCCGACTCCGCGGCGGCGGCAGCGGTGGCGGCGTCGTACGCGGCGCTCGGCCGGGTGCGTACGGACGTCGTGGAGCACCTTGACGAGGTGAAGCTGGAGGACGAGGTCACCGCCGACGGCTCCCTGACCTCCCAGCTGCTCACGGTGGCGAAGTGCATCCAGCTGGGGGCCCCCACCCGCTGCTACTCGGTGTCCATGGGCGGGTTCGACACGCACGCGGGGGAGAAGGGCACGCAGGTGCAGCTGCTCACAATGCTCGACCAGGCGGTGACGAAGTTCCGTGCCGCGATGGCGCCCTCGCCGCGGGCCAAGGACGTGGTGGTGGTCGTCTACTCGGAGTTCGGGCGACGCGTGAAGGCGAACTCGTCCGACGGCACCGACCACGGCACCGCCAGCGACGTCTTCGTCATCGGCGACCGGGTCAAGCCAGGGTTCCACGGCGAGGCGCCGTCGCTCACCAAGCTGGTCGACGGCGACCTGGCCACGACCACCGACTTCCGTTCCATCTATGGCGAGCTGGCAGCGAAGATGCTCGGCACCGACCCGGCACGGATCCTGAAGGGTGCTCCGGCGCCGCTAGGCGTGCTGGTGTGAGACCGTGGAGGGCGCGGTCAGCCGAGCTTGAGGATCGAGTCCTTCGAGAAGACGAAGCCCCGGCCGCTGTCGTTCGTGCAGGCCATCCCGGCCTGCGTGCTGGTGCAGGTGATCCCGTTAGCGGTGACCGCGGAGCCGTACGGAAGCTCGACCTTTCTCTCGGTCACGAAGATGGCCTGGCTGGTGCACTGCAGCTTGACGTCGCCGTTCTCCAACGTGGCCATGGGCGCCTTGCTGCTCGGGTCGCTGCACTCGGGGAGCGACGGGTTGGGCTGCGGCCAGCTGCTCTGGCAACCGGCCATGCCCTTGGCCCCGATGCCGCAGTGGAGGTTCCCGGTGGGGGAGACCCAGTAGACGCCGCGGCCGGCGCCGCCGTCCATGGTGTACGGAGCGGGGTCGACGGTCGCGCTGGACTTGCCGCCAGACGGTGAACCGGTGGCCGGTGTGCTGCTCGTGCGAGCTGCCGAGGTCGTCGCCGAGCTGGCCGGTGCGGAGCTGGCCGCCGTCGTCGGGCCGGCTGTGGGGGCGGGGGCGGTGGAGACCGGGGTCTGGGTGACGACGGTCGTGGACGAGCAGGCGGCGAGCACCAGGACGGCGCCAGCGAGGGTGGTCTTCAGAGCATCCATGTCACGTCCGTGTCTGGGCAGGTGTGTACGACCCTCGTGCGAGGGCTGGGAGAAGGTGCGGGTCACTCGGAGTCGAGCGCGGCGAGCTCCTCGGCGGTCAGCTCCAGGTCGGCGGCCTGGGCCGAGTCGGTGACCGACTCGGGACGCTTCGCCCCGGGGATCGGGATCACCACCGGAGCCTGGGCGAGCTCCCACGCGAGGGCGACCTGCTGCGCGCTCACGCCGCGGGCGTCGGCGACCTTCTTGAACGTCGGGTGCGCCTCGGCGAGGCCCTTGGCGTCGTTGAGCCCGCCGAGCGGCGACCAGGGGAGGAATGCCAGGCCGAGCTCCACGCAGACGTCGATCTCGGGCTTGCTGCTGCGGAACTTCGGGCTGAACTGGTTCTGGACGCTGACGAGCGAGTCGCCGAGCACGGCGTGCGCGTCGCGGATCTGCTGCGGGTTGGCGTTCGACAGGCCGATCATCGCCACCTTGCCGGAGTCGGCGATCTCCTTGAGGGTGCCGATCGTCTCCGCGTACGGGACCTTCGGGTCCGGCCGGTGGTGCTGCCACAGCGCGATCTGCTCGATACCGAGGCGTCGCAGGGACTCGTCCACGGCCTGCCGCAGGTGCTCGGGAGTGCTGTCGAGGTCCCAGTCGCCGCCGTCGGTGCGTACGTGGCCGCCCTTGGTCGCGAGCAGCACCCGGTCGCGGACGCCGAGCTCGTCGAGCAGCGAGGCGATCAGTTCCTCGTTCTGGCCCTGCGCGGCGGCGCCGTCGCGCCCGTGGCCGTACGCATCGGCGGTGTCGAACAGCGTGACGCCGGCGTCGAGGGCGGCGGTGACCGTGTCCAGCAGCTGCTGCCGCGGCGGCGCGCCGTCCTGGTTGAAGGTCATCAGACCCAGGCCGATCGCGCCGACCTCGTGGCGCCCGACGGTGTCGTTGCCGATAGTGCGTGTGTGCATGTGTGCCACCCTACGGCGCGCTCGTCGGCTGGCAGCATGAGCACACCGACGCACGCTCGTCCTGCCCCTGCGTAGAGGTGGGTGCCGTTGCGGGCGTTGGGGAATGGGCCGTAGCAGGGCCGAGCCCAGAATGAACACGCCCTACTCTGCGCGTCGCATCCGTCTGTGAAGAATGGGTGTGGTTGTGGGTGCCGCGTCTGGCGCCTTCTCGCAACCAGGTCGTAACGCGAACCCCTCACATCGTGACCTCGGCGTAACGGGGGAGCGGGATCGCGTAACGCGCGTCGTTGAGTCTTCAGGCCATGACACCAATCGATCTCAGCGCAGGCGACACGGCCTGGGTGCTGGCAGCAGCTGGTCTGGTCCTGCTCATGACCCCTGCTCTGGCGCTGTTCTACGGCGGCATGGTCCGCGCCAACAGCACGCTCAACATGATGATGATGAGCGTCGTCACCATGGGCACCGTGGGGGTCCTATGGATCTTGTACGGGTACGGACTGACCTTCGGCGAGTCTGTCGGAGGAGTCATCGGGAACCCGTCCGGGCTGCTGGGGCTCAGCGGGATCCTTGGCCCCGACCAGGTCGTCGGCACCATTCCGACGCTGGCGTTCGCCGGCTTCCAGGCGGCGTTCGCCATCATCGCGGTCGCCCTGGTCTCCGGCGCTCTGGCTGACCGCATGACCTTCTTCTCGTGGATCGTCTTCAGCGTCTTGTGGGCGACGTTCGTGTACTTCCCGGCCGCGCACTGGGTCTTCGCCTTCGACGGCTTCGCAGCGGAGAAGGGCGGCTGGATCGCCAACACTGTGAAGGCGATCGACTTCGCGGGCGGCACGGCGATCCACATCAACGCCGGGATCGCTGCGCTCGTCATGGCGGTCATCCTCAGGCCCCGGATCGGGTTCGGCAGCAAGCCGATGCGGCCGCACAACATGACCCTGGTGATGCTCGGCGCGGGCCTGTTGTGGTTCGGCTGGTTCGGCTTCAACGCCGGGTCAGCGCTCACCGCGGGGGTGTCTGCGGCGCACGCGTGGGTGAACACCCTCGGCGCCGCCGCGGCGGCCATCCTGGGGTGGTTGGCGACCGAAAGGGTACGGGACGGGCATTTCACCTCCCTCGGCGCTGCATCCGGCGCCGTCGCCGGCTTGGTGGCGATCACCCCCGCCTGCTCGTCGGTGAGCCCTCTGGGCGGGCTGGTGATTGGACTGCTCGCCGGCGTGCTGTGTGCCCTGGCGGTGGGTCTCAAGTTCCGCATCGGCGTCGACGACTCGCTAGACGTCGTCGGGGTGCACTTGGTCGGGGGGCTCGTGGGCACGCTGCTCGTCGGCCTGCTGGCGACCGACGCAGCACCGGCGGGGGTGAACGGGCTGCTGTACGGCGGGGGAGCCACCCAGCTGGTCGCCCAGGTGATCGGGGCAGTGAGCGTGATGGTGTACTCGGCTGTGGTTACTGCCGTGATCGGCCTCGGGCTGCGCGCCGTCATGGCTGTGCGGGTCTCGGCCCAGTCCGAGCTCGATGGCATCGATCTCGGTGAGCACGCGGAGGCGGCGTACGACCTGTCGAGCGTGCGGTACACCACCTACCGCGTGACGCAGCGGCTCGTTGTCCCCTCAGAGAACAAGGAAGAGGTCCACGCATGAAGCTGGTCACGGCGGTCGTTCAGCCGCAGAAGCTCACCGACGTGCAGATCGCGCTGGTACGCCACGGTATCCAGGGGATGACGGTGTCCGAGGTCTCGGGCTATGCCCGCCAACACGGCCACAAGGAGGTTTACCGGGGCGAGGAGATGACCATCGACTTCGTCCTCAAGGTGAGGATCGAGGTGCTGTGCGCAGACGAGGACGCAGCCGAGATCGTGGGGATGATCGCAGCGTCGGGGCGCACAGGCGAGATCGGCGACGGCAAGATCTGGGTCACCACCATCGACCAGGTGGTACGCATCCGGACAGGCGAGCGCGACGCTGAGGCTGTCTGAGCGAGCCGTCCGGCAGGTCGCTCGGGCACGTCCTCGTCGGCTCGATCCTCCCCAGGTGCCGAGGGCAACACACCAGCGAGTGATCTCACAGGAGGAGGCGGTGGCGGGTGTGGCTCGTCGTGAGGCTGACCGTAGGCTGAGTCACGTTGCCTGGGCTCGCCGAAGCGAGGTGTCAGGGCCGTTCGACGGTGGTCTGAAGAATCGTCAGGGACGGCTGCTGGGGGGTGGAGCCGAAACCGAACCCGGGCTCGGGAACAACGGGGGAGAGCGGCCCCAGATCGGCGTCCGACCAGATCGCGGTGAGGCTCGCGACGGCGATCAAGTCGCGGGCGCCGTACCACTCTCGTCGGCCGTGACCGGCCGTCCCGTACGTGCCCACGCCCGGCAGGATGCGTCTGGCTAGCGGATCCACCGCCTCGGCGAAGCGGGTCGTACGGGCAAGTGGCCCCGGCACTAGTCGTAGCAGCCAGCCAAGGGTGCGCCGACGCCCGAGCCGTACATGCATCCGCAGCCGCCCGGCCGAGACCGTCAGCGACCTTGGGCCGCTGACCACCCTGACGTCGGTCACCGTGACCTCGTCGAAGGTGTAGGTCTGCTGGACGAAGTCGGCCACCTCGTGCGACGGGGCCAACAGCTGGCGCCGACCGTCGGCGTGAGCGACGAACACGTCGGCGAACGACCCGTACGGCGAGGTGTGCCAGTTGCCCACTACGAACCGCATCCCCGAGGTCGTGCCGACCCCGAGGATGCTCCCGATGAATCGCTCGCGGACCGCTATCTCGTCAGCCTTCGCCCTGGGGTGTAGTCATGGATGAACATAACCCGAGACCGCAGATGTCACGCCCTGCGCACCGGCCTAATGTGGCTGGGGGATGCTGAAAGAGGCTGGCTTGATCGGCGTGTCGCGAGGCTCGGACCGACCGGTTCGTCGCGGGTGGGGCGCAACTCCCCGTGGATGTCATAATGTCCCTTATCGGACAAGAGGTCAGGCTGGAGCCACCCGCACGTCGTACGCCTCGAACCTTCGATCTGCTGTGACGAGCAGCAGGTCACGGCGGAGCGCCTGGGCGATCAGCATCCGGTCGAACGGATCGTCATGGTGACGCGGCAAGGACCCGGCGGCGAGCCCGTCCTCGGCGGTGATCGGCAGCTCGTCGAAACCTTGGGCGGTCAGAGCCTCCGTGAGTCCGACGGGCATGCTCAGCTTGCCGAGCGCAGCCTTGATGGACATCTCCCACGCCGAGACGGCTGAGACGTACACCTGTGAGTCGCGGCCGATGAGCTCTCGGTGGCTATGGGCCAGCCGGTCGTCGTCAGCCAGCCACCACAGCACGATGTGGGTGTCCAGGAGCAGGTTCATCGGGCGAAGGCCTCGATGACCTCCGGTGAGGTCTCGTCGAAGTCGTCCGCCATCACCACCTGCCCGGCCCAGACACCGGGCTGGCGCGACCGGGTGGCCTCCAGCGAGGTCAAGCGAGCGACCGGCTTGCCGGCTCGGGCGATCACCACCTCCTCGCCGGCCTCCACGGCTTCCAGGAGGCGTGAGAGATGGGTCTTGGCCTCGTGCACGTTGACGGTGCGGCTCATGCTCTCATTGTCGGGACTAGACTTAGTCAAGTCAAGACGTGGCCCGGCTGTGGCGAGACGATGGCGGCTCTCCCCCGCCAGCGTCCGTAGGCTCGACCACTGTGACCAAGTCCTCCGTCAAGCCTGCCCTCGCACCCCGGGCGCCGGCATGGGCCCTTCCCACCGCCGTGGTCGGGGGTCTTCTGGGCGCCGTGCAGGCCCGGATCAACGGCGAGCTCGCCGTGCAGATCCATGACGGTTTCACCGCGGCCGTGATCTCGTTCGGCTCAGGACTGGTCATCCTGCTGGTGATCCTCGCTGTGAACCGCCGGATGCGGCAGCGCACCGTGGCGTTCGTGAGGGATCTGCGCACCGGGGTCTTCCCGTGGCCCATGGCGCTCGGTGGCCTCGGTGGTGCGTTGTTCGTGCTAGCGCAGGGCCTGACCGTGTCGTTGCTCGGCGTCGCGCTGTTCATCGTGTGCGCAGTCGCCGGCCAGACGGTCACGGGGCTGGCCGTGGACCGCGTGGGTCTGGGCCCGGGCGGCGTACGCCCCCTGACCACCCCCCGGGTGGTCGGCGCGGGCCTCATGGTCGTGGCCGCCGGACTGGCCATGTCGTCCGGCGTACGGACCGACGTGCCGGTCCTGGGGCTTGTGCTGCCGATGCTCGCCGGCGTCGCGCTGGGTGTGCAGGCAGCCATCAACGGCCGCGTCACCCAGGCGAGCGGCACCTTCCTTGTGGCGACGCTCGTCAACTTCGTGGTCGGCATGGTCGCCCTGGTCACGGCGGCGGCCGTCCATGCTCTCGTCGCCAGTGGCCCGGGACGGCTGCCGAGCAATCCCCTCCTGTACCTCGGTGGCGCCATCGGGGTCCTGTTCATCTCCGTGGCGTCCTATCTCGCCGAGCCGCTCGGCGTCCTCACCCTCGCCATGGCCACCATCGCGGGCCAGATCGTCGGGTCCGTGGCACTGGACGCCCTCTCCCCCGGGCACCACCTCTCCCTGATGACCGTGGCCGGGGCAGCCCTCACCCTGGTCGCGGCCGTCATCACCGCCGGCGTGCGGAGCCGGGTCGCCTAGTACGCGTGGTGGTGACCTAGCCCGTACGGCCGCAGGGTGCCGCGCGCCCGCACCCGGCTACGGCAGCGGGGCCATCCTCCGCGCCCCTCGTTCAACCCTCCCGGCTCGTGGCCCCATGATCGGCAGACTCGCTGACTGGTGACCCAACGTCCAGGAGGCCCGGCCGTGCGACGTCTGCATCAGCTGCTCGTCGTCATGGCGATCGCCGTGACCGCGCTCGTCGCCCGCTCCCCGGCGGCTCAGTGGGATCGCCCTGCAGGTGTGTCGCTCCCCGGGCCCGGCTGCACCAGGATGGCCCCCATGGCCATCGACCACACCACGTACGCCGCCCGCGCCGACCGCTCCCCCGCCTTCATCGTCCTGCCCGGTGGCGGGTACACGCACCACGCGGACCACGAAGGTGAGCCGGTCGCGCGCTGGCTGAACGGACTGGGCATCCATGCGGTGGTCGTCCGCTACCAGGTGGGGCCGGGCTGCTACCCGGGCGCCCTGCACGACGCCCGCGAGGCGCTGATCGAGCTGCGCGAGGGCGGCATGGGCATGGCGGTCGATCCCGACCGCGTCGGCGTGATCGGCTTCTCCGCCGGCGGCCACGTCGCGGCCCTGCTCGCGACCGACACCGACGACCTGACAGGTACGGAGCGCTGGACCTACGCCGACCGGCCCGACGCGGCCATCCTGGCGTACCCGCTCACCGACCTGCGCTCGTCCCTGTCCGGTCGCGTGCCCAACCTGCGCGAGGGGGATGCCGAGCGGTTCCTGGGCGACGCCGCCTCGGCCGAGCTGATCTCGGAGCTCTCCATCGCCACGCGCATCACCGCCCCCGACGAGGGCGACCCGACGCCACCGATCTTCGTCTGGACGACCAGCGACGACGACACCGTCCCCGCGCTGCACTCGCTGGAGCTGATGACCTCGCTCGCCGTCGCCGGGGTGCCGTACGAGGGCCACATCTTCCGCACCGGCGAGCACGGCCTGGGTCTGGGCAGCGGTCAGAGCGTCGGGCAGTGGACGACGCTGGCCGAGCGCTGGCTCACCGACCTGGGATGGGTGCGGACGGCGTGACGCCTCAGGCCCCGCCTTCTGAGACGACGCTCATGTACGCGGTCGTCCTGGCCTGCCAGGCGTAGTCTCCTGGCCTGGGAACGGTCCTCCGCTCCCGCACCAGCAGCGTGGCTGGCGTCGTCCTGAACGCCCACGTTGTCGAAAGGCCTTGCCGCGCCATGCCTGCGCACCATCTCGTCGCTCTCACCCTCGCCCTCGGCTGGCTCGCAGCCGTCCTCAGCTGTTTCATCTCCACCCCCCAGCTCGTGCGCATGATGCGCTCGGGCAGCGTCGCAGGCGTCTCACGGCTGTCCTGGCAGCTCACGCTGGGCGGCAACCTCACCTGGGGCCTGTACGGGCTGCGGCACGGCAACCCCAACCAGTGGCTGCCGAACGTGCTCCTGATCGGCTGCACGCTCGTGATCCTCTCCCTCTTCCACAAGCACGTCGGCACCAGCTGGCTGGTCCTCGTCGCCCCCGGTCTCGTGATCGGTCTCACGACCGTCGGCCTAGACGCCTCGTTCGGCGCCGTGGCCTTCTCCGTCGCCGCCTTCCTGCCGTCGGCCGTCAGCCAGGCGAGCCAGGCCTGGTCGACCGCCACCAGCGACGACGTCACCGGCATCTCCATGACCAACCAGGTGCTGGGCCTGGTCAACCAGTCGCTGTGGCTGGTGTGGGCCCTCCTGATCGGCGAGTCGTCGGTGCTGATGGTCGGCTCGGCCGCACTGGCGTTGCTGCTGATGAACTTCGCGCTCACCTCGCTGCGCAAGTCCGGTCGCATGGGTGCGGTCGAGCTGCCCCTGGCCGTCCGGCTCGGCTAGTCGCGTACCCTCGCACCGGACCCTTACGGGCACCGACACAGACAGCGAGGACGATGACCGGCACCCTGGCGCCCGAGGCCTGGCGACCGCGCGCCGAGGCGCACGCGAACCGCATCGACCCGTACGTGATGCCTCACCTCGACCGTCGCCGCCGCCGGGAGCCGCACCCGGTCCACGACTTCCTGTTCTCCTACTACTCCCACCGCCCGGCCCAGCTGCGGCGCTGGCACCCCGGGTACGGGACCAGGCTGCTCGACGCTTTCGAGCTGGCCGGCAGCAAGGGGTACGCGCTGGTGGACGGTGCCGCCGCGGTGACCCGCACTCACCTCGAGAGCCAGGTCCCCCTGGTCGAGGGCATCCGCGCGCTGCTGGCGGCGACGGCCGCGCGACGCCCCCACCTGGGCTGCTTCGGGCTGCACGAGTGGGCCATGGTCTACCGGGCCGAGGAGAGCGAGGTGCGCCACCCCTGGCCGTTGCGGCTCGGCCCCGCGGGCACCGACGCGGTGGTGGAGTCGCACCGCATCCGGTGCAGCCACTTCGACGCGTACCGGTTCTTCACACCCTCGGCCCGCCCGCTCAACACCCTCTCCCCCACGTCCACGGACCGGCCGGCCTTCGAGCAGCCCGGCTGCCTGCACGCCTCCATGGACCTCTACAAGCACGCCTTCCGGCTGTCGCCGCTGATCGGCTCCGACCTGGTGGCCGACTGCTTCGAGCTGGCGTGGGCCGTGCGCACCCTCGACATGCGCGCAGCCCCGTACGACCTCGCCGGCCTGGGGCTCGAACCGGTCAGGATCGAGACGCAGGAGGGCAAGCAACAGTACGCAGCCGCACAGCTGGACTTCGCCCAGCGGGCGGCTCCGCTGCGCGAGCGCCTGATCGAGGAGTGCTCCCGTTTGCTGGCCGAGGTGGCAGCAGCCTGAGCGGCTGCGGTCACCGTCGATGCGGTCAGCCCCGGATCGGCCACGTAGCGGTGCCGTCACGTCGTTCCCTTGCTGATCTGCGGAGGTGAGGCACCCCGGCGCATCTCATCGAGCGACACCAGGGACGCAGGGTCGTCCGCGACCAGCCGGTCGGTCTCGTACTGACTCAGGATGTAGTGGCCGAACAGCGGCACCGAGAGCCGCACCTCACCCCGGCGCGGGCTGTACACGTCGCCGGACTTGATGGCCTGGTCACGGGTCCGGCTGAGGTCGGACGCCCGGCGGCCGAGGGTACGCGACATGGCGGCCGCGCTGGCCACCCCGCCGTGGACCGCCAGGGCCGCCAGGTACTCCCGCTGACGGTCCGGGAGCGAGGACCAGCGCGGGTCGAAGGTGCCGTCGGTCAGCGACGAGACCACGCGCGCCGATGCGCCACGGACGTCGTCGACCGTGATCTGAGGCCCCTCGGCGAGCCGCCAGGTGGCGTCGGCGAACAGCTGCAGGTGGGCCGGGTAGCCGTTGGTGAGCTCCAGCACCTGGTCGACCGCCTGCGGCTGCCACACCACGCCACGGGCCAGCGCGGGCTCCACGATGGCGCGGCGCGCGTCGTTCGGCTCCAGCACGACCGGCAGCAGCACGGCGGTGAACAGGCGCTCGGGGTGGGTGACGCCGGCGGTGTTGAGGGCTTCCCGCGTGTACGGCAGGCCGGAGGCGGCGAACAGCACGTGCGCGTCGGGGTGGTTGACGTTCAGGCGCTGCAACGCCGCCGCCAGCAGGACCAGGTCGTCAGGCGTCGCGACCTGCAGCTCGTCGATGCTCACCAGCACGCCGCCGCGGCCACCGCGCTTCTCCCCCATGGCGGCCGCCAGGTCGGCCAGCAGGCGCGCGATGCGGCCGGGTGCCGCGGCATGGTCAGCGGCAGGGCGCCGGGCGACCTCGACGCCGCCGCCGACACCGAACGCCATCAGGTTCACCCGCAGCGACTCCACGTGCCGGCGTACGGCCTGCCAAGGGCTGTCGCGGGACTGCAGCTGCTCCTCGGCATGGTCCAGCAACGAGTCGATGAGAGTCACCTGGCCGCGTACGGCCTGCAGGTCGATCACCGCGTAGCCGGCCGCCTCGGCCACCTGGCCGAGCCGGGTCAGTGCCACGGTCTTACCGATGCCTCGGGGGCCCAGCAGCAGGAGGTCACGCGCGTGCACCCGGCCTCCAGCCAGCACGTCGTTGACGACGAGCTCCCAGTCGCGGATGAGGTCGTCACGCCCCGCGAGCACGGGCGGCTGGTGCCCGGCCCCGGGTGAGTAGACGCTGCCGAACACAGACTCCTCCTCATACAACTTCATAGAACGCCGGGCTTATGACCTTGCATGTCCTCGTGGAGACAGTCTGGCAGGCGCCACTGACAGAAGGACGCGGGCGGGGGGTCCCCGCCGCAGGCAAAGAACGATCGCGCCTTCTACAAAAGGAACTCGATCCCCGACGATGGCCACAGCACGACAGGAGGTGGCCGGCATGACGAGCCCCAACCGTGCAGCGCGCCCGCCGACGATCTACGAGGTGGCCGAGCGTGCGGGAGTGAGCATCGCTACCGTCTCCCACGCCCTGAACCGGCCGGAGCGAGTCTCGGAAAGGACACGACGCAAGTTTCTCGACAGCGCCGATGAGCTGGGCTTCGTCCCGCGCGGCCGGAGTCGGTCTGCCCGGCCGCTGCGCAGGATCGTGGTCTGGGGGCCGTTTTCGGAGCACCCCACGTACGTGACCCGGCTGCTCGGGCTGCTGACCGAGGCCGCCGACGAGATGGATGTCGTGGTGGTGGACGACCTCGTCGGGCGCGACGAACCCGTGGTGCACTCCTTGCCCGTTCGTGGGGCCTACGACGGCGTCACCCGGTCCGGTATCGCGACCTCTTCTGGGCCTGGACCTGTCGTCTGCTGGTGACGATGTCCATCGTGATGATCTCGGCCTCCCTGCTGTACTTCATCATCGATCACCTCGGCATTCCCAAAGAACGTGCTTCCGGCCTGCAGGCCACGACGCTCATCGTCTTCACTGTCGGCAACATCCTCATGGCCTTGCTCTTCGGCTGGATCAGCGACGACACAGGCGCAAGCCGATCGTGCTCGTCGCCTGTGCGCTGTCGGTGGTCGGCCTCCTCATCGTCGTCCTCTTACCCGGGGTCACGATGTTCCTGGTGGGGATCGGGATCGTCGGTGCAGCGCAGGGAGCGTACGTCTCGGTCGACGTCGCCCTCATGACCGAAGTACTCCCCACCTTCGACGAGGCGGGGAAGGATCTCGGGATCGTCGCGTTGTCTTACCAGCTGCCCCAGGTGCTGGTCCCCATCGCCGCCGTGCCGCTGCTCTCCATCGGGGGTGGCAACAACTACACCGCGTTGTACATCGCCGCGGCAGTGCTCGGCGCTCTGGGCGGTCTCGCCGTGCTGCCCATCCGCAAGGCGCGCTGACGACGGTCTGCATCACCGGCTGATGGACGGTCATGCACGCCGTCGGCAGGATGGACCCCATGGAAGTCATCATCTGCCGCTCCGGCGACGAGGTCGCCGAGGTCGCTGCCGCGAAGGTCGCCCGTGTCTGCCGTGACGTCGGTGCCGAGGTGGTGCTGGGAGTGGCGACCGGCTCCTCCCCGCTCGCCCTGTACGAACGGCTCGCGGCCCGCATCGTGGCCGGGCAGCTCGACCTCAGCCAGGCCTCGGCGTTCGCGCTCGACGAGTACGTCGGGCTGCCGCAGGGGCACCCGGAGTCGTACGCCGAGGTCATCCGCACCACCGTGACCGAGCCGCTGGGGATGGACCCGCGCAAGGTCCACACCCCTGACGGCTTCTCCAGCGACATCGAGCACGCCGGGGAGCAGTACGAGGCGGCCATCCGCGCGGTCGGCGGTGTCGACGTACAGATCCTGGGGGTGGGCAGCAACGGCCACATCGGCTTCAACGAGCCGACGTCGTCGCTCTCCTCGCGCACGCGCATCAAGACCCTCACCGAGGCCACCCGCCGCGACAACGCGCGATTCTTCGCCAGCATCGACGAGGTGCCGCGCCACTGCCTCACCCAGGGGCTGGGCACGATCATGGACGCCGCGAACGTGGTGCTGGTCGCGCAGGGCGACCACAAGGCCGAGGCCGTCGGCGCGCTGGTCGAGGGCCCGGTGACGAGCCGTTGGCCGGGGTCGGTGCTCCAGATGCACCAGCGGGCCACGATCGTGGTCGACGAGGCCGCGGCGAGCAAGCTTGAGCTGGCTGACTACTACCGCGAGACGTACGCGCAGAAGCCCGACTGGCAGCAGTTCGACGCGCGCTGAGCACTGGCAAGAGCCACCCGTCACGATCGGGGGGTCACTGGCCGGTAGCTCAGGGCCCCTGCGGCCAACCCGCTGCGGCGCGCAGGGGGCCAGTGAAGACCTAGTCTGACCCTGGGGTGACGCCATACCCCGAGGAGGGAGCCATGATGCCAGCACCGACGTGGGACCAGTACATGGCTCCGTCTCTGCGAGTGCTCGCCGATGGCGAGGTCCAGCGGAACCGTCGGATCGTCGAGGGGGCTGCGGAACTGCTGGCCCTTACTGACGAGCACAGGGCCGTGGTCATACCGTCAGGGCAGGAGCAGTGGGTCAACCGCGGCGCCTGGGCGCTGTCGTACCTGACAAGAGCCGGTGCCATCGAGCGCACCGCGCGAGCCCATTACCGCATCACGGAGGCGGGCAAGAAGCTTCTAGCCGAGAATCCTGATGGGATCACAGAGAAGCACCTAAGGGCCTTGTCTGGCATCGAGAACGCGCCACACACCTGGAAGGCATCCCCGCGACAGGCTGCCGCTCCTGCTGTCGAGGGAGACGAGATCGAGACCGTCCTGGACCCTCGGGAGCAGATCGACGCGGGGGTGGCTCGGATCGAGGCTGACGTCGCTGCCCAGTTGTTGATGAGGCTCCACGGTCAGGAACCCGTCTTCTTCGAGGAGGCTGTCCTCCAACTGCTCCTGGCCATGGGCTACGGAGGGGCCGAGGGCTCCGCCACTCGCACCCAACTCTCCGGCGACGGGGGGATCGACGGCATCGTCGATCAGGATGCGCTGGGTCTCTCTCGCATCTACGTTCAGGCGAAGCGGTACGCCCCAGACAACATCGTCGGGCGCCCAGCGATCCAGGCATTCTTCGGGGCACTGGCGGGAAACCAGGCCAACCAAGGCGTCTTCATCACGACCAGCAGGTTCAGCGCCGAGGCTCGCGGCTACGCCACGTCGGTGCCGACCCGGATCGTGCTGATCGACGGCGAGAGGCTCGCCCGTCTGATGATCCGCTACGAGGTCGGCGTCCAGGTGAGGCAGACCATCAAGATCGTGGAGCTCGACGAGGACTTCTTCGAGTAGGCCCTCAGCGGCGGTGGCCGTCGAAGAACCACCAGACGGTGGGAGCGATCTCGTACGTGCCTCTCGCGGGCCAGCCATGCCCCAGCCCGTCCACGGTGACCAGCGTCACCTCGCGGCCGTCCGGGCACCGGGCGGCCGACGTGGTCAACGGCCCCGTGCTCGAGGTCGTCGCCGGCTCGCACCGCAGGACGGTGCGCCAGCCCTCGATCACGCCCGGTACGGCAGGCGTGGCGACGCCCAGCCGCCCGGGCTGCCCGTCCAGGCGCACCACGTCGTCGGCGGCGCCGTGCACGTGGAGGATCGACGTCGGCTGGCGGCTCGAGCAACCGACCACCTGAGTGGCCGCGACGGGGGCGACGGCGGCGAAGCGATCGGTTTCGCAGGCGAGCCGGTACGCCATCATGCCGCCGTTCGAGAAGCCGGTGGCGTACAGCCGGGCCGCGTCCACGGGCCGTGTCCGGGCCAGGTCGTCGACCATGGCCAGCACCGCCCCGACGTCGTCGACCCCCGCCTGGGCCGGGGTCCCGCAGCAGAGCCCGGCGTTGAACGCCTGCGCCACACCCTCGGGGTAGAGCACCGCGAATCCCTGGCGGCGCGCCTCGGCCGTCCAGCCCGACGCCTGCTCGATCTCGGCCGCGCCACCGCCGTACCCGTGCATCACCACCACCAGAGCGACCGGGCCAGAGCCCGGTGGGACGTACGCCCGGTAGCTCCGGCCGGCCCCCTGCAGCGTGAGGGTGCGCGTCACCGTTCCGTCCGCGGCCGTCGCCGGGGCGACCGGTGACGTGCTCGCCGAAGGAGCTGGTGCCGACCCCGTACGCACCGTGGCGGGCGTCGCCGGTGACGAGGCGACAGACGGCGGCGCGGGGGGCGGCGTGCTGACCGGCCCCTCGCTCCCGCAGCCCACGAGGGCCAGCAGGAGCAGGAGGCCGGTCAGCAGCCGACCGCCGCGCCGCACGGCGTCAGGACCGGTCAGAAGTTGATCATCTGGCCGCCCACACCCTCGGCGGCCTCCTTGATGGCCTCCGACAGCGTCGGGTGGGCGTGGATGTTGCGACCCACCTCCTCGGCCGTGAGGTCCCACATCTGGGCCAGCGTGAGCTCGGGCAGCAGCTCGGTGACGTCGGGGCCGACCATGTGGGCACCGAGGATCTCGTTGTGCGTGGAGTCGGCGACGATCTTGACGAAGCCGACCGCGTCACCCAGGCCCCAGGCCTTGCCGTTGGCGGAGAACGGGAACTTCGACACCTTGACGTCGAAGCCCTTCTCCTTTGCCTGCGCCTCGGTGTAGCCGAAGGAGGCGATCTGGGGCTGGCAGTACGTGGCGCGCGGGATCATGTCGTAGTTGATCGGCATGGTCTCGTGGCCGGCGATGGTCTCGGCGGCCACCACTCCCTGTGCCTCGGCCGTGTGGGCCAGCATCAGTTTCATGGTGACGTCGCCGATGGCGTACAGCCCCTCGACGTTGGTGCGCATGTAGTCGTCGATCTCGATCGCGCCGCGGTCGGTCAGCTTCACGCCGGTCTTCTCCAGGCCGTAGCCCTCGACGCGCGGTGCGAAGCCGATCGACAGCATGACCTTCTCGGCCTCGAGCTTGACCTCGTCGCCGCCCTTGGCCGGGGCCACGGTGACGGTGACACCGGAGTCGCTCTCCTCGACCGTCTTGACGCCGTGACCGAGCATCAGCTTCACGCCGAGCTTCTTGTACGCCTTCGCGATCTCGGCCGAGACCTCGGCGTCCTCCTGCGGCACCATGCGGTCGAGGTACTCGACGATGGTCACCTCGACGCCGTAGTTGCGCAGCACGAACGCGAACTCGGTGCCGATGGCGCCCGAGCCGCAGATGATGATCGACTTCGGGAGGTTGTCGGTCTGGATCTGCTCCTCGTACGTCACGACGCGCTCGCTCTTCGTCACTCCCGGCAGCATCTTCGTCACCGACCCGGCGGCGATGATGCAGTTGTCAAAGGTGACGGTCTGCTTGCCCTCGTCGCCTTCGACCTCAATGGTCTTGGCGTCGACGAACGTGCCCCAGCCGTTGATCTCGGTGATCCGGTTCTTCTTCATCAGGAAGTGGACGCCGTTGGTCATGCGCTGCGACACCGCACGGCTGCGCGAGTACGCCTTGCCGTAGTCGAAGGTCACGTCGCCGGACATGCCGAACGTGTCCTTCTCGTGGTTGAAGATGTGTGCCAGCTCGGCGTTGCGCAGCAGCGACTTGGTCGGGATGCAGCCCACGTTGAGGCACACGCCGCCCCACCACTGCTTCTCGATGACGGCCACCTTGAGGCCGAGCTGGGCGGCGCGGATGGCGGCCACGTAGCCACCGGGTCCGGCACCGAGGACGACGAGGTCGAAGTGTGCGCTCATGGCGCCAACCTTATCCACTGACGGCGGCTTCCGGTGCGGTCGTCACCACCTGCCCGGGCTGACGTGGATCGCCTCCCGTCAGCGTGCGCCACCTGCGCCGACGAGGCGGCGTTGCCGGTGGTGAGCGGGCCCGCCCCGTCGGCGCCGCTCCCCTGCTCCGACGCGCTCCGCGCGTGGCTTGGCGCGCTGCTCCTGCCCGGGCCCGCTCGCCGGGCTCGCGAGTCGCCAGGGCCCTGCGGGAATAGGGATATATCCCATATGAGTTATGGTCTGGACGTGAAGACATCTCCTGCCAAGGTCGGTTCCCTCGTGCGCGACGCTCGCAAGCAGCGGGGTCTGACCCAGATCCAGCTCGCGGAGCTCCTCGGCACCAGCCAGTCCGCCGTGCACCGCATCGAGGCCGGCGGGCAGAACCTGTCGCTCGACATGATCAACCGCATCGCCGAGGCGCTCGACAGCGACCTCATCACGCCGGGCAAGGGCGCGATGAACGTGCGGATCCAGGGCGGCAAGCCGCTCCAGGGCTCCATCGAGGTGCGCTCCAGCAAGAACGCCGCCGTCGCCCTGCTGTGCGCCTCGCTGCTGAACCGCGGCACCACCACCCTGCGCGGCATCGCCCGCATCGAGGAGGTGAACCGGCTCATCGAGGTGCTCGACAGCATCGGCGTCAGCTGCACCTGGAGCGATGACCGGTCCTCCCTCACCATCCGCCGCCCCGAGAACCTGAACCTGGACGCGATGGACGTCGAGGCCGCCCGGCGTACACGCTCGGTGATCATGTTCCTCGGCCCGCTGGTGCACGAGGCCGACGAGTTCCAGCTCCCGTACGCAGGCGGCTGCAACCTGGGCACCCGCACGGTCGAGCCGCACCTGCAGGCACTGCGCCCGTTCGGCCTCGAGGTCACCGCCACCGAGGGCTTCTACCAGAGCCGCGTGCTGGACGCCCACAAGGTCCCCCGCCGCCGCATCACCCTCACCGAGCGCGGCGACACGGTCACCGAGAACGCGCTGATGGCGGCGGCGATGACCGAGGACCTCACGGAGATCCGCAACGCCAGCCCCAACTACATGGTCCAGGACCTCTGCGCCTACCTGGTGGCCCTGGGTGTCGAGATCGACGGCATCGGCACCACCACGCTGCGCATCACGGGCAAGCGTGACATCGACGTCGACGTCACGTACGACATCTCCGAGGACCCGATCGAGGCGATGAGCCTCATCACGGCAGCCGTGGTCACGAAGTCGGAGCTCCAGATCACGCGGGTGCCGATCGAGTTCCTGGAGATCGAGCTCGCGGTCCTGGCCGAGATGGGGCTGGTCTACGAGGCGTCCGACGAGTACGTCTCCCGCAACGGCCTCACCCGCCTGGTCGACCTCACCGTGAAGCCGTCGCACCTGGTGGCGCATGCCGACAAGATCCACCCGATGCCGTTCCCCGGCCTGAACATCGACAACCTGCCGTTCTTCGCCGTGATCGCGGCCGAGGCCGAGGGCTCGACGATGATCCACGACTGGGTGTACGAGAACCGCGCCATCCACCTCGCCGAGCTGACCAAGCTGGGGGCGAGCGTGCAGCTGCTCGACCCGCACCGCATCATCGTCACCGGCCCGACCCGCTGGCGCGGTCAGGAGATCGTCTCTCCCCCGGCCCTGCGGCCCGCGGTCTGCATCCTGCTGGCCGCGCTCGCGGCCCGGGGCGAGTCGGTGATCCGCGACATCTACGTCATCCAACGCGGGTACGAGGACCTGCCTGAGCGGCTCGCCGCGCTGGGGGCCGACATCGAGGAGTTCCGCGAGTAGGCGCTCGCGCACAGAGCACCACGAACGGGGACGGGCGATTGCGCCCGTCCCCGTTCCGCGTCCTCAGCCCCGAGCGGCTATCGTCAGCGCACGCGTACGGCCTGGAAGCTCACGCCCGGCGAGACCATCTGGTCCTGGGCCGCGACGAGCTGCAGCTCACGCTTGCCCGAGTCGGCCGTCTCCTTGAGCACGGAGTAGACGACCGCGGCCGTGCGCTCCAGGGCCTGCTGCAGCGAGCCCTGCAGGAGCGAGGCCAGGAACACCGCCGCGGTGATGTCGCCAGAGCCGGTGAACGTGGGCGCCAGCTTCGGCGTCTCCACCAGCCAGGCCTCGTCGGCGGTGACGGCGGCCATGCCGATCATGTCGGGCCCAAGATCGGAGGTGACGGCGCTGGTCACCAGGACCGTGCCAGGCCCCATCTCACGCAGCGCGTCGGCCGCCGCCAGCAGCTCGTCGACCGTGCCCACCGGGCGGCCGGTGAGGAACTCCAGCTCGAACTGGTTCGGCGTCAGCACGTCGGCGACCGGAACCACCTGGTCACGCAGGAACTCGGGGATGCCCGGGGCGACGAAGAACCCCCGGCCCACGTCACCCATCACCGGGTCGGCGCAGTAGATGGCCTTCGGGTTGCGCTCCCGCACCAGACGCACCGCGTCGATGATGGTGGCACCCATCGCGCTGCTGCCCTGGTAGCCGGTCAGCACCGCGTCCACCTCGGCCAGCGCGCCCCGGTCGTCGATGCCGTGGATCACCTCGGCCACGTCCTCGGGTGACAGGACCGGGCCACGCGGAGGCCCGTACGAGGTGCTGTTGGCGAAGTGCACCGTGTACACGGGGAGCACCTCGACCCCGAGGCGCATCAGCGGGAAGGTGGCGGCCGAGTTGCCCACATGCCCGTACGCGACCGAGGACTGGATGGAGAGGATGGTGGTCATCCCGGCATCTTTCCACCGTCCGCTGACCTGTTCTCGCGCACGTTCTGATCGTGGAAGGGCAGACTAGGGCCATGGCGAGCACAGTGATGATCCCCAGCGAGGGCGCCGACCTGCCCGCGCTGAGGTTCGCCCCCGACGAGCCCAACGGCGCCGGGATCGTCGTGGTGCAGGAGATCTTCGGCGTCGGCGACTACGTGCAGTCCCGCTGCCAGGACCTCGCCGACCAGGGCTACCTCGTGTACGCGCCCGTGCTCTACTCCCGCCTCGACGAGATCCCCGACTTCGACCCGGAGGCCGAGGACTACGTGATGCAGGGCGTGACCGCGGCCTCGGCGCTGGACTGGGACACCACGGTGGCCGACGTCGCGGCCACCCTGGCCGCGCTGCGCGCCGACGAGACGGTGACGGGCAAGGTCGCTCTGCTCGGGTTCTGCTTCGGCGGCGGTGTCGCGTTCGCAGCGGCGGCCGCCGCCGCCCCGGACGCGCTGGTCGCCTACTACGGCTCCGCGCTCCCCCAGCTCACGGGCCTGGCGCCGCAGGTCCGGTGCCCGCAGCTGCACCACTTCGGCACCGCGGACGAGTACATCGACAGCGGGGCGCAGGCGGTGGTGCTGGACGCACTCGCCGACGGCGTGGGGCCGGTGCGCTGGGAGACGTACGCGGGCGCGGGGCACGCGTTCGACAACCCCGACGGTCGTTTCCACCACCCGCAGGCGGCCTCGGAGGCGTGGCAGACGACGCTGGAGTTCCTCGACCACTACGTGCTCGCCTGAGCGCCCGCGCGGCGGGCCCGACAGGCCCGTTGGTCAGGCCATACTGAGCACCATGCGCGCGAGGGATTTCCCCTTCTTCGACACGAGAGTTGCCGCAGTGGCGCACCGCGGCGGTGCCGGCCACCCGGACATCATCGGCAGGGAGAACAGTCTCGCGGCCTTCCAGCACGCGGTCGGGCTCGGCTACAGGTACCTGGAGACCGACGTGCACGCCACGCGCGACGGGCACCTCGTCGCCTTCCACGACGACGTGCTCGACCGGGTCACCGATGCCCGCGGGCCGGTCCGCGACCTCACCCTCAGAGAGCTCGAGAACGTACGCATCGGGGGCAGCGAGGCCATCCCCACCCTCGACTCCCTGCTGGAGACGTTCCCCGACAGCCGCTTCAACATCGACATCAAGCACCGCAGTGCCGTGGTGCCGCTGGTGAAGGCGATCGAGCGGCACCGGGCCCAGGACCGGGTATGCGTCGCTTCGTTCTCAGCCGACCGCATCCGCGCCTTCCGCCGGCTGATGGGCCGACGCGTGCCCACGAGCGTCTCGCCGGCCGCCGTGCTCTGGAACCGGGGGGTGCCGATGCTCCCGCGGCTGCTGAACTCCCCCGGGGTGGCGTTCCAGCTGCCGGTGAGTCACACCATCTGGCGCCAGGAGGTGACGTTGGTCACGCGGCGGCTCCTCGCCTGCGCCCATGCCGTGGGCAAGGTCGTCCACGTCTGGACCGTCGATGACGAGACCCTCATGAACGAGCTCATCGACGCAGGTGTGGACGGCATCATCACGGACAGGACGGACACGCTGAGATCGGTCCTGACGGCTCGCGGGATCTGGGAGGGGGCAGCATGACCGCTGCGGCGGAACCGCCCAAGACGGCGCTGAGCGACCAGGGGCAGAGCTCTGCGCGCCGGGTGGCGACCTGGGCCTTGTGGGACTGGGGCACGCAGCCCTTCAACACCGTGATCACGACGTTCGTGTTCAGCGTCTACCTGACCAGCTCGGCCTTCGGGGACACGAACACCACCAGCATCGCGATGTCCACGGCGGTGGCGGTCAGCGGTGTCCTGATCGCGCTGATGGCCCCGGTGCTGGGTCAGCATGCCGACCGCAGCGGCACGACCGTGCGCGACCTGCGGGTGCTGACGTGGGTGCTGGGCGTGCTGTCGGCTGCCCTGTACCTCGTGCGGCCAGAGCCGGGGTACCTGTGGCTCGGGCTGGCGCTGCTGGGGGTCGGCTCGATCGTGAGCGAGATCGCCAGCGTGAACTACAACGCCACCATCGAGCAGGTCGCCACCCCCAAGAACGTCGGCAGGGTGTCGGGGATCGGCTGGGGCATGGGCTACCTCGGCGGCATCGTGGTGCTCCTGCTGCTCTACTTCGGATTCATCAAGCCGGAGGTCGGTCTCTTCGGGGTCACCAGCACCGACGCCGTCGACATCCGGGTCTCGATGATCGTGTGCGGCGTCTGGACGCTCCTGTTCACGATCCCGCCCCTGGTGATGCTGCGTGACCGGCCTGTCGAGCGGCGGCCCGGGCTGGGTGTGGTCGGCTCGTACAAGGCGCTCTTGGCCACCATCGGCCACCTGTGGCGCCGGGACCGCCCGCTCGTCTACTTCCTCCTCGCCTCCGCGTTGTTCCGCGACGGCCTGGCCGGGGTGTTCGCGTACGGCGGCATCCTCGCCGCTGGCACCTTCGGCTTCACGGCCGGTGGCGTCATCGTGTTCGGTGCCGTGGCCAACGTCACGGCCGGCGTGTCCACGATGCTGTTCGGACTGCTAGACGACCGTCTCGGCCCGCGGCGCGTGATCCTGATCTCACTTGCCTTCCTGGTGGCCCTCGGGATCGTGATCTTCGTGCTGCACGACGGCGGCGCCCCGGTCTTCTGGGTCGCCGGGCTCGGCATGACCCTCTTCGTCGGCCCCGCGCAGTCGGCCTCCCGCAGCTACCTCGCGCGACTGATCCCCGAGGGCAACACCGGGGAGGTGTTCGGCCTGTACGCGACCACCGGCCGCGCCATCTCCTTCCTCTCCCCCGTCCTCTTCGGGGCCGCCCTCCTGCTGGGTGCACGGATCACGGGTGAGGAGAACACCCAGTACTGGGGCATCCTCGGCATCGTGCTCATCCTGGCTGCCGGGTTCGCCCTGATGCTCGTCACCGGCCGGGGCCGTACGGAAGAAACCGCACCCACGGAGCGTTGACGGCAGGAGACCATCACCAGCGACAGGAGGCAGTCATGGCTGATCGGGCACTGCGCGGCGCCGGCCTCGGCGCGAAAAGTTTCGAGGACGACGCAAACATCGAGTTCGCCCCCCGCCAGGAGGTGGCGTTCGACTGCCCCTCTGGGCACCACTTCACCGTCATGTTCGCCGAGGAGGCGGAGCTCCCGACCGAGTGGGAGTGCCAGCGCTGCGGCAAGGTGGCCCTCCGTTCCGACGGGGCCCGCGCGGAGGAGAAGGAGACCAAGCCGGTCCGCACGCACTACGACATGCTGCGTGAGCGCCGCTCGATCCCTGAGCTGGAGGAGCTGATGGCCGAGCGTCTCGCCCTCCTGCGCAACCAGGAGCTGGCCTGACGGCTCAGCGGTCGAGCTCTGGGCGTATGACCACCTGGGGCTCGGCCGGCGTCTCCACCGTCTCTCCCTTGATGACTGTCGCCCCGGCCGCCCCGCCGAGAGGCGCCTGACGACGCAGCTGATCCAGGTCGATCCCCTGCTTCTTGGCCGTCCGGGCCGCGAGCCAGCCGATCAGGCCGCGCGCGAGCGGTCGGGTGAACGGCAGCAGGAACAGCAGCCCCACCACGTCGGTGACGAAACCAGGGACGATCAGCAGGATGCTGCCCGAGAGCACCAGCGCGGCATCGGCCAGCTCGCCGGTCGGCATCCGCCCCGAGGTGAACGACGACCGGAGCGCATCCCAGGCCCGGGTTCCCTCTCGGCGCGCCAGGAACGCTCCCAGGGCCGAGGTGGCGATCAGCAGCAGGACCGTGGGCAGCAGCCCGATCGCCTGCCCGGTGCGGATGATGAGCGTGATCTCCAGGATGGGGAGCAGCACGAACGCGGCGAGCAGGATCGGCAGGATCCACACGCCCCAGCTCTTCATCGGGGGGAGCCCCCGGACGAGACGGCGGCCTTGTCCTTCCCGCGCACCAGGCTTGCGAGCTGACCGGCGCGGTGGCGCAGGCCCCACGTCGTCGTACGGAGCAGGGCCTCGACCACGATCTTGCCGTCCATCTTGGACTCGCCGCGCACCCGCTCGATGAACTCGATGGGCACCTCCACGACGCGGAAGCCGCGCTGCAGGGCCTGCCAGGTGAGGTCGACCTGGAAGTTGTAGCCCGACGAGGAGATGTCGTCGATGATCGCCCGCAGCGTGTTGGCGCGGAAGGCGTTGAAACCGCCCGTGATGTCCTGCAGCGGGATACCCAGCATCAGGCGGGTCCAGAGCGAGCCGCCGCGGGAGAGGAACAGCCGCGACTTCGGCCAGTTCACGACCGAGCCGCCCTTGACGTAGCGGGACCCCTTCACCATGTCGGCCGTCTTCAGAGCCTCCAGCAGGCGGGGCAGCTGCTCGGGCTGGTGGGAGCCGTCGGCGTCGTGCTCGACCAGCACGTCGTAGCCACGGTCCAGGCCCCACCGGAACGCCTCCAGGTAGGCGGCCCCGAGGCCCTCCTTGCCCTTGCGGTGGATGACGTGGACGTGGTCGTCGTCGGCCGCCATCCGGTCGGCGAGGTCGCCCGTGCCGTCGGGAGAGTTGTCATCGGCGATGAGCACGTGGGCGTCAGGCACGGAGGTGCGCAGCCGCGCCGTGATCGGCTCGATGTTCTCGGCCTCGTTGTAGGTCGGGATGATGACCAGGACCTTGTCAAGGGGGGCTGAGTCGGCCACAGGGTAACTACCTTTCGCTGGCGTGTGCGGCCCCATTCTTCCAGGCTTGCCCCATTCGGGCCGCCAGGGCCAGCACCGCGGCCAGCCCGAGGGCCAGCTCCAGGCCCGCGCCGAACCGCACGGCCGGCGTGATGTTCTCGCGCAACGGCATCGTGACCACGCCGGATGCGGCGGTGCGCTGCTGGGTCTGGAAGGTCACGCTGCCGTCGGGGAGGATGTAGCCCGAGAGTGCGTTGGTGGTCGCCACCAGCACCTCGCGCTGCGACTCCATCGCCCGGATGCGGGTGATCGCCCACTGCTGGGGGATCTGACCGGTCCCGGCGTACGTGGCGTTGTTGCTCTGCACGGTCACCAGCTGGGCTCCGCCGGTGGTGCCGTCGCCGCGGATGACGTCGCGGAACGTGTCGTCGTACGCGAGCTCGAAGCAGATCATCACCCCCACCCGGAGGTCGCCCTGGGCGGCGGTGCTGACGTCGAGCACGCCGGGGCCCGTGCCGGGGACGCCCTGCCGACCCACCATCTGCAGCATCGGCACCAGAGGCAGCAGCTGGTCGCGGTACGGGATCCACTCGCCGAAGGGCACCAGGTCTCGCTTGTGGTAGGTGGCTCCGGGCCCGGTCGTGGGGTCCCACCACAGGGCCGTGGTCTGCCGCTCCTGGGGGCCGGGGCCCTCGGTCACGGCGCCGACGAGCACGGGGACCTCGGCGAGGCGCACGGCCGTCCAGACCACGTCGTTGGTCTCCGCGTCTCGGACCGGGTCGATGTCGGTGGAGTTCTCCGGCCAGAGCACGAAGTCGGGAACGGCGGTGGCGCCCGCCCGGGCCTTGGCCATCAGCGTGACCGTCTCGGCGAGGTGGTTGCGGGTCACCGAGCGGGCGCGTCCCATGGGCTCGACACCGGCGACGCCGTCGACGTTGCCCTGGACCATGCCGACCGTGACCGTACGCCCCGTGGCCGCCGGAGCGGCTGCCGCCCGCCCGGCCACCAGGCTGCTGCCGGCCAGGAGGGCGAAGGCGCCGAGGGCTGATCCCAGCCGGAGCAGCGTACGGCGCCTGTCGCTGCGTGGCGCGACGGCCCAGGCCAGCAGCTGGGCGGTCAGCGCGGTGGCGTACGAGACCCCGGCGACGCTGACGAGCGGGTAGAGGCCGGCCAGCGGGGAGTCCGGCATCGCGAAGCCGAGCCGGAACCACCCGAAGCCGCCGAACGGGATGCGGGAGTAGAGCAGCTCCACGAGCACCCAGGCCGACGCAGCCCAGACGGGCCACCAGCGCATGCCGACCAGGGAGGCCAGGATCTGACCGAGGAGCCCGAACCAGAGCGCCTCGAAGGCGACCAGGGCGACCGCGACCGGGGCCGCGATGACGTACGTCCAGCCCACCGTCACCGCCAGCATCGTGACGCCGAAGAGGTAGCCGAGGCCGAACGCGCGTCGCAGCGGCTGGCCGGTCACGGCGAGGGTGAGCGCCGCGACGCCGACCAGGAGCAGCGGCCACAGGTCGAACGGCTGGAAGCCGAGCGCCATGCCGATGCCGCCCAGCAGGGCGAGGCCGCGGCGGGCCCCAGGACGGAGCGAGACGAGCTCGCGGCCGAAGGTCGGCCGGACGCGTACGGGGGACGATCCCGCCCGGCGTCTCGCGCCAGCGGTCTCACCCACGCGGGAGAGGCGGGCAGCGTCGGGGCTCGTCACGCCGCGAGCGTACAGGGCACTAGCCTGACGCCCATGCCCGGCCGCCTGCTGCTCGACACCGCGTCGCTGTACTTCCGCGCCTACTTCGGGGTGCCGGCGACCACGGCCGCCGACGGCGTCACCCCCGTCAACGCGGTACGCGGGCTGATCGACATGATCGCGAAGTTCGTGCGGGAGCGACAGCCTGACGAGATCGCCGCATGCTGGGACAACGACTGGCGCCCCGAGTGGCGGGTGGCGCTGATCCCCTCGTACAAGGCGCACCGGGTCGCCGGCGGTGCCCCCGACTCCCCCGCCGACCCGTCGCTGCCGGTCGGCGCGGGCGGCCGCGGAGCGCAGTCCGGGGTCGCGGAGATCGCCGAGGAGTCGCTGTCGATCCAGGTGCCGCTGATCGCGCAGGTGCTGGAGGCGGTCGGGATCTCGATGGTCGGTGTCGACGGGTACGAGGCCGACGACGTGATCGGCACCCTGGCACGTACGGCACCGGGCAAGGTCGACGTGGTCACCGGCGACCGCGACCTGTTCCAGCTTGTGAACGACGACTGCACCGTCTTGTACGTGGCGCGTGGGGTGTCGAAGTACGAAGCCGTGGACGATGCGTGGCTGGCGACGAGGTACGGGATCACGGGCGCCCAGTACGTGGACTACGCCGTGCTGCGGGGCGACCCCTCCGACGGCCTCCCGGGCGTCGCCGGCATCGGCGAGAAGACCGCCGCGAGGCTGCTGGCCGAGCACGGCGACCTGGAAGGCATCATGGCGGCCCCGCTGTCGGCAGGGGTGACGGCCAGGCTGGCCGCAGCCGTCGACTACATCGGCCCCGCCCAGCTGGTCGTGGCCGTGAAGGACGACCTCGAGCTGACCGGCGACCTGACCTGCCCGCGCTCCCCCGCCGACCCGGAGGCGCTGGAGGCGCTCGTCGAACGTCTCAACATCACCAGCCCGGTCCAGCGGCTGCTGACCGCACTGGCCACCAACGAACCCTTGCTCAACCCACGCAATTGAGAAAGACGTGCTGAGCCAGGTTGCACGCTGACTAAGCAAGGACAGGCACACCCAGGTCGAACGCTGATGAAGCAAGGACGTCCCGAACCAGGTCTGTGGACAACCAGTAATGGCCCCGTCGGCTGTGGATGCCACCCATCGCGCCGGATGTGGACCGATGCCGTTGCCCTGTGATGCTCCACCAAGCTCCCGGTTTCGACGCCCATCTCCTTCGCGAGCTCAGGAGATGCTTGCTCAACCAGCGGTTTCTCGTGCGCCCAGCACGTACACCACCGAACCCGCGGCCCAGGTGGCGAAACGCTCGCGCTTCAGGGGCTTGCCGAACACATCGAGGGGCACTCGCTGCTCGACACGCAGCCCGACCAGGTCGAACAGCGCCTCGAGGTCGGTGAGCGTGGCGTGGTGGAGGTTGGGGGTGTCGTACCAGTTGTGCGGCAGGTCCTTCGACATCGGCATGCGCCCGCGCAGCAGCCGCGCCCGGTTGCGCCAGTAGCCGAAGTTCGGCATCGACAGCACCACCTTCGGCGCGATGCGCACGATCTCGGCCAGCACGTCAGCCGGGCGGTGCAGCGCCTGCAGGGTCTTCGACAGCACCACGACGTCGTACGACCCGTCGGCGAACTCGCCCAGCTGGTGGTCCATGTCGAGCTCGATGACCGAGACTCCCTGGCGGATCGCGACCAGCACCGCCTCGGGGTCGATCTCCACCCCGGTCCCGGTGCAGCCGTGGTGGTCGACCAGGTGGCGCAGCAGCATCCCGGACCCACAGCCCAGGTCGAGCACGCGCAGGTCGTTGCCGACCAGCTCAGCCACCAGCGACAGGTCGGAGCGCAGCCCCTCGGTCACGGTGTCGCCGGCCTGGGCTCTCTCACCGCCGCGTCCCTTGTCGGCGCGCCCGCCGGTCATGACCCGACCTCCAGCGCGCGGTTCAGGTACGCCTTCACCGTGGCGTGATAGTCGTCGATCGGCAGCAGGAACGAGTCGTGCCCTCCGCCGTGCTCGATCTCGCGGAAGGTCACCGGCACCCGCGCGTGCTCCAGGTGCCGCACGATCCGGCGCGAGTGCGCGGTGGAGAACCGCCAGTCCGAGGTGAACGACATCACCAGGAACCTCACCCCGGCGGCCGCGGCGAGCGCCGTTGCGTCGTCCTTCTCGAACGGGTCGAAGTAGTCCATCACCCGGGTCAGGTAGAGGTAGGACAGCGCGTCGAACCGCTGCAGGAACGCGTCGCCCTGGTGCTGAAGGTAGCTCTCCACGGCGAAGTCGGGGCCGAACCCCGGCTCCAGCCCGCCCTTCTGGGGCTCGCGACCGAACTTGTCGGTCATCGCCTCCTCCGACAGGTACGTGATGTGGGCCATCATCCGCGCGATGCTCAGCCCCAGCGTGGGCGAGGTGCCTTCGGCTGCGTACGCGCCGTCGTGGAACCCGGGATCGCGGATGATCGCCTCGCGCGCCACGGCCGAGAACGCGATGTTCTGCGCCGACAGCCGCGACGAGGACGCCACCACGACCGCGTTCGCCATGTCGTCGGGGTGCGTGAGCGCCCACTGCAGCACCTGCATGCCGCCCAGCGAGCCTCCGAGCGCCGCGAGCAGCCGCTCCACCCCGAGGTGCCCCAGGAGTGCCCGGTGCACGGTGACGAAGTCGGCCATGTCGAGCAGCGGGAAGTCCATCCCGTACGCACGGCCCGTCTCCGGGTTGGTCGAGGCCGGGCCCGTGGTGCCGCGGCAGCCCCCCAGCAGGTTGGCGCAGATGACGTACATGCGGGTCGTGTCGAGCGGTCGGCCGGGGCCGATGAGGTTGTCCCACCACCCTGGGCGCGTCGCCCCCTCGTGCATGCCTGCCGCGTGCGCGTCACCGGTCAGGGCATGACAGACGAACACGGCGTTGTCCCGCGCCGGCGAGAGGGTCCCGTACGTCTCGTACGCGACGTCCACCTCGCTCAGCACTCCCCCGCGGGCCAGCCGCAACGGGTTCTGCGCGTCGAAGAGCCGGACCGTCTGGGTCTCGACGAGCCCGACGCCCTCAGTCGTGGCAACCACCGGGCCTCAGGCACCTGCCTTCGCAAGCGCCTGGTCGAGGTCGGCGACGATGTCGTCGATGTGCTCGATGCCGACCGACAGCCGCACCATCTCCGGCGGCACCCCGGCACCGACGAGCTCCTCCTCGGTGAGCTGCGAGTGCGTCGTGGAGGCGTTGTGGATGGCGAGCGACCGGACATCACCGATGTTCGCCACATGGCTGAACAGCTCCAGCGCCTCGATGAACCGCTCACCGCCGGCGCGCCCCGCCTTCAGCCCGAACGACACCAGGCCCGAGAACCCCTTGCCGGTGAGGACGCGGTCGCCGACCGCCTTGTACGGGCTCGACTCCAGACCGGGGTAGGTGACCCAGGCCACGTCGGGGTGCGACTCCAGGTGCTGCGCCACCGCGAGCGCGTTCTCCGAGTGGCGCTCCATGCGCAGCGCCAGCGTCTCGGCGCCCTGCAGGCCCAGGAACGAGTTCATGGGCGCCGGCGTGGCCCCGGTATTGCGCATCAGCACGGTGCGGGCCCGGATGATGTACGCCAGGTTGCCGGCCGCCTCCGTCCAGACCACGCCGTGATAAGCGGGGTCGGGCTGGGTAAGCACCGGGAACCGGTCGGCGTGGGCGGCCCAGTCGAAGGACCCGCCGTCGATGATCACACCGCCGAGCGCGGTGCCGTGCCCGCCGATGTACTTCGTGGTGGCGTGCACGACCACGTCGGCACCGTGCTCGAAGGGACGGCACAGGATCGGCGACGGCACCGTGTTGTCGACGACGAACGGGAGGCCGAGGTCGTGCGCGGCCTGCGACCAGGCGTCCAGGTCGATCACGGTCAGCGACGGGTTGCCGATCGACTCGCAGAACACCAGCTTGGTGGTCTCGTCGACGGCCTCTGCCAGAGCCTCCGGGCGAGCCGGGTCGACGAAGCGGGCCGTGATGCCGAACTGCTTCAGGGTGTTCGCGAACAGCGCGTACGTTCCGCCGTACAGCGTCGACGTCGCCACGATCGAGTCGCCGGCACCGGCGAGGTTCAGCACCGCGTACGTGATCGCCGCAGCCCCCGACGCCGTGGCCAGCGCCCCGACCCCGCCCTCCAGCGCCGCGAGCCGCTCCTCGAAGACGTTGGTGGTCGGGTTCATCAGGCGCGTGTAGATGTTGCCGGGCTTCGAGAGCGCGAACAGGCTCGCCGCGTGCTCCGCGTCGTCGAATCCGTACGACACCGTCTGGTAGATCGGCACCGCCAGGGCGTGGGTGGTGGGGTCCACCTGCTGCCCGGCGTGAACGGCCAGGGTCTCTGGGCGCATGGGTCCTCCTCGGTCGGCTGCGCTCAGGCTATCCCTCGCCACCGACAGTTCTCGACCCAGGGCCGCCAGGGCTCAGAAGGTGAACAGTGCGTTCCAGGCCCGCTTCGACACCACGGCGAAGGTGTCGGGCGGCAGCGGGTCCTGGGCCAGCAGAGCGTCGAGAGCGGCCTGGTCCTCGACGTCGAAGACCAGGGACGCGCCGAGCCCGTCGTCGAACGGGCCCGCGTTGACCAGCTGTCCCTCCTCCTTGAGGCGGGCCAGCCACTCCCGGTGGGCGGGTCGGGCAGCGAGCCGGCGCTCGGTCTCGGCAGGGACGTACTCGGTGGTGACGACAAACAGCATGGCGGCAGTCTGCCACCGTCGGGCAGGCCGCTGCGTCAGCTGACGAGGCCCACGATCGTCAGCAGCACGCCGATGCCGGCGAAGACGAAGCCCCAGTGCTGCATCGGCACCCAGAAGAGGGTGTGGTGGTTGCGGGTGTTCTTCGTCACGTACGCGGCCTCGGCCGCCAGCTGCTGCTCCGCGAGGGCGTACGCCTCCTCGTACGTGCGGGGCGCCGGCGCACCCTCGACGAAGAACCGCCCCTGGCGCACGAGGTGCTCGACCTCCTGCCGCCGAGCACCCAGGATCTCCTGAGCCTTCTGCTCGGCCTTCGTGACGTTGAGCCACTGCCCGAAGAAGTACGTGCCGACGCCGGCCAGGATCAGACCGATGCCTGCGGCCACGACGTGTCCGGTGGCCATCCCGAGACCGAATCCGAGGACGCCGAACAGGAGCGCGAGGGCGCCGAAGCCGCGCCAGATGATGATCACGGGACCGATCTAATCATTCCCGGGCTCAGGTGCTCAGCGGCAGCCGTTCGCGGACCTCGTAGCGAGGCCGGCCTCCCCTGCCCTGTCCCAGGAACGACTGCACCAGGGCGATCTCGGAGACCTGCCAGACCGACGAGTACAGGCCGACGAGCGCCTTGAGGTGCTTGGTGGCATCGGCGGCCCGGCGGCGCCGGGCCAGCGTCAGGTGCGGGTGGAACTTCTGCCGGGCCACCTCGATCCCCACCGTCGTGGCGGCGGTGTGGCACCGGGCGGCGAGCGGCGGCAACGATGCGGTGACGTCGTCCACGGCCGCGTACAGGACGTTGGCCCGAGCGGCGGACGCGAAGCAGCCGACCCCCTCGAAGGAGAGCGGGAACGATGCCGTACGCGCCGCGGCCGCCGTGAGCGCGTCGACCAACGGCTCGTACCGCCATCCGTCCACCGACTCGTAGAAGGCCAGGGTCACGTGCCAGTGCTCCGGGTCGGACCAGCCCCAGGCGTCGTCGCGGCGCGGGTCGACCATCCGGTCCAGCTCGTCGAGCACGTCGGCGGGCGGGACCACCGCCGCGAAGAAGCGGTCCCCCATCAGTCTCCGGTGGTCTTCTTGCCGCGGCGCACGATCAGCGGGTCGGGCTCGCCCACCGCCTCGTGGTTCTTGCCCTCGTACTCGAACTTCGACAGGAAGAACCGCATCGCGTTGAGGCGGGCGCGCTTCTTGTCGTTCGACTTGATGGTGGTCCAGGGGGCCTGCTTGATGTCGGTGCGCGCGAACATGGCCTCCTTGGCGGCCGTGTACTCGTCCCAGCGGTCGAACGACTCCAGGTCCATCGGTGAGAGCTTCCAGCGGCGTACGGGGTCGATCTGACGGATCGCGAACCGGGTGCGCTGCTCCTGCTGGGTGACGGAGAACCAGAGCTTCGTCAGCGAGATGCCGGCCTCGACCAGCATCTTCTCGAACGAGGGCACCTGGTTCATGAAGAGCTCGTACTCCTCGGGCGTGCAGAAGCCCATGACCTTCTCGACGTTGGCCCGGTTGTACCAGGAGCGGTCGAACAGCACGATCTCACCGGCGGTGGGCAGGTGCTGCACGTAGCGCTGGAAGTACCACTGCCCCTTCTCCCGGTCCGACGGTGCGCTGAGCGCGACGACCCGTGCGGCGCGGGGGTTCAGGTGCTCGGTGAAGCGCTTGATGGTGCCACCCTTGCCCGCGGCGTCGCGCCCCTCGAAGATCACCACGTGCTTGAGGCCCTGGTCCTGGGTCCAGTACTGGAGCTTCAGCAGCTCGACCTGCAGCAGGTACTTCTGGTGGTCGTACTCCTCGCGCGTCATGCGCTCCTCGTACGGGAAGTCCTCCCGCCACGAGTCGACGGGCTCGCCGTCGGGGCCGACCAGGTCGGGGTCGGAGCCGTGCTCGTCGGTGCGCACCGAGTAGCCGTTGTCGATCATGCTCTGGATGAAGTCGTTCACTGCCGTCACCCGGGTGACGGTAGCGGCAACCACACCGTGGCCGGAACAGAGTTGGTCAGGTGTTCACCCGGCGACGCGGCCGGCGCTCAGACGAGAGGGGCGAGGACGGGGGCCCGGCCTCGGCTCATGCCTGGGCGTCGTTGACCGCCGCAGGGATCGGGGGCGTGGCCGGCGGGCCGGGGACCCCCCGGGCGGCTTGCCACCCGGCGTTGACCATGGCCATGATGGGCACGGCGAACAGGGCGCCGGCGACGCCCATCAGCAGCGCGCCCACGGCGACGCCGATGATGACGGCCCAGGGGTGGACGTTGACCGCCTTGCCCATGAGCAGGGGCTGCAGCACGTGGCTCTCGATCTGCATCACGCCGAGCACGATGGCGAGCATGATCAGGCCCGACGTCCAGCCGTTGGTCACCAGGGCGAGCAGCACCGCGAGCGCTCCCGACAGCGTGGCGCCGATGATCGGGATGAAGGCCGACAGGAAGACCAGCGCCATGATCGGCACCACCAGCGGCACCCCGAGGATCCAGGCGCCGATGCCGATGCCGACGGCGTCGACGGCAGCCACCACGACCTGCGTACGTGCGTAGCTCTCCATCGTGAACCAGGCGGCGTGGGCCGACCGGCGCACCGTGGCGCGGGCGTGGCGCGGGAAGAGGTTCACGACCCAGCGCCAGATCCCGCTGCCGTCGGCGAGGAAGAAGAGGGCGGTGACGATCGCCAGCAACGCGCCGACGAGCACGGCGGCGGCGTTGCCGCCGAGGGCGATCGCATACCCGGCCACGCCGGAGGTGTTGTTGCCGAGCCACTCACGGGCCTGGGCGAGCACGTCGGGGAAGGCACCGTCGAACCGGCCGGCGGAGATCTGCGACACCCACTGCTCCAGCTGGGACAGCCCGGCCACGGTCGCGTCCCGCAACGCGGAGAACCCGGAGCTGAACTGGTTGCCGACGAAGAAGAGAACCCCGGTGATCGCGCCGAGCACGAGAAGGAGCCAGATGGCGGCGTGCAGGTAGGAGGAGCCGCCCATCCGGCGCCGGGACAGGCGCACCAGCGGGGCCAGCAGCGCCGTGATCAGCAGCCCCACCGCGAGTGGGACGATGATCTCGGCGGTCAGCTCGATCATGTGGATGATCCCCCAGGCCGCCAGGCCGATACCGACCAGACGCCAGGCGATGGCACCCACGGCTCTGAACGTGCCTGGGACGTGCTCGGTCTCGGCGTCCTCGGTGTGCGGCAACGACATGGGCGTGATCCTAGGGCCCGGCACCGACAGATCTTCGCGCCGGGCCCCCGGGGTCGTGCTCGCGTCAGATCGTGCCGGCGTCGTACCGCTGCCGAGCGGTGTCCATGGGCGCGCCGATCGGGACGCACGCGGTGGCCTTCGCGAGTCCGGTGGGCGGCATCGCGACGTACACGGACTCGGCGGCCGCGACCTCGTACGTCTCGTGCCAGATGCCGACGGCGCCGGCGGCCCGGCGCGCCATCTTGTTGTACGCCCGCCACGCCGGCCGGTGGGTCGCCTCTGGGTCGCTGGCGTAGTCGTACAGCTTCTCGTGGCTCGACCAGTACTGCACCACCGTGAGGCCGCGCTCCCCCAGCAGGAGGCGGTAGCCGAGCAGACCCTGGCTCGGGTCCTTCATCAGCTCGCTGAGCATGCGCGGCATGGCGACCAAGACCGGGAGCCACAGGTCAGGTCGCCACCAATGGTTGAACCGCATGCCGATGAGGAACACGACGAGCTCGCTGGTGTGCTGATGGGTCATCCGGCCTGCGTGGACGGCAGTCATGAAGCTCCTTCGATAGTGTCGGTATCCAATATTGGACAGCACTACTATCGAGCTGGTCAAGGGGGTGGGCATGAAGATGTCGGAGCTGTCGCAGGCGAGCGGCGTGCCGGTGGCGACGATCAAGTTCTACCTGCGCGAGCAGCTGCTGCCCGAGGGTGTGCGCACCAGTGCCACGCAGGCGCAGTACGACGAGTCGCACCTGTCGCGGCTCCGCCTGGTACGGGCGCTGCTCGGCACCGGCGGGCTGTCGGTGGCGGAGGCCCGCCGGGTGCTCGACCAGGTCGACGGTCCCCCACTGCCGCCCGCGATGCTGCTGGGCGCGGCCCACGACATCGTGATCCCGACGTCGACGCGGACCGCCCACCCCAGGGCCGACGCCGCGATGGAGCGGTGGGGCTGGAAGCAGGAGTGCGGACCGTCGGTCCTGGCGGCTCTCGAGGAGGCCCTGGCGGCCGTCGACGCCGCCGGGCTGGAGCTCACGGACGAGCAGCTCGACGTGTACGCCCAGGCGATGCTCGACGTCGCCCGCTCGGAGATCGCCGCTGCCCCCGAGGCTCCCGACGAGGCGGTGCGGTACGTGGTGCTGGGCACGGTGCTCGTCGAGCCCCTCCTGCTGGCCCTGCGCCGGATCGCGCAGCAGCACGCGACGGTGGAGAGGTACGGCTGAGACGACCCGGTGGCCTCGACCTGAGAATGGCCCACCGAGCGGGCCGCCGTGGCTACGGTGACCTTATGACCGGTTCCGCGATCGGTGGCCCGTACGACGCAGACGAGGGCCCCCTGCCCGAGCAGGCAAGCATCCTGCAGCTCGGCTACGGAGAGCACGAGTGGCTTGAAGACTCCGACACCGAGATCGGTGACGAGGAGTTCTTCGAGGAGCAGGCACGGCAGCTGGCGACGCGAGACTGTGTCGATGTCAGCGACCAGGCCGATCTCCGGGGCCGCGTCGGCACCTGGCTCGGCATCGACTCCGTGGCAGACCTGCGGGACGCGATCACCGAGGAGTACGGGGACTGCTTCGACGACTGGGACTCGACGACCACCCGGGCATGGTCGACGAGCCGGTACGGAAGCTCAAAGCCCTCTTGACCGACCGGAGCTGGCGCCTCGTGCATGCCCAGGTGTCCACCTTCGAGGGCATCCACAACGACACCACCCTGCTGGCCTGGTGCGAGCCTGAGTGACCGGCGCCCAGCACGTGTCAACGAGGAGCGCTGCGTAGCCGCTGCATGACCCGCCGGTGCAGACGTACGCCCAGTGGTCGGCGCGGTGCCGGGTCCGGCAGGCCGGCGAGACGCGCAGCGACGTTGTCGAGCAGCTCCTCCAGCAGCTTCTCGTAGATGCCGATCAGGTTGGATTTGGTGGCGACACCAGTCCCTTCGTCAAGCATCCGATCGTGCACTGGCCACTCTAAGGTCGGGTGCCGGGCGCGTTCAGCAGGCGCTTCCGCACGGTAGCCCGCCCAAGCTGGGTTGACCGCATCTCCTGGTGATCGCGGTACCGTTCAGGCAAGCGAAAGGCCCCGACACCGCGTGGTGTCGGGGCCTTCTGCTGATCTTGCGGTGGCTCCAGCGGTGACATCGGTCCGATTCGGACCTCGCTCACTGCCTTGGTGACCGCGCTTCCGCTGGGAGTACAGCGGATTCTGTCGGGCTGACAGGATTTGAACCTGCGACCCCTTGACCCCCAGTCAAGTGCGCTACCAAGCTGCGCTACAGCCCGATGTTCAGTTGTCGGCCCCCGTACGGGAGCCCGGTGCGCTCGGCACCGAGGGATGACTCTACTACGTGGATGCCCTCGCTGCTCAACCCGACTGGTGCGCCCAGGTAGCGTGTCGGCGTGCATCGCCGGGGGGTCTGTGTCGTGGGTCTGCTGCTGACGGCATGTACGGCGGCGCCACCAACGCCGAGCTCTGCTCCTCCGACGTCCTCGTCCACGGCCACCGCGCCGACCAGCGGGCCCTCCACCGCGCCGGCCTCCCCCACTCCCAGCGCGTCTGCCACCCCGACCCCTAGCACGACGCCCACCGGCTGGCAGCCGGCCGCGGCGGGCGTCGACGTACGTGACGTCGCCGCCACCGTCGCGGGCCGCTCCACGCAGGCAACCGTGGTGCGCATGGACCCGAGGCAGGTGCGGCTGCGGGTGGCGTACACGCCGGGTCAGGCCCAGTTCATCGACCGCTGGGCCGACGCGAACCCGAAGGCTCTGGTGACGTTCAACGGCGGGTACTTCGATCCCGACGCGAAGGTGATCGGCGTGCTGGTCGCCGACGGCCAGGCGTACGGCGCGTCGCTGCAGGGGTACGGCGGGATGCTCACCGCCGACGCGTCCGGCGTGATCGACGTGCGGTCGTTGCGCACGAAGCCGTACTCCGCCGGCGAGAAGCTCACCGCCGCCCTGCAGTGCTACCCCGTGCTGGTGATGCCGGGCGGGGTCAGCTCGACGCTGGCCAACGACAACGGGGCGCGGGCGCGGCGTACGGTCGTCGCGATCGACCGCTCCGGCCGCTTCCTGGTAATCGCCATCACCGATCCGCTGACGCTCACCGAGTCGAGCGCTTGGCTGCTCGCCTCCGGGTTGCAGGTCGACCGGGCGCTGAACCTCGACGGCGGCCCCTCGACGGGGGTCCTGGTGCGTACGCCTTCCATGAACCGGACCGTGCCTGCGCTGAGTCCGTTGCCGTTCGTCGTGTACGTCGAGGCGCGCTAGCGCCACCCCACGTCGACGCCGCTGCAGTCCGGTAGCGTCCGGCCATGGCGACCACCGACCCTGGCCACGTCGAGATCAAGGCACTCGATGAGGCCACCTGGCCCTTGTTCGATGCCTTGGTCCAGCGTCACAACGGGATCTTCGGCGGGTGCTGGTGCACCTGGTTCCACCCGGACTGCGCAGAGAAGGGGCAGTCGTACGAGGGGAACCGCGCCCTGAAGAAGCGGCTGGTCGAGGACGGGACGGCGCACGCCGCGCTCGTCGTACGTGAGGGGGATGACGGCGAGGAAGCCATTGCCTGGGCGGAGTTCGGCACTCCTGCGGAGCTGCCCAACATCCACCACAAGAAGCAGTACCTCAGCGACCTGGCTGCCGCCGACGAGGTGGAGCCGGACTACCGGATCACGTGCATCTTCGTGGACAAGCGGTTCCGGGGGCACGGTCTGGTGACCGTTGCCCTTCAGGATGCGCTCGACATGATCGCCCGGGCCGGTGGCGGCGTGGTCGAGGGCTACCCGCACATCCCTCGCACCGACAGACCGACGTCCTCGTCGTTCTTCTACAACGGCACCCGTTCGGTGTACGAGCGCGCGGGGTTCGAGTTCATCCGTGCCAAGGGCCAGCGCAACACGGTCATGCGCCGAGTCGTGGCGTCAGCCAGCGCGACATGAGCCGGGTGGCTGCGCTTGAGCGGGCTGGACGTCCTGACCCGCTTCGCTCAGTCAGCCCTGGTTTCGACGCGCCTCGTCCTCGTTCCTCGGACGACGCTTGCTCAACCAGCGGATCACTCGGACGATGCTTGCTCGACCTGCGCTACTTGGAGCGCTTCTCCCGGGCCCTCACCTCGACGTGGACGGGGCTGCCCCGGAAGCCGAAGTCCTCGCGCAGGCGGCGCTCGATGAACCGCACGTACGGCTGGTCCATCTGGCCGCTGGTGAACAGCGCGAAGGTCGGCGGGCAGCTGTGGGCCTGGGTGCCGAAGAGGATGCGCGGCTGCTTGCCGCCCCGCACCGGGTGCGGGTGGGCGGCGGCGACGCGGCCCAGGAACGCGTTCAGCTTGCCGGTGGAGACCCGGGTCTCCCAACCCTCCAGGGCCTCCTCGATGGCCTTCGCCAGCTTCACCACGTTGCGCCCCGTGAGCGCCGAGATGTTCACGGTCGGCGCCCAGGCGACGTGCCCGAGGTCGCGCTCCACCTCGCGCTCCAGGTAGCGGCGGCGCTCCTCGTCGGTGAGGTCCCACTTGTTGTACGCGACCACCATCGCGCGGCCCGCCTCTTCGACCATGTCGAGGATGCGCAGGTCCTGCTCGGTGATCGGCTCCGACGCGTCGATCACCACGACGCACACCTCGGCGCGCTCGATGGCCGACTGGGTGCGCAGGAACGCGTAGTACTCGTGCCCGCTGGACTCCTTCACCCGCCGCCGGATGCCGGCGGTGTCGACGAACTGGTACGTCGTCCCGTCCATCTCGACCAGCTCGTCGACCGGGTCGACGGTGGTGCCCGCGACGTTGTCGACCACCGACCGCTCGCTGCCCGTGAGCCGGTTCAGCAGCGACGACTTGCCCGCGTTCGGGCGGCCGACGATCGCGATGCGGCGGGGGCCCGTACGCGCCTCGAAGCTCTCCCGCGGCGCCTCGGGCAGGGCGTCCAGCACGGCGTCCAGCAGGTCTCCGGACCCGCGGCCGTGCAGCGCCGACACCGGGTACGGCTCCCCCAGCCCGAGGTTCCACATGGAGGCGGCCTCGGCCTCCGTGCGCGGGTCGTCGACCTTGTTCGCCGTCAGCACCACGGGCTTCTTGGAGCGCCGCAGCACCTGCACGACCGCCTCGTCCTCGTCGGTGGTGCCCACGGTCGCATCGACGACGAACAGCACCGCGTCGGCCGCCGCGATCGCGATCTCCGCCTGCTCGGCGATCTGCCCGGCGAGCCCCTTGGCGTCGGAGACCCAGCCGCCGGTGTCGACGATCGTGAACTCACGTCCGGCCCACTCGGCGTCGTACGAGACCCGGTCGCGCGTCACCCCGGGCACGTCCTGCACCACCGCCTCCCGGCGGCCCAGGATGCGGTTGACGAGGGTCGACTTGCCCACGTTGGGCCGCCCGACGACGGCCAGCACGGGGCGCTCCGGCACGGCGGGCGTCTCGGTCACGGGGTCGGTCATGGGGGTCCTCCAGGTCGGCCCGGCACGGCACCGGGACGCGCCAGTCTATCTGCCGGGCCAGCCTCGCTGACGTACGGGTCGGGGCCGGTCCGCCGCCGGGGGCGCGTCAGGATCGAGCGACGGCACGCGCGTAGGGCTGGCGCGTTCACCGGTTCCCGGCTGCCGGGTGAACCCGTCACGCGGGCGTGAGGCCCGCCCCTCGCGCCAGGTCGAGGATCCGGCCCACGACCTCCTCGATCGTCATGTCGGTGGAGTCGATCACGGTGACGCCCTCGGCGGCGTCGGTGAAGTTCACCAGCGCGGAGTCGTCACGGTCCCGGCGCAGGGTCTGGTCACGCAGCGCGTCGACGTCGAGCGCGTTGCCGAGCTCCGCGTTGCGGCGGGCCATGCGGCGCTCCGGGTCGGCGACCAGCAGCACCCGGACGGCGGCGTCCGGCGCCACCACCGTGGTGATGTCGCGCCCCTCGGCCACGCACGGTCCGTCGGTGATGAGGGCCCGCTGACGGCGCACCAGCTCGGCGCGGCACTCCGCGTTCGTGGCGACCGCACTCACCCAGGCCGACACCTGCGGCTCGCGGATGGCTGCGGTGGCGTCGACCCCGTCGACGCGGAAGGTCTGGTCGGTCGGATCGGTGGACACCCCGAGGTCGACCGCGCGGCAGATCTCGGCGATGCGTACGGCATCGTCACGCGCCACCCCGGCGCGCAGGCAGGCGACCGCGACACCGCGGTACATGGCGCCGGTGTCGAGGTAGCCGTACCCCAGCCGCCGGGCCACCTCGCGGGCGGTGGTCGACTTGCCGGAGCCCGAGGGCCCGTCGATGGCGACGATGCTGGTCATCCGCCCATCCAACCCGGTCACGGGCGCTGCCTCCAACCGGCCTGGGTCATGGCGGCCGCGAGCGACTCGGCGCGGTCAGGGGTGACCGCGACCGAGAGGAAGCCGACCTCGCGGGCCTCGTCGTGCTCGATCGTGAGGTCCTCGACGTTGACCCCGGCGGCGTCGACGTCGGCGAACAGGCGCGCCAGGGCGCCTGGCTCGTCGGGGATCTCGATGACCACGTGCGCGTAGTCTGTCGGCGTGTGGCCGTGCTTGCCCGGCAGCGCCCGGGTGCCGTCGCGGCCACGGGCCAGCACGGTGCGTACGCCGTCGGGGTCGTCGAGCACCGTCAGCAGCTCGTCGAGCTGGGCCTGCATCGCATGCAGCTCGGCCCGCAGCGCCGGTGCGTTGGCGGTGACGATCTGCTGCCACAGCCACGGGTCCGAGCCCGCGATGCGGGTCACGTCACGGATGCCCTGGCCGGCGAGGCGCAGGTGTTCGGGCGGGGCGGCGACGAGACGACCGGCGGTCAGGGTGGACATCAGCTGGGGCAGGTGAGAGACGCGCGCCACGGCGAGGTCGTGCTCCTCGGGGGGCATCGTCACCAGGCGGGCACCGCAGTCGGAGACGAGCTGCTCGACGATGCGTACGGACTCGTCGGTGGCCTGCGGGTGGGGGGTGACCACCCAGGTACGGTCGTGGAACAGGTCGCCCCGCGACGTCAGCGGGCCCGCGTGCTGGGAGCCGGCCATGGGGTGCGAACCGACGTACCGGCTGAGGTCGGCGCCCGACTCCTCCAGCTCACGCAGCACCGATCCCTTCACCGAGCCGACGTCGGTGACGACCGCGTACGGGTAGGTGACGAGCGCCTCGGACACCACGGCGGCGATGGCGCCGGGCGGCACGGCGACGACGACCAGCGTGACCGCGTCGGCGTCGGGCGTCTCGGTGGTGCCGGCGCCGAGGCTGGCCGCGACCATGGCGTGGGAGGGGGTGCGGTCGGTGAGGTGGACCGTACGCCCCGCAGCCCGCAGCGCCATGCCGACCGACGCGCCGACCAGGCCTGTGCCGACGACGACCGCTGACATCTCCACCTCCCCTGGACCGCCGGTCAGCCTAGTGGCGTGCCGAAGGTAGGTTCGTGGCATGCGCAAACCGTGGGCCGTGGCCGTCGATCTGGTGCTCGTCGTGGTCTTCGCGATGATCGGGCGCGCCAGCCACGCGGAGGCCCTGTCCCTGGGCGGGATCGCAGCCACCGCCTGGCCGTTCCTCGTCGGGTGCCTGGTCGGCTGGGGCATCGTCTGGGCGCTGCTGCGCTCGTCGCGGCTCTGGGGTCGCAGCTGGGTCTTGGAGGGCGTGGTGGTCTGGGTAGCGTCGGCCGCGGGTGGGTTGCTGCTGCGGGTGGTCACCGGGGGTACGGCGGCGGTGGCGTTCATCATCGTGGCCACGGTCACGCTCGGGGTGCTGCTGCTGGGCTGGCGGGTGATCGACCGGCTGCTGCAGCGGCGGCGTACGGGCAGCGCGCGGGGCTGATCTCACGCCCTGGCACGCCAGTCACCTGCATCTTCTGGCACAGGGTGACACCATGCGCCAGATATGGCACGTGATGCCGACTGCGACCAGAAGATGCAGGTCAGCCGCCGCTCAGGCGAGGATCTCGTCGGCGGCCGCCTCCCCAGAGAGGACAGCGCCCTCCATGTAGCCGTTCCAGCGGGTGGCGTACTCGGTGCCGGCCCAGTGCACGCGGCCGATCGGCGGGCGCAGCACCTCGCCGTACGAGGTCCACACGCCCGGTGCGAAGTGGGCCGAGTAGCAGCCGCGGCTGAACTCCTCGGCGGTCCAGTCCTGCTCCAGGTAGTCCATCGGCGTGCGCGCCTCGGCGCCGAAGTAGTCGACGAGCCGGTCCAGCACCAGGCGGCGACGGTCGGCATCGCCGAGCCTCGTCCACCGGCGCGCGTCACCGCCCTCGACGAACGCCAGCAGGATGCCGACCTCCGCACCCGGCGGTGAGACGTCGAACACCACCTTGGCCGGGCCCTGGTCGGAGGCCACCTGACCGTTCAGCCCGTTCGCGCGCCAGAACGGGGTCGCGTACGCGCACAGCACCTTCACCACCGACCCCGCGGGCAGCTTCTGCGTCAGCTGGTCGCGCCAGCCCGGCAGCACGGGGTCGTACTCCAGCCGCCCGGCCAGCGTCGGCGGGATCGCCACGATGACGTGCTCACCCTCGAACCGCGCCCCCGACCGGGTCGTCACCTCGACCTCGCCGGCCGAGTGCCGCACCGTACCCACCGGCTCACCCAGCCGGACGTCCAACCCCTCGGCCAACCGCTCCGCGACCCGGATCGTCCCGCCGATCACCCGGTCCTTCTGCGCGCCACCCTCGGTGGCCAGCAGCGTCTCCAGGTCGGTGTTCGCCTGCGCGTAGAACAGCATGTGCAGCAGCGACACGTCTGCGCTGTCGGTCGACAGCACGGCCTCGGTGGCGATGCGGAAGTACGCCCTCACCGCCGGCGTCCGCAGCGTGCGCCTGATCCACGTCTCGAACGTCTGCCCGTCCAGCTCCTCAGCGCCACGCGCCGCCCACGGCCGGTCCACCCCCACCCGCCGTGCCAGCCGGTTGAACCTCAGCAGCCCCTGCGCGAGGTCGGCCAGCTCGAACGGGTTGAGCCTCGGTACGGCGCCGCGCCGCGAAGACATCCGCGAGCGCTTGCCACCGAGCTGGACGAGCATCGAGTCCTCGTTGTAGGTCGGGAACGTCTCCAGCCCCAGCTCCGCCACCAGCCCGTACATCCGGTCATGGCCCTCCCCCAGCCACGCCCCGCCGAGCTCGACGGGGTGCCCGGCCAACGTCCCACCGCACACGCGCCCGCCGACCCGCGGCCGTGCCTCCACGACGACCACCGAGCGCCCCGCCGCCTGCAGCCGTCGCGCCGCCGCCAGGCCGGCCAGCCCCGCGCCCACCACCACGATGCTCATGCCCAGACCCCCGCCTGGCGGTCCCACCGGCTCCACAGCGCGCGCACCCACACCGGCCGCGCGTCGTGGCACGGCTGGCCGGGCACCTCCTCCCAGGCGGCCGCGGCGTCCCACGCCCCGGCAGGCTCGACGCCCTCGACGAACGACCTCTCCAGCGCATCGCGAGCAGCGGCCTGGGAGACGTACCGGTCAGGGTTGCGCACCCAGTCGCGGTGCATCCGCTCGTGCCGCCACCACAGGTGGGTGGCGTCGTACGCGTTCGACAGCTCACCCGCCTCCACCAGCGGCAGCGGCTCGACACGTATCGGCTTGAAGACCGACGTGCAGGGCGCGGCCGTCGCCGTCACCCAGTGCCGCCCGGCGGTCGCCTCAGCCACCCAGCTCGCCGTGGTCTGGGTCGAGGTCACCAGCCCGCCGGCATGGGCGCAGGGCGCGCTCAGGGCGCCGTTCACGGGCGAGTACACCGGCCCCGAAGACGACCCGTGGTCCCGCAGCGCCGCGAACATGTCCAGCACCGACGAGGCGCGGCCGGCCGACTCCTCCGTACGCTCTCGCCGCACCGCGCACGCCGCCACCGTGCCCTTCACGGGGTCGGCGAACCGTTCCGCAAACCCCGCGATCGTGAGCCCGTTCGAGATCGAGCGTGACCCGGTCACCTCTTCGGTCGCCCAGTGCCGTCCCGCCGTCTCCAGCACCGTGGCGCCGTCACGGTCGGCCACGACGAACGAGCTGTCGTACGTGAACCGCGGGTGCTCGTACGAGCAGGACCCGCCCTGCCCGTACTCCTCCAGCATGGAGACGATCACCTGCACCGCCTCATGGCGATCGGCACCGCGCTCCAGCCCCAGGCGCACCAGGTCCATGCCCGTCAGCACGCCTTCGCGCCGCCCGACGCCCCGGGTGAACACGGCCTCGTTGCCGATCACCACCCCGTGCTCGTTGGCGCCCATCTCGGCGCCCCACAGCCACCAGGGCCGCGACAGCAGCACCGCGTAGGACGGCGCGCCCGGCACCGACGTGTGCGTGACACGCAAGGCCCCCGAGCCGTCCCGGGCGGGGACATGCTCGAGGGCCTGCGACTCGTTCGCGTCCCGGTCAGAGTTCTTCGCGAACAGGACCCCGTCGTCGGTCAGCGTGACCAGCGTCTCGCACATGCGCGCGACCCTACTGGCGCACCGGCCGGCGCCGGTTTCCGATCAGAAGACGGGCTTGCCTCCGGTCACACCGATCACGGTGGCGCTCACGTACGACGCCTCCTCCGACGCCAGGAACACGTACGCCGCCGCCACCTCGACCGGGTGCCCGGCGCGACCGAGCGGGGTGTCGGAGCCGAACCCCTCCACCTTCTGCTCGCTCATCGTGGCCGGGATCAGCGGCGTCCAGATCGGTCCCGGCGCCACGCTGTTGACGCGGATCCCCTTCTCGCCGAGCTCGGCCGCCAGGTTCACCGTGAGGTTCGTCAGTGCGGCCTTGGTGGCGGCGTAGTCGAGCAGGTGGTCCGACGGCGAGTACGCCTGCACCGACGACGTGATGATCACCGAGCCGCCCTGCGCGAGGTGCTCCGCGCCGTGCTTCACCAGCCAGAACGGGGAGAACACGTTGGTGGCGAAGGTGCGCTCGATCTGCTCGTCGGGGAACTCCTCGATCGCGCCGTGGGTCATCTGGTACGCCGCGTTCGCGACCAGCACGTCGAGCCCGCCGAGGAAGGCGACGGCCTTCTGCAGCAGCTCCTTGTTGGCGGCGGCGTCGCGCAGGTCGCCCGGCACGACCTCGCAGCGGCGCCCCGCGGCCTCCACGGCCTTCTTCACCTCAGCGGCGTCCTCGGCCTCCTCGGGCAGGCAGGCGATCACCACGTCGGCGCCCTCCAGCGCGAAGATCGTGGCGACGGCCCGGCCGATGCCGGAGTCACCGCCGGTGATCAGCGCCTTCTTGCCCTCGAGCCGGCCACGGGCGGTCCACGAGGTCTCGCCGTAGTCGGGCTCGGGAGTCAGGTCGGCGCCGGTGCCCGGCCACTCCTGCTGCTGCGACGGGATGGCGGAGAGGTCCGTACGGTCCTGGGGGGTCTGGTTCTCGGTCATGGCCCCACTCTGGCCTGACACGGTGCGTCCGGCCAGGGTCCACCCCCTTCTGAGCGTCCGCTCTTCTGAGCGTCCGCGCTACGAGACGGCGGCCACCACCGCCGGAGCCTGCTGGCGAGCCGGCAGGGCACGCCGGGCGACCATCAGCAGGAACGCCCCGACCACGAGCGGCGCCACACCGACGTGCAGCGCGCCGAGGGGCGAGATCATGGCCGGCAGCACGTACGCCGCCACCAGCACCTCCCGCTCGCCGCGCCGCCAGCCGTGACGCCGTCCGTACAGCGCCATCCAGGCGATGGGGAAGGCCAGCCACACGGTGTCGTAGTCGAACCCGTAGGGGTTCACGAGGAAGATCGCCGACATCAGGGCAGCCCCCCGCAGCTCCATCGACGACGTGCTGCGCCAGATGCGCCACACGGTCACGATCGCAGCGAGGGCGACGACGGCCTGCACCGCGTACGCCGCCGTGACCCCGGCGCCGAGCAGCCGCAGCGCCGCGAACACGCCCGGCATCTTCGACCACGGCAGGTAGCCGGACTCGATGAACCCGGCGGCGTCGCCCATGCTCCCCAGCCAGGCCCGGATGGTCCCCAGCCCCAGCACCAGCGCAGAGCTCACCAGGGTGACGACGGCGCTGACCGCCGCGGCCGCGAACGCCTTCCAGGCCCTCGCCGCGATGAGCGCCACCGGGAAGAGGACGGCGAGGTGCGGCTTGATGACCAGCAGCCCGATCAGCACCCCGGCCAGGACGGGCCGCTTCTTGAGCTGCAGCAGCGCGGCGCCGGCGAGAGCCGCCGTGATGACCCCGTTCTGGCCGTGGGCGAAGCAGATCCACACCCCCGGGAAGGCCAGCGCCAGCCAGAGCCCCTCCCGCTTCACGACCGTCAGCAGCACCCCCAGCATCAGGGCGGCGCCGGCCAGGGCCCACAGCAGGTACGACACGGCGTACGGGAGCACCGACAACGGGGCGACCAGCAGCAGGTAGGGCGGTGGGTAGAACCACGGGAAGTAGAACGGCTCGGTGGTCGGCACGATCGCGTTCTCCAGCGGGCCGATCACCGACAGGTCGTAGGCGTCCATGCCGTGGCCCGACAGCAGCAGCTGCGACGCTGCGTAGAAGGTGAGGAAGTCCGTGCCCAGCGGCTTGCCGGTGATGTCGACGTTGTCGCGCACCAGCAGCGCGTACACGATCGCACCCATGACGAACATGGCCAGCATGATCCGCGGGTAGACGGTGAGGCGCTCGCGGTCCATCCAGTGAGGGCGTGGGGGCATGGCGTCACGGTACGAACCACGCCGTGGCTGGGCCCTCAGGATGAGAACAGCCTCATGGCCGGCGGCCCAGACGATCAGGCGCCGGGAGCGTCCTCCGCCACCTCGACCGCAGGCTTCTCGACCGCCTCGGTCACCTCGACACCCGGCGGGCGCGGGCCCGAGTAGTCCGGCCCGTAGGCGCCGGGGGCCGGACGGCGACGGCGGGCCGGTGCCTCCACGCCAGGGGCGAGGCGGCGGGTGTGGATGAGGAACCCGGTGTGGCCCGAGGTGCCGTGACCCGGCCGGATGGCGAGCCCCTCGGCGTGCCACTCGCGTACGGTCACCTCGACCGCGCGCGGCTCCAGCCAGCCGCGGTGCGCCCGCAGCGTGTCGAGGGTGCGGCCCATCTGCGTGGTGGTGGCGACGTAGCAGCACAGCACCCCACCCGGCTCCAGCACCTCACCGACGGCGTCGACGCACTCCCACGGGGCCAGCATGTCGAGTACCACCCGGTCGACGCGCCCGGGGCCCATCGACTCGACGAGGTCGCCGACGCGCACCTCCCACGCCGGGTGCGGGCGGCCGAAGAACGCCTCCACGTTCTTCTGCGCGATGGCGGCGAAGTCGGCGCGGCGCTCGTACGAGATCAGCCGCCCCGTGGGCCCGATCGCGCGCAGGATCGACAGCGACAGCGCGCCGGAGCCGACGCCGGCCTCCAGCACCCGGGCGCCGGGGAAGATGTCGGTGTACATCAGGATCTGCGCCGCGTCCTTCGGGTACACCACGGCCGCGCCCCGCGGCATCGAGACCGTGAACTCCTCCAGCAGAGGTCGCAGCGCCAGGTACGCCACCCCGGCCGCCGAGGTCACCACCACCCCGTCCGGCCCACCGATCAGCTCGTCGTGCGGGATGCCGCCGCGCGTCGTGTGGAACACGGCGCCCGCGGTGAGCTTGATGGAGTGCCGCCGGCCCTTGGGATCGAACAGCGACACCCGCTCCCCCTCGACCAGCGGGCCGCTCTTGATGCCCGACCAGTCCGCCGCGTCCACGCCTGCCTCTTCACCCACGAGATTCAGCTCACCCACAAGATCTCACTGCCTTCCCACGGCCCACAGGCCGAGCTGCCAGCCGGGACCGTACCGCGGCTCGTGCAGCCGTGTCGTGCCCAGCAGGAAGATGTCGTCGTCGGTCTGCTGGATCGGCAGCACCACGGCATCGGCCGCCGCCTGCTTCTGCAGCTCCGACAAGGTGGCGTCGCGCACCCCGGGGTCGGTGGTGCTGCGGGCCAGCTTCTCCAGCTCCGCCACCTTGCCCTGGCTGCCCGGCAGCGGCTGGTCACGGTAGGGCTGCAGCCACGCGAACGGCGTCGACGTCCAGGCCTTGTAGTTGTGCAGCACCAGGTCGGCGCTCGGCGCGTCTGGGGTGAGCTGCACGCTCACCCCGGCGGTCTGTTCGATCCGGTCGCGCACGTCGCGAGCCATCTCCCGCTCCCCCACCACCGACGACTGGTACGCCAGGGTGAGCCGGGGCCGCTCGCCGGCGCGCGGCGGGATGGTGGGGATGCCGCCCAGCTGGTACGCGGGCACGCGCCCGTCGATGCCGCGCGGGAGGATCGAGTCGAGCGTGCGGTCCTCCTGGAGAGCCGCGCTGATGGCCGTGCGCAGGGCCGCGTCGAGCCGGTACGGGGACCCGGTCGACCAGGTGAGCAGGTGCACCCGGGTGCCGGCGAGGGTCTCCCGGCGGAAGCCGGCGTCGGTGGTCCTGGTCCGCGACGCCGTGATCTCGTCGTCGAAGCGTCGCAGCGCCGCCGCGTTCAGGCCGCGCCACACCACGTCGACGGTCCCGGTGCGCATCGCCTCCTCGACCGAGGCGGAGTCGGGGAAGTAGCGCAGCACCAGCACGTCCTGGGCCGCGGGGGTGTAGCCGCGGTACGGCTTGTGCAGCCGCAGCACCAGCGCGTCCGCCTGCGCGGAACCCAGCCACATCGGCCCCGACCCCACGGGCACCTGGTCGGCCGGGCGGATCGCGTCGGGGTCGTACACAGCCTCGTCGACGATGCTCGCGGCGGGGCTCGCCAGGGCGTACCCGAACTGGCTGTCGGGCCACCGCAGCACGAAGCGCACCGTGAGGGCGTCGGGGGTCTCGATGTGGTCCAGGGCGTCCAGCTGGCGGCCCGAGGAGCCGGCCACGCCGAGCCGGAGCGCACGCGTGATGCTGAACTGCACGTCGCTGCTGGTCAGCGGGTCGGCGTTGCTGAACGCCAGCTCTTCTCGCAGGGTGCACTGGTAGACCAGTGCCGAGGTGAACAGGCACTCCCGGGCCGCGTCGGGGCGCAGGCCCCCCTTGCCCGGCTCGGCGGTCATCAGGCGCTGGAACAGCGTGTGCGCCATCACCGTGCCTGCGGTGTCGGTGACCGCGACCGGGTCGAACGTCGTGATCCGCTCGGTGGTCGCGACCGTGAACTCGCGCGGGGTGGGCGACGCGGAGGGTGTGAGTGAGGGCACCGGCGCGGCGGGCGGGGTGCACCCGGCCACCGTCAGGAGCCCGGCTGCCGCGGCCAGCAGACGCAGACTCCAGCTGATGCGGCCCGTCACGTCGCCTCCGACCCGCTCAGCGGTCCCCGTCCGGCGGGTCGGAGACACGGCTGGCCGCGGTGGCGCCGGACGACGCGGCACGGCCGCCGGGCTGGCCCTCGGCGGGCCGGTCGTCGTCAGCCGTCGG
>ERZ501016.51-NODE-51-length-59467-cov-17.048795_pt1 | contig 59467 bp, 36 predicted proteins | sample MGYA00248889_ERZ501016 | MGnify/ENA primary metagenome ERZ501016 (study PRJEB25958, sample SAMN03398594) | human skin metagenome | study: EMG produced TPA metagenomics assembly of the Human Skin Microbiome Metagenome (human skin metagenome) data set. | reverse complement strand
ATCCCCACCCCATCCCCACCCCATCCCATCCCTGCAGGAGCTCATCGTGATCACACAACGACGTGTCCTGGCCGCCGCTCTCGGTGCCTCGACGGTCCTCGCCGGCTTGGCCGCGGCGACCCCCGCCTCCGCAGACCAGGACGGACCCGCTCGCTCGGTCCTGGTGCTCGCCCGGTCCGGCGCCGCGGACGGTGCCGTCCGTGACGCCATCACCCGCGCCGGCGGCAGCGTCACCGCCGTCGACTCCGCCATCGGTCTCTACACCGTCACCACCACCACGTCCCGCTTCACCGGCGACGTGCGCGGCGCGGACGCGGTCGAGACCGCCGCCGCCGACCGCGTGGTGGGCTTCAGCCGCAAGCCGGCCAAGGCGTCCGCGTCCGACATCGAGCGGTTGAAGGCCGAGCGCGCCCAGGCCCGTGGCAAGAAGGCCCCGGCCCCGAGCGTCGACACCAACGGCGAGCCGCTCGCACCCCTGCAGTGGGACATGCGGATGATCCGCACCGCAGAGGCCCACCGCATCGCCACGGGCCGCGGGGTCCGGGTGGTCGTCATCGACACCCCCAGATCGCGCAGCTCGCCCAGGACGTGGAGAAGGCCGGCATCGGCCGCCGTCCACGCCACGACTGCGTCGTCTGCTACCAGTCGACCCCACTGGGCCAGGGGCAGCACGTGCTTGTTGCGCTCGGGGTGAAGGGGCACCGAGATGGCCGCTTCCGGGCCCACAGGATCGCCGAGGATCTCCCGCAGCCGTGGCAATGTGAGCTCCTCGACGGCCACGAGGCCGCGGGTGACGAGCTGCGGGCGCAGGCGGAGCGAGACGGTGGTGTACGACCACAGGCATGCGGGGCACACGCCGCCGTCCTGGCGGATCCACCCGTCGAAGGACGCGAACTTCTTCGTCAACGCGGTACGGACCGGCTGGACCTTCCCGAAGCGCCCGCAACACGCGCAGGAGCCTTCCTCGGCGAGGCCGGGTGGTGCCGGTGACCGGTAGCCGATCCAGGCCGCGTGGACGACGTCGAGCGCCTGAGCCGGCGCCGACAGCGATGATGCAGCATCGGGCACGAGGTGTCTCCGTGAGAGGGGACGATTGGGGAGGGCCAGGGTACGCCGACGGCGCCACCTTCCACCTGAAGAGCAGCGCCGTCGAGAGCGAGGTCGGCGGGAGAGAACCCGTGCGCGGATTACCGCGCACGGGTTCTTCGCCCCGGTCCCTGCCCCGACCGCGTTTGGCAAAACCGACAGGAAATGACCGGTGAGATGCGCTCGATCGGCCTCATCAGCCTGCGTTAATTCATGAGGGCCGCACGGCAGGTGTGGCTACTAGGGCAGGCTGTTGGTGATGGCCAGGTGAGGGGGCTGAATTGACCTGACGTAACGAGGCGGCGAGGGGCTGCGATCGCGAACACAACGGATCCCTCCCGCCAGGTCAATGCTGCGTATTGGGGGAAATGTGCGTAGCTGTGGTGGGCGACGTCGCCGTCCCTGCTGATGATCGACGATTTGAGCAATTCCGTATTAATGGTGAAGCCTGTACGGATAGCCTTGCTGAGGGCTTCCGCGGCTGTCCAGGTGCGAATCGGTGTTAAATCGTGCAGCCCGATCGCGTGGGCAGGGGTTTGGAACGTGCGAGAGGCAATGCTGAGGGTTCTTTCAGAAATCATCTCGACATCGAGGCCGAGGGGAGTCGCGCAGTCGTGCACCAGCGCTGCTACGCAGGGTCCGGCGTGAGCAAGGCTGACGGCCCACGGGCCTGCCTCGCGTAGAACGGGTTGGCCGAATTCTCCTCTGTCGACCCACGGCTGGTCATGATGACTATTAGCCATGCTCGCAGAGTGCGTAGGCAGGGTGTCCTGCGTGGCACACTCCAGGGCTCGCCGAGCCGTGGAGCGGCCTCGTAGGTACTCTGCCCGCCGCGCGGACGACCACCCGTCGCAGGCGGAGGACTCTTGCGGGTGGGAGCGAGGAGCGCCCGAGGTCGGGTGGCACCGATCGCGCTGACAGCCGGAGCATTCGACTGCCAGTGCAACGGCGCCATCCCTTGCTGTGTACATCAATGCCGTGGTAGTGCTCTTTTTTCAGAGGCGCGGATCCATGTAGGGGTCAGTCAGTTGGGTGCAGTAGTTCCATAGTAGCTGCGCATTGGCGACATCGTAGGACAGTGGCGAACTGGGGCGAGGGGACCTGCGGGTCACGTAGGTACCTCCGAATTGGAGGGCGGCCGGATCGGTGGCGAGCCAGGAAAGGTTGCGGGACGACTCTTCGACGGTATTCGCTTCTGGGAACTTGGCGATTGCGCCGGCGATGCCGGTGTATATCGAGCGCACAATCGGCGGGTAATCGCGCGCCAGTCCCGTGGCGGGCATGAGACCGGGATCGAAGGCGAAGGATCGGATCCCATGGGACTTGTCGCGGCGGTCGATCTCGTAGGCCATGTAGATCGAGCACAACTTGCTCGTCGAGTAGCGCACGCGCCCCGCCTGCGAACTCGTGGATGCATCGCTCGGGGGAAAGAACAGCAGTGCTGGGTCGTTCCACTGGGCCGCAGGGAAGCCCCAAGCGCGTGGTCCTCCTCGATGGGTCTCAGACCCTAGCGTGATGACGCGGGCGCCGGTGGGCAGTTTGTCCCGCAACTGTCGGTAGAGTAGGAAGTGGCCGAGGACGTTGGTGGCCATGGTGAGCTCGAGCCCATCCACGGAGTGCTCGATGCCCCTGACGACCTGCAGTCCGGCGTTCATGACAAGGCTGTCGAAGGTGTCTGCCTCCTTAGCCAGCGTGCGCGCGGCATGCGCTACTGATGCGAGGTCTGCCAGATCGCACTGGATCGCACGGACTTGGCCAGCAGGGTGGGAGGCCGCGGCGATCGACTGTTTGAGTGCGTCAGCCTTGTCCATGTTCCGGGCCAGAACAGTGACGTCGTGGCCGGCGGATGCGAGGACGTGGGCGGTATTCCACCCGAGTCCCGACGTTGCGCCGGTGAGTAGGACCTTCATCGCGGGAATCCTTCGAAATGGCCGTCGGTGAGGGCTTTAGTGATGCAGCGGTCGGCAAGAGCTGTCACGGTCAGGGCCGGGGGTACTGCGCCGGTGGAACCGGGGATGAGCGAAGCATCCATGACGTAGAGTCCGGAGCAGCCGAGGACCTGTCCGTACTGGTCAGTCGACTTACCCAGGAGTGCTCCGCCGAGGGCATGGGAGGTGAGCAGGCTGCTGGAGATGAGGGCGGTCCGTCCAGGGTTGGCGTCGGTGATCTTGGTGGTGAGCGCGTTGACGGAGGCCGCGACGGGGGTGGGGGCGCCGGGCAGTTCGGGCCAGACGGGCGCGTAGACGCCAGCGAAGCCAGCCAGGTATCCCTTGGGGGGGACGATGCTGGTGCACAGTGACTCTCGGGCGATGGCGTCGACAATCGGGACGCCGAGGGGGAAATTCAGCATGCTGACGGGCGGGGTCAGGCCGTCCCAGCGGCGCCCGACGACGTGTGCTGGACCGCCGACTGCCGGCTGCGGGTTTACGGTGCCTCCGAGCAGGACGATGGTGTCGCCGTTAGTTCCCCACTGGGTACCCACGGTGCTGGGGATGGGGGCTGTGCGTGCAGCGCGCGCGGCCATGAGGAGCCGACTAGAACCGAGCGATCCGGCTGCAAGGATCACCTTGGGGGAGCCGAGTGCGTAGGTCTGGGTGACTGCACCGGCGAGGGAGAGCTTTTCGACAGTGACGGTCCACCCACTGGCCCCCGCACTGGCCAGCGCCTTGACCCTGCTGAGAGGGCGGACCTCCACCAGGCCTGTCTTCTCCGCCGCGGCGAGGATGGTGCGGTCTACGGATCGCTTTGCGCCGCTGTTGACGCCGAGGATGCAGTCACCCTTGATGAGGGAAGGGATGTATCGGCCGGCCATCTCGCCTCGGACGCGTTCCCAGTCAACGGCGATGTCGGCGAGAACTGTATCGATGCCAGCACGCTTGAGCTCGGTTCGGGCCTGTCGTGCGTTGGCGTACTGAGGCGACTGCAGGACATCGTCGGGGATAGGGGTGGCGCCGATCAGGTCGCGTGCGCGCGGGTACCACCGGGTAGCCATCTCGTCGTAACCGAGGGTAGCTCCGAAGGAACTAGTGAAATGGTCTCGGCGAGGCACCATCATGACGGCATTGTTGACCAGGGAACCGCCTCCGACACCAGAGCCTGCGAGAACGGTAATTCCCGCGCCGATGTTGGCCTCCAGTACGCCGGTGGAGAGCGGGACGAACCCCGGGACTACTGGTGAGGTGTTGGACAGCCAGAAGGCTCGCCCGTCCAGCCGGTCGGGGGTGGCGAAGACGGGGGTGACGCCGTCGGTCTGCCAGCGACGCCCTCGTTCTAGGACGATGGAGCGAATACCGGCTTGGGCAAGTCGCAGCGCGGCGACTGCTCCGGCGTAGCCACTTCCGATAATGACGACGGCTGTCGCGTCGGAGGCGGCGTATGCCGGACGCGTAGTAGACGCAGCGGCTGTGGCTGTTGTTGCGGCGGTGGCGGCCGCGGCTGTCAGGACAGCCCGTCGGCTGGGGGTACCTGTGGTGTTCATGATCTTCAGTCTCCGATGATGAAGGGAAGGCGGGCGAAGCCGAAGGAACCCTGCGTCAGGCGCAGAGTCGGGGGGTCGGCGGGGTCGAGGGAGAGCCGGTGCACGTGGGGGTACCAACTGCGGAAGCTGAGGTCTGCCAGTAGGCGGGATAGGGCGGTTCCTGGGCAGAAGTGGGGCCCGCCCCCGAAGGCCATGTGGCGTTCGATGGTGGGTCGTGAGATGTCGAAGGTGTCGGGGTCGGGGTACTGGCGCGGGTCGCGGTTCGCGGAGGCGAGTAGGACGTGGATGAGCGACCCCGCCGGGATATCGACGCCGTGCAGATTAACATCGGTCAGGGCGCGGCGTAGAACCCATTGTGTGGGCGCGTACAAGCGCAGGTACTCCTCGATGAACCGTCGGGTGTGGTCGGGGTTTTGCCGTAGGAATGCAGCCATGTCGGGTTGGGTGACGAGGAAGTGGATCCCACCGCCGAGCAGGTTCATGGTGGTCTCGTGCCCGGCTGCTACGAACGACCATGCCATGACAGTGAGCTCGTCGCGCGTCAGGTCTCCCTTTGAGTGGGCTTGGACGAGCCGGTTGAGGATGTCGTCGTCGTATTCTCCGGATTCCCGTTCGCGGGCGCGTTCGTCCATGTAGTTGCCGAACTCGACGAGGTCCTCGTAGTAACCAGGCGCCTCCTCGGGGTCCATCCCAGCGGCAACGGCGAACATGTGCATGACGGCGCTAGACCAGCGTCGTAGATCCTGCTTGCGGTCCAGGGGGATTCCGAGCATGGCGCCGATGACGCGCAGTGGGAGCAGCGTGGAGTAGGTATCCACGAACTCGGTTCGCTCTCGGCTCAGGATGTCGTCGCGCAGTTCGACGACGATGTCTTGAACCCAATCGCCCATGGTCGCGACCCTGCGTGCGCTAAAAGACTTGTTGGCGTGTACGCGCAGACGTCGATGGTCGGGGTTGTCCCGGTTCACCAGCAGCGGCAGGTTCAGGTAGTCGCTCTTGCCCACCTGCGAGGAGAAACGTGTGGTGTCCTTTAGCGCGGTTTCGACGTCTTCGTACCGGCTCAGGACGTAGACATCTTCACCGTCGCTGGTGTAGCCGGGCATGTAGTGGACGGGCGCCTCGTCGCGCAGCCGCTCGTACAGGGGATAGGGGTTGGTCCTGTACTCGTGCGAGGTGAGGTCGATGTCCAGGGGCGAAGCTGCGCGGGTGTTCATGGTGTCTCCTCGGACGTGGCGGAGTCGGTGCGGGCAGGGGGATCAGGGATGAAGTGCGCTCGTCGGAACCCTGCTATGCACTCGTGGATGTAGTCGCCGTCGAGGCGGTGCTGGGGTAGGCCGCGGGTCGCGGCCCACTCATCGGTGATCGTGCCGTCGAATTTGGCCAGGTGCACCGTGTCGAGCGTGTTCGTAAGGAAGGGCGCGAGACCCAGGAGTGCCATGGTTCCTGAGGACCTGCTGGTGACGTGCTGGCGCCATGTGTCGAAGTCGAGGGGCTGCAGCGGGTACCCGGCGTCACGGATGTGGTCAAACATCTGTCCCCATGGCATGGGCGGGTTGAGGTGGTGGTAGGTGCGCCCGCCCACAGGGTTCAGTGCGAGGTTTACCTGGCGGGCAGCCACGACGTCAATAGGGCAGGCCTGAAGGGGGAATCGGCCCTCCGTGGGCGCGACGCCGGCCTCGATACAGCCCTTGATGATCATGGAAAGGTGGTCGAGACGGTTGAAATCACCTCGCTCGCGCGAGGGGCCCGTGTTAATGCGGTGAATCGTGGTGGGCAGGCCCCGGTCTGCGGCGTTACGGATCATCTGTTCAGCGACCCATTTTGTCTGCGCGTATCCCACGGTCAAGGGGCCGCTGGAGGTCAACGGCGTGTCCTCGTCCACAAGGTCGTGGATGACCTGGCCGGAGGAGAAGACGCCGACCGTGGACGTGAAGTGTACGGGTTTGGTCGCCTCCTGGGTGGCGAATCGCAGTATTTGCAGCGTCCCGTCGACGTTGGCGGGAGCCAGGCGATCGTAGGACGTGGACCACTTGACCTCGGCAGCGTTGTGGAAGATCTCACTCGTGCGCGCGGCGAGGTCGGTCAGCTGGGACGAGGTCAACCCGAAGTTCTCCGCGCTCAGATCTGCCACGACAACCTGGATGCGGTCGAGTTGACCGCTGAAGTCCAGCCCATAGCCCCGCCCGGCCTCGAGAAGCCGGCGCCGGGCGTGGTCCGGGTCTTCGGCCCGGACCAGGCAGACGATGTCTCGCGCGGTCTGGTCGAGGAGCTGCGCCAGCAGGAAGCTGCCTACGAATCCCGTCGCCCCAGTCAGAAGGACGTCACCGTCGAGGGTGTCGTCTGGTCTGATGTCGGTCGCGAAGTCCGCGGGCAACTCGGCGAGTTCGCTCATCTCGTCCACCGACATCAGCTGGTTGGCTCGACGGCGAGGCCGGGACGGCGTCGCCGTTTGCTGCTTCAGACTGCTTGTGGGTGCTGGCGGCTGATCGGCCGACTGCTGGGGGTGCATCTGAATACGCGGTGCGACGGCGATGACGGGGGCGCTTGTGGAGACGGGCTGAACCGGAGCGAGACGGTGGTCCTCGTCCCCGCCCACCTCGGTGGCTGACGCTTCGTGCGAAGTATCATCGGGTCCCGTGCGTAGGTGGTCAGCCACCGAGCCCACGGTGCGCAGATCCAGCAGCGTCGCCAAGTCGATGGTCCGTCCGGTAGCCGCGGTGAGGCCGTCCGCGACCTCGGCGAGCATGATGGAGTCCATCGTCTCGACCAGGTCCAGGTCATCGACCACAGTCTCTGGCGCGAAGCCGAGCGTGTGGGCAACGCAGTCCTTGACCAGGGACGCACTGTCCCGCGATTGCTGCCTGCTGTTCGAGGATTTCCCTGTGGAGGAAGAGAGTGGCGAGGAGGCTGTGGCCCGGTCCAGCTGCTCGGGGGTGACCGACCCGTAGCGCACTCCACGCAACACCCCCAAGACAGGGCCTTCGGCCTGGTCCGCGCCTCGGATGACGATGTCAGCGGTCGCATCCCCAGCCGGGACTGCGGTGGCGGTGACACGGTCGGGCAGGGCGACGTCCAAGCCTTCTTGGGCTGTGAAGCCCACGCCCAGCCGGACGTCGGCTTCCTGCGCTGGAGCTAGGACTAGCACGGCAGCCTGTACGCATGCATCGAGCATGAGCAACTCCGACCGGATGCCCGAGCGCCGCCCTGCGCACGCGGGCGGTGGTGCCTTCACCGTGACGGTCCGAGTTTGGACCTGGGTCTGGGGGTGTACGGATTCGAGCAGGGTGAAGCTTGGACCGAGAGCGAAGTCGCGCGGCCACAGTGTGGAGTAGAACTCCCCACCAGTCATGCCAGTCATGCCAGTCATGCTGGCCGGGTCAGGTTCGCCTGGGGAGGAGCTCGTGATCCCTTCGTCAGTCACAGGCTGTCCTCGTTCGACGCGTCCGCGCATGTGCGTATGCCAGGTGCCGTTGGCGTCTCGGCTAGTCACCAGGACGTCGTGAGCATCATCGGCTCGAGGTGTCAGGGTGGCATTGAGGACGACGCTGTCGTCCTGCGTTAGGACCAGGGGCCGCTCGATGCGCAGGGCAGCCAAGTTCGGGGTGTAGCCCAACAGGTGCTCGGCGCATCGCGTGACGAGCTCGAAATAAACGACGCCGGGCACAACGTGCCGACCGTGGACTTGGTGCTCGTCGATGACCGGGAAGGAGCGCAGTGTCACAGTCTGTTCAGCGACGGCGCCTCCGGACGGCAAGTGCACGATTGCGGGCAGGCTCGTGCCAGCGCTCGGCTGGGCAGGCGGGGGTGTGGCTGCGCCCGTCCAATGGAGCGTACGGGACCAGGTGCTGTTAGGCAGCCGTGTGGCGACCGGGGGGCGGGGGGTGATTGCGTCCCAGCGGATGGGGGTGCCCTGCAGCCACGCCTGGACGGCGAGTTCCACCGCGTGATCGCGCTCGGCGACGTCGGGCGATGGCAACGCTGAAACCCACTCGCCTGCTGCGGGTGAGTCCGGTGAGGCGTCGGTGTGTAAGGGGATGTCCCCACCACCGAAGTCGGGCAATGGCATGGATGGGTCGTGTATGAGTTCGTGAGCCAGGTCCGTGGAGATGGCACCGGCGATCGTCGCTGCAGTGATCGGACGGGCGCCGCTTCCCTTCACCGCTGCAATCTCCAGGCCGAACCGTTCGAGCCACGTGACGGTCGCGAGCATCCTCGCGTGATCCTCGGCCGTGGTCCTGGGGCTAGCGACGGTGGCGTCGATGAACACCTGCGGCACGCCACTCAAGACGCGCGACACGTCCGAGCCGCCTTCAGCGATGTCGACCAGGCTGGCGACGAGTTCGTCACGGCTGCTGGCCACGACGACCGCTCGAACGGCCCGGTCTGCGCGCGCGGTGTTGGCCGTCCAGGCGATCTGCGGCACGGTCAGATCAGGATGGCGCGTGACGTAGCGGGCGACGGCCGCTGCGTCTGCCCGTAGGGCCTCTTCCGATCCTGCGCTCATCTTGACAACGACGCTTTGACCGGGGAAAGAATCCTGCGGGGGGTTGCCATCGCCATTCTGGACGGGCACTTCAACAGCGGCTCCGACGATGAGGTGAGCGTTGCTGCCGCCATAGCCGAAAGACGATACGCCAGCGATGCGACGCTCGTCCGGCCAGGCCGTCGTCGCCTGCACGACGGAAAGCGGCAAAGTGTCCCAGTCGAGATGGCTGTTGAGCCTATCGATGGCTGGTTGCCCGGGGATCGAGCCCTTCTCGATCGCCAGAACGGTCTTGGCCAGGCCGGCGATACCTGCTGCCGCCTCCAGGTGTCCGATATTTGCCTTCAATGAGCCCAGCAGCAACGGGTAGCTTCGGCGTGCGCCGAGCGAGGCCGCGAGAGCTCGGACCTCGATCGGGTCCCCCAAAGAGGTGCCGGTGCCGTGTGCCTCGACATAGGAAACGTCCTGGGCGGCCAAGCCCGCGTCGTCCAGCGCAGCAGTGATCACCCTCAGTTGCGCAGACCCGCTGGGAACGGTGAGGCCCGATGTGCGTCCGTCTTGGTTGGTAGCCGAGCCCAGCAGCGTGGCGTGCGGCGGAGGGTGGCCCTCCCGTTGCTCTCGTTCCAGGACCATGACGACTGCGCCTTCGCCTCGAACGTAACCGTCGGCGTCGTCGGCGAAGGTGTGGCACTGGCCGGTCGGAGACAGCATCTTGCCCTGCGCGAGCGCCGCCGAGGGCAGAGGACTGAGCAGGAGGTTGACGCCCCCGACGAGGGCTCGGTCGCATTCACCACGCCGGAGAGCGCCCAGAGCCTGGTGCACGGCGATGAGTGACGATGAACAGGCAGTGTCGGTCGTGAGGCTGGGCCCCTCCAGACCCAGGGTGTAGGACACCCGATTGGCGACAAAGTTGGGCGCACACCCGGTGGCGTCGTACACATCTGGAGGGTTTGACACTCCCTGCTCCAGCAGTCGCAGCCGGGCGTAGTCACTGGTTCCGATCCCCATGAACACGCCGGTGCGGCTGTGACGAAGGCTGGTTGGGTCGTAGCCTGCGTCCTCGAGCGCTTCCCACGCTAGCTCAAGGACGAGCCGCTGTTGGGGGTCCATTGCTGCTGCTTCTCGCGGCGGGATCCCAAAGGCTGCTGCGTCGAAGTGGCGAACATCGGCGAGAAAACTACCGAAGCGCGTAGCTGCGGGATCCTGCGGTGAAGGAGACCAGCGGTCTTCGGGGATCGGACCGGGGGTGCGCTGGCCGGTTATAAGCAGGTCCCACAGGGACTCGCTATCTGACGCACCGGGCAGACGCACGGCCATTCCGCTGATGTTCACCGGCGAGGAAGCACCGGTGGAGGCAAGGCGCTCCTTGAGCTGTCGGATCTGCTGCAGCGCTCGAATCACAGTGTCTTTGGTGACCGCTGCGGACTCCGGCGAGGAGCCTGGGGTGATGATCTCGGCGCCGTGATCATTGGTCTTGGTAGCGGTCATGTCAGGTCCTTGAGTCTGGGAGTTCGGCGGCGAGCAAGGCGGTGAGTTCGTCAATGCCCAGGCCGCTGAGGTCACCGATTTCATGCGGGGCGTGGTGGCTCTTCGCGCCGGCGTTAGGAGCGGTCGATACAGAGGCAGCGTCGACGTCGGATCTGGCCTCTGCCGAGGGTGTCGGTGGGAGCAGCGTTCCGAGGAGGTTCAGTAGGTGGCTGGACAAGTCGTCGATCGTGGGGTGGTCGAGCAGAATGGTGGCCTCAAGAGGCAGTTCTAGGTCATGCTCGATACGCGCTCGCAACTCGACCGCAGTCATGGAGTCCATGCCGATCTCGAACAGCCCATCCGTGGCTGCGACCGGATCGTCGTCGGGTCGACCGAGCGTGAACCCGATGATGCGCGTCAGGTGAGACACCAGGTGAGCCTTGCGTGAGCGTGCTGGCAACTCGGTCAGTTCGAGGCGAAGCAGGCCCGACGAGGCGTTGTTGTCGTCAGCGCGGGTGGCCTGATGGGCCTCGTGCCTGAAGGCGTCAAACAGGGGCCGCTCACGACGTGCGGCCATCACGGGAAGAAACGTCGTCCAGTCGATTGGTGCGGCGATGATCTGCTCGGTGGCCCCGGTGACGGCCCCGTCGAGGGCGGCCCACCCCATCTGTTCCTCGACGGGCCCCAGACCCATGCGCACGAAGTAGTCCTCGAAGTGGCTTCCCATCGAGGTGCGGGGCCACCAGGACCAGTTGATCGTGACGGTACTGCGGCCAAGGTGGCGGGCTCGTCTAGCGACACCGTCCAGGCCCGCGTTTGCCATGACGTAGTCAGCGGCCAGAGCCGATCCCCAAACGGAGGCAGCCGAGGAGAAGAGCACGACGAAGTCGAGATCGTCTCTCACCGAGCTGTCCTCGATCGCTTGGGCGCCCATCACCTTGGGCTGCCAGGACGCGAAGAAGTCCTGTGCGGACAGGTCGGCGAGGGAGCGGGGGTCAAGAACTCCTGCGAGGTGCAGTACCCCGCGTACTCGCGGCCAGGGACCCGTCGCGGACAACAGCCGGTCTACGTCGGCAGGCTCGGACATATCTACCGCTGGAACATAGACGTGGATTCCACGCGATTCGAAGCGTTCCACTGTGGCGTGCAAGTCAGGAGAGAGGTCACCCGGCTGATCGCCGACGGGGCTACGACCGGTCAGCACGATGTGCCGCGCTCCTCGGTCGGCGAGCCAGGTGGCGACTCGTTGCCCCAGGGTGCCTCGCCCACCGGTGACCACGTAGGCGCTGTCAGGGTCGAGGCGAGCCGGGCGCGCCTGAATGCCCAACCCCGTCAGCCGTGGAACCAGTGCTCTGCCTCGCTGGATTTTGACGACGTCTTCGCGACCGAGACTCGTCAAGGTGGTGACGGCGTCGTAGAGGGTCGGCGCCGTAGGTGCGTCCTCCACATGCAGGACGCTCGACCACACGTGCGGCCACTCGAGGGACACAGCCCTGCACAGGCCCACCAGAGCCTCGCCAAATACCGGATTGAGCGCGGCTGTGCCTGAGGCGCGTGGCAGGGACAAGATGGAGACGGTGGTCTGCGAGCCGTGCGACGCGATCTGGCGAACGGCATCCACGATGCCGGCCAGGGCATGGCACGTCTGCTGGTCGTCCTGTTCCTGACTCACTATCAGCACGACGCGGGAGGAGCCGTCGATCCGCTCGGTCAGGAGTCTATGCAGGCCGTCCAGGTCAGTCGCCAGAGCAGACGATGCCTGGGAGCACTGATCGTCAAGGTGTGCCGCTACCGCCTGCGCCGAGCCCCTCTGATCAGGGTCCAGCGCTAGGACGAACCAGTGATCTGGCTGAGGGTGCGCCGTTTCGTTCGGGCGGCGCACCCACGTCAAGGTGTACCCGCTGTCGCCACCAGCATGGGTCGCGGTTGACGCCTGAACACTCGGCGGTCGCTCGTGATGACGTCGCTCCCATACTGGCAGCGGAAGGCGCACGGACCGCGCCGGCGCGGCTAGAGCTCGCGATGGCGGGGTGGCTCCATGAACATACAGTTGGCCTGCTACAACGGCCAGTTGCTCGCCAAGAGGCCGACCTGGCAGCACAGTGGGAATGTAAGCCAGTGCTCGTTCGCCTAGGCTCTGAACCGTCTGCTCGAATGCCGGGCTCGGGCCCATCTCAACGATGATGCTGGGCGCGTCGGCGGCGACGTCGAGCGCGCTGAGGAAGTCGGCGGACTCCTCCAGCGGTGTCAGCGAGGCAGATCCGTGCCAGTCGTACGACCGCGGAACCGGCCCGGCCATGACGCACCTTAACTCCATGCTGGACTGCGTGATGTGACTGCTGCCGATAGAGCCAACATCAGTGCGTGTGGAGCGGTTCAGCATGGAGTGGTGGAACGCGATGTGTTCGCTGACGGTGACCGACCATACTCCGTGTCTGGCGACCGTCTGGCACACGTAGTCGACCGCCCGACCCGGCCCTGCGATGGTCGTGATCGCGGGCGCCACTATGGCTGCGACCTGGACCTCGGGTGCCTCCGCCGCGATAATGCGGCGCAACTCGTCCACGGCCATACCCAGCGTTACTGTCTTACCGCTGCCTCGAGCACGATCCAGGCGCTCACCGCGTTCGCGCGCGATCTCCAGAGCGTCGGTGAGGTCCAGCCCCCGGGTGCAGGCGAGGGCCGCGACCTCTCCCGCGCTGAAGCCGACGACGGTGTCTACGGGCAATCCCTTGGCCCGCCAGGCCGCGAACACCGCCATTTGCGCAGCCGTGATGGCTGGCTGGATGAGTTCCTGTCGTCCCGAATCAGCCCAGGTTCCGTCGAGCAGGCGCGCGCCGTCGCCTGATGCACGCGCAATGAACTCGTCAGCTCGCCGCATCAGTTCTTCACCCTCGGGGGCGGTCAAGACGGCGGAGCCCATGCCGCGCCACTGCGTCCCTGTGCCGGGAAACAGCGCGATGACGCGCCTGTCTAGGCGCTCCCCGGCACGAGCCCGGTAGATCCCGGGCCGAGCGTGGCCCCCCAGCGCCACATGCCGCAGGGCATCGATGAGCTGGGGTTGCCCATTCTCGGCAAAGACGGCCAGGCGCTCCTGCTCATGATTGCTACGGTCAGCCAATGTCCAAGCCAGACCGGCCAGGTCAGCGTGGTCGCCGGCAAGGATGTCGACAAGCTGGCCTGCCTTCTTCTGCAGTTGTGCGCTGGTCCGAGCCGACAGGACGAAAGTGGCGGACCGTCCCCTGCCCACGTCCAGATGGTGTCTAGTGGCAGGTTCACCGGCGGTGGTAGACGGAGGGCCGAGGATCAGGTGCGCGTTCGTGCCCGAAAAGCCGAAAGAACTAATACCCGCGACAGGCAGGTTTGTAGTGGGCCAGGGCTGAGTGGACCGAGGGATATGGATCTGAAGACTGGCCAAGTCCACGAGACGGGTGGTCTGCGTCAGACCGGTCTGGGCCGGTATGCGTCTGTGGCTTAGGCTCAGGGCCACCTTGACCAGGCCTGCCGCACCGGCGGCCGCTTCCAGATGGCCGATGCTCGCCTTCACGGAGGTGACATGCAACGGCCCTTGAGCACGGGTGGCGGTTTCGAGTGCCTTAGCGAGAGCCTGTAGCTCGACAGGATCGCCCAGTGGTGTGCCCGTGCCATGAGCCTCGACGAAGTCGACATCATGTGCGTGGAGCCCTGCATCGTGCAGTGCGGCCCTGATCACGTCGGCCTGAGCCGTGCCGTTAGGAACTGTCAGCCCCGAGGACTCTCCGTCGTGGTTGAGGGCGGTTCCCAGGATGTCCGCGTACGGCAGATCGCCGTCGCGTGCTGCGTCCTTTGTTCTCTTGAGGATGAGGACGGCGCCGCCCTCTCCGCGTCCATAACCGTCCGCGGACTCATCGAAGGCGTAGCTTCGCCCGCGGGGGGACAGCGCTCCCATGTCCATCAGGGACCGAACCGTGGCGGCGGACAGCATGAGGTTTACGCCGCCGATGATGGCCATATCGATCGTCCCGGCTCGCAACGCCTTAACGGCGGTGTCCGCCGCCACGAGCCCGGACGAGCATGCGGTGTCGATCGTAAGCGCCGGACCATGGACCCCGAGCTGATGCGCGATTCGCCCGGAGGCGACGGACAGGGTGCTTCCGGTGGCCAAGTACGGATCTGCAGTGCTAGATGCCGCGTCTCGGCTGATGAGGAGGTGATCCACGGTGTTGGCGCCGATATAGACACCGGTGCGCGAGCCTCGCAACGCGTCGCGGGGAACGCCAGCGTCTTGCAGCGCCTCCCAGACGAGCTCGAGAAGGAGCCGTTGTTGGGGATCGGCGCTTGCGGCTTCACGAGGGGACATGGCGAAGGCCTCTGCGTCGAAAGCGTGCACATCCCCGCGGAGGAAGCCCGCTCGTGTCACGAGCCCGTCGTGATCCCGGCGCGCCCCCTCCTCGTCAGGCCATCTACCGGCAGGAAGGTCGGACAGGCCGTCTTCTCCGCTCTCAAGCATGTGCCAGAAGTGCTGCAGATCCACCGCCTCGCCCGGCAGGCGGCATGCCATGCCGATGATCGCGACGTTCCCGGCGCTCTCTCCGCTGTGGAGATCATGCTTGCGTGCCGTAGGACCGTGGCTGGTATCGTAGACAGCCACGGATGCCTCCTGAACTCCTGCGACTCCAGGGTCCGCAGATGTGGGCGGGGTATCGGTGGGCACGACGGCACGGTTCGCGCCCGGGTTCAAGGTCGTGCCGCCGATGGATCGTGAACCGGCCTGGGCATACGCCGACTCCGTCAAGTTGGTCAGATACTGGGCCAGCGCCGTGATAGTGGGGTGTTCGAATAGGGCTGTGGGAGCAACGTCGACCGCGAACTCACGCTCGAGGTCGGCGCGCAGTTCGACGGCCATCACCGAGGTCAGGCCGAGGTCGAACAATCCGGTCCCCGTGGGTACATGGGCAGAGTCGACCTCCAACCGCTGGGCGATCGCCTCTCGTAGCCAGCGCGCGATGGCGTCCGCGGTGTGTCGCTGTGTCCGACTCTGCGCAAGGCTCGAGTGGTCGTCGACAGCAACGGCAGCCGGATGCTGCATCACTGGAACCGCTGGTTGAGATCGGGTCAATGATGCCGCCGTCGTCGGCGATGGTGCCGACGACACTGCGGAATTTTCAGGCAGCCAATGCCGTCGTCGGTCGAAGGCATACGCGGGCAGGCGAAGGGTGGGATTGGCGGTGGATGTCAGTCGAGCCCAGTTCAGCGGCGCCCCCGTTTCCCACGCGATGCCAGCAGCGGTGAGGATATCGGCAATCTCTGCACGACGCGTGAGACTTGCGACCGAGGTAGCCCCGTCCTGCGGACAATGACGCTGCACGAGCCCGGTCAAGGTGTAGGGGCCGAGCTCAATGATCAGATCAGAGTGCACGTGTAGGGCACGGGTTACGGCCGCGAAGTCGACTTTCTCGCGCGTGTGATGTGTCCAGTACGAGGGCTCACTCAGGTCGCACTGCCCGGTCAGGAGAAGAGCCGACTGGTCCGACAGCAGTGGCACAGCAGCCTCGCGGGGGGCCGCCGCGGAGACTGCACGGGCAAGATCGGTCAGGACCTCGTCCATATGCGCCGAGTGGAAGGCCCGGTTCAGGGGCAACACACGACCGGCGATTCCTCGGGACTGCGCCTGGAGCAATACGTCGTTGACGGCCTCCTGCCCCCCAGAAACCACCGTGTCCATGGGAGAGTTAATGACCGCGATCTCTACACCGCCGCGTCCCACGCCGGGGATCGACAACGCCTGGTCTTCGCTGCAGCGCAAACTGGCCATTGCGCCGGGGCCGACCCGCTCGGACATGAGCCGGCCTCGCTCGGTTACCAGCGCCAGGCCATCACGGGGGGAGAACACTCCACTGATGGCCGCGGCGGCATAACTGCCGACGCTGTGCCCGGTAACCAGGGCGGGTTCGATACCCACCTCACGCCACCACGCGGCCAGGCACAGGGCCAGGGTGTATAGGGCGGGCTGGGCGACCGCAGTGTCCCGCAGTCTCTCTTCTGAATCCTGCCCTGGCGTCAACAACGCGCGCGCTGCGGGGGTCTCGCGTCCACCGAGCTCGTCGAGCATCTGCGCTACGGCGGGATGCTGGATGATGTGCTGCAGCGTCCCGGCCACGGCCGAACCATGCCCCGGAGCAAGGAACGCTACCCGAGGCGTGAACCCGGGCAACACCCGCGTCGCCTTACGTTGATCGCGCTGGGCCACCCGCTCAAGTTCGTCAGCCAATGAATGAGTGTCCTGCGCGACCACAGTTGCCCGGTACGGCAAGTCGGCGCGGCCTAGATTCAGGGTACCGGCGATTTCGGGCAGCGAGTCCGTAGCAGTGCTGGAGCGCAGCGTGTGCGCGACGGCTGCTGCGTTCCGCACCAATGCTCGTTCTGTCGCGGCAGAAAGCTTGACCACATGCGACTGGCTGGGGACGTGTGGCTGCGAGGCGTGGGCGATGTGGGCAGGGTGCCCGAAGGCAGAGGTCGGCTGTGGCGCAGCCTCGGCGACGACGTGTGCGATGGTCCCGCCGATGCCGAACGAGGAGACCCCGACCACCCGGCGCTCCATACCCCAGCCAACAGCATGGGTAGGTGGCTTGAGAGCGGTCTCTCGCCAGTCAACCGCCTCGGTGAGCTCACTCAGGCCGGCGACTGGCGGGATGAGCCCGCTGTCAGCAATGAGCAGCGCGCGAGCAAGGCCAACCATGCCTGCAGCAGCCTCAAGGTGTCCTAGGTTGGCCTTGATGGCTCCGAGGTGCAGCGGCGCCGTGCGGGATGGAGTATCGAAGACGCGCTGCAGAGCCCGCAGTTCTACGGGATCGCCCAGCGGCGTGCCCGTACCGTGCGCCTCGATGAAGCCCACTTCGTCAGGGTGAACGTCAGCGGCGGCGAGGGCCTGCTCGATGACATGCTGCTGGGCGATCCCATTGGGAGCAGTAAGGCCGTTGCTGCGCCCATCCTGTGCGACTGCAGACCCCAGCAACTTCCCACGTGATCGTGTGCTCGTGCGGGGGAAGTTGGGCCCCGCCAGGACCATAACAACGACGCCTTCGCCGCGGACGTAGCCGTCAGCGCGGGAATCGAAAGTATGGCAGGCCCCGGTGGGCGAGAGCATCTGTGCTTGGCACAGCGCAACATTGACCTCAGGGCTGAGCATGAGATTGACGGCACCCACGATGGCCAGGTCGCAGTCCCCGCTGCGCAAAGCCTGCATCGCGGTGTGGATGGCGACCAGGCTGGATGAGCAAGCGGTGTCCAGGACCATGCTGGGCCCGTTGAGACCCAACGAATAGGAGATCCGGTTCGCGGCGAATGTTGAGGGGGTTCCGCTGACGCTGTAACCGTTTAGGGACTCCACCGGCGTGCATGTCTGAGCGATGCGGGCGTAGTCGCTACCGCTGAGTGCAACGTACACGCCGGTGCGCGACCCCTGCAGAGAGTCCGGCGGGATGTTGGCGTCTTCCAGTGCCGCCCACGCCGATTCGAGGAGCAGCCTGTGCTGGGGATCGATCTGTGCCGCTTCGTCGGGGGTGATGGCGAATAAGTCGGCGTCAAACAGGTCGACGCCGTCGATATAACCCGCGCGGTCGATGTAAGACTTTCCGGGGGTTGGCGGAAGATGGGGGGGAGTGGTCCATTCCTGCGCAGGCCAGCGGGTGCCGGCCTCTCGGAGCGGCTGGTCCGCTCTCAGGCACAAGTCGGCTAGCTTGTCCGGCGTGTCACACTGGCCGGGAAGCCGTAGCGCCAAGCCCAGAACGTCAATGCCAGCAGGAATGCCGGCAGAGGCGGGGGAAGGGGATGCGGTGGCGTTGTCGGGAGACGGTGACTCCGAGGCTATGCGCCGTGCAAGGTCGCGGAGGGATGAAGATTCCCATATCAGGGCGGTGGGAATCGTAAGTCCGAGACGATCGCCGAGGCGGGAAGTGATGCCGACGACTGCGATAGAAGTCAAAGCGAGCGTGGCCAGAGGTGCGTCGGCCATACCTGGTGTAACGGTGTGTCCGGTCACCTCTGAGAGTGTCTCAACGAGGCGGGTGAGGACATCGTCTGCCGTCAGGCCCGCAGGCGGATTGCTGACGGTTCGTCGATGCACTGGGCATGCGTCGCTGCCCGGATCGCCGCGAGATTCATCCGTGACGCCGCTGGCGGCGGCGGTGCTGGGTGGTGCCGAGTCGACGGCCCGGACTCGTGCACGGATGGCGACCATCTCGTCGTCCTGGTACATCGCTGCAGCCGCGGAGCGCTGGATCTTGCCGCTGGAAGTAGTAGGAAGTTTGCCCTTACGCACGAGGACGATCTCTGCCGGGATGTCAGTTGTCATGGCGACGTGTCGGTAGATAGCGTCGCGCAGCTGATCCGCGTGCGTGGGATCTTGCAGGGGTCGAGCGACCTCGATAGCGACTACGACCCCGCCGGGCACGTGCGAGTTCTCGAAAGCGGCGGCCCGTGCCCCGGTGACACGATCATCGGCCGCGGCGGCCGCTTCCTCGAGGTCTTGCGGATAGACGTTGCGGCCGCCGCTGATGATCAGGTCCTTGCACCGGCCGGTGATGATGAGTTCGCCGTTGTGGAAGAGGCCGAGGTCTCCGGTGGCCAGAAAGGGGCCTCGTCCGTCGGCCGTGGTGCGCCCGAATGCTGCCGCAGTAGCGTCGGTATTCTCGTAGTAGCCGTGGGCGACGGAGGGGGAGGCGACCCAGATCTCTCCGATCTCGTCTGGTTCGCACTCGTGGGTCGTGTCGCGGTTGACGATGATGACTGTTGCGTCGGGCTCTGGTGGCCCACAACGCACCAGTGCGAGCGCGTCTGCGGGGCTGGTGGCTTCGACGAGGTGCCCGTTGGCGAGCTCGCCCCGATCAGCGAGTGTGACGATGCCGTCGGCCTGCCCGCGACGCGCGCCACTGACCAGCAATGTTGTCTCGGCCATCCCGTAGCAAGGAATGAGGGACTCTTGTTGGAATCCACACCGGGAGAACGCATCGGCGAAGGACTGGAAGGTTGCGGCGCTGATGGGTTCTGATCCGTTGAGTGCGTGGGTCCAGCAGCTGAGGTCGAGGTTGTCGACCCGGGGGTCGTCGGCTCGCTCGACACACATCTGGTAGGCGAAGTTTGGAGCCGGTGACATGGTCGCCCGCTGCGAGCTAATCGTCTCAAGCCAAAACAGGGGGTCCCGCACAAAGGTAGTCGGCGCCATGAGCGAGGCGGGGCACCCGACGACGAATGGCGTGATAATGCCACCGATCAGGCCCATGTCGTGAAACGGCGGAAGCCAGGACACGAAATGAGACGTGGAACTGAGGGAAAAAGTGGCCTGCGCGGCCTGCGCATTCCGGATCAGGTTCTCGTGGCTGACCATGACACCCTTGGGAGTGCCCGTCGAACCGGACGTGTACTGCAGGAAGGCGATCGAGGGCGACTTCCCGGCGTCGCCCTGGACAGGCAAATCGCTCAGGGAGGCTCGGGTCTCATCTGCAGAGTCCAGGAGCGGGATCCCCTGCGCCAGCTCCTTGAGCCCGTCCAGCCCCAGGTCTTCCGTGTCCACCAGGACTGCACGCGGGTTGCAGTCGTCGATGATGGCGCGCAGTCGAGGCATGTGGTGGCTGCCGCCCGGGGGGTAGGCCGGGACGGCGACCACGTTAGAAACGAGGCAGGCGAAGAAGCTGGCCACGTAGTCCAGACCAGGGGAGACCAGCAGCAGAACCCGATCACCGGGGCGGCAGGACGCCTGCAACGTCGAGGCGAGCCCGGCAACCTTGGCGGCCAGGCACTCGTTCGTGAGGGTTAAAGCGTCTCGCCCAGGCGCTAGAAAGTTGTATGCTACCCCGCTTGGATCCTGCGCAGCCCGCGCTGCGAGGAGACTCCGGAACTCGTTCATAGCGTTAGATTCCCCTGCCCGTAAGCCTTGCGGTGAGCCCAGCGCACGCTCTTCACACCCGTAACACGTCGCGACCATACTCCCCCATCCGGATTAACAACAGGTGTCGAACGGGTGACTCTGAAGCGTCCCGGGTGCGATGCCGCTTCCTTTCGAGTTCGAGAGGATGCTGTTCATCCCGTAGAAGTTCGAACCCGAAGCGACGGACCGCGGTCCGGATGGTGCTGGATCGCGTCGAGGAGGCCGGGTCGGTCACGAAGGCCGTCGCGGTCGTGGCACCGGAGGTCGAGGTGGGTCGCGGGACGCTGCGCCGCTGGGTCTCGCAGCGCCGTGTCGATGCCGGCCTGAAGGACTGTTCGACGAGCGAGGAGCTGGCCGAGATGAAGTGGCCGGGGCGGTTGGCGGTCTGTCGGCCGCAGTTCTGGCAGCGGTAGAGAACGGGCCCTCCCTCGAGGGCGGCGATGACCACGCGACCCCGGTCGACGGTTCCCACTGCGGGAGGGGCGGGCGGCGTCACCCAGCCGCCGGCGTACCAGCGGCGCCAGTGGCCGGCGCGGCATGTGGGCGTATCGAGACGGTTTTGCTCAAGGACGTAGTCGAGGCGGTAGTGAGCCTCGACGCCGCATGATGTGCACCGGGTGAGGCGCCAGGCTGTCGGTTTGGTGAAGGGCTCGAGCGGTTCGATGCCGCCGAGGGCGAGGGTCTCTGTGATGTGTTGGTCGCACCAGGCTGGCTTGGTGCGGGTGGTGAAGGCCGCCAGCGCGTCACACTCGGTAACAGAGCAGGGCTGCATATCGGAGCTCCTCAGCAAGGGGAAATAGGCAATTCCTAAGAGGCGAATGCCTGCACACAGGAAAGCGATTTATGCGGTTTGCCAACAAGTGGGTCATTTCTTGATGAATGCATCAAAAGAGGCGCTGTCTCGCACGAAAAAGTACTTCGCATCGCGCAACTGATAGCGAACCGGGCGATCTTGATTTGCTTCGAACGGCTGCTTCTGGCCGGCCTTCGCGTCTCGGTCCAGCCTCTTCCTCAACTCTGCATATTCGACGAAGGAGGGCTGACTCATATCCACGGTGCCCGCGGGAGGTGGAGCCAGGTGCGCAAGAAGCACACTGAGTCCATGGGCGGAAGCGTTTCGTGGAATCCGCAGGGCGGGAATTGTCTTACCCCTCGGGTGTGCATCGTGATGGGTCACATACTGGTGCTGGGCGCCCGCTTGTAGTTAGGTATCATCCAACGCCGTGATCCACAGCAGGCACTCAACCAATGCTGCCCATTGTTCATTGGATCCTTGGGCGGCTTCTGGAAGCGGTTGAATGAAGCCACCAAGGCCTCTTCTCCACGCTTTACGGCGTCACGAGTTTCTGAGATTGACATCTTGCTGCCCCTGTCCCTGCATCTCGTCGAAGTGTCCCGGCTGCCGTCCGGGTGTCCAGCTTCTACGGCGACGGCATCGTCGACGCCCTGAGCGCGGTCACCAAGAAGCACTGACCGCCACCTGCTCCTGCACGTCGTGGGCGCTCGTCACCGGGTCACCGGGGCGGGCGCCCACGCCGCGTGCGGCGGGGGCACCGGCTGCGATGATGGGACGCATGCCCGAGACGACACCGCCGTCCCTGCGCCGCGCGACCCTGCCCGTCGAGGGGCTGCCCCCCGGGTGGGCCCTCCGGGTCCCGGACGAGCGGGACGTCCACCGGCTCGCCTGGCTCCGCTGCGCCGTGACGGACCGGTCGGTGCCCGGGGCGACTCCGGACGTCCGCACGGTGCTGCTCGAGATCACCGGCGTCGCGTCCTGGACCCGGCGCCAGGCCGTGGTCGTCGACCCCGTGGGGATGGTCCGCGGGTGGTCCGCGGCGCACGACCGCGCCGCCGGGCGGGTCCTCGCGCACGTCACCGTCGAGCCCGACCTCGACGAGCAGCTCGGCGCGGGGACCGAGGACGCCGTGGCGCGTGCCCTGCTCGGCTGGGTGGAGGACGCGGCTCGCGCCGTCGCCCACCTGCGACGCCTGGGCTCCACCCAGATCGACACGGGCTCGTATGCCGGTGACGAGCGTCAGGCGCGGTGGCTGCGAGGCGCCGGCTTCCGGCCCACGCGCACGTGGCTGCAGATGAGCCGGCCGGTCGACCCCGAGGGCGACCACCCGGCCACCCTCCCCGCCCCGCGCGAGGGGGTCCGGGTGCGGCGGGTCCGGTTGCACACCAACGGACTTCCCCTCGCCGAGGACATCCAGATCATCCACGAGATGCTCGAGGAGTCGTTCGCCGACCACTTCAACAGCTATCGCGAGAGCTTCCCGGAGTTCGTGCAGCGGCTGCAGGAGGACCCGGGGCACCGCTGGGACTCGTGGTGGCTGGCGGAGGTGCGCGGCGGCGCCGGCGAAGCTGCAGGGGACGACGCCGGGGGCGGCGGCTGGCTCGCCGGCGGCGCCCTCGTCGGCACGGTCCTCGCCCCGGACCGCGACGGGGTGCTGGGCAGCTATGTCGACTACATCGGCGTGCACCGCCGCGCCCGGGGACGAGGCGTCGCCAAGGCGCTGCTGCACACGGCGATCGGCGACGCTGCGCTGCAGGGCCGCAACCGGGTCGGTCTCGAGGTCGACGACGACTCCCCGACGGGCGCCGACGCGCTCTATCGCTCGCTCGGCTGGGAGACGGCCTACCGCACCTGCTCCTGGCACCGGGACGTCGAGGTGTGAGCCGCCGCAGTCAGTCGACCAGACCCATGCCGCGGCCCCCGGCGTCGTTGAGCTCGTCCTCGCGGAAGCGGTCCGGCCAGCTCGCCTCGTAGTGCTCCTCCGGGAAGTCGTAGGGGGACTCGCCGGCGCGGAAGGCCTTGCGGACGTGGTCGGCGTACGCCTCGTTCTTGGCGCACCAGGGCGCGGCGGGGATGTACATCACGTTGCCCCACCCCTGCTGGTCCTGGACGGGCTCGACGCCGTGGACCATGTCGCAGTGCCACCACACGGAGTCGCCGGGCGCCACGTCCGGGATCCCGGCGGTGGCCTCGAGGAGCAGCGGGTGCCACTGCTCGTCGGCGGGAAAGACCTGGTTGACCGTGACGCCGCACATGGAGTCCTCGGGCACGTCCGCCAGCAGCGGCCGCAGCATGAGGTAGGCCATGGCGTGCGGGATCGGGACGGTGTAGAGCACGCCCTGGTCGTGGCGCATCTCGGACAGCGCGGTCCATCCCTGGAAGGTGCGGAAGGCCGAGCACATCGTCGAGCCGGGGTACTGCGCGGCCTCGGTGCGGTAGGCGGCGTCCCAGGGGTCGTACTCCTCCGGGCGCCCGTCGAACAGGTGCCGGAAGTGGCGCTGGTAGCCCTCGCTCATCCACAGGTCGAGGGTGCCGGGGTCGAGGTGGGAGCCGAGGCCCTTGCTGGACGCGCCCGGCGGACGACGACGGATGCGGTCGGGATAGAGCGAGTCGCGGTCCGGGTCGAACCAGCTGCGCCCCTCCGACTCGTGCGTCCACAGCCCGTTGAGGAAGGCCTGGACGCGCGCCATCCGCGGGTGCTGGCGGGCCTCCATCTGCGGGTGCGACCAGTAGACGGGGTAGATCTCGGGCTTGGACCCCACCGTGCCGAAGAAGTCGTCCCCCGGCCCGCGGTAGTCCTCGAAGAACCGGTTGCGGTCCACGTAGTCGACGACCTCGCGGTCCCAGGCCTCGGCCTGCTCGCGCGGGAAGTGCCCGCGGACGACGGCGCAGCCGCGGCGGCGCAGGAGGGCGAGCTGCTCGGCCGAGACCGTGCCGGACTCGATGTCGGCGTAGTCGATCTCGGGCCAGACGGGGCGGCCGGCCTCCCGGTCGGCGCGGATCGCCTCCACCTCCTCGCGGACCTTCGCCTCGACGACGGCGAAGACCTCCTCGACGGTGCGGCCGCTCGCGGCGATGCGGGCGCGCAGCGCGGCCTTGATCTCGCGGATGGCGGCGGGCAGGTCCGCCGGCGTGGTCTCCCAGTGGGGGAGGGCGGGCAGGTCGGTGACCGTCATGGCTGCTCCTACGACTTCGTTGTGGCTCCTTACTGAAAGGGTGGCAGGGCGTCTGCTATTTTGCAAGGGTTCCTAACTAACCGTTCCGGGCCGCCCCCGGACACGGGAGAGACGAGGGCCGTATGACGTCCGCCACCGCCCCCACGGGCCTCGGCCTCGTCCGGGGCGCCACCGACCGGATCGTGCTCGAGTCGCTGGTCGACGCCGGGCGGCAGACCCGGGCCGAGATCGCCCAGGCCACCGGCGTGTCCAAGCCGACGGTGTCCGAGGCGGTGCGCCGCCTCGGCGAGCTCGGCGTCGTGGCCGAGGCGGGCCGACAGGAAGGCACGCGGGGGAGGTCCGGCATCTACTACGAGCTCGCCGCCGGGGCCGGCCTCGCCGTCGCCCTGCACGCCGGTCCGCACCTCGTCGTCGGGGAGTCGCGGGACGTGCGTGGCGGCCTCGTGCGGCGGGTCGAGCGGCCGGTCGGCCTCACGGTCACCGCCGACGAGCTGCTGGGCGAGCTGGCCGGCGCGCTGTCCGCCCTCACCGCCTCCGACGGCACCCGGGGGGCCTCGTCCGTGGCTGCAACGACTGTCTCGGTCGCCGACCCGGTCGAGCACCGCAGCGGTCGCCTCGTGCACGTGCCGGGGTCGCCGTTCGTGCGGGGGGAGGCGTGCCTGCGCGACGTCGTCGGCGGGGCCGCCGAGATCGACAACGACGTCCACTGGGCCGCGGTGGCCGAGCTGCACCAGGGGCAGACGGACACCTTCCTGCAGCTGTACCTGGGGGCCGGCATCGGGGCGGCGCTGGTCGCCGACGGTCGGCTGGTGCGGGGGGCGCGCGGGCTGGCGGGCGAGGCGGCGTACGCGGTGACGGCGGCGGGTCGGACCGGTCGCCGGTCGTCCCCCCGCCTGCTCGACGTGCTGGTCGAGGAGGGGCTCACCGTCGACGGTGGCACGGTCGTCGACGTCGCCGCCGTCGCAGCGCTGATGCGGCGAGGTGCCGCGCAGGGCACGGCCGCTCGCGTCGTGGGAGCCGTCGGGGACGTGCTGTGCTCGGCGATCGCCCTCGTGGATCCCGGCCGCGTCGTGCTGAGCGGCCCGTGGGGGTGCGAGCCGCGGCTCGTCGACGCGCTGAGGACCCACCTGGCGGAGGCGGCGGTGCTGCCCGTCGAGGTGGTGACCAGCGTGACGGGGACGCAGGCGCCGCTCGACGGCGCCCGGCAGCGGTCCGTGGAGCTGGCCCGCGCGGCCCTGCTGTCCCGCGTGCCCTGACGGCGTCCCGACCTGCCGGCCGGTCGCGAGCCCGGCAGTCGTATGCCGGACGCCTCCCACGCCCGGGGCCGGGGCACTGTCACCATGGCGCCATGAAGGCCCTGCTGCTCGAGAACGTCCACCCCCTCGCGACGACCCTGCTGACCGAGGCGGGCATCGAGGTCGACCACCGTCCCGGAGCCCTGGACGAGGCCGAGCTGGTCGAGGCGCTGCGCGGCGTGCAGCTTCTCGGCATACGGTCCAAGACCGAGGTGACCCCCGCGGTCGTCGAGGCCGCCGAGGACCTGCTGGCCATCGGGGCCTTCTGCATCGGGACCAACCAGATCGCGCTCGCCCCGGCCGCCGAGCGCGGCATCCCGGCGTTCAACGCGCCGTACTCCAACACCCGGTCCGTGGTCGAGCTCGCGCTCGCCGAGATCATCGTCATGGCGCGGCGCCTCACCGAGAAGGACCGGGCGCTGCACGACGGCGTGTGGCGCAAGGACGCCAAGGGCTCGCACGAGATCCGGGGTCGTCGGCTCGGCATCGTGGGCTACGGCAACATCGGCTCGCAGCTGTCCGTGGTGGCCGAGATGCTCGGCATGGAGGTCTACTTCTACGACATCCAGGACCGGCTCGCGCTGGGCAACGCGCGCCGCTGCGGCAGCCTGGAGGAGCTGCTCGACATCGCCGAGGCCGTGACCCTGCACGTCGACGGGCGCGACGGCAACGCCGGCTTCTTCGGGCGCGAGCAGTTCGAGCGGATGCGACCGCGCTCGCTGTTCCTCAACCTCTCGCGCGGCTTCCTCGTGGACTACGAGGCGCTGCGCGACGGCCTGCAGTCGGGGCACATCGCGGGCGCCGCGGTCGACGTGTTCCCGGTCGAGCCCAAGAAGTCGGGGGACCCGTTCACCTCCCCGCTCCAGGGCCTGCCCAACACGGTGCTCACCCCGCACGTCGGCGGCTCGACCGAGGAGGCGCAGGAGGACATCGGCCGGTTCGTCGCCGGCAAGCTGCGCGACTACGTCAGCTATGGCACGACCACCCTGTCGGTCAACCTGCCGGCGCTGACGCTGCAGCACGTCCCCGGCGACCACCGGCTCACCCACTTCCACACCAACACCCCCGGGGTCCTCGCCAAGGTCAACCACATCCTTGCCTCGCACGGCGTCAACATCGGGGGCCAGCTCCTCGGCACCCAGGGCCACGTGGGGTATGTCGTGACCGACGTCGACTCGCCCCTCAACGAGGACGCCCTGGCGGAGCTGCACGACCTGCCCGAGACCATCCGGCTGCGCGTCATCGACTGACCTCGCCGGACGGCCCGGCACGCCGTGTCAGACTTGGCGCACCCACGGCGCCGACGCAGGCGGGGCCGGCAGCACCACCCGTGAGCAGGAGACGCGCATGACCCAGCAGTTCCGCCGACGCGCGCTCGCCGCCGTCGCCACCGCGAGCGTCCTCGCGCTGACGGCGTGCAACGCCGGCTCCTCCTCGACCGGGTCGAGCGGGAGCGCCACGGGCAGCGGTGGGGGCGCGTCCGGCCAGAGCGTCGCCATCGGTCTGGTGCTCGAGCCCACGAGCATGGACTTCACCCGGTCCGACGGCGCCGCCATCGCGCAGGCGCTGCTCGGCAACGTCTACGAGGGCCTGGTCAAGGTCGACGAGAAGGGCGCCATCCAGCCCTCCCTCGCCACGAGCTGGACCATCAGCCCCGACCGCCGGACCTACACCTTCGATCTGGTGCAGGGCGCGAGGTTCAGCAACGGCGCACCGCTGACCGCCGACGACGTCGTCTTCTCCATCAACCGGGTCAAGACCGACTGGGCCGTCGCGGTGAAGCGGTCCATGGACGTGGTGAGCTCGGCCACGGCGCTCTCGCCCACCAAGGTCCAGGTCACGCTCTCGCGCCCCAGCAACTCCTGGCTCTACGCGATGACCACGCGCGTCGGCGCCGTCTTCAGCCGCACCGGTGTCGCCGAGCTCGCCACCACACCCGTCGGCACCGGTCCCTACACCCTCGGTGAGTGGCGCCGCGGCGACGCCATCGTGCTGCGCCGCAACGACGCCTACCACGGCGCCAAGCCGTACTTCGGGCAGGTGACTCTGCGCTACATCAAGGACGCGGCGGCGCTCAACAACGCCCTGCTGTCCGGCACCATCGACGTGATCGGCACGGTCCAGTCGCCCGAGTCGCTGCAGCAGTTCACCACCAACGACCGCTACCGCGTGATCGAGGGCACGACCAACGGCGAGGTCATGCTCACGATGAACACCTCTCGCCCGCTCCTCAAGGACAGGGCCGTCCGCCAGGCGATCCGTCAGGCCATCGACCACAGGTCGCTGCTGCAGACCTGCTGGGCCGGGCACGGCACGCTCCTCGGCGCGATGGTCCCGCCCACCGACCCGTGGTACCAAGACCTCACGGGCGTCGCGCCGTTCGACCGCGCCAAGGCCACCCAGGCGCTCAAGGACGCCGGCGCGGCCGGCCGGACGCTGCGCCTGCGCCTGCCGGCGGCGCCCTACGCCACGACCTGCGGCCAGGTGGTCAAGTCCGACCTCGAGCAGGCCGGGCTCAAGGTGACCATCGACCAGATGGACTTCCCGACCTGGCTGTCCGACGTGTTCAAGGGCGCGGACTACGACCTGACGATCGTCGCGCACGTCGAGCCCCGAGACATCGGCCGGATGTTCGGCAACCCGGACTACTACACGAGGTACGACAACAAGGCGGTCCAGGCCGAGCTCGCCGCCGCCGACGCGGGCACCGAGGCCCAACAGGTCGAGCACATGAAGGAGGTCGCCCGCCTCACCGCCGAGGACGCGGCCTCGGACGTGCTCTTCCTCATGCCCAACCTCGTCGTCGCCGACAAGGACATCCAGGGCCTGCCGACCAACGCCGTGGGCGAGACCCTCGATCTCGCGCACCTGTCGCGGTCCTGACGCCGGCCCGCCGACCCCACGCCCCATGCTCCTCGGACTGCTGCGCCGCGTCGGGACCTTCCTCGTGTCCCTGCTCGTCAGCAGCGTCCTCGTCTTCGGCTTCATGGTGCTGTTGCCGGGCGACCCCGCCAGGGTGGCTCTCGGCACCAACGCGACCGAGGAGGCCGTGACCGCGCTGCGGCACGAGCTCGGGCTCGACCGACCGCTGGTCGTGCAGTATGCCGAGTGGTTGCGCGGACTCGTGACCGGCGACCTCGGCCGGTCCTACGTCTCCCGCGCCGACATCGCCCCGCAGGTCGCCGACCGCCTCCAGGTGTCCCTGCTCCTCGTGCTCGCCGCGATGGTGGTGGCGGTGGTGGTCGCCCTACCGCTCGGCACCCTCACGGCGCTGCACCACCGACGGCCGGCCGGTGTCGTGCTCGCCGCGCTGTCCCAGGTCGGGGTGGCCGTGCCGGCGTTCCTCGTCGGCGTGCTCCTCATCAGCCACGTCTCCGTGCAGCTGCGCTGGCTCCCGGCCAACGGGTGGACGCCGCCCGCGCGGGACCCCGTGATGTTCGTCCGGCAGCTGATCCTGCCCGCGCTGTCGCTCGGCATCGTGCAGGCGGCCGTGCTCGCCCGCTACGTGCGGTCCGCGATCCTCGACGTGCTGCACGAGGACTACCTGCGGACCGCCCGGGCCAAGGGCCTGCGTCCCGGGCCGGCGCTCGTGCGGCACGGCCTGCGCAACGCGTCGGTGCCCGTCATGACCGTCCTCGGGCTGCAGCTGGCGACGACGCTCATCGGGGCGGTCGTCGTCGAGCGGGTGTTCGTCATACCGGGGCTGGGCTCGTTGCTGCTGGACAGCGTCGGCACCCGTGACCTCGTCGTCGTCCAGGACGTCGTCATGGTCCTGGTCGTGGCGGTGCTGCTGATCAACCTGCTCGTGGACCTGCTCTACCTCGTGCTCGACCCGCGCCTGCGGACGGGCACCCGATGAGCGCCCGGGCCCGCGGCCGACGGGCAGACGCATCCCTCGTCGTCGGTGCCGTCCTGGTGGGGCTCGTCGTGCTCACCGCCCTGGTCAGCTTCGTCTGGACCCCGCACCCGCCGGGGCTCACCGACGGGTCCGTGGCCCTGCGCGGACCCATGCCCGGCTACCCGCTCGGCACCGACCGGCTGGGCCAGGACGAGCTGTCCCGCCTCATGGTGGGCGCCCGCACGACCCTGCTGGTCGGCATCGTCGCGGTCGGGCTGGCCGCCGTCGTCGGGGTGCCGCTCGGCGTCCTCGCCGGGATGCGCGGCGGGCTCGTCGGGCGCCTCGTGATGCGCGCCAACGACCTGCTGCTGGCGTTCCCCGCCCTGCTGCTGGCGATCATGCTCGCGGCCGTGCGGGGCGGCTCGACCACGGTGGCGATGGTCGCGATCGGCATCGCCTCCATCCCGACCTTCGCGAGGGTGACGCGGTCGGGCGTGCTGTCGATCATGCAGCGCGAGTATGTCCTCGCTGCCCGTTCCGCCGGCCGCACGCCCCGCGGGATCGCCTGGCACCACGTGCTGCCCGGCGTCGCCAACCTGGTGGTCGTGCAGTCCTCGGTGGCCTTCGGGATGGCGATCCTCGCCGAGGCGGGCCTGTCCTACCTCGGGGTCGGGACACCGCCGGACGTGCCGAGCTGGGGCCGCATGCTCTACGACAGCCAGGCCACCCTCTGGCAGACCCCGCGGCTCGCGTGGATCCCGGGCCTCGCGATCGCGGCGGCCGTCCTCGGCTTCAACCTCCTCGGCGATGGTCTGCGCGACCTGCTCGACCCGACGATGGAAGACCGACGATGAGCGGTCACGTGCTCGCGATCACGGGGCTGGCCATCGACGCGGGCGGCACCCGGCTGCTCGACGACGTGTCGCTCACGATCGCGCCGGGCGAGCGGGTCGGGCTGATCGGCGAGTCGGGCTCCGGCAAGTCGATCACCTCCCTGGCCATCATGGGGCTGCTGCCGAGGTCGCTGCACGCCAGCGGGTCGATCCGGCTGGCCGGGGTGCCGCACGACGTCGTCGGCGCCTCCGAGGAGGAGCTGTCGCGGGTGCGGGGCCGTGACGTCGCCATGGTCTTCCAGGAGCCCCTCACCGCGCTCAACCCCACGATGCGCGTCGGCGACCAGGTGGCCGAGGCCATGACCATCCACGGGACCCAGCCGTCCCGGTCGGCGGCCCGGGCCCGAGCCGTCGAGCTGCTCGACGCCGTGCGCCTGCCCGACCCCGCGAACCTCGCCCGGGCCTATCCGCACCAGCTGTCCGGCGGCCAGCGCCAGCGGGTCGTGCTCGCCATCGCCCTCGCCAACGACCCGGCGCTGCTCATCTGCGACGAGCCCACGACCGCGCTCGACGTGACGGTGCAGGCACAGGTGCTCGACCTGGTCGTGCGGGGCGTCGAGTCCCGGGACGCCGCCCTGCTCTTCATCACCCACGACCTCGCCGTCGTGGCGACCGTGTGCGAGTCCGTCGCCGTGATGTACGCCGGGCGCATCGTCGAGGCCGGCCCCGTCGAGGAGGTGTTCCGGCGCCCTCGCCACCGCTACACCCAGGGACTGCTCGCGGCCTGCGACCTCGCGGTCGACCCTGCGACCGGGCGCCTTCGCACCATCGCGGGCTCCGTGCCGCCCGCGGGGGAGCTCCCGGACGGCTGCGGGTTCCGCACGCGCTGCTGGAAGGCCACGGACGAGTGCCGCACGACGCCGCCCTGGACCGTGGAGGGCGGCGGGCCGAGCGACCCCGAGGGCCTGGCGGCGCGCGGTTTCGCCTGCCACCACCCCGCGCGGTCGGAGACGGTCGTATGACGCCCCCGGCCATCGCGGTGCGCGAGCTCACGCGGGACTACCCCCGCCCGCGTCGCCGCCTGCTCGAGCCCGCCCCGGTCGTCCGGGCGCTGCGCGGGGTGAGCCTCGAGGTCGCGCCGGGGGAGAAGCTCGGCATCGTGGGGGAGTCCGGCTCCGGCAAGTCCACCCTGCTGCGCATCGTCGCCGGGCTCGACCGCGCGACCGGCGGCACCGTGGCCGTCGACGGCCGCGACGTCACCCGCGCCTCCGACCGTGAGCTGGCCTGGCTGCGCCACCGCCTGCAGGTCGTCTTCCAGGACCCGATGAGCTCGCTGGACCCGCGCCACCGGGTCGGCACCATCGTCGCCGAGCCGCTGCATGCCCTCGGGCTCGGGCGCACCCTCGACGTCGACGCGCGGGTCGCCGAGCTGCTGTCGTCCGTGGGCCTGACGCCCGACGCCGCGCGGCGCTACCCCCACCAGTTCTCCGGGGGGCAGCGGCAGCGCATCGCGATCGCGCGGGCGCTGGCGCCGTCGCCCGGCATACTCCTCGCCGACGAGCCCGTCTCGGCCCTGGACGTGTCCGTGCGGGCGCAGGTGCTGGGCGTCATCGACGATCTGGTCCGCGAGCTGGCGCTGACCCTGGTCTTCGTCTCGCACGACCTGACCGTGGTGCGGCACGTGTGCGACCGCGTCGCCGTGATGCACGAGGGGCAGCTGGTCGAGAGCGGGCCGACGGCGCAGGTCTACGACGACCCGCAGCACGCCTACACCCGGCGCCTCGTCGCGGCGGTCCCGTCGGTGCGGCGCGCGCTCGCCGGCGTGACGGCCGCGGACCTCGCCGCCGGCAGGCCGGAGTAGGTCCAGCAGGTCCACCCCGGGGGAGGGGGCGCCGGGGCCGGTGGGCACGATGGGGGTGTCGCACGACGACGTGCCACACCACCTCGGCCGCCCCACCCGGCGACCGCCTCCCAGGAGCCGGCGACATCGACCGTTCCGCGATGCCCCACCCCCTCGTCCGTGCGCTCGGCGGAGGCGCTGCTCGCCGATCGGGAGGCCTACGAGGAGGGGGCGTGTTCCCTCCCGGCCTGATCGACGCCCAGGCGGCCATGCTGCGGGCCTACCAGGACGAAGACCTGTCCGCACGACTCCTCGGCGACGCCGGTGCCCTGGCCGCCCTGGTGCAGGAGCACCTGTCCTGCGGTTGATCGATCAGGCCTGAGGGAATGCGGCGGATCTCCAGCGGATCCCCAGGCGTCCGGCCTAGGGTCGAGGGCGTGAGGACCACCGACGGCACCCACGACGCGGGCACGACGGCCCGCCCCACGACCGAGCTCGGCACGACGGGGGACGGTCGCGCAGGATCACGGCTCGACACCACCCTCACGGCCACCTCGGCGCTCCAGAGCTTCCGCGACGAGCTGGCCGACCTGTGGGAGGACCTCGAGCCGTTCGTGCGCCCCGCGGACGACGCCGCGATGCTCGACCTGTCGCACCGGCTGGAGCGGCACGTGGTGCTCATGCCCGGCTCCGCCGACCGGTTGCGTGAGCTGGCCAACGACCTCATGGCCCTGATGGCCGGGTGGCAGCACCTCGGCGACGAGGAGCGCATCGTCCTCGCGACCGCCATGGCCTACCTGGCCGAGGCGGACGACGCCGTGCCGGATCACCTGCCGGGTGGGCTCGACGACGATGACCGCGTGGTGGGCGCCGCGGTGCGCGCGGTGCTGCGACCGCGTCGCCGGGTCGCCTGAGGGCGGTCGGTCTTCGTTCAACCACCTCTGGCGATTGCCCCTACTGTCCGGTATTGTCCGCCGTGGTGGGGGGTCGTCCGGGTGAACGGATGACGACGAGGCCATGGGTGCGCACGCTCGGTGAATGACGGGGACGATGATGTGTCCCGACGCCAGCCCCGCGTCGCGCCTCTTTCGAGAGGAAGTCATGATCGAGCAGCCGTGGTGGGCCGAGGGCCCCGCAGACCACGAGGCTCGCTTCGACGGCCCCGTCGTCGACCCGATGGCCCCGCTGCACCGCAGTGCGGTGTATGCCGAGGCCGAGGTCGATCCTGAGCAGGGCAGCACGGTCCGGTCCGTCGTCGTGGGCGGTGTGGTGCTGCTGACCGCCGTCGTCCTGACCGCGGCGGTCGCCGGCCTCGCGTCCCGACCCGGCGTCGACCTGCGCGGTCTCGTGCCTGCCGCGGGACCGGCACCCGCCGCCCACCTCCAGGTGCGCGGCGCCACGCGGACGCCACGCACGACCTCCGCACCCGGCACGGTGGCGGCTCGCTCCGCCGCCGGTTCCGCCACCCCCCGCGTCGCGCGGACGGCCGACACGATGGCGCCGTCCGCCTCGGCCGGGGTGCGGGTCACCGCACGCACGACCCCGACGGGGGACCAGACCCGGCCGGCGCCGGCCACAGCCTTGTCGGCCGCAGCCTCGTCGGCCGCGCCGCCCCGCGTCGCCGCACCGCCGGTCCTGAGGGCCCCGCTCGCCGGTCCCCCGAGGGGTGTCGTCGGCCTGCGTCTCCCACGGACCACGACCGGCCCCGGTGCGACGACGTCCTCGGGGCGAGGGCGCGGCGCGACATACGGGCCCCAGGGCCGAGCCGAGGGGCACGAGGTCCGATCGACCCCGCCACGGCGCTCCCGCGCAGGCGCCGGACCAGGCCCCCGCGCCGAGGACGCCCCGCCCGGGGTGCGACGGGCCAGACCTGCGGCGCGCCCGACTGCACCGGGCCGGGGGGCCCAGCACGAGCCGGGGCGCCGCGCGCGCCAGGGGACCGGGCCGCGAGCGCACTAGCCTGAGAGGTACCGTCTCCCGAGAGGACCTCATGGCCGCGCCCGACCACCAGCCCGTCGCTCGCCCCGACATCGACATCGACGCCGACATCGACGTCGACATCGATGCTGATGCCGATGCTGATGATGCCGACGCCCGCGGTATCGCCCACGACGCCGAGACCGACGTGCCATGGGCCATGCAGGTGGTCGTGCGCCACGACAAGGCGGCGCTCCCGGACGAGGACCTCGTGGCGGCCACCACCGCCCGCGCCGTCGTCACGCTTCTGGCCGATTCCCGGGCCGAGCGCGGTGAGTGGTCCGCGCCCGTCCGGCGCTGGCGGGACGGCCGCATCCGCAAGCTCGTGCGTCGCGCCCGCGGGGTGCGGTGGGAGCGCGCGCAGGTGGTGCCGGGCGTGACGGTGACGGACGGTGCGGCGGCGGTGCGGGCCTACGTCCCCATGCCGACCCGGCCCCTGCCGCCGGAGCTGGACGCCCTGCAGGTGAGCGGGACGACCTTTCCCCCCACGACGCCCGCCCAGCGGGACGCCCGTCCAGCGGCCGTCGTGACGGTGGCCCTGTCGCCGCTCGCCGAGATGACCAGCGGCAAGGCGGCCGCCCAGTGCGGCCACGGCGCCCAGCTCGCCTGGGAGACGATGCGGACACAGGGCGACCCGTCGCTGCCGGCCTGGGCCGAGGACGGCTACCGCGTGCAGGTCGCCAGGCCCGACGAGGCCGGCTGGCGAGCATGCGCCGACGCCCCCGTGACCGTGGTCGACGCGGGCTTCACCGAGCTCGACGGTCCCACCGAGACGGTGCGGGCCTGGTGGTCAGCGGCCCGCTGACCGCGCACGCCGGATCTCGTCATACATCCGGTCGATCTGCTCGGCGAACCTCTCCTCGACGGCACGCCGACGGACCTTGAGGGTCGGGGTCAGCAGCCCGGCGTCCATGGTCAGCGGCTCGGCCAGCAGCTCCACGCCGCGGACCTGCTCCTGGTGGGGCAGGTCCGCGTTGAGGGCCTGGACGTGACGACGCACGTCCGCGAGGACGTCGTCCCCGGCGTCGGGACCGGGCTGGACCAGCGCCACGAGGCAGACGCGTCGGTCGCCGATCACGACGGCGTGCTCGACGCCCGGGTGCTCGGCGATGCGGGACTCGATCGGGGCGGGGGCGATGTTCTTGCCCTGCTGCGTGACGATGAGGTCCTTGAGCCGGTCGGTGATCCGGACGAAGCCGTCGTCGTCGATCTCGCCGACGTCACCGGTGTGCAGCCACCCGTCCTCGATGACCTCGCGCGTGGCCTCCTCGTCGCGCCAGTAGCCCGCCATCAGGTTGGGCCCGCGATAGAGCAGCTCGCCCTCCTCGCCGCGCCGCAGCTCACCGCCCAGGATGACCCGTCCCACGGTGCCGAAGCGGACGGCGCCAGGACAGTTGAAGGTCATGAGCGGGCCGGTCTCGGTCATGCCGTAGCCCTCGCACACGAGCACCCCCGCGGCCCAGAAGAATTCCGCGACCTCCGGTCGGAGCGGGGCGCCGCCGACGGCGAGGACGGACTTCCGGCCGCCGATGGCGTCGCGCACGTTGTGCAGGACGAGCCGGTCCGCGAGCCGCAGCCGGGCCTGTAGGTGCGTCGGGATCGGCCGGCCCGCGAGGCGCAGCTCGCCCACGCGGCGGCCCACGCCGAAGGCCCAGTCGAAGACGCGGCGGCGCACGGGGCTCTTGTCGGCCATGGCGTGCGCGACGGAGTAGACCGTCTCGTAGAGCTTGGGCACCGCCACCAGCGCGGACGGCCGCGCCTCCCGCAGCTGGTCGGCGACGGTCTTGGGGTCGCGGACGTAGGTGTTGAGGGCGCCGTGGGACAGGACGGCATAGGTCCAGGCGCGCTCGAGGGCGTGCGAGAGCGGCAGGAACGCGAGGCTGGAGTCGTGGGGGCCGATGTCGAAGAAGGCGTCCACCGCGTGCAGCTGGTGCAGCATCGTCGCGTGCGACAGCGCGACCCCCTTGGGGCGGCCGGTGGTGCCCGACGTGTAGATGATGGTCGCGATGTCGTCGCCGTGCCCGGCCTGCGTGCGGCGGGCCACCTCGGCCGACAGGTCGTGGTCGTGCTCGCGGTCCTGCGCCGCGATGACCCGTGACCAGGGCTCCGCTCCGGGGGCGTCGTCGAAGGCGACGACCAGGCGCAGCCCGGAGCCCGTCGTGTCCCCGAGCCGGCCCAGCAGCTCGGCGTCACCCACGAAGGCCGCCGTCGCCCCGCTGTGCTCGAGGACGTAGGCGACCTGGTCGGGGGTGGAGGTCGGGTAGACCGGCACGGGGACGGCGCCGGCGGCCAGGGCCCCGAGGTCGACAAGGGACCACTCCGGGCAGTTGGGGGCGAGGATCGCGACCCGGTCGCCGGGCTCCACGCCGCACGCCACCAGGGCCCTGGCGACGGCCTCGACGCGGCGACCCACCTCGGCATACGACAGCGTGACCGCGCCGTCGCCCAGGACTCGCATCGCGGGCCGGTCGGCGTGCTCGCGCACGACCCGGGCGTAGACCCGGGCCAGGTGGTCCTCCGAGAACCGGGGCGGCGGGACGACGGCGGCACCGGCTCCCGCGGGGGCGCTTGCAGGCACGGGCATCCGGGCTCCAGCTCCGTCGAGGGTGGGTCGGGTTCACCGTAACCCACGCCACCCGCCGTGGACCCGGCCGGCGGCGCTGGTGAGCGTCGCGAGGGCTAGCGTCGCGAGGGCGCGATGGCGAGGGAGGAGTACATCTCCTCGATCGCGGCGGCGCACTCCCGCTCCACCCGCTGACGGCGCATGAACCCGGCCGCGGCGGGTCCGCCGAGACGCCCCAGCGGGGAGGCGGTCAGCCGGAACCCCTGGATGCACTGGTCGGGGGACAGGGAGGCGTTGGCCAGCCGGATGGCGTCACCGACGGCGCGGACGACGAGGGGGTCGGTGGCGAGCGCCTCGTCGTCCGCGAGGGAGTGGTCCCCGCCCGCCAGCCGCACCTGGCGAGCCAGGTCGACGTCCGCCTCGACGATGGCGGTCAGGCAGGGCCGGCCGTCACCCACGACGACGACGTCCGCGATGATCGGCATCGAGCGCAGCCGCTCCTCGACGACCTGTGGTGACACGTAGCGCAGCGACTCGGTGACGATGCGGTCGTCGAGCCGGCTGGTGAGGTGCAGGTAGCCGTCGTCGTCGACCCGGCCGATCTGACCGGTGTGGAGCCAGCCGTCGCGCAGCACCCGGGCCGTCTCCGCCGGCAGCCCGAAGTAGCCCCGCATCAGGCCGGGCCCGGCGAGCAGCACCTGACCGTCGTCGTCGATGCGCAGCGACAGGCACGACAGCGGCCTGCCCACCGACCCGTCCTTGGCGGCATGGGGGGCGTTGACCGTGGCCAGGACCCCCGACTCGAGCGGTCCCCAGCACCGGTATGCCGGGAGCCCCGCCGTCTCGAGCAGGCTCATCACCTCCGGTGGTGCCCCCACACCGGCGACCAGGAAGAGGGCCTTGGGTCCGCCGAGCTCGCGCGCGACCCGCGTGCCCACGAGGAGGCGGGCGGTGCGCAAGCGCAGCTCGTCCAGCACCGACCCGGCCCCCCGTTGCTCCGCCCGACGCGCCGAGTCGGCGACCGACACGCGACGGCACCAGGGCACGAGCGTGGCTCCGAGGGGCAGCTCGTCGCCCGCCCGCTCGAGCGCCTCGTCGACGAGCCGACGCAGCACCGGGAACGAGGTCATGAGCATCGTCGGCCGCAGCTCACGGATGGCGTCGCGCACGTCGTCGGGGTCGCCCACGCAGGACACCGAGCCGCCGGACAGCAGGGCGATCAGGCTGCTGCCGTGCTGCACGGAGTGGTGCAGGGGCAAGGTGGTCACCTCGTGGAGGGGCTCGGTCACCTGCAAGGCCTCGGCGATCGCCTTGACCGTGGTCAGCGCCGAGCGGTGGGTGTGCACGACGCCGCGCAGCTCGCCCGCGCCCCCCACGGTGTAGTCGATGAACGCGATGTCGTCGGGGGACCAGGCGTCGCGGCGGCGAGCGGCCTCGGCGGCCGTGGCGATGTCGAACGGCGCCGCCAGCACACGGTCGAAGGAGAAGGTGCCGTGGGTGCCCACCTCGGCACCGAGGTCGTCCACGGCGTTGCCGAAGGACAGGCCCACGAAGTCGTCGAGGAGGGGGACCACGGAAGGGTTCTCGTCGAAGCACACGACGACGCGCAGCGACGGCAGCCGCCCGGACAGCCGCCGCATGCTGTCCACGAGGACGTCGCCAGCCACGAACGCGGCCCGCGCCTCCGTCTCGCGCAGGACCACGGCGAGCTCCTCGACCGGCGTCGCGGGGCCGAGGCGCACCACGACGCCGGCCGCCGCGACGACCGCGAGCTCGGTCACCAGCCACTCTGGGCGGTTGTCGGCGATGATCGCCACTGCGTCGCCCGGGTGCAGGCCGGTGGCGATGAGGCCGTGGGAGACGTGGCGCACCTGGGCGGCGAGGTCGGCGTAGGTCAGCTGCGCCCACCCCTCGTCGGTCCGTCCCCGCAGGGCCACGGCGTCGGGGTGGGCGTCCGCGCGGGCGAGGACCAGGGCAGCGAGGTGCTCGGTCACGGCGGGCTCCCTCGTCCTGGACGCATCGGCACCAGCGTAGGGGCCGGTGGCGTCACGCGGGGAGCACTCGCAGGACCTGCTCCCAGCGCTCCGGGGGGAGCAGGTGTCCGCAGCCGTCGACGACCACCACGGTGGCGCTCGTGCGGCGGGCGACGATGGCCGACAGCGCGGGCGGCGGGACGAGGGTGTCCTCCTCGCCGACCACCACCGTCAGGGGCGCGCCGTCGATCCGGTCGAGGTAGTGCTGGGGCACAGGACGGGGGTGGTTGATGGTCTTGCAGGTGCGGCCCACGAGCGTCAGCCACTCGACGAGGTCCTCCGGGATGGCGCCGCCGGGCTCGACCAGGTGGCCCAGCACGGCCCGGGCGGTCGCCGGCGTCGAGTGCAGGGACCAGCGCGTCCGGTCGCGGACCTGGCCCGCGGAGGTGCGCGGGGGGAGGAGCCCTCCCGGGCCGACGAGGAATCGTCCGGTCACCACGGGAGAGTCGGCGCTCAGGCAGACGGCCGCGCCGAGCCCGCTGCCCACCAGGGTCAGCTCGCGGGCGTCGGACCACTCGGCGGTGATCAGGTGCAGGGCCGCCTCGAGCCAGGCGGAGTACCAGGCGGTGGTGTCACGTCGTGGGCGAGCGGGGTCGGAGAGCCCGGGCTGGCCCGGGAGGTCCAGCGCCCAGACGGTCCCGTGCTCCGCCAGTGCGCGGACCTGGTCGAGGCTGGACGACGCGCTCATCGCCGTCCCTGGGAGCCACACCAGACGGGGCAGCCCCTCGCCCACCGCCACGACGTGCGTGTGGACCTGTGTGTCGTGGACCGGCACCTTCAGGGTCCGGGACTCGTGCGCCACGCTCCAGCCGGCGAGCGCTGCGGTGCACCACTCGCGCACGGTGTCCCGTGCGGCGGGGGAGCGGTAGGCGTCGTTCACGTGGTCGAACGATACCGCTGGACCGGGTGGTCGGCCGACCAGGTCTCGGCGCTCGGGGCCCCCGGTGTCAGGACCCGGCGCCCTCGATCCGCACCAGGCACCCTCCCGGGACCGAGAAGGGTTCCACCCGCACGGAGCCGGGGTCTGCGCCGGCCGCCTCGACGAGGGCGGCGGCGAGCCCCTCGTGGACGGTGCACACGACGTGCGGGACGCGTCGGGCGGCGTCGAGCATGGGGCACTGCCGCAGGATCAGGTCCTGGTGCCCGGCGGACGCCTCGTCGGGCGCGAAGCCCATGCGGTCGAAGTCCTCCCGCAGCTGCTCGCGCGGCGACGCCTGCGCGGGGGCGGACCGGTCGCGGGCGAGGGAGCCGCCCCACGCGACACCCGCGGCGTGCGCGACGGCACGGGCGTCCGGCAGCTCGGCGACCTGGTCGGCCAGGGCGACCGCGAGCGCGGCATACTCCGCCCCGGCCTCGGAGCCGGCCAGCGTCGCCTCGTAGCGCCAGGCCGGTCGTCCGCGGCCCGTGATCGGGGCCCGGAAGCGCCGCGCGAACCCGGCCTCCACCAGGGCGTCCAGGTGTGCCCGGACGGTGTTGTTGTGCAGGCCGCACGCGTGCGAGGCCTCGTCGACCGTCATGGGGGCGGCGTGCTCGCGCAGGACCCGCAGGACCGCCTGGCGTGCCGACGTCAGCACCTGGGGCTCGGTGCCCTCGGGGCCGGGCAGCGGGCCGGGAGCCGGCCGCTGCGGAGATGTCATGGACACGCCGACTAGTCTAGGGACCCCGACCGAACCACCAAGACCCCCGGGGCGACCGCAGCCGGCGCCCTGGCCACGACGGGCCGCAAGGCCCGGTGAGGAGCTGACGCGATGACGAGCGTCGCCGACGTCGCCGACACGGCACCGACCACGACCAGCGGGGGCTCAGGCACCGCTGAGCAGGGACTGCGGGCGGACAACCTCGCCCTCGCGCAGATCGTCGAGCAGACGGTCGAGGCCCTGATCGGGGCGATCGGGGCAGCCGACGCCACCGCGTTCGGGCAGGCGCACGCCGACCTCGCCACCTGGTGCCAGTTCGAGCTCGTGCCCTCCGCCGTGGCCAAGGAGCAGGTGCTCTACCCCCGCGCCGCCCAGGTCGCCGAGGCGTCCCTGCTCGTGCAGGGGCTCGTGGCGGACCACCGCGTCATCGCGGGCCTGGTCGACGCCGTCAACGCGGCCCAGGACGCCGCCCAGCTCGCGGGCGACGCGCAGGCCCTGCGCGTCCTGCTCCGCGCGCACCTCGCCAAGGAGGACCAGCTGCTCGCGGGCCTGCTCGAGGCCCAGGACGGCGCCGCCGAGGCGTATGCCGAGACCCGCCGCGCCGCCGACGCCCTCGCCCAGCAGTACGCCGCGAACGTCGCCGCCGACGTGGAGGCATCGCACGCCCAGCCCACGGGCGGGTGCGGCAGCGGCGGCGGCTGCGGTGGGTGCGGCAGCGGCGGCGGCTGCGGCGCTGCGGACGACGCGCGCACCGACGAGGAGCGGGCCGCCGACCGGGCCGCCGTCACCGTCACCCGGGTCGACTGAGGGTCGTGCTGCCGGCGGGGACGACGTGGTGGGCCGCCCTGCCCGTGGCAGCGGTCTCCCTGGTCCTCCACGTCCTCCCCGGCGCCCTCGTGCTGCTCGCTGCCCGCGCCGCACCGCGGATGATCCTCGGCGCGGCCCCGGTGGTATCGGCCGGTGTCGTGGGGGCCGCCGTCGCGTGGACCACGTGGACGGGGGTGCGGTGGGGCGCCATACCGCTGCTGCTCACCACCGTGGTGCTGGGCGGGCTGACGCTCCTGGTGGTGCGCCGTCTCGGCGGTCGGGAGCCACGAGGACCGGAGGCGGCGTCGGCGGGCGGGCGGCTCGGGCCGCTCTCGACGCCTTGGTCCGCCGGGACCCCGGCCCTGGCGACGGTGGGCCCGGTCCTCGTCGCCGTGGCCGGGTCGTGGTGGGTCCTCGTGCGCGGGATCGCGTCGCCGGCGGCCCTCCAGCAGTCGCACGACGCGGGCTTCCACGTCAACGCCCTGGCGCGGGTCCTGGCCGTCGGTGACGCCGGGTGGTACTCCGTCGGCGCGACCTCGGCGCCCGCGTCGAGCACGACCTTCTATCCCCCCGGGCTGCACGCGCACGCCGCGCTGGTCGCCCAGCTCACCGGCGTGCACCCCGTGGTGGTGCTCAACGTCGTCATGCTCGTGCTCGCCGCCGTGGTGTGGCCGGTGGGGATGCTGCTGCTCGTGCGGGAGATCCTCGGGCCCGACCCCGTGGCGCGGTGGGCGGTCGCGGCCATGCTGCCCGTGACGCTGGTGTTCCCGACCCTCCTGCTGCACTTCGGGGTGCTGTGGTCCAACGCCGCCGGCCTGGCACTGGCCCCAGGACTGCTGGCGCTGCTGGTGGTGATCTGCCGGCGCGACGTGAGGCTCACCCGGCGGGCGGGCTGGTCCGTCGTCGCGACCGGTGCCGGCCTCGGGCTGGCCCTGGTCCACCCGTCGGCGGTGCTCAGCGTCCTGGTCCTGGGGGTGCCGCTGCTGGTGCCGGCCGCGTGGCGCCAGCTGCAGGACGTCGCCCGGCACCACCCGAACGCCCGACGGGTCGTGACCTGGGCCACCGGGCTGGCGCTGCTCGTCGCCGGGGTCGGCGTGGTGCTCGTCGCCCGCACGCCGACGGTCCGGTCGCTGCTGACGAGCCGGACCCGCACCGTCACCGATACCGGCGACGCCGTGCGCGAGGTGCTCACCCTCGGCACCCACCTGACCCCCGGCTGGCTGGTGCTGGCCCTGCTCGTCGCGGTGGGGGCCGGGCAGGCGAGCCGCACCCGCCGTGGCTGGCTGGTGGTGGGGCTGGTGCTGACGGCCTGCCTGTACGTCTGCGCCGCGTCGATCTCGTCGGGGTGGGGCACGCTGCTCACGGCGCTGTGGGACCGCGAGCCCTACCGCGTGGTGGCGCCGCTCGCCGTGCCGGCCCTCGTGCTCGCCGGGACCGGGGTCTCTGCGCTCGTGGGGCTGGGCGCGCGCCTGGCCCCCTCCCGCCCCGCCGTGGCGCGCGGGGTGGTGGCCGTCGTCGTCGCGGTGGCGATCGCCGCCGGGATCCCCTCGGGGGCGGCCTCGTCCGAGCGCTTGGTGAGCCACAACTACGGGGACCAGCCGTGGTGGCGGACCGTGGTGTCGCAGCGTGAGGCGGCGCTCTACGGGAGGGTGCTGGGGGCGCGGCCGGACGGGCTGTCGGTGGCGGGCGACCCCTTCGGCGGAGGGCAGTGGGCGGGGGTGCTCAGCGGGCACCCCAGCGTCTTCACGCACTTCGGCGGGGTGCTCGTCGGCGACCACGACCTGCTGCGCCGGCACCTGCGCGAGATGACGCCGCAGGTGTGCCGGGCGGTGCGTGACCTGCACGTGGGCTATGTCGTGGAGGACACCGACAAGGTGTGGGACAACGACCCTCGCTATCCGCTGTATGCCGGGCTCCGCGGCCTCGCGGGGGTCCCCGGGCTGCAGCCGATCGGGCGTGGCGGGTCGGTGACGGTCTACCAGGTCACGGGCTGCGCCCCACCTGCCCCCTCCCCCTCCTGAAGGGGGGCGGGTTTGCGCGGGCGCCTATCCTGGAGAGCGTGCCTGACGAGTCCCCCCACCCCAGCGAGCAGCCCGCTCGCGGACGTCGCGGCCCCGGACGTCAGGGGTCCGGGCACCGGCGGTCCGGACGCCAGGGCTCCGGGCGGCGCCCGGCCCGCACCGCCGAGGAGCGCGAGGCCGCCACGGCGCGGCGGCTGGAGCGCGAGGCCCGGCGTCGGGCGCTGGTCCCCGAGATCACCTATCCCGAACAGCTGCCCGTCGTCGCCCGCAAGGACGACATCGCGGCGGCCATCCGAGACCACCAGGTGGTCGTCGTCGCGGGTGAGACGGGATCCGGCAAGACCACCCAGATCCCCAAGATCTGCCTCGAGCTGGGTCGCGGGATCCATGGCCTGATCGGCCACACGCAGCCCCGCCGCATCGCCGCCCGCTCGGTGGCCGAGCGCATCGCCGAGGAGCTGGGTCACCCCATCACGGGGGAGCGGGCGGCGGACGAGGAGCGACCCGTCGGCTACCAGGTCCGCTTCGGCGACCACTCGACCCGGGACACGCTCGTCAAGGTCATGACCGACGGGATCCTGCTTGCCGAGCTCCAGCGCGACCGGGACCTGTGGCGCTACGACACGATCATCATCGACGAGGCGCACGAGCGGTCGCTCAACATCGACTTCATCCTCGGCTACCTCAAGCAGCTGCTGCCACGACGACCTGACCTCAAGGTCATCATCACCTCGGCCACGATCGACCCGGAGCGGTTCGCGGAGCACTTCGCCTCCGCCGCAGGCGAACCCGCCCCGATCATCGAGGTGTCCGGACGCACCTACCCGGTCGAGGTGCGCTATCGCCCCCTCGAACGCCTCACTCCCGCAGGGGATCTGCTCGAGACCGTCGACCAGGTCACCGGGATCGTCGACGCCGTCGAGGAGCTGTGGACCGAGGCCGGGTCCGGTGACGGGTCCGACCAGGACGTCCTCGTCTTTTGCTCCGGCGAGCGTGAGATCCGGGACGCCGCAGACGCGCTCGAGGGGCTGAGGCTGCCGGGGACGGAGATCCTGCCGCTGTACGCCCGGTTGTCGAGCGCCGAGCAGCACCGGGTGTTCTCGCGTCACGCCGGTCGTCGGGTCGTCCTGGCGACCAACGTCGCCGAGACGTCCCTGACCGTCCCCGGCATCCGCTACGTCGTCGACACCGGCGTCGCCCGCATCTCGCGCTACAGCCAGCGCACCAAGGTGCAGCGGCTGCCCATCGAGCCCGTCTCGCAGGCCTCGGCCGCGCAGCGTGCCGGCCGGTGCGGCCGCGTCGCCGACGGCGTCTGCATCCGGCTCTACTCCGAGGAGGACTTCGACGCCAGACCGGAGTTCACCGATCCCGAGATCCAGCGCACCAACCTCGCATCGGTCATCCTGCAGATGATCTCCCTGGGGCTCGGCGACGTCGCGCGGTTCCCATTCGTCGACCCGCCGGACTCGCGCCAGGTGACGGACGGTCTCAACCTGCTCCTCGAGATCGGTGCGATCGACGCCGACTCGGCGGGGCGCGACGCCGGGCGAGGCAGGGGGCTGACGGCATACGGCCGGTCCATCGCCGCCCTGCCCGTCGACCCCCGCCTCGCACGCATGATCCTCGAGGCCAACGAGAACGGCTGTCTTGCAGAGGTGCTCGTCATCACGGCCGCGCTGTCGATCCAGGACCCGCGCGAGCGTCCGGTCGACAAGCAGGCCCAGGCGGACCAGCAGCACGCGAGGTTCAAGGACGAGCACAGCGACTTCATCACCTGGCTCAACCTGTGGGGCTACCTCCGCGACCAGCAGAAGGCCCTGAGCGGCAGCGCCTTTCGGCGCATGTGCAAGCAGGAGTACCTGCACTACCTGCGGATCCGCGAGTGGCAGGACCTGCACCTGCAGCTCCGGCAGGCCTGCAAGGCGCTGCACCTCGAGCCCAACAAGAGCCCCGGCACGCCGGACGCGATCCACCAGGCGATGCTGTCAGGGCTGTTGTCACACATCGGGCTTCGCGACCCGGAGCGCCGGGAGTACACCGGGGCCCGCGGTGCGCGCTTCGCCATCCAGCCCGGCTCCGTGCTGCATCGCCAGCAGCCCGACTGGGTGATGGCCGCCGAGCTCGTGGAGACGACACGCCTGTGGGCACGCACCAACGCGCGCATCGACCCGGCCTGGGCGGAGCGCCTCGGATCCCATCTGGTCAAGCGGACGTATGCCGAACCCCACTGGGAGCGCAAGCGATCCGGCGCGGTCGCCCTCGAGCGGGTCACCCTCTACGGCATACCCCTCGTCGCGGGCCGCAAGGCCAGCCTCGGCCGCGTCGACCCCGTGCTCGCGCGCGAGCTGTTCATCCGGCATGCCCTCGTCGAGGGCGACTGGGACACGCGGCACCACTTCTTCCACGACAACCGGCGCCTGCTCAAGGAGGTCGCCGAGCTCGAGGAGCGGGCCCGCCGCCGCGACATCCTGGTCGACGACGACGAGCTGTTCGACTTCTACGACGCCCGCATCCCCGAGTCAGTCGTGTCCGGGCGGCACTTCGACGCGTGGTGGAAGGCGGCGCGGCACGAGACCCCGGACCTGCTGACCTTCACCGAGGACGTCGTCGTCGCGGAGGGCGCCGACACCTCCGTGAGCGCTGACTACCCCCAGACCTGGCGGCAGGGCGAGCTGGAGCTGCGCCTGACCTACCAGTTCGAGCCGGGCGCCGACGCGGACGGGGTCACCTGCCACATCCCCGTCGAGGTGCTCAACCAGGTGCGCGACGAGGGCTTCGACTGGCTCGTGCCAGGGATGCGCGAGGAGCTCGCGACCGCGCTGATCAAGTCTTTGCCCAAGGCCACTCGCAAGAACTTCGTGCCCGCGCCGGACCACGCGAGAGCCGCTCTGGCGCAGGCGGATCCGGCGTCGGGGCGGGACCTGGTCGAGGAGCTCGCCGCGGCCCTGCGCAGCCGCACCGGGTTCGGCGTACGAGGCGACGAGTGGGACTGGACCAAGGTGCCGGACCACCTGCGCATGACCTTCCGCGTGGAGGACGTCCGGGGCAGGTCACTCGGGGAGTCCAAGGAGCTGGAGTCGCTGCGGCGCCAGCTCGCCCCGAGGGTCCGGCAGACCATGGCGTCCGCCGCTTCCTCGATCGAGCGAACCGGCCTGACCACGTGGGACTTCGGCGAGCTGCCGTCCACCTTCGAGCAGCGCGTCAAGAATGGCCGCACCCTGCACGGCTATCCCGCCCTCGTCGACCGCGGCACCTCCGTGTCGGTGCAGGTGCTCGCCACCGAGCACGAGGCGGAGGTGGCGTCCCGGCTCGGCCTGCGGCGCCTGCTGCTGCTCGACATCACCCCGCCGTGGAAGCGCGTCCTCGCCGTCCTCACCAACCAGCAGAAGATCGCCCTCGGCCACAACCCCCACGGGTCCGTGCCCGCACTGCTCGACGACTGCCTCGCCGCGACCGTCGACTCGATCGTCGCGGAGACACCCTCGCTCACCACCGGTGCCGCGGGGATCGTGCGGGACCAGGAGCAGTACGCCGAGGTGCTGCGCCGGGTCCGCCAGCTCGTCTCCGCCCGCGTCATCGAGATCATCGAGCAGGTTGAGCCGATCCTGGCGGCGGCCCGTGAGGCCCGGCTGGCGCTGGACCGCCTGTCGCCGGCCGCGCGCGCCATGAAGGACGACATGACCCGCCAGCTCGAGGCGCTGATCCATCCTGGGTTCGTCGCCGAGACGGGTCGGGCGCGCCTGCGGCACCTGCAGCGCTACGTCCGCGCGATCGTCATACGGGCGCAGAAGGGGCCGGACGACCTGCGCCGGGACGACGAGCGGCAGGCCGTGGTGGCGACCGTGGAGCGGGAGCACGCAGACTTCCTCAAGAGCCTCAAGCCTGCGCGCGTCGACGCCCCGGACGTCGTCGAGATCCGGTGGATGCTCGAGGAGCTGCGGGTGTCGCTCTTCGCCCAGTCGCTGGGGACGGCGCACCCGGTGAGCGAGCAGCGGATCTACAAGGCGATGGACGCGGCCGAGGCCCGCTGAGCGCGCCTGTGCCCGACCCTCGGGCAGGCGAGAGCCGGGTGCTGGCGGGCTGATGTCGGACCGCGGGGAACGAGGCTGGCCTCAGGCGACGGCCTCGTCGGGCTCGGGCGGTGGTGCCGGTCTCCATCCGAGCCCGACGCGCATGACGTGCCACCTCACCCTGCGCCCTCCCCTCGGGGCGGTGCTGTCGACGTGACCGGTGATGTGGTGCTGGTGGATGAACCGGTGGTGCGGGCCGCACAGCGAGGCCAGGTTGTCGAGGTTGGTCTGCCCGCCGTCGGCCCAATGGACGATGTGGTGGGCCTGCGTCCACGACGGGAGCGCCGTGCAGCCTGGGAAGGTGCATCCGCCGTCCAGCACCTCAAGGGCGCGTCGTTGCTCCGCGGTCGCGAGCCGGGCGCTGCGCCCCACGTGGAGGGGCCGGCCGTCGGTGTCGACCCAGATGGGTGTGACGGTCGCGCAGCACGAGAGCAGACGCGCGGTGGCGGGCATCAGGGGGGTGCCGCGCTCGTCGGAGCCGGCGGTGGCGCCCTCGCCGGTGGCGTGGGTGAGCGACTCGATCGGCAGGATGAGGTTGACGCGGGCGTCCGTGCCCGTGGGGCCCGTCGTGCCCATCCGGGCGACCAGCTGCGCGGCCTGGACGAGGGCGTCGGCGCGGCGCTGCCCGGGGGTGCGCAGGTCCGGCATGCCGTCGGACTGGGGGAGGGGAGCACCGAGCGCGTTGAAGAGGGCGTCGAGCACGACCTTGTCTGGCGTGTCGTAGGTCGCCTCGAACCGCCAGGTGCCGTCGGGCAGCTCGTGCCAGCCGGTGACGCCCCGGCGGGTGGCCTTGTCGAGCTCGTGGTCCTCGTCGCGGGCCGTGCCGAAGCGCGCGAGCATCTCGGTGCGGAACCGCCGAAGGCTGCTGCGGTTGAACCCCACCGGGGCGAGCTCGATGACGGCGTCGACGATGTCGGGGTGCATGGCCGGGTCGGTGGCGAGGCGCAGGTCGTCGAAGGTCCTCGCGGCCGTGATCGCGTCGCCCGGGCTGACCTCGCCCGACGCCATCGCGTCGCGGAGCGGAGCCAGCTCGCGCCGCCGCGTCTCGCGCACGGCGCGTGCGATCGTGTTGCGCTCGACCTCGGGGGTGGCCGCCTCGTGGTCGAGGAGCCACTGCGCGATGTTGCCCGACCCCGACGTGACCAGGAGCCCGCGAGCCTCGGCCTCCATCGTCGTGGCGGTGAGCAGCCCACGCGCGAGAGCCGTCACCTGCGAGGCCTCGCGGGCCAGGTCTCCGAGGTCCGCCTCCTGGACGAAGGCCAGACCCTCACCGAGCGTGCGCAGCGCGGTGAGGGCCTCGGTGAGGACCCCTCTTGCGGTGACGACATCGGTGAAGTTCATGGCTCTATTCTATCGATCAGGCGCCCGTCAAGAAAGGGAAGTCACCTGGATGCAGAAAACCTCACCGAGGGTCCAGAAGAATGACGGATGGTCGCGTCGGAGCGCCCTCAAGAACGGTATTGGACATCGGTTCAGGATAATCCCTTGGTATCCCACTGGTCTTTCTGCCCGGCCCCGTCCCTCGAGTGATTCAGCAGGAGGCTCGGGGGACGCCGCAGGCGCGCGCTGCCATACCTGGACCGCCAACGACCTGGGGGGAATTCGGCCCTTCGACCGTTTTCGTCCAGGTGGCAAGAATGCGGTGACAAACGTCGTGATAACGGCCTTGCGACGGATGCATCGGGGTGAGTGGAGCGTTTTTGTGCCGAGCTCCGATGCACGTTGCTGAAATTCAGTCGGGCAATAGGGGAGGCGCGGACAACGGGCGCCTGGCCGGTACGGCGAGACGTGCTTGGCGCGTCGCCTGACTCGCTCATGATGGTGGTCCTTTCCGCCCGCAGGGCGGGGAGGTAGCAGGGCAGTGCGAAGAGGCGGCCCTGAACGGCCTAACCGATTCCGTCCCGTTGCCGGGGGAGATGGCCGATGCCAGGATCTCTGCTACTCACCGCATCCAGGCCGGGATTCGGGTCGCGACGGAGCGACCAGCACCGGGCCGCGGCACGAAGGAGCACCGATGCGCACCACCCCCTTCCTGGCCACGACGCTCGCGGGTGCCCTGGCGCTCGGCGGCGCCGCCGCCACGGCCGGCACCGCCCACGCGGACCCGGCCCTGCCCACCCCCACCGAGCGCACCGTCACCGACGGCCGGACGACGTTCACCCAGGTGACCAACCCCGCCGGCGGCGCCGTCCTCAGCTATGTCCCGGGCGGCAGCGTGAAGCTGCTGCGGGTCACGACGGACGAGGCCGTTCTGGCGTTCAAGGACATGAACGCCAACGGCAGGCTGGACGTGTGGGAGGACTGGCGCCGCTCCACGAACGAGCGAGCCAAGGCTCTCGCCCAGGAGCTCACCATCCCGCAGGTCGCCGGGCTCATGCTCTTCAGCTCCCACGAGCGCAACGCCGCCGCCGGGCTGACCGACCCCCAGCGCAAGTACCTCGGCGTGGACCACCTGCGCAACGTCCTCAACGCCAGCTCCAACGACGTCAAGGCGACCGTCACCTGGGTCAACCAGGTGCAGGCCTACGCCGAGACCCGGGCCAGGAGCGGCCTGCCCTACGTGCCGGTCAACTTCTCCTCGGATCCCCGCTCCACGGCGGCCAACGACTCGGCATACAACGCCGCGGGCAGCGACATCTCCCGCTGGCCGTCCAACCTCGGCCTGGCGGCGACCTTCTCCCGCAAGACGATGCTGGACTTCGCGAGCACCTCCTCCGAGGAGTACCGCGCCATGGGCATCACGACCGCCCTCGGGCCGCAGATCGACCTCGCGACCGAGCCCCGCTGGCTGCGCGTCGACGGCACCTTCGGCGAGAACACCGCGCTCGCGTCGACCATGGCCAAGGCCTACGTCGAGGGCTCGCAGAACACCTACGACCTCTACGGCCACCCGACGGGCTGGGGCGAGGACTCGATCAACACGATGATCAAGCACTGGCCGGGGGACGGGGCCGGTGAGGCGGGTCGTGAGTCGCACCTCAACGCCGGCAAGTATGCCGTCTACCCCGGCAACAACTGGGCCGAGCACCTCAAGCCCTTCCAGGCGGCGAGCGACGCGACGGCCGTGATGAGCAGCTACTCGATCGCCATCGCCAAGGACGGCTCGCCCCTGACGGGCAACCGGGTGGGCTCGGCCTACGACAAGGTCAAGATCGACCCGGCCCGCAACGCCGGCTACGACGGCGTCATCTGCACCGACTGGGGCGTCACGCGCGGCTACACCGACCCGAGCTCGCCGTTCGGCATGGCCTAGGGCATGGAGAAGGCCTCGGTCAACGAGCGGCACTACGCCGTGCTGCGCGCGGGGCTGGACATGTTCGGCGGCAACAACGACACGGTCCCCGTCCTCGCTGCACACGCCATGTGGCAGAAGGACTTCGAGGCCGGCAAGGTCCCGGTCAGCGCGGACGTGCGGTTCCGGCAGTCGGGGGAGCGGATCCTGCGGATGCTCTTCGCCCCCGGCCTGTTCGAGAACCCCTACCTCGACCTGTCGAGGTCGCAGGCCACGGTCGCGAGCAAGGACAAGCAGATGCGCGGCATCGCCGCCCAGCTCGACTCCGTCGTGATGCTCAAGAACGCCCGCCGCACGGTCAAGAAGTCGTCGCTGGCGTCCTTCAAGAACAAGACCGTCTACATCCCCAGCACCATCGCCCACGGCTTCCCGAGCGTGTTCTCGCAGGCCACCACCGACGTGGTCGGGCCGACCATGGACGTCGACACCGCCAAGCGCTACTTCAAGAAGGTCCTGACCGACACTCCCGTGCTGGACGCATCCGGCAAGGTCGTGGACTACACGCTGCCCGACCTGTCGTCCGTGGACCTGGTCCTCGCCGGCCTGCGCGGACCGGACAACGGCGACAACTTCACCGGCGCCGGCATGAACAAGGACGGCAGCTTCTACCCGCTGTCCCTGCAGTGGCGTCCCTACACCGCGACGGGCCCGCACGTGCGCCGCACCTCCATCGCCGGTGACCTGCGCGAGGACGGCACGCAGGAGAACCGCTCGTACTACGGCGCCACGTCCAAGATCGGCAACGAGCGCGACCTCACCGCCGTGCTGCGGGCCGCGGACGCCGTCCGGACGGTCGAGCGTCGGACGGGCCGTCACATCCCGATCATCGCGAGCGTCAAGGCCAAGACGAGCTTCATCCCCGCGGAGTTCGAGCGCCGGGTCGACGCCATCCTCGTGGGCTACTCCGTCAGCGACCAGGCGCTGATCGAGACGGCGCTCGGCCAGCACGAGCCGCGCGGCCGCCTGCCCATGACCAGCCCCAAGGACATGGACGCGGTCGAGGCCCAGCTGGAGGACGTCGGCGAGGACATGACGCCCTACCGCGACTCGATGGGCAACACCTACTCCTTCGGCTTCGGCCTCGGGTGGAAGGGCGTGATCAACCGCCGTCGCTGAGCAGGCGCCGAGCAAGAGCCCACGCGCACGGGATCGTCAGCGGACCTCGACGATCCCGTGCGCGCCGCTCTCGGCGCGGCTCATCATGTGGTTGACGAAGGGGTAGTGGCCGGCCTCGGGAAAGGTCATCTCGACGAACCCGCCCTGCGCGGCGCCGAGGTCGAGGGCCTGGGATCCGCCGGGTGCGTCCGGCTCGCCCGGTGCGGCGCGCAGCACCCACGTGCCCTCCTTGAACGCCCGGTCGAACTGCGCGCCCACGACGTGGAAGGTCGTCGGCTCGTCCGGACCCACGTCGAGCACCCAGAACCGCACCCGCTCACCGGCCTTCGCCGTGAGGGGGCGGGCGTCATACTGCCCGCTGGTGCCGTTGAAGACGACGGCGTCGGGCTGGTGGGCGGCGATCTTGGCGGCGTCCGCGGGCTCGTTGCCCGCCCCGAGGTAGAGCTCGGACTGCACGACGAGGTACTCCTTGTCGACCCTGGGCAGGCCGGGCGGGTCGATGATCACCGCGCCCGCCATGCCGGCGGCGATGTGCACCGACATGGGCATCGTGGAGCAGTGGTACATCCAGATGCCGGAGCGCGTCGCCGTGAAGCGGTAGACGAGGCTCTCCCCGGGCTGGATCGTGCGCATCGGCCCGTCCGGGGCCAGGGCCCCGGCGTGGAAGTCGATGGAGTGGCCGATCGTGCCCTCGTTGACCAGGGTGATCTCGAACCGGTCGCCGACCTTGCCTCGTATGGCGGGGCCCGGCGCCTGGCCGTTGAAGGTCCACATGCGCCGGGTGACGCCGGGCCCGACCGGCAGGTCGACGTCCTGGGCGCGCAGGGTGATCCGGTGGAGCGTGGCTGCGGGCGCGGGCGGGAGGGTCGCGTCCCGGGCCGTGAAGTCGGCGGGGAAGGTGCCGTGGAGGTCGACCTCCGGGCTGGCCGCGCCACCGGCCGCGTGACCTCCATGGCCACCCCCGGCGAGCGCCCCGGCAACGCCGGGCGCGGCGGCCACGTCGTCGCCGCCGGTCGTGCGGACGTGAAAGACCATGCCCATCTGCCGGTGCCCGACGATGGAGCACCAGCCCTCGACGGACCGGCCCACGACGCCCACGTCCATCCTGGCGCTCTGCCCGCGCGCGAGGCGCCCGGACTGCTCGCCGGTCTCGAGGGTGAGGTCGTGCACGTCGGCGTCGGTGTTGGTGACGGTGATGACGAGCCGGTCGCCGGGGTTCACCGTCACGGTGTCGGGGGTGAAGCGCATCCCCTGGGCCGTGACGGTGGCGTCGACGGTCCGCCCGGTGGGGGTCACGCCACCCGCGGCGTCGCTGCGGAACACCGCGGCGGGGTCCATGGCGACACCTCCGGCCACGGCCAGCAGCACCGCCGCGAGCCCGGCGACGAGGCCACCGAGGGGGCGACCGCGCTCGCGCTCGTGGCTCGGCGTCGGCGCCCCGTCGGCGCGCCGCTCGGGGAGCGGCAAGGCGCGGGTAAGCTCGGGGTGGGTGCGTAGGCGGTGGGCCACGACGGCGGCCCGGACGAGCAGCGGGGGCGTGAAGCTGAGCGCCACGAGCACGAGCACCGAGGCGGTGACCCGCACCAGGCTCGGGACGGGCAGCAGGCAGACCAGCAGGCCGAGCGAGGTCACCGTCACCCGCCAGGCGCCGAAGCGCTGGGTCATGGAGGTGGTGTGCCGCACCGCGGCCGGGCCCCCGCCGAGCATGACCGGCAGGAGATAGGACAGGGCGCCGAACAGCACCTGCGCCACGAACCCGACGGCGAACGAGGACACCACCAGCCCGAGGTCGTCGTGCACCCGCGCCACCCGTGGCGTGCGGACCACGAGCCACACCAGCTGGCCGAGGGCGACGAGGAGCCACACCATCCCCGCGCCCACCGACCAGGTCGAGAACTGCCACGGCGGCTTGCGGACGGCCGTCCGCACCAGGGGGATCAGCAGGGTGACGGTGCCGGCGGCATACAGGACGAGTCCGGCCGCGACCACCCAGGTGAGCCCGAGGACCGACCCGGCCACGGTCACGACGATCGCACCCAGCAGGATCGGCAGCACGGCGGCGAAGGTGCGCTCCGAGCCTTCCTCGAGGCGGGTCCGCAGCATGGTCGGCCACAGCGTGACCAGCGTGCCGAGGATGGTCAGCCCGACGAACCCCAGCAGGTTGAGGGCCAGGTGCGCGAGGACCAGCCGGGACTGCCACTCGTCCGAGCGACCCGCGGCCATCAACGCCCCGAGGGCCGCCCCGACCGGCAGGAGCAGGCACGCGGCGGTGTAGTAGGTGATGGTGCGGCGGAACCGGTTGGACAGGGAGCGACGGGCCCGGATGCCGAGTGCGACGCCGTGCCACGCGAGGACGCCACCCACGACGACGGCACCGGCGACGGTCGTCCGCAGCTGGCCGCCGACCACGCCCGCGCTCACCCCGACGACGCCCACGTTGAGCAGGATCTGGCGCACGACCTGGTGCTGGGTCTCGGTGGCGGACGCGGGGCGCCGCACGAGCGCACCCGTGAAGTGCCAGGTCCACGTGACGATGGCGTTGCTGACGGCACCGAGCAGCAGGAAGTGGACGAGCATCCACCGCGAGCCGGGCACGAAGCGGTGCACCACGGAGACCACGGCCGCCGCCACGAGCCAGACCAGGACCGGCAGGAAGGACCGGACGTGCCAGCGGGCGCGGTCCGAGAAGCCCTGGGGGCCGGGGCCGTTCGTCGGGGTGCCCGGGGTCTCCGGACGGCTGCCGCCGGGCGTGAGCAGGCTCATGACGAGATCCTCCGTGGAGCGGTGACGACCAGCGCGACCGCGCCGGCGAGAAAGAGCAGGACGGCGGCGACGTTGCCCACGCCCCCGCCGACGCGCAGCGCCTGGTGACCGAGCAGGTCACCGCCGACGACGCGGACGAGCAGGGTGAGGTGCAGCAGCCCGGCGCCGACGTAGAGCAGGGGGTTGTAGGGCAGCGGGCGCCGCAGGACGGCGGGGAGGATGACCGGGGCGTGGGCCATGATCATCGACATCGTGAAGCCGAGGAAGGCCGCGTGGACGACGGCGTCGTAGGCCGGGCCCTCGGTGATCGCGCCGTGGACGACCCACAGCGCGCCGGTCACCGCGAGCCAGGCGTAGCCCGCCAGGAGGCACACCGCGACGTAGCGGGGCAGGCCGGAGCCGCGGACCGTGCGCCGGGCGACGTCGTGGCGGACGAGCCAGACCCCCAGCGCCAGGACGGTCGCCCCGACGAGGCGGTGGCCGGGTCCGGGGGCGAGGAGCGCGGTGGCGGCGCTGACGGCATACAGCAGGGAGATGGTCACGAGCTGGGCCGGCACGCGGGGCTGCAGCATAGCGAGGCGGGCCAGCTCGAGGCGCTCGCCGGCGATGGTCAGGACGACGAAGCCCACGAGCCAGGTGAGGGAGAGGGAGACGGGGGCGCCGGCGAGGAGCAGCATCGCCGCCCCCGCGGCGAGGACCGCCCCGAGCGCCTGGACGGCCACCGAGGGGTCGTGGGACCGGGCGTGGAGAGGGACGTAGACCGCACCCAGCGCGAGGGTGCCGGCGAGCAGCAGCGCCGTCCCGACGGTCTTAGGGACAGGGGTGATCAGGGCGAGCGCCCCGAGGCCGAGCAGGACCGGAGCGGCGAGACCCCAGGTGCGTCGCAGGGCCACCGCCCGCTCGAGGGCGATCACGGTGCCGACGAAGCCCAGGACCATGAGGTGACCGTGCACGGACGGCAGCCGCTCGGAGCCGACGGGAGCGGGGACCCGCAGGAGGATGAGGGCCGCGTCGAGGCCCGCGAGCAGCGCCAGCCCGGCGGGGAGCAGGAGCGGCAGCCGGGGGACGCGTAGCGCGGCTGCCTCCTGCAGATTTATCACAGGTCCGAGTGTAGTAAATCGATCGGGCTCGCCCGGACCGGGGGTCGGCCCGGATCCCGGTGACGTGGGCCGGCGCTCACAGGCAGGTCATAGGCGACCTACACCAGCCTGCGAGCCGGGGGGACGAGCGTGGGGCTCGACGCACCCGCACCACCCGTTCCCACCACCGGGACCTCGCCCCAGGACAAGCCATGCCGTCCATCACCGCCAGGATCGCCGCCACCGCGGCAGCCGCCGTCGCCCTCGCCGCCACCCCGGGGGTCGTCGCCACGGGCCTGAGTGCCGCGCAGTCGCGGGTGAGCGCGCCCGCGACGGTCGTGCCCGCGTCGGGCGCCACGACCGAGGAGTCGGGCGCCACGACCGAGGACCAGTCGACCTGGACCCGACGTCACGGTGGCTCCCCGGGGTATGCCGGCCAGGGCCTCGGCAGCTCCGGGTCCGGCAGCTCCGGCTTCGACGCCACCGGTTCGTCCGACCTGAGCCGGGCCGCGGACGGCTCGACGATCTCGGGGACCGAGGTCGCGTCGATGAAGGGGGTCGTCATGGTGGACACCGTGCTGCCCGACGGCAGAGGCGCCGGCACGGGGATGATCCTCACCGCCGGCGGCGAGGTGCTCACCAACTACCACGTCGTCGAGGGGTCGACCTCGATCACCGTCACCGACACCACCACCGGGCGCACCTATCCGGCGACCGTCGTGGGGCACGACGCCGCGCACGACGTCGCCGTGCTGCGGCTCTCGGGCGCGAGCGGGCTGTCCACGGTCACGGTCGACCGGTCGCCGGCGCAGGTCGGCCAGAGCGTGGTCGCGGTGGGTCAAGGTGGCGGTCAAGGCGCGATCTACCAGGTCACCGGCTCGGTCACGGCCCTCGACCAGACCATCACCGCGCAGGACGAGACCTCCGTGGGCTCCGGGGAGCAGCTCACCGGGCTCATCCGGACGACGGCGGACGTCGTGCCCGGCTACTCGGGCGGCCCGCTGCTGGACACCTCCGGCCGGGTGATCGGGATCGACACGGCGGCGACCTCCGGCGGGGACATCGACGGGTATGCCGTGCCGATCTCCCAGGCGCTCGCCATTGCCGACCAGATCACGGCGGGCGTCCGGTCCGATGACGTGCACGTGGGGGCGCGGGCGGCCCTGGGCGTCCAGGTGACCGACGTGACGGCCGGGGGCTACGGCGGCTCGCGGGGAGCGACCGGTATGCCGTCCGGCGCCGCCGTGGCCGACGTGGTCGCCGGTGGGGCCGCCGCCGCGGCCGGCATCACCGCGGGGTCGACCATCACCGCCGTCGACGGGGACACCGTCACCAGCGGCACCGACCTGAGCGAGGACCTGTCCGACGAGTACCCGGGCACCCGCGTCACCGTGACGTGGACCGACCCCTCGGGCACGACCCGCTCGACGAGCGTCACCCTCGGCACCAGCACGGTCGCCTGACGCCTCGGAATGTGCTCGGCGTGACGGGCGTTGCCCTGGGGGAGAAGGCCGCTCCCGACGCGATGACGGGGAGCGGAGCAACGAGCCAGACCGGCCGATCAGCCAGACCAGCAGGAGGCACACCGTGCAGGACCCCACGGGTCTCTACCGCTTCGAGACCGACTGCGACCCCACGCACATGCGTGCGTCGTCGCTGGTCGTCGCCATGGGCGCGTTCATCGACGCCGGTCACACCGGCAAGCTCATCTCCGACCACCTGCTGGGCGCGCTCGACCACTCCGTCGTGGCGTCCTTCGACGTCGACCAGATGCTCGACTACCGCGGGCGCCGGCCGCTGATGACCTTCGACCGGGACCGCTACATGGCCTACGACGACCCGGCGATCGTGCTCTACCGCGTGCTCGACGTCGACGGCACGCCGTTCCTGCTGCTGACGGGCCCCGAGCCGGACTACCAGTGGGAGCGGATGACCGAGGCGGTGCGCGGGCTCGTCCGGACCTTCGGGGTGTCCCTCACCGTGTCCGTCCACGGGATACCCATGGGAGTCCCGCACACCCGCCCCATCGGCCTCACCGCGCACGCCTCCGACGCGGCGTTGATCCCCGACAACAACCCGGTGTTCGGCGAGGTCCAGGTGCCCGCGTCGTTCGCGTCCCTGCTCGAGCTCCGGCTCGGCGAGTCCGGCTACGACACCATCGGGTTCAGCGTGCACGTGCCGCACTACCTCGCCCAGACCGACTTCGCCGACGCCGCGCTCACGGGCCTGCGGGCGGTGTCCGGCGCGACCGGGCTCGCCCTGCCCACCGCCGAGCTGGCGGCCGTCGCCGGGGCCAACCGCGAGGCCATCGACTCCGAGATCGGCGGCAGCGAGGAGGTGCTGCAGGTGGTACGTGCCCTCGAGGGGCAGTACGACCAGTGGACCCGCGGTCTCGACAGGCCCACCCTCCTGGCGCCGAGCATCGGCGAGCTGCCGACGGCCGACGAGATCGGCGCCGAGTTCGAGCAGTTCCTGCGCACCCACAGCGACGGCGAGGGCTGAGGCGCCGCCTGAGCCTCAGGCCTTGGCCTCGGACCACCGGCGCACGACGCTGACGTCCGCCACGAAGCGCACCCGGTGCGTGCCCGTCCATCGCGCCGCCGCCTCGTCGAGGCTGCGGTGCACGAGGGCGACCGTCTCCTCGGCGTGCGCCTCGCGGACGTGCACGAGCAGCTCGTCGTGCAGGCACAGCACGATCCGAGCCCCGAGGGGGTGCCCGCCGGCGCGCACGGTCGCGGCCCACGCCTTGAACAGCTCCGCGGCCGCGCCCTGGACGACCGCGTTGCGGGCGAACCTCCCGCGCGCCGCGCGCTGCGCCTCCGAGAGCGGGCCCTGCCACATCGGCACCCGCCGCCCGCCCCAGGTCACCACGGCGTCGCCGCGCACCCCCGCGTCATAGGCCCGGTGCAGGTAGGCCATGGCCGTCGGGTAGGCCCGGTCCAGCCGCTTGAGAGCCTCGCCCGCGGAGCCCGACGTCTGTCCGTACATCGCGGCCAGGACCGCGACCTTGGCGACCGGTCGGTCGACCCCCAGCTCGGCGGCGACGGGTGAGTAGAGGTCGGCCGCCTGGCTGGCGTCCGCGAAGGCCGGGTCGCGGGCCACCGCCGCCAGCACCCGCGGCTCGATCTGGCCCAGGTCGGCGCGCACGAGCACGTGACCGGGGTGCGCCGCCACGGCGGGTCGCAGCTCGGCGGGCAGGTTGTGCAGGCCGTTGGCGGCCGTCATCCGACCCGCTCCGCCGTCGCAGGCGGTCCAGGCACCCCGCAGGCGGTCGTCCTCCCCGACGTGCGATTCCAGCCAGTGCCAGCCATAGGTCGTGGCGACGCGCTCGGCCTTGCGCCAGGTCAGGAGGGCCTCGACGACGGGGTGCGAGCCGCGATGGGCCGCCAGCGTCCACTTGCGCGTGTTGTCCACGTTGACCCCGACCGACGCCAGCATCTCCTTGACCTGCAGCGGATTTCGCAGGTCCGTGCGCTCGCGCCCGGGCACGTGCACGAGGACGGCTCGGTCCCGCTCGGCTCGTATGGCGCTCGCCTGCGCCTCGTCGCGTGGGCGTGGTCCGGCGGCCGCCGTGATGAGCGCGGTCGCCGCCGCGCGGTCGATGGGCAGGCCGTGGACCTCCAGCTCGACGCAGAGCAGGGCCGCCGCGGACTCGGACAGGGCCGTGGCGAGCAGGCGCGCCACCGTGGTCTTGCCGGCTCCGGGCAGCCCCACCAGGACCAGCGGCAGCTGGTCGTCGCGCAGGGCGATGGTTGGAACGCGCTTCCAGGTCATGATCGTGATTCCCTCTCCGTCGAGATCGCTGTGGGTGCTACCAGTATCGCCCCAGCAAAGCGACTTGCTGCGAGATTCACCGCTCGGTTCGCCACTGCGTCCGTTCAGCAATGCGGGTCAGGTAGGAGCGCAGGTTGCG
>ERZ501016.49-NODE-49-length-60000-cov-16.785020_pt1 | contig 60000 bp, 64 predicted proteins | sample MGYA00248889_ERZ501016 | MGnify/ENA primary metagenome ERZ501016 (study PRJEB25958, sample SAMN03398594) | human skin metagenome | study: EMG produced TPA metagenomics assembly of the Human Skin Microbiome Metagenome (human skin metagenome) data set. | reverse complement strand
GCCTCGGCGTGGTCGATGCGGTGCCGCACGGCCGCGGAGGCCACGACGGCGGTCCCCGCCTCGACGCGCGTCACCGTGGCGAGGCGCGCGCGGAGGTAGGCGGGGACCCGCTTCTCCGGCATACCGCCCAGCAGGGCAGCCTCCAGCCCGCTCGACACGGTGTGGCCGCCGACCGGCAGCCGGGCGTCGGCCAGCAGCAGCGCCGCGATGCCCGTCGTCGTGCCCGCCCGGGCGGGGGTGGCCGGCTCAGAAAAGGGCATAGCGCTGGGCCAGGGGCAGCTCCGTCGCGGGTGACGGCACGACGAGCTCGCCCTCGACGTGGATGGCGAAGGTCTCGGGATCGATGTCGATGGCGGGCGTGGCGCTGTTGTTGACCATGTCCGCCTTGGTGACGGCGCGCGTCGGGCGCACCCCGACGAGGGGGCGACGCAGACCCAGCTCCTCCCGCAGGCCGGCGTCGGCCGCGACCGGGGCGACGAACCCGAGGGACAGCGAGCGCGCCGCCCCGGTGAGGAGGGCAGGTCGCATGAGCACCGGCTGCGGGGTGGGGATCGACGCGTTGGGGTCGCCGAGCGCCGCCCACACGATGCCGCCACCCTTGATGACCAGGTCGGGTCGGACGCCGAAGAAGCGGGGGTCCCACAGCACCAGGTCGGCGAGCTTTCCGGGCTCCACGGAACCCACCTCGTGGTCGAGGCCGTGCGCGATCGCGGGGTTGATCGTGTACTTGGCGACATAGCGCCGTGCCCGCTCGTTGTCGGCCGGCAGGGCGCCGCCGAGCCCCCCGTAGCGGGACTTCATCACGTGGGCCACCTGCCAGGTGCGGGTGATGACCTCGCCGATCCGGCCCATGGCCTGCGCGTCGGACGAGGTCATCGACAGTGCGCCCAGGTCGTGCAGGAGATCCTCGGCGGCGATCGTCGTGGCGCGGATCCGGGACTCTGCGAAGGCCAGGTCCTCGGGCACCGCGGGGTTGAGGTGATGGCACACGATGAGCATGTCGAGGTGCTCGGCCACGGTGTTGACCGTGTGCGGGAGGGTCGGGTTGGTGGAGCCCGGCAGGATGTTGGGGTGCGAGGCGATGGTCATGATGTCGGGTGCGTGCCCGCCTCCGGCGCCCTCGGTGTGAAAGGCGTGGATGCTCCGCCCCGCGATCGCCCGCAGCGTCGAGTCGACGTAGCCGGCCTCGTTGAGGCTGTCGCTGTGCAGCGCCACCTGCAGCCCGTGCTCCTCCGCGGCCCTGAGGGCCGCGTCGATCGCCGCGGGCGTCGAGCCCCAGTCCTCGTGCACCTTGTATGCCGCCGCGCCCGCCCTCGCCTGCTCGGCCAGGCCCTCGGCGCTGACGGTGTTGCCCTTGCCCATGAGCAGCAGGTTCACCGGCAGGTCGTCGAGCCCCTGCCACACGCGGCCCAGGTGCCAGGAGCCCGGGGTGACCGTCGTCGCCTTGGACCCCTCGGACGGCCCGGTGCCACCACCGCCGAGCGTGGTCAGCCCGCTGGCCAGCGCCTCGTGCACCTGGCTCGTGCTGAGCAGGTGGACGTGCAGGTCGATCCCGCCGGCGGTCAGGATGCGGCCCTCGCCGGAGATGACGTCGGTGCTCGGCCCGATCAGCAGCTCCGGGTGCACGCCGTCCGCGACGTCGGGGTTGCCCGAGCGTCCGAGCGCGACGATGCGGCCGTCCCGGAGACCCACGTCCGCCCGGACGACGCCCCAGTGGTCGATCACGATGACGTTGGTGATCACGGTGTCGAGAGCGCCCTGCGCCCGGGTCGTGGTGCCCTGCGCCATCGACTCGCGGATGGACTTGCCGCCGCCGAAGACCGCCTCTTCCCCACCCGCGGTCAGGTCCCGCTCGACCTCGACCCACAGGTCCGTGTCCCCCAGTCGGACCTGGTCCCCGATGGTGGGGCCGTAGAGCGCGGCGTAGGCCTCCCGGCTGAGCTCAGCCATGCTGCGCCTCCTTGATCTGCAGGCCCGGGACGAGACGGCGCCCGCGCAGGGCCACGAGGTCGACCTCGCGAGACACCCCAGGCTCGAAGCGCACGGACGTCCCGCTGGGGATGTCGAGCCGGAACCCCTCGGTCGCCGCGCGATCGAACTCCAGGGCCGCGTTGGCGTCGGGCAGGTGCAGGTGGCTGCCGATCTGAACGGGGCGGTCACCCGTGTTGACCACGACGACGCGCAACCGCTCGTGGGGTGCGCGGTCGGCGTTGATCTCGATGGTGCCGGGCCGGACGCGGATGGCGCCGGGCGCGTCGGGGGAGGTGCTGGCGTGCATGGGCCGACCTGTCAGGAGATGGGGTGGTGGAGGGTGACGAGCTTGCGGCCGTCGGGGAAGGTCGCCTCGACCTGCACGTCCGGGATCATCTCCGGGACCCCCGGCATGACCTGCTCGCGGGTGAGCACCTCGCGGCCCCGACTCATGAGCTCCTCCACGCCATGGCCCTCCCGGGCCCGCTCGATGACCCAGGTGGTCAGGAGGGCGATGCTCTCGGGGTGGTTGAGGCGGACGCCGCGCTCGAGTCGGTCGCGGGCGACCATCCCGGCGACGGACAGCAGGAGCTTCTCGCAGTCAGCGGGGGACAGGTGCATGGACGCCACGCTAGGGCGGGCCTGTGTCGGGCGTGTTACGCCGGTGTTCCGCCCCAGGATCCGCCGATCTGCAGGATCCGCTGGCTCTGGTCGGGTGGGTCGGCGCGGCGATGACCGTGGCAGCCCTCTCGTGGTCGTGGTGGCGGAACGTCTGCGCTCGGCTCGCGTCGCGCCGCCCACGAGGGAGGTCGAGCCCGTGGGCGTATGACGTCCCCGTCCCCGTCCCCGTCCGCGTCCCTGTCCGCATCCATGGCCCCGTCCGGAGCCCGGTCGATGCCCCTGCCGGGGGTAGGGGCATCGACCTGGCGGACGAAGCCCGGCGGATGGGACTACCGGGGGTAGGTCACATCTCCTCGTGGGTGTCCGGGTCCGCGCCGAAGAGCCGCCCGTCGGGCCGGCCCAGCGCCGTGATCCCCGCCATCTCGTCCCCGCTCAGCTCGAAGCCGAACACGTCGAGGTTGCTGCGCTGCCGCTCCGGCGAGGCCGACTTGGGCAGCGGGACCACCCCGAGCTGCACGTGCCAGCGCAGGATCACCTGGGTCGGGGTCACGCCGTGCGCCTCGGCGGGGCCCGTGACCGCGGGCGACCCCAGGGGGCCGTCGTCCTGGGCGCGGCCGAGCGGGCTCCACGCCTCGGTGCGGATCCCCAGGCGGTCGTGGGCCGCCCGCAGCTCCACCTGCGGGAACGCAGGGTGCAGCTCGATCTGGTTGACCGACGGCGTGATGCCGGTGCGCTCGATGACCCGCTCGAGGTGGGCCTCGGTGAAGTTGCTGACACCGATCGAGCGCACCAGCCCCCGCTCCTGCACGTCGACCAGCGCCTGCCAGGCCTGGACATACTGGTCCACGGAGGGGTTGGGCCAGTGGATCAGCACCAGGTCGAGGTAGTCCGTGCCGATCCGACGCAGCGAGTCCTCGACCGACTGCACGGCCAGGTGGTGCTCGTGGAAGCGTCCCGGGACCTTGGTGGTGACCAGCACCTCGGGGCGGGGGACCTCGGAGCGCACCAGCGCCTCGCCGACCTCGCGCTCGTTGTCGTAGTTGACGGCGCTGTCGATCAGCCGGTAGCCGGTCTGCAGGGCGCTGGTGATCGCGTCCACGCCCTCCACGCCCCTGAGCGGGTAGGTGCCGAAGCCGATCTGGGGCAGCGCGGTCCCGTCGTTGAGCGTGTGGGTGGGGATGGGGGTCGTCATACCTGCTCCTCCTGCGGTCGTGGGCGCCTGGTCGGGGCCGGTCCTGCCACACTGACCGTATGGCGAACGTCGTGTTCCTGCATGCCCACCCTGACGACGAGGCGTCCCAGACGTCCGGGTCGATGGCGCGGGCCTCGCGCGAGGGCCACCGCGTGGTCGTGGTCTACGGCACCAACGGCGACCACGGAGAGGTGCCGGCCGACCTCGCGCCGGGGGAGACGGTCGTGGACTACCGGCGGCGGGAGGCGGAGGCGTCCGCGCAGGTCACGGGCACGGCGCGGGTCGCCTGGCTGGGCTACGCCGACTCGGGCATGAGCGGGTGGGAGCAGAACTCCGCCGCCGACGCGTTCGCCTCCGCGGACCTGGACGAGGCGGCCGGGAGGCTGGCGGCCATCCTCGACGAGGAGGACGCCGACGTGCTCGTCGCCTACGACTGGCACGGGGGATACGGCCACCCGGACCACGTGCGCGTGCACCAGGTCGCGCACCGCGCGGTCGAGCTGGTGGCCCGCCGTCCCCGGCTGCTCGAGGTGACGATGAACCGCGACCACATGCGGCGGCAGTTCCAGGCGGCGAGGGACGCGGGCATGCCGATGGACTGGGACCCGGACGCGCCGATGGACGACGGCAACCCCCTCGGCACCCCCGAGGACGAGATCCACTGGCGCGTGGACGTGTCCGACCTGGTCGAGACCAAGCGCGCGGCGCTGGCCTGCCACCGCAGCCAGGCGACCGACATCGAGATGTTCCTCGCCATGCCGATCGAGGTCTTCACGGCGGGCTTCGGTCAGGAGTGGTTCATCGAGCCGGGGCGCGAGCCCGGGCTGGTCGACGGGTGGTGGCTCGACGAGCCCCCCGTCGGGCGCTGAGCGAGCCCGCGCCTCAGCCGCCGACGTGCACGCGCGGCCGACGAGCGGGGTCGGGCTCGGCGATGCGCAGGATCTCGTGCGTCAGCGGCGGGATGTCGCCCTCGCCCCCGGACAGGAAGCGCAGCACGTTGTCCATCGGGTCGCGCTCGCTCCACTCGAAGTACGCGTGCGGCGGCTCCGGCATCAGGTCGCGGACGTAGAGCAGGAAGGCAGCGAGGACGTTGGACACCGAGGTGCCCGAGCAGCGCAGGATCTGGTGGTCGCCGGCGCGGCCGGCCGTGACCTGCACCGGCGAGGTGAAGTCGCTGGCGTCGTTGATGCGCACCTCGAGAAAGACGATCTGGTCCTTGGGGGAGATGTGGTTGCGCTCGCGGACGATGCGTTCCTTCTCGTCGTACTCGGCGAGATCGCCGGCCTGCATCTTGTTGGCGATGAAGCGGATCGGCTGCCGCCCGAGCGCCGCGCGCGCGAGCACGACGTCGGCCGCGTCGTCGATCTCGACGCCGGCCACTCGCAGCTCGCGGCTGCGGGTGACCCGCGACCACAGGCTGATGATCATGATGAGGGCCACGAAGACGAGCGCGATGACCAGACCGCCGGCGTGCGAGGCCATCGTCACCACGAAGGTGTAGACGAAGATCGCGCTCACGACCCCGAAGAAGGCGGCGGCCCGCCGGTGGCCGCGGCGCAGCTCGGTGAGGAAGACGGCCACCGCCGCCGAGGTCATCAGCGCGAGCACACCCGTGGCGTAGGCCGCGGCCTGCGCGTCGACCTTGGCCTCGAAGAACACGGTCACGATGGCGGCGATCAGGACGAACACGCACACGAGCGGCCGGGTCGAGCGGGCCCAGTCCGGGGCCATGCCGTAGCGCGGCAGGTAGCGGGGCACGATGTTGAGCAGCCCCGCGAGGGCCGACGCCCCGGCGAACCACAGGATGCCGACCGTGGTCACGTCATACACCGTCCCGAAGGTGTCCCCGAGACGCTCGTGCGCCAGGTAGGCGAGGGCGCGTCCGTTGGCCTCGCCCCCGGGCTGGAAGGCGGCGGGCGGGATCAGCAGCGTCGTGACGAAGGACGAGCCGAGCAGCGCGACGCTCATGATGCAGGCGGCGGTGGTCAGGAGCTTCTTGGCGTTGCGGATGCGCCCGCGCGGCTTGGCGAGGGTGTCGCCCGGCTCGCCCTGGATCAGGGGCATGACCACCACGCCCGTCTCGAAGCCAGACAGCCCGAGGGCCAGGGCGGGGAAGACGAGCAGGGCCGCCGCGATGATCCCGAACGGCGCCGAGTGCGTCGCCGTCATGGCGGCACCCCAGCCGGTGACCAGCGAGGGGTCGGCGAGGACAGCACGCAGGCCGTCGACCACGACCACGGCGCTCAGCGCCAGGTAGACGACGACGAGCACGACGGCGACGCCGATCGCCTCGGAGAAGCCCTTGAGGAAGACCGCGCCCAGAGCCAGGAGCAGCCCCAGGGTGAGCAGCACCTCGTGGCCGTGCAGGGCCGTGTGGAGCAGGGGGTTCTCGACGAGGTGGGCGCTCGCGTCGGCGGCGGAGAGGGTGATGGTGATGATGAAGCCCGTCATGATGAAGCCCAGCAGCGTCAGCACCAGCAGCTTGCTCGGCCAGTAGGCGAGGAGCTTCTGCAGCATCGAGAGGGAGCCGTCGCCGTGCGGGCTCTCGACGGCGACCCGGCGGTACATCGGGAGGGCGCCGAGGAGGGTGACCAGCACCAGCACGAGGGTGGCGACGGGCGCCAGCGCCCCTGCGGCGAGCGCCGCGATGCCGGGCTGGTAGCCGAGGGTGGAGAAGTAGTCGACACCGGTCAGGCACATGACCTTCCACCAGGGTTGGACGTCGTGCTGGCGGACGGCCTCCTCGGCCCGCTCGTAGTAGCCGCCCGGGTCGGCCTCCTCGGCGTCGAGGAACCATCGCATGAAGGGGCTGCGCGCCCGCGTGATCGTCACGAGCGACCAGGGTAGGGGCTGGGCCAGGGAGGTGGCGCCTCGGCACCTGGACCTCGCCCGAGGGGAGCAGCGGCCGTAGGGTGACGCCAACGATCTCGCTCGGCCCGTCCCCGCCTCGCTCCCCCCGTCCGCCTACGCAGGAGGCGACCCCCCCATGACCGACTACGCCCAGGCCATGGCCGACTGCCTCGGCATCGAGGGCGCCCTGGGGGCGGCGCTGGTGGACCAGAGCAGCGGTATGACGCTAGCGACCGCCGGGAACCCACCCGCGGTGGACCTGCACGTGGCGGCGGCGGGCAACAGCTCGGTCGTGCAGGCCAAGCTCCGCACCATCGAGGCGCTGGGCCTGGACGACGAGATCGAGGACATCCTGATCACGCTCGGTCGGCAGTACCACATCATCCGGCCCGTCTCGAGCCGCGAGGGGCAGGGGCTGTTCCTCTACCTCGTCCTGGACCGGGCTCGCGCCAACTTGGCGCTGGCGCGCTTCCGGCTCACCAAGATCGAGCAGGACTTCCGGATCTGACCAGTCGCAGTCGGCGGGGGTGACGGGTCGGGACGTCACCAGTCGGCGGCTCAGTGCTGCTGCTGGGCGAACAGCACGTCGTAGCCGTCGCGCAGCTGGTCCCAGCCGTAGCGGCGGGCCGCCTCGGTGCCCACGGGGCGGCTGACGTCGTGCCCGGCGGCGCGGGCCTCGAGCCCGGCGAGGCACAGGTGCCACCCCGCGGCGAGCGAGCTGGCCTGGGTGGGGTCCTCGAGCACCTGCCGCAGGGTGAGCCGCGAGCCTCGTTCGTGCGCGGCGACGCTCCAGCGCAGCTCGTCGGCGCCCCAGCGGTGCACGAGCTCGCGGGGCGGCTCGGCGACGAGCACCTCGGCGTCGACGGGCTCGTCGTCGGCGTTCTCGCGCGAGATGGCCGGGCCCACGGTGTCGAGGGGGCGGTCGCCGACGACCGGGGACCACGTGGCGGCGAGCTGCGGGTCGGTGATGAGCGCCCAGGTCTGCTCGGGGGTGCTGGGCAGCTCGTGCACCATCGTCAGCACGGCCTCGCCCTGCGTGGTGGCGAGCGTGGCGTCGACGGTGCGGGACTCGACAAAGCTGGTCAGCAGATCGTTCACCGGGGGCTCCTCGTGGCTGGTGGGTCTGGACCCATTGTGTCGTCTGGCGAGTCGGGTGGCGCACCGTGCCCCCGCGTGCGCGTCCTGGACCATCCGTGTGGGATGGACCACGAAGGTCCTGGAGGCCACCCGGGGCCGTGCACACTGGTGCCAGCAACCCTACCGACCGGTATGAAAGGCATGTCATGGGGAAGTACGACATCAGCACCACCACCATCGGGGACCTGCTCAAGGACCCCCAGGCCGTGGAGATCTTCGACAAGCACGCCCCCGGGCTGACCTCCCACCCGATGATCGGGATGGCCAAGGGGATGAAGGCCGAGAAGGCCATGAAGATGGCCTCCGGCAAGATCCCCCAGTCGCGGCTCGACGCGATCGTCAGCGAGATCTCCGCGCTCTAGCCTCACTCGGGCGCGTGGACGCGCACGGCGTCCGCCATACGGGCTGGTCGTCGTGACACCCTGGTCGCATGACGTCGCCCGGTGTGCGCGCGCGGAGGCCGCGGCACGTGGCCGCCACGGCGTGGTCGCGGGTCTGGCCCGGCGGACCCACCCGGTGGCGCGACGTGCCGCGCCGCGTGCGGCCGACCGTCATGCAGGTCGGCCGCCTGACGGTCGCGGGGGTGCTCGCCTACCTGCTCACGGTCGCCCTGACCGAGGGTGCGATCGACCTGACCGGGGCGCTCACCGCCATCCTGGTCTGCCAGGCGTCCACGCTGTCGTCGGTGCGCATGGGGGCCGTGCGGGTGGGGGCGGTGCTGACGGGCGTCCTCGTCGCCGTCGCCGTGTCGAGCATGGTGGGGCTGACCTGGTGGTCGCTCGGGATCGCCATCGGCTCGTCGCTGATCCTCGCCAAGGTCTTTCGCCTCGGCGACCAGGCCCTGGAGACACCCATCTCCGCGATGCTCATCCTGTCGGCGGGTGGGCAGGAGCTCGCCGTCGAGACGCGCGTGGTGACGACCTTCATCGGCGCCTTCGTCGGCGTGGGCATCAACCTGTTCTTTCCTCCGACGATCCCGACGCGCGCGGCCACCTCGTCGGTGCGCTGGGTCGCCCTGGAGCTCGCCGAGGCGGTCGACCGCGTGGCGGACAGCCTTGCCACGACGCCGCTGGTGCGCCAGGACTGCGAGCAGTGGCTCGACGAGGTGCGTGGCCTCAGCAGCCGCGTCGCCCGCGCCACCACGCTGGTCCAGCAGGTCAAGGACGCGCGCCGGCTCAACCCGCGGGCGCTCGCGTCGGTCAGCGCCGAGCCCCCCCTTCGCACCGGGCTGGACCGGCTCGAGCAGTGCCAGCTGGCGGTGCGCAGCCTGCTGCTGCTGATGGTCGAGAGCGCGCCGCCCGAGGGTGAGGACGACGGCTACACCGAGGAGGTGCGGGTCGCCTTCAGCGTCGTGCTGTCCGACGTCGCCGACTGCCTGCGGGCCTTCGGCGACCTGGTGGCCTCCGAGGCGGGCGCCGAGATCGGGGACGTCGAGGAGCAGCTGGAACAGACCCTGGAGACCCTGGGGGAGACCCGCGCGGTGCTCACCGAGCTCATGCTGGTCGACCCCCGCTCCGAGACGGGCCAGTGGATGCTGCGGGGGTCCACCCTCGCTGCCGTGCAGCAGGTCCTCAACGTCCTCGCGGTCGACGTGCGGCGCCGCGAGCGGGAGCACTGGGAGTCGACGGCCCGGGTGACGGTCCCGATCTCGCCCCTGCTGCGCGACGCCCTGCCAGACTGGCGGAGCCAGCGCCACCCCTGACCCTCCCCTGGAGGTGCCATGCGCACGACGTCCGGAAGCCCGGAGCCCGAGCGGTCCCGGCTGCCCGACTGGTGCGCCGACCTGCTCGACCGGCCGGACGCCCTGCACCGGGTGGCCGGCCGGGTGTGGTCCACCACGCCCGGCCTGAGCGCTCGCTCGGCGCCCCGCGACCGCGGGGCCGAGGGGTATGACGCCCTCGCGGCCTCGCGCGGCTATCTCCGCACGGCGTGGGGCCTGGACCCGGTGGACCAGCGGTCGTTCGCGCGGGCGGCCCTCGCGTCGCGGCGCGGCCCGATGGTCGACGTGGCCTGCGGGGGGCTGGCGCTCACCGCCGACCTCTACGCCCGGGCCGCTCGCCCGCTGCTGCTGGTGGATCGGTCGCTGGCTGTGCTGCTGCGGGCCGAGGAGCGCCTGGCCCGCCGCGGGGAGGTCGTGCTGGTGCAGGCGGAGCTCGACGCCCTGCCGCTGCGCCCGCGGTCGGTCGACACCGTGGCCTGCCTCGGCGTGCTGCACCTCGTCCCCGACGCGGACCGGCTCGGGGAGCGGCTCGCCTCCTGGGTCCGGCCGGGCGGCACGCTGCACGCCTCCAGCCTCACCCGCGGTCGGCGCGGCAGCGACGCCCTGCTGGAGGCGCTCCACCGCGCCGGTGAGCTCGCCCGCCCCAGGACCCCCGAGGAGGTCGTGCGGTCCCTGCCCCTGCCCCGACCCCGCGTCGTGCAGCGCGGCGCGATGACCTACGTCGACGGGGTGGTGGCCTGACCACTTTGCCGTCTCGGGAGGCGAAAGCCCTGGGGGGTCGCTAGCGTCGACACCATGACCCCTCCCTCCGACGACGAGCGACGTCGTCGGGAGCTCCGGGCGCGCGAGAGGTCCCGGCGCGGGCACCCCGTGGGCCGCGAGCTGCCGGGCGCGGCCGTGCCCCCGGTCGTGGCCCGCCTCGGCGAGGTGCTCGCCACGGGCACCCCCCTGGACGCCCTGCTGGAGGTCTCGGCCCTGCTTCACGAGGTGGGCGGGGGCAGCGCGGAGCTCGACACCCGCTGGCTGGTGTCCGAGCTGGTGGAGCACGACGACGCGGTGACGACGACCGCCCTGGCCGTCCTGTCCCGCCTGCTGGGCGACGACGTCCTGCGGGCCCGCGTCAAGCGCGAGATGCGGTTGCGCGAGGACCCGGTCCCCGGCTGGGCGGCCGACCTGGACTCCCTGGTCCGCCTCGCCGGCCGGACCGACCAGACCGTGCTGATCGAGCTGGCCGAGCCGCTCGCGTTGCGGCCCATGGCGCACCTGCACGCGCGCCTCGACCCCGCGGACGGCGGGGTGCTGGACGGGCGGGTCGTGCCCTCCGGGCCCCTGTCGTCCTGGCCCGGCTGCGGGCCGCTCGTGCGGTGGGCTGTGCGGGTCGCGCCGACCGCCGCCCCGACCTAGGGTGGGCGTCGGCCGGGCGGCTGCGACGAGCCGTCGTGCGGGCGGTCCCCGGCATACGACCTCTCCCGCCGTCGCTCACCCTCCCGACCGGAAGGCTCCACGATGTCCACCACCTTGACCGAGACCCTGCTCGCCCCCACCCGTCGTGACACCGTCGTCGACACCCTCGTGGGCGTCATCGACGCCGAGGTCGCCGGCAAGCGAGGCGTGGGCGGCGCCATCATCAAGACGGCCTACGGCGCGGTCAAGAAGGTCAACGACGGTGTCGTCCGCCGAGCGGTCGACGGCATGCTGCCCGACGCGGCCGCCTCGCTGCAGCCGCTGTGGGACGCGCGCGGCGACCAGGCGTTCGCGTCCTACCTCACCGCCCATGGGGACCAGGCCGCCGACGCCCTGCTGGCAATCAGCGACACCCGCGCCGCCAACCCGCGTCACGCCGCGATCGCCACGATCTACAACGGGGTCCGCCCCAAGGCCAAGCAGCTCGTCGTGGAGGCCCTCCCACGCCTCGGGGCGGCCATCGAGACCCTGGCGTCGTGACGGTCGGTGACCCGTCGTTAGACTCCAGGTCACCCTGCTCCTCGTCACCGTCGCGTCACCCCGCTTGGAGGCTCCATGCCCCACAGAGTGGAGCCCACCGAGGTCTTCGCCCGGCTCAACGTCCTGATCCACGGCCGCCCCGAGGCGCGGGCCGTCTACCAGGCCGTCGTCGCCGCAGCCGTCGAGCTCGTCGACGGCTGCGACCACGCCTCGATGATGCTCGTCGACCGAGGCGGCCGCTTCTACAGCGCCGCCGCCACCGATGACGTCGCTCTGGCGGTGGACGACATCGAGCTCGCCGTCGACGACGGGCCGTGCGTGGACGCCATCGTCGAGGAGTCCTTCCAGCACGACCCGGACCTCGAGGACGGCTCGCAGTGGCCCGAGCTGGCGCGCCGGGTCGTCGCCGAGACCTCCGTGCGCGGCCTCATCGGCTACCGCATCCTGCTCGACGGCGAGAAGGTCGGGGCGCTCAACCTGTTCTCCGACACCGCCGGTGCGTTCACGTCCGACTCGACGGACCAGGCGGCGGTGCTGGCGGCGTTCGCCTCGGTGGCGGTGATGACGGTGCGGGCGCAGGCCGACAGCGCCAACCTGGAGCGGGCGCTCGGCACCTCCCGCGAGATCGGCAAGGCGGTGGGCCTGCTCATGGCCGCCCACAAGGTCGACGACGAGGAAGCCTTCGAGCTGCTGCGCAGGACCAGCCAGGACCTCAACATCAAGCTGGCCACGCTGGCCGAGGAGGTCGTCCAGGGGCAGCGCGTGCAGTACATCGCCAACAAGCGCCTCGCCAGCGATCACCTCGTCGACTAGCGCCGCCGGCGAGCACGTCGAGCCGTTCGTCGCCCGAGTGCTGGACATCCCCTGTCCAACCGGTGGCGGACCGCTAGGCTGCAGGCACATCCATCACGACCGGCTGAGGGACAGGCCCGACGACGCCGGGGCAACCGCCCGAGGGGGAGACCCCGAGGGTCAGGTGCCAAGTCCTGCGGGGGCCTCGCGGCCCACCGGCAGATGGGTCGATGCGCCGGCGCGCCCGGCATACCGCTCGTGGTGTCGACCGCAGGACTGGGCCCGCTCAGCACCTGCGAAAGGCGACATCATGACCGAGCTGTCCCGCCTCACCCGCGCGATCCGCGCCGGACTCGAGACCGACCCGGCCCACGGCGCCGTGGTCCCCCCGATCTACCTGTCGAGCAACTACACGTTCGAGAGCTTCGGCACGCCGCGCCGCTACGACTACACCCGGTCCGGCAACCCGACGCGTGACCAGCTCGGCGACGCGCTGGCCACCCTCGAGGGCGGCGCCGGCGGGGTCATCACCGCCACCGGCATGGGGGCGATCACCGTCGTCGTGTCGGCGCTGCTGTCGCCCGGGCAGCGGATCGTCATCCCGCACGACTGCTACGGCGGGTCGTGGCGGCTCTTCGACACGATGTCGCGCAAGGGTGCCTTCGAGCTGGTGACGGTCGACTACACCGACGCGGCGCAGGTCGAGGCCGCGCTGGGCGCCGACCAGGCACCGACGGTCGTGTGGATCGAGACGCCGTCCAACCCGCTGCTGCGCATCACCGACGTCCGCGCCGTCGCCCGGCGGGCGCACGAGGTGGGGGCGGTCGTGGTCGCCGACAACACCTTCCTGTCGCCGCTGCTGTGCCGCCCGCTGGAGCTGGGCTGCGACGTGGTCGTGCACTCGACCACGAAGTACGTCAACGGCCACTCCGACGTCGTCGGCGGCGCCGTCATCGGCGGGACCGAGGAGCTGCACGAGCAGCTCGGCTGGTGGGCCAACGTGCTCGGCCTGACCGGGAGCCCGTTCGACAGCTACCAGACGCTGCGGGGGCTGCGGACCCTGCACACCCGCATGCGCGCCCACGAGGACAACGCTCGCGCCGTCGCGGAGCTGATCGCCGCGCACCCGGCCGCGTCCGCCACCTACTACCCGGGCCTGCCGGACCACCCGGGGCACGAGCTCGCGGCGTCGCAGCAGGACGGCTTCGGGGCGATCGTGTCGCTGGAGCTGGCAGGTGGCGAGCCGGCGGTGCGGGCGTTCCTGGACGGGCTGGAGTGCTTCTCGCTGGCCGAGTCGCTCGGCGGGGTCGAGTCGCTGGTCGTCCACCCGCCGACCATGACGCACGCGTCGATGACCCCCGAGGCGCGGGCCGTGGCCGGCATCAAGGACAACTTGCTGCGCCTGTCGATCGGCATCGAGGCGACCGAGGACCTGGTCGCGGACGTCCAGGCCGCCCTCGACCGCGCCGCCACCGCCTGACCTACCGGGGGTAGGGGCATCAGCCGGGGTTAGTTCGCCAGGCTGATGATCCCGCCCCCGGTAGGGGCATTAGCCGGGCTTGGTTCGGAGACCGAAGCGGCGGGTGGTGAGCTGGGGGCTCAGTGCTGGTCGCCTGGGTCGCCCGGTTGCCTGGTCGTGCTGACCGTGGCCGTATGCCGCAGCCCGGCGTGCGAGCGGGCCGGCGACATGCGGCCCGGCACCCGACGCAGGCGGGGATCCACTACCTAGACTGGGGCCAGCTGATCCGTCTCCCAGGACCTCGATCGTCAGGAGCCCTCATGCACCGCCCCACCATCCCGGCCGTCGTCGCCGCTGCCCTCGGACTGCTGCTCGCCGGATGCGGGTCGAGCGGCGGCGCGACCAGCACCACGAGCACGACCGCCACCACGGCCACCAGCACGACCACGGCCGGGGACACCCACACCGGCCACGGCTCCAGCTCGTCAGCGACACCGTCCGATGCCACGTCCTCCACCGCGACGTCCGCGACGTCCGCGACCTCCGGCGGGTCGGCCATGCCCGGGCGTGCGGGTGACGTGATGTTCGCGCAGATGATGATCCCGCACCACGAGCAGGCGCTGGACCTGGCCGACTTCGCGCTGAAGGGGCACGGCGCCTCGACCCAGGTGCAGGCGCTGGCCCGCCGCATCCAGAGCGCCCAGGACCCCGAGATCCAGCAGATGCGGCGCATGCTCACGAGCTGGGGCGCCCCGGAGATGCCGGCCGACCACGGGATGCCGATGGAGGGCATGGTGCCCGAGGGGGACATGCGTGAGCTGGCGGCGCTGCAGGGCTCGGCCTTCGACCAGCGTTGGCTGGAACTGATGACCAAGCACCACCAGGGTGCGGTGAGCATGGCCGAGGACGTCCTCGGGACCACGGACGACCCCGCGGTCAAGAAGCTCGCGCAGGACATCATCACGGCGCAGCGCAAGGAGATCGCCGAGATGCAGGCGATGCCGACCAAGTGACCTGGTGACGCTCCGGGGTCGGTCCGGGCATAGCCCCGGGGCGGGGCCACCTGAGTGGCCCTCGCGGCAGTCACGGTGCGTCGTGCCCGTCTCCGCTGAACGGCTGCACCTACGTCAACCTCTGCTGCGGTGCCCGACGGCTGCCTAGGGTGGCGGCATGTGCCGCAACATCCGGGTCCTGCACAACGTCGAGCCCTCGACCACGCAGGAAGAGGTCAGGGCTGCCGCCCTGCAGTACGTCCGCAAGGTTGCCGGATCGGCCAGGCCGTCCAGGGCCAACGAGGAGGCCTACGCGCGCGCCGTCGAGCAGATCACCGCGGCGACGTCGACCCTGCTGGACGAGCTGGTGACCGCCGCCCCGCCGCGCAGCCGTGAGCAGATGGCCGAGCGCGCTCGCGCCCGCAACGCCGCACGGTTCGGCTCCTAGGCGAGCGGCCGAGCGGTCGGGCCCGTCAGCCGGTCAGCCGGTCAGCCGGTCAGACGTTGGCGGGCAGCTGGGTGCCTGCACCGCGCTTGCGCGGGCTGACGACGGGGGCGTCGAAGGCTGCCGCCGCGGAGAACCCCGAGGTCGCGGGGGTCGGCGTGCCGCTGTCGACGGGCGACGGCCGGCCGGGTGCGTGCTCGTATGCCGCCTGCGCGCCCACCGCATGGCCGCCGCACCCGCTTCCCGCGGATCCGCAACCGCCACAGCCGGATCCGCCGGCGTGGCTGCCGCACCCGCTGGGGGCGGCCGGCTCGGCATACGAGCTCAGGTCGGTCGCGTCCAGCCGCTCGGCCCAGTCATCCGGGGCACCCTCGGGCACGAACCCGTTGTCCCGCAGCATCTCGAGGTCCGCCCGGCCGGGTGCGCCCTCGCTGGTCAGGTAGTCACCCAGGAAGATCGAGTTGGCGATGTGCAGGCCCATCGGCTGCATCGATCGCAGGTGCACCTCGCGGCCTGCCGCCATGCGGATCTCGGTCGCCGGGTTCACGAACCGGATCATCGCCAGGATCATGAGGCAGCGCTGCGGGCTGATCATGCCGTGCCCGGCCATCGGGGTGCCCTCGAAGGGGAGCAGGAAGTTGACCGGGATGGAGTCCGCGCCGACCTCGTGCAGCGCGAACGCCAGGTCGACGAGGTCCTCGTCGGTCTCGTCCATCCCGGCGATGAAGCCCGAGCACGCGGACAGCTCGGCGAGGTGCGCCTGGCGGACGGTGTCGACGCGGTCGGCATAGGTGTGGGTGGAGCAGATCTGGTCGTACTTGCTCTCGGCGGTGTTGAGGTTGTGGTTGTAGGCGTCGACGCCCGCGGCCTTGAGCCGGTCGCCCTGGTTGCCCTTGAGGAAGCCCAGGCAGGCGCACACCTCGACTTCCGGGTCGGCCTCCTTGATGGCCTCGACGATGCCGGTCACCTTGTCGATGTCGCGGTCGGAGGGGCCGCGGCCGCTGGCGACCAGGCACACGCGGGCTGCTCCGCCGGCGATGCCCGCGGTGGCGGCCTCGACGGCCTGGTCCTGGCTCAGCCAGGAGTACTTGAGCACGTCGGCCGTGGAGCCGCGCGCCTGGCTGCAGTAGGAGCAGTCCTCGGGGCACAGACCCGACTTGAGGTTGACCAGGTAGTTCAGCTTGACCCGGTTGCCGAAGAACTGCCGCCGGACCTGGCCGGCGCTCGCCACCAGGTCGAGGACGGCCGAGTCCGGCAGCGCGAGGACGGCCAGGGCCTCGTCGCGGGTGCACGACTCACCGGCGCAGCCGCGCGTCGCCATCGCCTGCAGGTCCATGGGATTCTCCTCGTCGAGCGATCGGTCAGCGGTCAGCGGCGTCATGAACACCGTTCAATGAACGCTGTTCATGTTAACTGGGGGGCGGTGGTCGCTCAACGTGAGGGGCCCTGGTGTGGCCGGGCTCTCGTCCCGGCCCACCCCGAGCGAGCCTCAGGAGGAGAGCCCGTATGGCGCTCACGCGGCAGGCCGTCCTCGACGAGGCGATCCGCACGCTCGACGCCTACGGCTTCGCGGACCTGTCGATGCGCAAGCTGGCCGCAGCGCTCGAGGTGCAGCCGTCGGCGCTCTACTGGCACTTCGCCAACAAGCAGTCGCTGCTGGCAGCGGTCGCGACCGGGTGGCTGGGCGCGATGCCCGCGCCGTCGTCGGGGGCGACCTGGGACGAGCAGGTGCGGGTGTGGGCGCACGGGCTGCGCCGCGCCGTGACGGCGCACCGGGACGGCGCCGAGCTGGTCGCGTCCGTCCTGGCGATGCGCGCCGAGGGCGTCGACCCCACGCGCGGCCTGGTGGCGATCCTGCACCAGGCCGGGTTGCGCGCCCCCGATGCGCGGGCTGCCGCGGCAACCGTGCTGCACTTCGTGATGGGGCACGCCGTGGACGAGCAGGGACACGCCCAGATGCAGGCCTTCGGCGTCGCGGCGGCCGGCCCCGGGGTGGCGCCGGACGACCCGGACGAGCGGTTCGCCTACGGCCTGGCGCTGCTGGTCGACGGGATCCGCGCGCGCTTGACCTGACCCGAGGCGTCCGTCGTGCCTGCATCGGGACCATGGATAGAGACCGCCCGGTCGCCCTGCGGCGCCGCTGTCTGCGCCTCGGGGTGGGGGGAGCTTGTCGCCGCCGCGACGTTCCTGGTGTGGCGCTCCAAAGGGTGCTGCCGCGGCTGACCCCCGCGAAGGCCCGGGCCCTGTGGGGTGGGCTGGCCCCACTGCTGATCGTCCTCGTCGAGGCCGGCATCTACTGGCTGGCCGCGCGGACCTGGACGCCGCACTCGACGATGCCGCGCGCGATGGCCCGCGCCCACCAGGCCCTCCGCCTGCTCTACGTGGCGCACGCCACGCCTCGTGCAGGACGTCCGGGCAGCCCGGTCTCGAGGGTGGGGGCTGGACCCCGAGCCACGCGGGCGCGCGCCCTCGCGCACGGCGTCTTGCGGGCTCCCAGCTCACAAGTGGGCGCCCACGCCCCCGCCAGACCCGCCCTCGGGTCGTATGCCGAGCCGACGGTCTCGGGTCGCGACGCCCCGATGCGGCGAGGCGGCGGACGCCATACGGTCGGGGCATGACACAGGTGCAGCAGGTGGTGGCGGTCATGGGTCGCGGGGTCGTCGACACCGGCGCGCCGGTCGCCACCGGTGACGATCTCGGACTCACCAGGGGCGATGGGTGCTTCGACGCGACGCTGGTGGCCTGGGACGGTGAGGGCTGGCTGGTCCACGACCTCGACGAGCACCTCGAGCGGCTGCGGCGGTCGGCCGACGCGCTCGGAATCCCCCTCGCCGACGACGACGCGTGGATCGAGCTGGTCGGCGACGCGCTGCAGGTGTGGCAGGGCGCGGACGAGGCCGCCCTCAAGATGGTCCTGACCAGGGGCGACGAGCACGGCGACGGCACGCCGCTGGCCTTCTTGACCCTCACGGCCGTCAACGCGGGGATGCAGGCCCAGCGCGACGGCATCCGCGTCGTCACCCTCTCGCGGGGCTACGCCAGCGACGCCTTCGAGGGCGCGCCGTGGCTGCTCGGCGGGGTCAAGCTCCTGTCGTATGCCGTCCACGTCGCCGCCAAACGCGAGGCCAGCGCACGCGGGGCCGAGGACGTCATCTTCACCTCGAGCGACGGCTGCCTCCTGGAGGCGCCGACCTCTGCGGTCGTCTGGCTGCGCGACGGGGTAGTCGCGACGACGCCGACGGGCGCCACGGGGATCCTGGACTCGATCAGCGCGCGCAAGATCCTGGGCGGTGCGGCCGAGCACGGCTGGCGCGCGGAGCGCCGCCTCGTCACCCCGGACGAGCTCGCGGAGGCCGACGCGGCGTGGCTCGTGTCGTCGGTGCGGGGTGTCGCGCCGATCACGGAGCTCGACGGGCGGGCGCTGCGCACGGACCCCGAGGCGACGCGGATCGTCCGCGCCCTCAACGGTTTCTGAGCAGGCGGCGGGCGTGCCGTCATACCGCATCACCCTGGACGTCCTCGACGTCCTGCCGGGCCATGCGCCGCCCGAGGTGCTACGGACCGCCGTCGCGACGGTGGGCGAGACGCAGGTGGTCGAGGCGGACCGGCTCGACGTCGTGGGCGGGACGCCGCAGATCACGGTGAGGTTCACGGTCGACGCGAGCAGCCGGGACGAGGAGGACCACGAGGCCCGCGTGGTGCGCGCCCGCATGGTGCATGCCGTCGCGCAGGTCGCGCGCTGCCGCAACGGCAGGGCGCTGCGCCGCGTCGGGGGCCGGTGGGTCCTGGTCCGCTGACCTCGGCCGGCGCCTCGCGCCGACCCCCCCGGCGCCGACCCCTCAGCGCGCCCGGCTTCCCCGCCGCAGCCCACGCTCCAGCCACGGCCCGAACTCCCGCGACAGCGCCTCGCTCCAGGTGGGGATCTCGACGCCCTCCTCCTCGCGCCAGCGCCGTCGGGCGAGCCACCGGGACCGATAGAGCCCGACCAGACCGATGGCAAAGACCGGCAGCTGCACCGCCATCGCCAGCCGGAAGCCGTGCAGCGTGTAGCGGCCCCCGGACGACGTCGCGTCGAGCACGAGGCCGATCCCGAGGATCGCGAGCAGCGCGCCGGTGAAGGCGCCCATGATGACCACGCCGGTGGCCGCGCCGAGGCGGTGCGAGGGGTTGAAGGTGCGCGCGAAGTCGAACCCGATCGACGACCCCGGCCCGCCCGTGGCCAGCCCGACGACGAGCACGACGAGCAGCCACATGGGCGCGCGACCGGGCCACAGCAGCACGGTGACCCACGGCAGGATGTTGCACGCGGCGACCGTCAGGGCGAGGTTGGAGCGGCGCAGCGGGTGCCGCTGGGTGAGGAGTCCGAGCACCGGACCGATGCCCAGCCCGAGCACCACGAAGAGCGTCAGCAGGCCCGACGCGGTCTGCGGCGACAGGCCCTCTCCCTGGACGAGGTAGGGGACGCCCCACATCATCGCGAAGACCATCTGCGCGAACCCCGTCACCCAGTGCGTCCACAGCCCGAGCCTCGTGCCGGGGTGCCGCAGCACCGCGCTGACCTGGCGCAGGACCGGCGGTCGCTCCGTGGGGGCGGCGGTGGCGGCGCCGGGCGGGGCGTCGCGCAGCAGCGTCGCCGAGAGCAGGCAGGACGCGGCGGCGACCGCGGCGGCGGTGCCGAACGCCACGGTCCACCCCGGACCGTGCAGCAGGGCCGACAGGGGGATGGCGGCGAGCACCTGCCCGGCCTGCCCCAGCAGGCCGGTGAGCTGGGTGAACAACGGCACCTGACCGGGTGGGAACCACGAGGGGACGAGGCGTATGACGCTGCCGAAGGTCATCGCGTCGCCGGCGCCGACGAGGACGCGGGCCGCCATACCGGTCGGCACGTCGTCGGCGGTGGCCATCAGGAGCTGCCCCACCGCCATCATCGCCGCCCCGATCGTCACCATCCGCCGCGTCCCGAAGCGGTCCAGGGCGATCCCGACCGGCACCTGCAGCCCGGCATAGACGAGCAGCTGCAGGACCACGAAGGACGCCACGATGCCGGCGGGCGCGTGGAACCGGTGGGCGGCGTCGATCCCGGCGACGCCCAGGGAGGTGCGTTGCAGCACCGCCGCGGTGTAGGCGATGACCCCGACGACCCAGACGATCCACCCGCGCGCACTCACGCGTCCAGTCTCGCCTACGGTCGAGGCGTGACGGACATCAGCGAGACCGGCCAGAGCACCGACACCCGCACCATGCGCGAGCGCCGCGACGCCGGCGACCTGTATCACGTCGACGAGGAGCTCCACGCCGCGATGGAGGTCGCCCAGGCGACCATGAGGCGCGCCAACGCGTGCGAGGACGAGAGGGAGCGGCGACGACTGCTGGAGCAGCTCCTCGGGTCGTATGCCGAGACCGCCCACCTGCGGGCCCCCGTCTACGTCGACTACGGGGACAACCTGCACGTCGGTGAGGGGACGTTCGCCAACTACGGCCTGATGGCGCTCGACGTGGCAGAGATCCGGATCGGCGCCCAGGTGCAGATGGGGCCCCACGTGCAGCTCCTCACGCCAACCCACCCTGTCGAGCCCGGACCTCGCCGCGAGGGGTGGGAGGCGGCGCGCCCCATCACGGTGGAGGACAACGTGTGGATCGGGGGCGGCGCGATCATCCTCGCCGGCGTCACGGTGGGGCAGGACTCGATCGTCGGCGCGGGGGCCGTGGTGACCAAGGACGTGCCGCGCGGCGTCGTGGTGGTCGGCAACCCCGCTCGGGTCGTCCGCGAGCTCTGAGCGACGAATGGCACTGTCGCCAGCCGGGCGCACACCGGCACCAGATCTGGCACACATTGCCGGCATGAGGTCGCGCGCCGACCACGACGCCCTCGAACGATGAGGCTCGCCCTCACCTCCAACGGGATGCCGCTCGAACCCGCCGGTTTCGGGGAGGCTGCGGGCGACGTCGTGGGTCAGGTCGCGGAAGCCGAGGGCCGTCCACGACCGGCCCGGCCCTAGGCGGACTTGCTCAGCAGGAACGCCGCCGCGAAGCCCAGCATCGTGAACAACCCGACCCAGCGCCCGGCGTGTTCGGTCGCCTCCGGGACCATCGTGTCGGCCAGCATCGTGATGATCGCGCCCGCGGCGAAGGCCTGGATCGTCGCCACGACCGACTCCGACGCGCCCCCGAGCAGCGCGTAGCCGAGCGCCGCGGCGAGCGCCGACACCAGGCACACGGCCGACCACAGGCCCACGATGTAGCGCGTGGAGCGGCCGGCGGCCTTGAGCCCGGCCGTCGCGGACAGCGACTCGGGGACGTTGGAGAGAAAGACGGCGGCCACCATCGGCAGCCCGACCTTGCCCCCGCCCAGGAGGCTGACCCCGATGGCGGCGGACTCGGGGATCCCGTCGAGCAGGGCCCCGAGGACGAGGGACATGCCACCCGCGCCGGCCTGCTGCTCGCCGGTCGGGGACTTGCGCCGGTGCCCGCCACCGGAGTCGACCCACCAGTCCCCGACGAAGTAGACCAGCGCCCCCGCGGCCAGGCCGACGACGACGGACGTGCCCCCGGCCGAGTCGTAGGCCTCCTGCGTCAGCTCGAACGCCACGGCGCTGATGAGCACCCCGGCGCCGAAGGCCATGACGAGACCGATGATGCGGGGCGAGACCTTGGCGGTGAGGGCGATGACCGCGCCGACGAGCAGCGCAGCACCGCCGACGAAACCCCAGAACGCGGCAGCGAGCATGAGGGGAGTATGGCCCTGCGTGGGCCACGATGGGTGAATGCTCGTGCACCTGCGCCTCGTCGTGCCCGCCGACCTGACCGACGACGTCGTCGCGCTGCTGCTCGACGACGACCGGATCACCAACGTCACCCTCGAGCGCGACGCGGCCGTGCAGCCTCGTGGCGACCTGGTCGGCGCGGACGTCGCGCGGGAGGCCGCCGAGTCGGTCCTCGACCGGCTGGACCGCACCGGCCTGCCGCACCGAGGCGGGATCTCGCTGACCGCCGTCGAGGGCACCGTCTTCGACGAGGCCGACCGGGTCGACCGCCGCGCGGCCGGGGCCGGCGACGACGGGGTCATCTGGCAGGTGGTGCGGCGGGACGCGGAGGCGGCGACGGAGGCCTCTGGGGCCTACTTCGCCTTCCTCGGGATCGCCACCGCCCTGGCGGCCGTGGCCGTGATCACCGACTCCCCGATCCTGGTGGTGGGAGCCATGGTCGTGGGACCCGACTTCGGGCCGGTGGGGGCCATGTGTGCCGGCCTCGCGCTCCGGTCGCCGGGCCTGAGCCTGCGTGCCCTCTGGCTGCTGGTCCGCGGGTATGTCGCTGCCGTGGCCGCCGTCACGGTGCTGGCCCTGGTCGCCCGGGCCACAGGCGTCCTCGACCCCGAGATGGTGACGCGCCCGCGCCCGGCCACCGGCTTCATCTGGCGCCCCGACCTGTGGAGCGTGGTGGTGGCGGCGCTCGCGGGCGCGGCCGGGGTGCTGGCCATGACGGGCGAGAAGTCGAGCACCCTGGTCGGCGTCTTCATCTCCGTCACGACGGTCCCCGCGGCCGGCAACCTCGCCCTGGCGCTGGCGGTCTGGCAGCCGGCCGAGGTGCTGGGGTCGCTCGCCCAGCTCGGGGTCAACGTGGTCGGCATGGTCGCGGCCGGGACGGTGACGATGGTGGCGCAGCACCTGCTCCTGCGGCGGCTGGCGTCACCGGCGTCGACCTGACGGCGGGCCGGGCCGGGTCACGGAGTGGGATCGAGACGGTGGCGCGGCGCAGCCATACGGCCTCGATGGTGCACGCTAGGTGACGAACCGTGGGGGTCCGGCCCCGGACCGACCTGCATGACACCGACCGAGAGGCCACAGGACCACGATGGACGAACGACCGATGGACCACGCGGATCACGCGGATGACGCCGACCACGCACCGAGTCCCGCCAAGGAGGGCTCGACCAAGGTCGACAAACGCCGGGCCCGGGACGAGGCCCACGCGGGGAGCCTGCAGCGCGGGGCCGCCGTGGCTGACCAGCGCGAGCGAGAGTGGGCCCACCCGGGTGGTCTGCCCCGCATGCTGGTCATCCTGCTCGGCCTGGCGGCCGCCTGGATCGGGATCCAGGGGATGCAGGCCAACAAGGACCTGATCGCGCCCGTCTTCTTCGCGATCAACCTGATGATCGCGGCCTACCCGCTCAAGGGCTGGCTGACCCGCAAGGGCCTGCCCGAGTGGATCGGCTCGATCCTGTCCGGGCTGGTGGTGTTCGGCGTGATCATCGCCTTCTTCTCCGCCCTCGGGTGGTCGATCGCCTCGCTGGTGAGCGAGATCCCCAAGTACGGCGACAAGTTCGACCAGCTCTACGCCCAGTCGCTGGACCAGCTCAGCAAGTTCGGGCTCAGCGAGTCCAAGCTGCTCGAGCAGCTCAAGGGCATCAACCCGCAGAGCATCATGGGCTACGCCACCACGGTGCTGACCGGCCTGCAGAGCTTCACGGGGCTCCTCGCCGTCATCTTGACCGTCCTGTTCTTCCTGATGATGGACGCGACGGGGTGGGGCCAGCGGATGGACATCGGCCGCCGACACCACCCGCGCATCGTGGAGGCGCTCGACGCCTTCGGCGGTGGGGTGCGACGCTACTGGATCGTGTCGTCGGTCTTCGGGCTGATCGTGGCGGTGCTCGACTGGGTCGCCCTGCTCATGCTCGGGGTCCCGCTGGCGGCGGTCTGGGCGGTGCTGAGCTTCCTCACCAACTACATCCCCAACATCGGCTTCGTGATCGGCCTGATCCCGCCGGCGCTGATGGCGCTGCTGGCCAAGGGCCCGATGACGGCGCTGTGGGTCGTCGTCGCGTACTGCGTGCTCAACTTCGCGGTGCAGTCCATCATCCAGCCGAAGTTCGCCGGCGACGCGGTGGGCGTCACCCCGACGCTGTCCTTCCTGTCGCTGCTCTTCTGGGCGTCGGTGATGGGGCCGATGGGCGCGATCCTGGCGCTGCCGATGACGCTGCTGATCAAGGCGGTGCTGATCGACTCCGACCCGCGGTCGCGGTGGGCCAACGCCTTCGTCGCCGCCAATCCCGCCACCGCCGAGACGGGGACGGTCAAGGACACGGTCGACCCGGACGACGAGCACGAGCACGCCGTCGCCTGACGACCCGCCCCCGGCGAGGGCATCGACCGGCCCTCGTCCCCCAGGCGGATGATCCGCAGGCCGGCAGCGTCCTCGAAGCCAGGGCGACCCGTCTCGCGTCCGCTCAGGGGGGAGGTCGCCTGGAGGCCCCGGCGAGGCGCAGGGCCAGCGTGGTGAAGTGGTCGGCCACGGCCTGCGCCGTCCACGACCCGTCGTCACTCCACCAGCGGGCCACGTCAACGCCCAGCGAGATGAGGGCGGTCACCGTCATCCGGGGCTGGTCGGTCTCGAACTCCCCGGACGCCACCCCGGCCTCCACCACGGACCGGAAGACGTCGGTGATCTGGCGGCGGAGGCCCCCGACCTCGGCCAGGTGCTCCGGCGTCAGCGCGTCCAGCTCGTAGTTGACGATCCGCGAGACCGTGTGCCGCTCGGCGTGCGTCAGGACCCAGGCGTGCACGAGCGCCCGCAGCTGCTCGGTGGGGGTCTCGCCTGTCGCCACGGCCTCCTGCGCCAGCCGCAGCACCTGGGCGTGCCCCTCCAGCGAGAGGGCGTGCAGCAGCGACTCCTTGCTGGCGTGGTGGACATAGACGGCGGCCGGGCTCATCCCGGCGGCCGCGGCGATGTCGCGGGTCGTCGTCGCGTGGAAGCCCTTGGCGGCGAAGGAGTGCAGCGCCGCGGCCTTGATGCGGTGGCGCGCGTCGCGGGTCGGGCCGGGCGGCATACGGATCACCCCTCTCACCTCTTGACCCGGGCCTGGGTCATGGGTGATTCTCTAGCGAGACCATGAACTAAGCAAGCGCTTAGTCAGCCCGTCCCACACGATCCGCCAGCCGAGGAGACGCGATGCAGCGCACCATCTACGACGAGGACCACGAGGCCTTCCGACAGTCCGTCAAGGAGTTCGTGGACCGGACCCTCGCGCCCCGGGCGGAGGAGATGATCCGGGACCACGTCATCGCCCGAGACATCTGGGAGGAGGCCGGGGCCCAGGGCTTCTTCGGCCTCAGCATCCCGGAGGAGTATGGCGGCGCCGGCATCGACGACTACCGCTTCAACGCCGTCTTCGCCGAGGAGATCGGCAGGTTCACCAACGCCGCCGGCTCGTGCTTCGGCATCCACGCCGACATCACCGCCCCCTATCTCGTGCACCTCGGCACCGAGGAGCAGAAGCAGCGGTGGCTGCCCGACGTCGCCGCCGGCAAGAAGATCATGGCCATCGGGATGACCGAGCCCTCCGGCGGCTCCGACCTGGCAGCGCTGAAGTCCACCGCCGTCCGCGACGGCGACGACTGGGTCATCAACGGCTCCAAGACCTTCATCACCAACGGCCACCAGTGCGACCTCGCCGTCGTCGCCGTCCGCACCGACCCCACCAAGGGCGCCAAGGGCATCTCGTTGTTCGTCCTCGAGGCCGGCATGGAGGGCTTCACCAAGGGCAACAAGCTCGACAAGGTCGGCCAGGAGGAGTCCGACACCTCCGAGCTGTTCTTCGAGAACGTCCGCGTCAGCAACGACCACCTCCTCGGGCCCGAGGGGATGGGCTTCATCGAGATGATGAAGCACCTGCCGCAGGAGCGCCTCGGTGCCGCCGTCGGCAACCTCGCCAACGCCCGCCAGATCCTCGCTGAGACGATCCAGTACACCAAGGACCGCAAGGCCTTCGGCCAGCCCATCGGCACCTTCCAGCACAACAAGTTCAAGATCGCCGAGATGGTCACCAAGTGCGAGGTCACCCAGGCCTTCATCGACCAGTGCGTGATCGCGCACTCCGAGGGCACCCTCACCGCCGTGGACGCGGCCAAGGCCAAGTGGTGGGCGAGCGAGGTGCAGTGCGCCGTCCTCGACGAGTGCGTCCAGCTCCACGGAGGCTACGGCTACATGAACGAGTATCGCGTCGCCCGCGCCTGGCGCGACGCCCGCGTCCACAAGATCTGGGCGGGCAGCAACGAGATCATGAAGGAGCTCATCGGGCGCGACCTGGGCCTCTAGGGCTTGTCCGTATGACGCCTGCGCGGCGTCGTCTGGGTGTACCGGCCGCGGCCTACCATCCGCTGCTCGTCCCTCGCGGCTCCCGCCAGACCCGCCACGACCGCGGCCGGTGCACCCAGACTCTTCGTGCCCTCCCTCTCCCGGGCGTCCCTTGGCCCAGCGCCCACCCTCTGCTACGCAGCACATGACGAAGGAGTCAGGTAGTGAACAGGTTTGATGGCAAGGTCGGGATCGTCACGGGGGCGTCCCGGGGGATCGGGCTGGCTGTTGCGCAGCGGCTCGTGGCCGAGGGTGCCCGTGTCGTGATCACGGCGCGCAAGCCGGAGGCGCTCGCCGAGGCCGCCGCGTCGATGGGCGGGGAGGGGCGGTGCGTGGCGGTCGCGGGCAACGCGGGTGACCCCGCGCACCAGGACGAGGCGATCCGCACGGCGATCGAGCGGTTCGGCTCCCTGGACCTGCTGGTCAACAACACCGGCATCAACCCGGCCTACGGCCCGCTCATGCACATCGACCTCGACGTCGCCCGCAAGATCCTCGATACCAACGTCGTCGCGGCGCTCTCCTGGGTGCAGAAGGCCCACGCCGCCTGGATGGGCGAGCACGGCGGCGCCGTCGTCAACGTGGGCTCCGTCGCGGGGCTGCGCGCCGCGCCCGGGATCGCGTTGTACGGCGCCAGCAAGGCGGCGCTGCTGCACCTCACCGAGGAGCTCGCCGTCGAGCTCGGTCCTGGCATCCGGGTCAACGCGGTCGCGCCCGCCGTGGTCAAGACCGACTTCGCCAAGGCGCTCTACGAGGGGCGCGAGGACAAGGCGTCCCGCGGCTACGCGATGAAGCGGCTCGGCGAGCCCGAGGACATCGCCGGCGCGGTCGCCTACCTCCTGTCCGACGACGCGGCCTGGACCACCGGCCACACGATGGTCCTCGACGGCGGCGCGACGCTGATCGACGGCTCCGCGATCGGGGGCTGAGCGAGGCGATGGAGGCGCTGCGCGACAAGGGAGTCGTGGTGACCGGCGCGGCCGGAGGCATCGGCCGCGCCATCGCCGAGGCCTGCGTGGCCGCGGGTGCGAGGGTCGTGGTCACCGACCTCGACGCCGAGCGGCTGCTCGCCACCGCCACCGACCTCGGCGCATATGCCGTCCCCTCCGACGTCTCGACCAACGACGGCATCGAGGCGGTCATCGAGCTGGCGACCGCGCACCTCGGCGGCATCGACGTCTGGGTCGGCAACGCCGGCATCCAGGGCGGGCTCGGCCTCGAGACGCCCGACGAGACCTGGCAGCTCGCGCACGACGTCAACGTCATGGCGCACGTGCGCGCCGCCCGGCTGCTCGTGCCGGCCTGGCTCGAGAGCGGGGGCGGCCGGTTCGTGGTCACCGCGTCCGCAGCCGGGCTGCTCACGATGATCGGTGCGGCCCCCTACTCCGTCACCAAGCACGCTGCGGTGGCCTTCGCCGAGTGGCTGGCGGCGACATACGGCCACCGCGGGATCGACGTGCACTGCCTGTGCCCCCAGGGCGTGGACACCGCCATCTATCGCGACGCGGGCGCGGTGCAGGGCCTGCTCGCCGCGGACGGCCTGCTCACCCCGGCCGAGGTCGCCGCGGCGCTCCTCGAGGCGATCGAGCAGGGTCGCCACCAGGTCCTGCCCCACCCCCAGGTCCGGCAGTATGCCATCGCCCGGGCCACCGACACCGACGCGTGGCTGCGCGGGATGCAGCGCCTGCAAGGCCGCTACGACGCGCCGCCCCGAACCAGCGAGGAGACCCGATGAAGGCCTGGACCGTCGCCGCCCTCGGCGAGCCCCGTGACGTGCTCGAGCTCGCCGAGCGGCCGTCGCCCGAGCCCGGCCCCGGGCAGGTGCACGTCCGCGTGCGGGCGACCGCCGCGAACTTCCCCGACGTGCTCATGATCAAGGGGCTCTACCAGGTCAAGCCGCCGCTGCCGTTCGTCCCCGGCGTCGAGGTCTGCGGCGACGTCATCGCCGTCGGGGCTGGCGTGCAGCACGTCCAGCCAGGACACCGCGTCGCCGGCATGGCGGCCGTCCCGCACGGCGGTTTCGCCGAGGAGGCGCTGCTCGACGCCACCGCCACCATGCCCGTGCCCGACGGCATCCCGGACGAGGCCGCGGCGTCACTGACCATCGCCTACCAGACCGGGTGGTTCGGCCTGCACCGTCGCGCCCACCTGCAGGAGGGCGAGTGGCTGCTCGTCCACGCCGCCGCGGGTGGGGTCGGCAGCGCCGCCGTGCAGCTGGGCAAGGCCGCCGGCGCCCGGGTCATCGGCGTCGTGGGTGGGCCCGACAAGGCCGAGGTGGCGCGCCGCCTCGGCTGCGACGCCGTCATCGAGCGCCGTAGCGAGGACGTCGTGGCCCGCGTCAAGGAGATCACCGAGGGGCACGGCGCGGACGTCGTCTACGACCCGGTGGGCGGCGCGGCCTACCAGCAGTCGACCAAGTGCATCGCCTTCGAGGGGCGCATCGTCGTGGTCGGGTTCGCGTCCGGCGACATCCCCGCGCCGGCGCTCAACCACGCGCTGGTCAAGAACTACTCGATCCTCGGGCTGCACTGGGGCCTCTATGCCAGCAAGGACCCCCGCTCGCTGCTCGCCTGCCACCAGGAGCTGGCCCGGCTGCTCGCCACCGGCGCCATCGCGCCGCTGGTCAGCGAACGCGTCCCGCTGGAGGACCTGCCCGACGCCCTGTCCCGCCTCGGCGCGGGCGACACCACTGGACGGGTCGTCCTGACCCCCTGAGACCGGCGGTGAGCGCGGTGGCCCCCGGCCCCGCGAGCGCCGCACCCGCACGGCCCGACATACGGCACGACGCACGACCACCCCACGAGGAGCAGACATGACCGACCAGACCCAGCGCACCGCCATCGTGACCGGTGCCGCCCGCGGCATCGGCGCCGCCGTGGCCCGCCGACTCGCCACGGACGGCATGGCCGTCGCGGTGCTCGACCTCGACGAGGCCGCGTGCCAGAGCGTCGTCGACGAGATCACCGGTGCCGGCGGGCACGCGCTCGCCGTGGCGGTCGACGTGTCCGACGAGGCCGCCGTCACCGCCGCCGTGGAGCGCGTCGCCACCGAGCTCGGCGCCCCGACCGTGCTGGTCAACAACGCCGGGATCATCCGCGACAACATGCTCTTCAAGATGAGCGTCGGCGACTGGGACGCCGTGATGGGGGTGCACCTGCGGGGCTCCTTCCTGATGACGCGCGCGGCGCAGCGCTACATGACCGAGGCGAGGTACGGCCGCATCGTCAACCTGTCGTCCACCTCCGCGCTCGGCAACCGCGGCCAGGCCAACTACGCCGCCGCCAAGGCCGGCATGCAGGGCTTCACCAAGACGCTGGCGCTCGAGCTCGGCAAGTTCGGCGTGACCGCCAACGCGATCGCCCCCGGCTTCATCGCCACCGACATGACCAAGGCCACGGCCGAGCGCATGGGCATCACCTTCGAGCAGTTCCTCGAGGGCGCCGCCAAGGAGATCCCCGTGGCCCGCGTCGGCCAGCCCGAGGACATCGCTGCGACGGCGTCGTGGCTGTGCGCCGAGGAGTCGGGGTTCGTGAGCGGCCAGGTGATCTACGTGGCCGGCGGGCCACGCGACTGATCGACCCCGCGAGGACACGAGCGAGGAACGAGCAACGGGAGAGGACTGACATGAGGACGTTCAACGGGATCGACGAGGTCGTCGCCGCGACGGGCGAGCACCTCGGCTACAGCGACTGGCACGAGGTGACCCAGCAGCAGGTCGACCTGTTCGCAGAGGCGACGGGCGACCACCAGTGGATCCACGTGGATCCGGAGCGGGCGGCCCGCGAGACGCCGTTCGGCGGGACGATCGCGCACGGCTACCTGACCCTGTCGCTGATCCCCGGGCTGCTGCCCGAGGTCTACGAGGTGCGCGGCATCACGATGGGGATGAACTACGGCGCCAACAAGATCCGCTTCCTCACGCCGGTGCGCGTGGGGTCGCGCGTCCGGGTCGGCATCCAGCTGCAGGAGACGTCGCAGACCAAGGCGGGCCTGCAGATGGTCCTCGCGATGACGGTCGAGATCGAGGGCGCGGACAAGCCGGCCTGCGTCGCCGAGGTCGTCTACCTCCTGGTGCCGTGATGGACGCCGCAGCGACGGGCCTCGAGACCGAGGTGCCCGGGCTGGACCTGGTCGCCCTTCGCGGCTATCTCGAGCGCGAGACGCCGGGCCTGCTCGAGGGTGCGCTGTCGGCGCGCGTCGTCGCGGGCGGCAAGTCCAACCTGACGTATGTCGTCGCCGACGCCTCGGGGGCCACCGTCGTCGTGCGGCGGCCCCCGCTCGGGCACGTCCTCGCAACGGCGCACGACATGGCCCGGGAACACCGGGTCATGACAGCCCTGCGGGACACCGACGTGCCGGTGCCGGTGACCCACGCGTGCTGCGAGGACGAGACGGTGATCGGGGCCCCCTTCTACGTCATGGAGCACGTGGCGGGGACGCCGTACCGGCGAGCCACCGAGCTGGCGCAGCTCGGTCCCGAGCGCACCCGGGCGATCAGCGAGCGCATGGTCGACGTGCTCGCGACGCTGCACGCGGTGGACCCGCAGGCCGTCGGGCTGGGCGACTTCGGCCGACCGGAGGGCTTCCTCGCCCGGCAGGTCAAGCGGTGGGGCACCCAGCTCGAGGGCTCGCGCTCGCGGGACCTGGCCGGCGCCGACGAGCTGTATGCCGGGCTGACCCGTCGCGTGCCCGCCGACCAGGCGCCGGCGATCGTGCACGGCGACTACCGGCTCGACAACCTGCTCATCGGCCCCGTCGCCCCCGTCGGCGCCGAGGTCGACGGGAGGGACGAGGTGCGGGCGGTGCTGGACTGGGAGATGGCGACGCTCGGCGACCCGCTCACCGACGTGGGGCTGCTCGCCGTCTATCAGCAGCTGGCGCGGCTCGGGGCGGGTGGCGCCATGATCACCGACGTGTCCGAGGCGCCCGGCTACCTGCCGCTGCCCGAGCTGCTCGCCCGCTACGCCGAGCGCAGCGGACGCGACGTGCGCGACCTCGGGTTCTACGTCGCCCTCGCCTACTACAAGCTCGCCGTGATCCTCGAGGGCATCTACTACCGCCACACCCAGGGACAGACCGTGGGCGCGGGCTTCGCCGAGATCGGCGGCTACGTCGAGCCGCTCGTCGCGGGCGGGCTGCGCGCCCTCAAGGAGGAGAGCTGATGGACTTCACGATCGATGCCGCCACGCAGGACTGGATCGACCGCACGCGGGCCTTCCTCGACGAGGAGATCCACCCGGCCGAGGCCGACTTCGCCCGCGAGTGCGGCGAGCTGGGCTGGCACTGGACCGCCTCCCCGACGCTCCGGCGGCTGCAGGCGGAGGCGCGGTCGCGCGGCCTGTGGAACCTCTTCCTCCCCGGTGAGCACGGCGCGGGCCTGACCAACCTGCAGTACGCCCACCTCGCCGAGCTCAGCGGTCGCGCGATCGAGCTGGCGCCGCCGGCCATGAACTGCGCGGCCCCCGACACCGGCAACATGGAGGTGCTGGCGCAGTTCGGCTCGCCGGAGCAGCAGGAGCGGTGGCTCGAGCCGCTGCTCGCGGGCGAGATCCGGTCGGGCTTCGCCATGACCGAGCCGGCGGTCGCCTCCTCGGACGCCACCAACATCGAGATGACGATGCGCCGCGAGGGCGACGAGATCGTCATCGACGGGCGCAAGTGGTGGACGACCGGGGCGATGAATCCCGACTGCCAGATCTTCATCGTCATGGGCAAGACCGACCCGGGCGCCGAGCGGCACCGCCAGCAGTCGATGGTGCTCGTCCCGCGCGACACCCCCGGCCTGACGGTGCAGCGCGGGCTCACCGTCTTCGGCTACGACGACCACGACCACGGCGGGCACGGCGAGCTGGTCTTCGACGGGGTGCGCGTGCCGGCGAGCAACGTGATCGGGAGCGAGGGCATGGGCTTCGCGATCGCCCAGGCCCGCCTCGGACCGGGCCGCATCCACCACTGCATGCGCTCGATCGGCCTCGCGGAGCGGGCGGTGGAGCTCATGTGCGAGCGGGCGTCGGAGCGCGTGGCCTTTGGCCGGCCGCTGGCCGAGCAGGGCGTGATCCGCGACTGGATCGCCGAGTCCCGGGTGCGGATCGAGCAGCTGCGCCTGCTCACCCTCAAGACCGCCTGGCTGATGGACACCGTCGGCAACAAGGGCGCGCACACCGAGATCCAGGCCATCAAGATCGCCACCCCCCGCACCGTGGAGTGGATCCTCGACAAGGCGATGCAGGTGCACGGCGGTGGCGGCATCAGCTCCGACACCCCGCTCGCCCGGATGTTCGCGGGGATCCGCACCCTGCGCTGGGCCGACGGTCCGGACGAGGTGCACAAGAACGCCCTGGCCAAGGCCGAGCTCAAGCGGCACGCGGCGCGGAGCTCGGGCCAGTCCTGACGGCAGCTGTTACGCGGTGGCGCGGCGCGAGGCAGTCGCGTTGCCCCAGGCGAGGCGCGCCTGGGCCAGCCGGCCGCGCAGCAGGGTGGCGGCCGGGGAGCGTGGGAGCGCCCCCACCGCCCGCGTGAACTCCGTAGGGTCCCCGTACCGCAGGTCCCAGGCCCGCTCGAGGACCGGATCGTCGTCCGGGGTCATGGCGTCATCGTCGGGCGCGGTACCCCCAGGTAACCACCGTCTCCAGGGGAAAGGTGCAGGTCGTGCCTGCCGGGCGTCGAGCGCCCGGCGCCCTAGACTGACGCGGTGCTGACAACCCTCCTCGACGGCCAGGTGATGGCCGAGAAGCACGGCTCCGGCAGCCCCCGCGTCCTCGCGATGCACGGCTGGGCCCGCACGCGCCACGACTGGGCCCCGGTGCTCGGTGGTTACGACGCCGTCGCGGTCGACCTCGCCGGGTTCGGCGCGACGCCTCCCCCCGAGGGCGAGTGGTCGACCGAGCAGTATGCCGAGAGCCTGCTGCCTCTCCTGGACCCCGCCTCGCCGCTCGTGCTGATGGGGCACTCGTTCGGCGGACGCGTGGCGGTGCACCTCGCCCGGCTGCGGCCCGACGCCGTCCGCGGTCTGGTGCTCACCGGCGTCCCGCTGCTGCGCCCCGACGCGTCCGGCGCCCCGGCGCGCAAGGGCGGCCCCCTCGACCTGCGCATCGCCAAGGCCCTGCACGCCCGCGGGATCGTCCCCGAGTCCGTGGTCGACAAGTACCGCAAGAAGTACGGCTCCGCCGACTACAACGCCGCGCAGGGCGTCATGCGGACCGTCCTGGTCAAGGCGGTCAACGAGGACTACACGCGCGAGCTCGAGGCGGTGCGCGCGGCCGGCATACCGGTCGAGATGGTGTGGGGCGAGGGTGACACGGCCGCCACGGTCGCGATGGCCCGCTCCGCCGCCGAGCTGATCGGCCCCACCGCCCACCTGGACGTCGTCGCGGGCTCGGCGCACCTGCTGGACGACCAGCTGGGGGCGCACCTGCGCACCGCCCTGGACCGTCTGCTCGACACCCCGAAGGAGACTCAGCCGTGATCCTCGACGTCATCACCTGGGCCGCCGTCGCGGCCGCGCTCGCCGCCGAGGACTCGCGCTGGCTGCGGGTCGCGCAGCGCGAGCACTACGAGCCGGGCCGCGCCACCGCGATGGCCGGGCTGTGGAGCAGGGTCAAGCCGGCCAACCAGCTGCTGCTCGCCGCCGCCGCGCTCTGCCTCGCCGGTGGCCTCTGGGCCCACCCGGCCACGCTGCTCGGGCTGGCCGCGATCGCCGCGTGGCCGCTCGGCCTGCCGGTGCGTGGCCGCTCCGCGAAGTTCGGCTGGACCGACCGGATGAAGCGGCTCACCGCCGTGACCGTCGGGCTGCAGCTCGTCCTCGCGGCCGCCGCCGGTCTGCTCGGCGGGCCGTATGCCGCCGCCGTGGTCGCCCTGCTCGCCGTGCCCACCGTCGACCTCGCGATGGCGATCATGCGCCCGGTGGAGAAGAAGCTGGCCCAGCGGTGGGTCGTCGAGGCGCAGGACAAGCTGCGCCGGCTGCGCCCGACCGTCGTCGCGATCACCGGGTCCTACGGCAAGACGTCGACCAAGCTCTACGTCAACCAGCTGCTGTCGCGCTCGCACGCCGCCGTGGCCTCACCCGCGTCGTTCAACAACCTCATGGGCCTGTCCCGCACCGTCAACGACCGGCTCGTGCCCGGCACCGAGGTGTTCGTCGCCGAGATGGGCACCTACGGCCCCGGCGAGATCCGCGAGCTGTGCCGGGTCTTCCCGCCGACCATCGCCGCGATCACGACCATCGGCGAGGCCCACCTCGAGCGGATGAAGAACCGCGAGACCATCGTGCGCGCCAAGTCCGAGATCACCGAGGACGCCGCGATCTCGGTGCTCAACGTCGACGTGCCCGAGCTGGCTGAGCTCGCGGACCGCCTCGACGGGGTCAAGCGGGTCGTGCGCTGCTCGACCGTGCCGGGCACGCGGGCCGACGTGGTGGTGGCGCCGGTCGACGAGGGTCGCTGGGAGGTCACCGTCGACGGTGCGCAGGTCACGACGGTCGACGCGCCCGCTGCCGGTCACCCGATCAACCTGGCCGTCGCCGTGGGCATCGCGCGCGCCCTCGACGTCGACCCCGCCACCCTGGCGCCGCTGATGGTCGACCTGCCCGGCGCCGCGCACCGCGCAGAGCTGCAGCGCGACGACCGCGGCGTGGCCGTCATCGACGACACCTACAACTCCAACCCCGACGGCGCCGCCTCCGCGCTGCGCTCGGCCCGGGCGGCCGTGGGCGAGGGCGGGCGCATCTACACCATCACCCCGGGCATGGTCGAGCTGGGCGACCAGCAGGCCGAGCGCAACCGGGCGTTCGGCGCCGACGCGACGGCCGCCCCCAACCAGGTGCTCGCCATCACGCAGCTCACCAACAAGCGGGCCCTGCTCGCCGGTGCCTCCGGCCAGCCGGGCGAGGTCCGCACCTACGCCTCGCGCGAGGCGGCGGCCGCCGCGATCATGCCCGAGACGCGCGCGGGCGACGTGGTGCTCTTCGAGAACGACCTCCCCGACAACTACCCCTGACGGCGGTGAGGGCGGCGCGCCGCGAGACGCTCACCCCCGCCGCGCGGCGGGCGAGCGGCATACGATCGCCTGTAGCCACCCTGCCGTCTGCAGAAAGGTCTCACGACCATGTCCCAGACCGTGACCGTCGTCTTCGGCGGGCCGTCTGCCGAGCACGACATCTCCATCCTCACCGGGCTGCAGTGCGAGCGCGTCCTGCAGCGCGCCGGCGCCCAGGTCCAGTGCCTCTACTGGGACCGCGGTGGCCGCTGGCACGCGGTGCCGGCGCAGACCGAGGCGCGGGACTACCTCGACGGCGCCCCGGCCAAGGCGCAGAAGGTCGAGCTCAAGGTCGGCGCCGGCGCCGACGACGGCTTCCAGATGAAGGCCGGGTTCCGTGGCACCAAGACCCTCGACCTCGGCTCGGTGCTGCTCGCCCTGCACGGCGGCGCCGGTGAGTCGGGCGGGACGCAGGCGCTCTTCGAGCTGCTGGGCGTCCCGGCGACCGGCTCGTCCCCGGCCGCCGCGGCGCTCGGCATGGACAAGCTGGCCTTCGGCGCGCTGATGGCCGACGCCGGGGTCCCGGCGCTGCGCCGCGAGATCGTCTCCCCGGACTTCCGCCCGAGCTTCGACGGCCCCTACATCGTCAAGCCGCGCTTCGGTGGCTCGTCGATCGGCATCGAGGTCGTCGAGGACTACGACACGGCCCTCGCCCTGCTCAAGTCCAGCCTGCACATGCGCGCCGGCGCGGTCGTCGAGCCCTACCGCGACGACCTGTGGGACCTCAACATCTCCTTCACCACCGCCCCGCAGTTCAAGACCTCGCTGATCGAGAAGCCCCTGCGCAAGGAGGGCGGCGCGATCTACGACTACGCCGGCAAGTACATGGGCGGCGGGGCCGACGGCATGACCTCCGCGCCGCGTGAGCTACCCGCGCAGATCGACCCGGCGCTCGAGGCGCAGGCCCGCGAGCTCGCCCGCCAGGTCCAGCAGCTCACCGGCCTGACCGGCATCAACCGCCTCGACTTCCTCACCGACGGCACCGACATCTACGTCAACGAGGTCAACTCGATCCCCGGCGCGATGGCGCTCTACCTGTGGCCCGACGAGGACCCGGGCAGGCTCCTGCTCGCCATGGTCGAGGAGGCCAAGACCGCCAACCGGCGTGTGCCGACCGCCTCCTTCGAGGAGGGCGCGGCGCTGCGCGCGGCCGGCGGCATCTCCGGCAAGCTGACCGGGCTCGGCCCCCAGCGCTGAGCCGTATGCCGAAGCCCCCCACCGCTGCTCGTCGCGGTGAGGGGCTTCGGCATAGGGCCGCCCGGATCAGCCGGCTGCCTTCTCGACCTTGTCGGCCTGCTTGCCGAGGACGGTGTCGACGAGCTTGTTGGCCTTGTCGACGTCCGTGCCCTGGGTCTGCACGACCACGAGGTTGTTGCCGCGGTTCACGGCGCCCATCGAGACCGCCATCTTCTGCCCCATCGCCTCGGCCGACATCTGAAGGCCCTTGGCGTCCTTGGTCTCGAGCTTCGGCGAGCTCATCTTGAGGTCGATCGACACGGCCCCGGTCCCCATCTTGATCGTCTTGCAGGAGTCCGCCACCTTGGTCAGCTGCGCCGGCACGTCCTTGGCCTTGCCGAGCGTCTCCACGACCACCTCGACCTGGGTCTTGTCCGTGCCGCTGCCCTTGGTGAAGCTGCGCTTGGCGTAGGACGACGGGTTATCGGCCGACATCGTGCTCATGGCGTTCATCGCGTCCTTGCAGGCCTGCGGGACGTCCTTGGCATTCTTGAAGATCTGCTCGGCCGACTTGTCGTCCTGCTTGGGCTTGGTCTCGTCCACGGAGCCGGCCTCCCAGCCGCCGTCGGGCAGGTCCGCCGCCTCCAGCATGGACGACTTGGCCTTGTCCTGGGACAGGTCCTTGGGTGCGCCCCCGCACGCGCTGAGACCCAGCGCGGTGGCGGCGATGGTGGTGATGACGAGCGTGCGACGCACGAGACTTCCCCCTCGATCGATCTGCTGTGACCCGTCGAGCCTAGGGGGAACCGCCGGCGCCCGTGTCCAGGACCCGGCAGGTGGGGGTGGCCACGGCAGCCGCGATGGAGTATGACGGAGGTGGCGGCTTCTCGCCATACGGCACCTGTCCCCGACGAAGGTGAGGCACCCTCATGGCCGAGCTCAAGAAGACCCTCGGGTTCCTCCCGCTGATCGCGCTGGGGGTGGCGGGGGTCATCGGGTCGAGCTGGATCTACACCAACTCGGCGTTCTTCGAGCAGTACGGCGCGGGCGGCATGATCTTCGGCCTCGCCATCGGGACGCTGCTGGCGGCGTGCGTGGCGCTGGCCTACGCGGAGCTGACCACGCTGTTCCCGCGCGCGGGTGGGGAGGTCGTCTACTCGTTCACGATCCTCGGGCGGCCCGCGAGCTTCCTGACGGGGTGGATGCTGATCGGTGCCTACGTGTCGAGCCTCGCCTTCTACGTCACGGCCTTCGGGCTGCTGCTCGGCAAGTTCATGCCGGTGATGGAGGAGCACCCGCTCTACTCCATCAACGGGGAGGCGGTCACGGCGCCCGTGCTGATCGCCGGGGTGGGGCTGACGCTGCTGCTCTTCGCCCTCAACTGGTGGGGCGTGGAGGTCGGCGCGCAGGTGCAGGTCATGCTGTTCGCGGCGATGGTGGTGATCGGGCTGGCCCTGGTGGTGGTCGGGTTCGCCGCCGGCTCACCCGGCAACTTCTGGCCGCCGTATGCCGCCGACCACAACGCCCTCACCGACACGCTGCGCTTCGTGGTGCCGGGGATGACCTACATGGCGGGCTTCGGACTGGTCGCGGTGCTCGCCGAGGACGCCGACCTGCCGCCGCGACGGATCGCGCGCGCCGTCATCTGGACGGTCCTGCTGGCGGGCACCTTCTACTGCCTCGTCCTGCTGTCGAGCGCGTGGGTCATGCCGTGGGAGGAGGTCGCGGGCATGAAGCTCGGCACGATCGACGCGTTCAAGGCCGCGGGCTTCCCGGTGCTCGGGTGGGGGGCGTTCGCCATCGCGATCCTCGGTCTGCTGACCAGCTTCCTCGGGCTGTTCATCGCGACCTCCCGCGTCGTCGTGGCCATGGCGCGCGCCGGGCTGCTGCCCGCCGGGCTGGCGCGGCTGGACGCGCGCCGGGGCACCCCGCGCAACGCGCTGGTCTTCACCGTCGTGGTGACCTTGGCGCTCGGCTGGCTCGGCAAGGCGGCGGTGGTGTGGTTCCTCGACACCGGCGGCATCTATCTCGGCGCCGTGTGGATCATGGTCGTGCTGGCGAAGTACGCGCTGCCCCGGCGTTATCCGCACCTCGCGGCGCGCCGACGCCTGCAGACGTCGTGGATCCCGGCCGTGGGTGCGCTGGGGGCGGCGCTCGTCATCGTCATGGCCCTGTGGCCGGGCACCGGGATCTCGCTCGTCTGGCCCGCGGAGTACCTCATCCTCGGGGTGTGGCTCGGCCTCGGCGCGATCCTGTATGCCGTGAGCCGCTCCCTGCCTCGCGAGGAGGCGCTGGACGCGCTGCTCGGCGAGTACGCCGACACCCTGGTCGAGGGGGCGCCGGAGGCGTCGAGCGGGACGCGCCCATGACCTCCCCCCGGTCGGCCCCCACGCCAGTCCCATGGCTCACTGACCCGGATCCTGCTCTGCTGCATGTGCTCTCGTCGCTCGCGCCGTCCTTGCCGCCGCTGGTGCCCGCCGCGTCCGAGGAGGCGGTGGACGCGGTCGGGGCCGGCGAGTGCGGGGAGCCGCTGGTGGTCCTGCCGCCCGAGCTGGGCCGCCGCCACTGCTATCGCGAGCTCGACCTGCCGACCGCGCCGCTCGCGATGCGGTTGCGTCGCGGCGTGGTCGAGCGGCTCCTGCAGGCCCAGGACGCCCTGCCGGACGGGTTCTCGCTGGTCGTGCTCGACGGGTGGCGGACGTCCCGGTTCCAGGGCGACCTGCTCGCCTACTACCGCGAGCAGACCGGCGAGCCGCTCGACGGCTACGTCTCCGACCCGGCGTCCTCCACGCGCATGGCGCCGCACACCACGGGTGGGGCGGTCGACCTGACGCTCGCTCACGAGGGGGTGGCGCTGGCGCTGGGCACGGACTTCGACAGCTTCGACGACGCGGCCCACCTGCTGGCGCTGGAGTCGGTGGGCGACGACGACGAGGCCCATCGGCGCGTGGCGCGCGACCTGCGGCGTCTGCTCGGGCAGGTGCTGACCGGCGCCGGGCTCGCGCCCTACCCGCTCGAGTGGTGGCACTGGTCCTACGGCGAGCAGCGCTGGGCGGCCCAGCACCGCCTGGACCGCACCATCTACGCGCCGGTGGAGGCCCCCTGACGGCGTCGACCGATCCGTGCGCTGCCGTGCACGGTCCAAGGTGCGGTGGGGCAGCAGTTTGGTCACGTGGGGGTGGGGTGGGCGTGGTGAAGGTGCGGTGGGCCAGCAGTTTGGTCACGTGGGGGTGGGGTGGGCGTTGGGGCGCGCTCAGCCCCGGGCCGGCGTGGCGGTGTCGTCCGCCGCCGGGGTGAGCGGCACGCGCAGCGCCAGCAACCCGCGCACCGCGATCCCGGCGCCCAGGGCCCAGCCCATGAGGTGGCACCACCACGGGTCGGCGATGAAGGCCAGCACCATCGCGACCAGCACGGGGACCAGCCACCGCAGGGCGCGGACGACATACCCGCCAAAGCTCGGCATGGTCACCCCGGCGCTCTCGGCGACCGACTTGACCATGAAGTTGGGCCCGTTGCCGATGTAGGTGATCGCGCCGCACAGCACGGACCCCAACGAGATGGCCGTCAGATACAGCTCGGGCACGTCCGCGACGCGGGGCTCGCCGGGCAGCTGCGAGGCCATCTCGAAGAAGGTCGCGTAGGTGGGGGCGTTGTCGAGCACCGCGGACAGCCCGCCGGTGAAGACGAAGAAGGTGACCTCGCCCAGCGGCAGCGAGGGCGCCACCTGCCGCAGGAAGCGCAGCGCCGGGATCATCGTCAGGAAGATCCCGATGAACAAGGCGGCGACCTCGATGATGGGCGCCCAGGTGAAGCCGTTGTCGTCATAGCGGGTCCGCTTGTCGCCCAGCGCGTACGACGCTCCCGCCGCCCCCAGCATCACCAGCTCGCGCCAGGGGACCAGCTGCAGGGCGGTCGCGTGCCCGGACTCGATGGCGTGGGCGTCCACCGACGGCAGGAAGGCGACCGCCGCGACGATCACGACCAGCCAGCCGACGTTGGCCTTGCCGTGCAGCCCGAGCGGCGTCTCGTGGGCGAGATCCGCTTCGAGGTCCGCCGCACGCTCCTGGTGGTAGGCGCGCCGCTCGACGCCGTAGTAGGTGAGCAGCAGCAGCGCGTTGACGAACACCCACTCGGGCAGGAGCGAGAAGGTCCAGGTGAACGGCACGCCGCGCAGCATCCCGAGGAACAGCGGCGGGTCCCCGAGCGGGGTGAGCAGGCCACCGCAGTTGGCGACGACGAAGATCGCGAACACGACCGTGTGGACCTTGTGCCGCCGGTCGGCGTTGGTGTTGAGCAGCGGGCGGATCATGAGCATGGCGGCGCCGGTGGTCCCGATGAAGCTCGCCAGGAGCCCGCCGACCGCGAGGAAGGCGGTGTTGTTGCGCGGGGTCGCCCGGATGTCGCCCGCGAGGAAGAGCCCGCCCGCGACGACGAACAGCGACAGCAGCAGGGTGATGAACTGGGCGTACTCCAGCAGGGCGTGCCAGACGAGCGCGTGCTCGCCGGCGAGGATCACCCACAGGGCCGTCGGCAGCCCCAGCGCGAGCGCCACCGCCGCCTGCACCTTGGGTCGCTCCCAGTGGTGCGCCGTCACGGGGTGCAGGGGCAGCACCGCGATGGACAGCAGCATCGTCACGAAGGGGATGAGCCCCCACCACGCCACCTGCATGTGACCGCACCTCCTGGTCCGCGAGCCGCCAGTCTAGGGAGGCGATGCCGGTGCGCGCGCAGTGACTCCATCCAGCTCGACGCATGACCATCCGCAGGCGTAAAGCGCCTGAAACATCAACAACACCCAGCCGTGATCTCACGCGCCTAGCGTCCCGGACGTGACCGACCTCCCCACGCCCGCGACCTGCCGCCCCACCGTGATCGCCATCGCCCGCATCGCCCCGATGGAGCGCGCCCCGCTGCTCGTGCTGATCTCCCGCGCCGGCGAGCAGCTCCGCGGCGTCGACCTGCGCCTCTCCACCCCGCACGCGCTGGCCGGCCACCTCGACGCGGCCTCCGGCGCCCCCACCGTGGTCGTGCCCCTCTCGCTCACCCCCCAGCGCCAGCTCCTGCAGGAGATCCAGGTCGAGCTCGCCCGGTCCCGCAGCGGCGCGATCGTCGCGAACGCCCTGGGGACGGACGGGACGATCGCCAAGGCCCTCGGACGGCGCCTGCTCGACCAGGGCCTCGACTCGCCGGAGGACGTGTGCCTGGTGATCGCGCCGTTCGGCTGGGAGTCGGAGGTGGAGGTCTCGCTCTCGTGGGCCGGTATGGCGATCCAGGAGCAGACCCCCGCCCGCATCATCCCCTGCCGAGCGGACCGCCTGGAGGAGCAGGTCCGCCACCACCGGTCCCGCACGCGGGGTCACGTCGTGGTGGTGCCGTGGGAGCTGGTGGCCGGGGCGTTCACCGTGCGGCTGCGCGAGACCGTGCAGCACCTGCCCGTGCCCGTCCTCGACCCGGTCGGGCCGACGCGCGAGGTGGCGGCCCGGCTGGCGGCGGCGTACCGGCATACGCTCGGACGCGGTCGCCACCACCCCTGGACCACCATGGCCGCCACGGCCTGAGCGCAGGCGTGGGGGCGCCCCGGTCTCGCACGCCCGGGGCGCCCGCACCAGCGGTCAGGAGGTGGGGAGCTCCCGCTTGAGGATCTTGCCGGTCGCGCCCTTGGGCAGCGCGTCCACGAACGTGATGTGGCGTGGGTACTTGTAGGCGGCGAGGCGCGCCTTGCAGAACTCGCGCAGCTCGTCCGCGGTGGCGTCGCCGCCGGCCAGGCCGGACTCGGGCCGCAGGGCGACGAACGCGGCGACCTCCTCGCCGTAGTGCTCGTGCGGCTGGCCGACGACGGCGGCCTCGAGGACGGCCGGGTGCTCGTAGAGCACCTCCTCGACCTCGCGCGGATAGACGTTGTAGCCGCCGCGGATGATCATGTCCTTGGCGCGGTCGACGATGTAGTAGTAGCCGTCGCCGTCCCGCCGCCCAAGGTCCCCGGAGCGGAACCAGCCGTCCTGGATGGCCTCGGCCGTGGCGTCGGGCCGGCCCCAGTAGCCGCGCATGATGTTGGCGCCCTTGATGACGATCTCGCCGATCTCGCCCTCGGGCACCGGCTCGCCCTCGGGGGTGCGCAGGTCCATCTCGACGCCCTCGATCGGGGTGCCGATCGATCCTGGCTTGCGCACCCGCTCCGGGTGGTTGAAGGACGCGACGGGTGACGTCTCGGACAGTCCGTAGCCCTCGAGGATCATCGCGTCGAAGGTCTCCTCGAACGCCCGCAGCACCTCGACGGGCAGGGACGCGCCCCCGGAGATGCAGGTGCGCAGCGAGGACAGGTCCGGGATATTGCCACCGGCGGCCGTGACGGCGCGCGCGGCCTGCAGCATGGCGGCATACATCGTCGGCACCCCCTCAAAGATCGTGGCCCGGTCGCGCTGGATGACCTCGAGCGCCTTGTCGGGCGCGAACCGCGGGATCAGGCTGAGGGTCGCGCCGGCCAGGATCGCGGTGTTCATGGCGCAGGTCATGCCAAAGACGTGGAACAGCGGCAGGCACCCCACGACCGTGTCCTCGGGGGTGAGGCGCAGGAGGGTGCGGCCGCAGACCTCGGCGTTGCTGCGCAGGTTGCGGTGCCGCAACTCGGCACCCTTGGGGCGTCCGGTGGTGCCGGAGGTGTAGAGGATGACCGCGGTGTCCTCGTCGTCCCGCTCGACCGCCTCGGTGACGGGCTCGGCCGCCGCGAGCAGGCCGGGCAGGTCGGTGACGGGCACGAAGGTCGCTCCCGCCTCCTCGGCTCCCTCGGCGGCGTCGGGCGTCGCGGCGATGATCAGGCGGGCACCGGAGTCCTGCAGGTAGTAGGCCACCTCGCGGGGCTTGAAGAGCGGGTTCATCGGCACGACGACCCCGCCGGCGCGCAGGATGCCGTAGTAGGCGACCACGAACGCCGTGATGTTGGGCAGGCTCAGCACGACAGGGTCGCCGGGACCGACGCCCTGGCTGCGCAACCACCCCGCCGCGAGCGCCACGCGCTGGTCGAGCTCGGCGTAGGTGAGCTGCTCCTCGTCCTGCCGGACGGCGATCCGGTCCCCGTGCCGGGACGCGGTGTCGGTGAGGATCTGGGCGAGGTTGGCCATCGGATGCTCCTGGCGTCGTTGCACGGGCGGGTCACCCCGTGATCGAGGGTTACCAGAGCGTAGGCGGCGGGGCTTGCCGCGTCCATAGACCGTCCGGGGTCCGGGCGGGACGGTTGTCCCGGTCCGGCGGGCGTGGTGGGATCGGTCGACATCCTGCCGTCGTCGTCGTGCGAGAGGTTTGCCATGACCAGCCGGAGCCACCCCACCACCCCCACCGCGGATCGTGAGCTGGACATCGTCGTCTACGGAGCGACGGGGTATGTCGGGGGCCTGATCGCGGGCCACCTCGCCCGTCACGCGCCGGACGGCGTGCGGATCGCCCTCGCAGGACGCTCGGTCGGGCGTCTCGAGTCGGTGCGGGCGGGGCTGCCGGCCCGGGCCGCGGACTGGCCGCTCGTGGTGGCCGACTCGGACGACGCAGGGTCCCTGGCCACCATGGCGGTGCGGACCCGTGTGGTGCTGTCCACCGTCGGGCCCTACGCCCGGCACGGCCTGCCGCTGGTCGGTGTGTGCGCCGAGCTGGGCACGGATTACGTCGACCTCACGGGCGAGACCCTCTTCGTCCGCGACTCGATCGACCGCTTCGAGGAGGCGGCGCGGGAGTCGGGGGCGCGGATCGTGCACTCGTGCGGCTTCGACTCCGTGCCGTCCGACCTCGGGGTGCTGCTCACCGCGGACCAGGCCCACGAGGACGGCGAGGGGACGCTGCTCGAGACGACCCTGCACGTGCGTCGGATGAAGGGCGGCTTCAGCGGCGGGACCCTGGACTCGATGCGCGTGCAGGTCGACACGGTGCGGGGCGACCGGTCACGGGTCCGCACCGCGATCGACCCCTATGCCCTCAGCCCCGACCGCGAGGCCGAGCCCGAGCCGGTCGGCCGGATCGGTCAGGTGTGGCTGGAGCGCAGCGCGGACACCGGGTCCTGGGCGGCGCCGTTCTTCATGGGCACGTTCAACGCCCAGGTCGTGCGGCGCAGCAACGCCCTCGCGGGGTGGGCCTACGGCCGGGGGATGCGCTATCGGGAGGTCGTGGACACCGGGCGCAAGGGTGCTGCGCCGCTCAAGGCCATGGCGATGGCCGCCGTCATGCCGGCGCTGGTGACGGGATTCTCGACGCCTGGGCTGCGGCAGGTGGTGGACCGCGTGCTGCCCTCGCCGGGCGAGGGACCGAGTGAGAAGTCCCGCGCGGCGGGAGAGTTTGCCATGGAGGTGCACGCCACCACCACGACGGGCGCGCGCTACGTCACCACGGTGTCGGCACCGTTCGACCCGGGCTATGACGGCACCGCCGTGATGATCGGCGAGGCCGCGCTGGCGCTGGTCCTGGACGGGCCACGCCTGCCCGGCACCGCCGGCGTGCTCACGCCGGCCACGGGGCTGGGCGAGGTCTATGCCGCGCGCCTCGTCGACCAGGGCTTCACGATCGGGACGCGCCGCACCTGACGCCGGACCTGACTCCGCACCTGCGGCGACTATGCTCGACGCTGTCCGCATCTGCGGTCAGGATGGAGGTCTGTCATGGAAGGCATCCGCATCAAGGACGCCGCGGCGCTGCTCGGCGTCAGCGACGACAGCGTGCGGCGGTGGGTCGACCAGGGACGGCTCGCCGCGGTCAAGGACGCGTCGGGGCGCCTCGTCGTCGACGGGCCCGACCTGGCTCGCCTGGCGCGCGAGCAGGCGGCCGCGCTGCCCGACGTGCTGGGGGTCGGCTCCTCGGCCCGCAACCGTCTCGTCGGGCTGGTGACGGAGGTCGTGGCGGACGGCGTCATGGCGGAGGTGTCCGTGCAGTGCGGCCCGTTCACGATGGTGTCCCTGATGAGCCGCCGCTCGGCCGAGACGCTCGGTCTCGAGCCCGGTCGGGTGGCGGTGGCCGTCGTCAAGGCGACCACCGTGATCGTCGAGACCCCGGCAGGGCAGTCATGACCGGCCGTATGCCGACCGCCCGGCGCACTCTGGGGATCCGCACCGCGCTGGCCGCCGCCACGCTGCTGCTCGCGTCGGCCTGCGGCGGCACGTCGCCCGGTGGCGCCGGGACCGGCAGCTCCATTCCCGGTGGCACCGGCTCCGGTGCAGCGCGTACGCTCACCGTCTTCGCCGCCGCCAGCCTGCGGCAGACCTTCACCCGGCTCGGTGCGGACTACGAGAGGGCCCACCCGGGCGTGACCGTCACCTTCAGCTTCGCCGGGTCCAGCGACCTCGTGGCCCAGCTCGAGCAGGGCGCCCCGGCCGACGTGCTCGCCACCGCGGACGAGCGCACCATGACCAAGGCCCTCGGGGCCCGCCTGCTCGGCGCCGAGCCGCGCGCCTTCGCCACCAACACCCTGACCATCGTCACCCCGCCCGACAACCCCCGGCGGATCACCCGCCTGGCCGACCTCGCGCGGGACGGGGTGGCCGTCGTGGTGTGCGCCCCTCCCGTGCCGTGCGGCGCAGCGACCGAGCGCGTCGAGCGGTCCGCGGGCGTCACGCTCAAGCCCGTCAGCGAGGAGCAGTCGGTGACCGACGTCCTCGGCAAGGTGCGGGCGGGCCAGGCGGACGCCGGTCTCGTCTACACCACCGACGCCCGTGCGGCGGGCTCCGCGGTGGACGTCATACCGCTCCCCGAGGCCTCCGCCGCCGTCAACACCTATCCGATCGCCGTCACCGCGACGGCGGGCGGCGCCGACGCCCAGGCCTTCGTGGACCTCGTCACCGGGCCGCAGGGCCGGGCCGTCCTGGCCCAGGCCGGATTCCAGCAGCCGTGAGCCACAAGGGTGCTCACGTCGTCGCCGGACGGCTGCCGGGGTGGGCCTGGCTCCCGGCGCTGGCGGGCGCGGCCTTCGTCCTGCTGCCGCTGGTCGCGATGGTCGCTCAGGTCGAGTGGGGCCGCTTCGGCGAGCTGGTGACCAGCGAGTCCTCGGTCGCCGCGCTGGGGCTGAGCCTGCGCACCGCGCTCGCCAGCACTGCGCTCTGCCTGGTGCTCGGGGTGCCGCTCGCGCTCGCCCTCGCCCGCACGCGGCTGCCCGGGCTCGGGGTCCTGCGTGCCCTCGTCCTGCTGCCGCTCGTGCTGCCGCCGGTGGTGAGCGGGCTCGCCCTGCTGCTGACCCTCGGGCGACGCGGACTGATCGGTCAGCACCTCGAGCTGCTCGGCGTGCGCGTGGGATTCACGACGACGGCGGTGGTCCTCGCGCAGGCCTTCGTGGCTCTGCCCTTCCTCGTCGTCGCCCTGGAGGGGGCGCTGCGGACGGCGGGGGAGCGCTACGAGGCCGTGGCGGCGACGCTGGGGGCCGCGCCGACGACGGTGCTGCGGCGCGTGACCCTCCCGCTCGTCCTGCCGGGGCTGCTGTCCGGGACGGTGCTGTGCTTCGCGCGCTCCCTGGGCGAGTTCGGGGCGACCCTGACCTTCGCCGGGTCCCTGCAGGGCGTGACGCGCACCCTCCCGCTCGAGGTCTACCTGCAGCGCGAGACGGATCCGGCTGCGGCCGTGGCGCTCTCGCTGGTGCTGGTCGTGGTCGCCGGCGTCGTCGTCGGGCTGGTGCACCGCCCCGCGGGTGGCCCCGTCGGAGGCCGCGCGTGACGGCCCTGCAGGTGCGCGTGGAGATCCCCGAGCGGGGCGTCGCCGTCGACGAGACCTTCGACGGCGCAGGGGTCTCCGCGCTCGTCGGGCCCAACGGCGCCGGCAAGTCCACGGTCCTCGCCGCCGTCGCCGGGCTCCTGCGCCCGCGCCGCTGCCGCGTCGTCCTGGGCGACCGCGTCCTCGTCGACACCGACGCCGGCACCTGGCTGCCACCCCACCGGCGCCGCGTCGCGCTGCTCGGCCAGGACCCGCTCGCCTTCCCCCACCTGGACGTGCGGGGCAACGTAGCCTTCGGACCCCGCGCCCAGGGGGTCCCGCGCCGCGAGGCGGGGTCGCGCGCGGACGCGTGGCTCGAACGTCTCGACATCGCCCACCTGGCCGGGCGGCGCGGCTCCGAGCTGTCCGGCGGCCAGGCGCAGCGCGTCGCCCTCGCCCGCGCGCTGGCCTGCCGGCCCGACCTGCTCCTGCTCGACGAACCCCTGTCCGCCCTCGACGTCGAGGTCGCCGCCGACGTGCGTCACGTGCTGCGAGACCTGCTGCACGGCAGCGACACCCGCGTCCTGCTCGTCACGCACGACCTGCTCGACGTCGTGTCCCTCGCCCACGACGTCGCCGTCGTCGAGGGCGGCCGGGTCACCGAGCGCGGCCCCGCCGTCACGCTGCTCGACGCCCCCCGCAGCGCGTTCGCCGCGCGGTTCGTCGGACGCAACCTCCTGCGCGGCACCGTCATCGCTCCTGGCCAGGTGCGACTGCCCGACGGTCTGGTCGTGCACGGCCGCGGCGACCTGCCCGTCGGCGGCGAGGCGGTGGCCCTCTGCGATCCCGCCGACGTCGCCGTGCACGTCGGACCCGTGACCGGCAGCCCGCGGACCGTCATACCGGCCGTCGTCACCGACCTGACCACCCACGCAGGTGCCGTCCGCCTCTGGGCCTGCACCCCCTCCGGGGTCCGCATCGGGGCGGACGTCACCCCCCTCGCCTGCGCCGAGCTCGGGCTGCGCGCCGGCACCGCCGTCACCCTCGCCGTCAAGGCCCAGGGCGTGCGCATCCTGCCTGCCCCCTGAGGGTCGGACGGGGTCGGATCAGGGACGACCCTCATGGCGGCGCCCACCGAGGTCTACCAGGCTGGTGCCACAGCCACTACCGAGGAGGACCCACGTGAACTCGATCTACGCCACCATGCGCCGCAACGGCCTCACCCGCCCCCGCAGCGGACGCGTCGCCATGGGCGTGTGCGCCGGCATCGGGCGCAAGCTGGGCATCGACGCCAACATCGTGCGCCTCGTCTTCATCGCGTCGCTGATCATCCCCGGGTCGCAGGTGCTGATCTACCTCGCCCTGATGGTCCTGATGCCCGAGGACTGATCCTCGCCCCACACCACCGCCGAGTGGTCACTTCCGTACGACCGAGGGGGACGCACGGAAGTGACCAGTCGGCGAGGTGAGGACCGGTCTGCCAGGCTGGATGCATGAGCCTGATCGAGACCCTCGACCTCCCGCTCGTCGGCGCTCCCATGGCGGGTGGCCCCTCGACCCCCGCACTCGTCGCGGCCTGCTGCGCGGCAGGCGGCACGGGCCTCCTCGCCGCCGGCTACAGGTCTCCGGCGCAGGTCGCCGAGCAGATCGCCGAGACCCACGACCTCGTGGGCGACCGACCGTTCGGGGTCAACGTCTTCGTGCCCTCGGGGTCAGTGCGGGCCCGCGGGTCGGCCGCCGTCGAGGCCTATCGTGCGACCCTGCAGGCGGATGCCGAGCGGCTGGGCGTCACCCTCCCCGAGCCGGACTGGTCCGACACTGACGCGTATGACGACAAGATCGCCCTGCTCACCCTCGCCGAGCCGGTGGCGATCGTGTCGTTCACCTTCGGGCTTCCCTCGCCGGAGGTCGTGGGAGCCCTGCAGGAGGCCGGCAGCGAGGTGTGGGTCACCGTCACCAGCGAGGACGAGGCGGCCCACGCTGCCGCGCTCGGCGTGGACGTGCTCGTGGTGCAGGGCTTCGACGCAGGTGGGCACCGCTCGACGCACCGGGTCGAGGACGAGCCCAACCGTCTCGACGCGCTGGGGCTCCTGCCGGCGGTGAGCGATCTCGGCGTGACCTGCGTCGCCGCCGGCGGGGTGGCCACGGCGGGGGACGTGCGGCGGCTGTTGGGGGCGGGCGCCGCGGGCGTCCAGGTCGGCACGGCGCTGCTCCTCACGCCCGAGGCGGGCACGTCGGCGGCGCACCGGACGGGGCTGCGCCTGCCGGGAGCCTCGGCCGTGGTGACGCGGGCCTTCTCCGGGCGTCCCGCTCGGGGGCTGCGCAACGCCTTCGTCGAGGCGCACGACGGCGATGCGCCCGCGGTGTTTCCGCAGGTCGACCAGCTGACCAAGCCCCTTCGCGCCGCTGCTGCGGCCGGTGGCGATCCGCAGGGCGTGTCGCTGTGGGCGGGGGCCGGCTGGCGGGCCGCGCAGGAGCTGCCCGCCATCGAAGTCATGGCGTCCCTCGCCCCCTGACCGCTCCCTCGCCTCGTGCCCCCGGGATCGTGCGTGTCTCGTCCACCGTCCCTGGAGCAGACACCCCCGATCCCGGAGGGTGAGGGGCACTGCTCGGTCGTGCGGGCGTGGGCGGCGGTTTGGGGGCTGTGGGCTGGGGGCTCAGTTCGGGTCCTCTGGAGGGGCGGGGCGGTCTCAGCGGTCCACCCACGCGTCGGGCGCGTCCCCGTCGGCTGGCGCGTGCGCCTCCAACGCGTCCAGCAGGGCGTCCACCGTCGGGCGGGCGATCAGCAGCTCGCGGTGCGCCGGACGCAGGAACTCCTCGTCGCGCGCGTGGTCCAGGAAGGCGAGCAGCGGCTGCCAGTAGCCGTCGACGTCGAGCGCACCCACCGGCTTGCGGTGCAGCCCGAGCTGCGCCCACGTCAGGATCTCGGCGAGCTCGTCGAGCGTGCCCATCCCGCCCGGCAGGGCCACGAACCCGTCCGCCAGGTCGGCCATCAGCGCCTTGCGCTCGTGCATCGAGCCCACGACGTGCAGCTCGGTCAGCCCGTCGTGGCCGACCTCGTCGTCCATGAGGTGCTGCGGGATGACGCCGACCACCTCACCGCCCGCCGCCAGGGTGGCCTCCGCGAGCACGCCCATGGTGCCCACCCGCGCCCCGCCGTACACCACGCGGGTGCCGCGCGCGGCCAGGGCGGCCCCGAGGGAGGCCACCGCGGCGGCATACGACGGGGACCGGCCGGGGGAGGAGCCGCAGAAGACGCACAGGGATCTCATGTCGACACTGTGCCACCGCCCATATCGATCAGGTGACGTTCAGACTTCTAAGTCCTATGCCGTCCCGCCTGGCCGCATACATCGCGGTCATCATCGCGGTGCTCGGGGGCATCGCCTTCGGGATGCTCGCCCCGGACGCGGCCAAGGGCTGGAAGTGGGTCGGGGACTCGTTCGTCAGCCTGATCAAGATGATGATCAGCCCCGTCATCTTCTGCACCATCGTCCTCGGCATCGGCTCGGTCCGGGCCGCCGCGACGGTGGGCAAGGCGGGTTCCATGGCCCTCGCCTACTTCCTGACCATGTCGACCTTCGCCCTTGCGATCGGCCTGGTCGTGGGCAACCTTCTGCAGCCGGGGCACGGGATCAAGGTCGTCGCGGGCGCCGGCAAGAAGTACGCCGAGCAGGCCGAGCACGGCGGCGGCACCGTCGAGTTCGTCCAGGGGATCATCCCCGAGACGCTGTTCAGCTCGCTCATCTCCGGGTCCGTGCTGCAGACCCTGTTCGTCGCGCTGCTCGTGGGCTTCGCGATCCAAAAGATGGGGCGTGCCGGGGAGCCGGCACTCGCCGCGGTCGCGGTGCTGCAGAAGGTCGTCTTCCGCATCCTGACGATGGTGCTGTGGCTCGCCCCGATCGGTGCCTTCGGCGCCATCGCCGCGGTGGTCGGCACCTCTGGCCCCAAGGCCGTCGGCGAGATGCTCAAGCTGATGTTCGGCTTCTACCTCACCTGCCTGCTCTTCGTGGTGGTCGTCCTCGGCTCCGTGCTGTGGCTGGTCGCGCGGATCAACATCCTCACGCTGCTGAAGTACCTCGGGCGGGAGTTCCTGCTCATCGTGGCGACGTCGTCCTCGGAGTCGGCGCTGCCGCACCTCATGGCCAAGATGACCCACGCCGGCGTGGACCGCTCCACGGTGGGCGTCGTCGTCCCGACCGGCTACTCGTTCAACCTCGACGGCACCGCGATCTACCTGACCATGGCGTCGATCTTCATCGCCGATGCGATGGGCAAGCCCATGAGCATGGGCGAGCAGATCGGTCTGCTGGTCTTCATGATCATCGCGTCCAAGGGCGCCGCCGGCGTCACCGGTGCCGGCCTGGCCACCCTCGCCGGAGGCCTGCAGGCGCACCGCCCCGAGCTGCTGGACGGCGTCGGCATCATCGTCGGCATCGACCGGTTCATGTCCGAGGCACGCGCCGTCACCAACTTCGCCGGCAACGCGGTGGCCACCCTGGTCATCGGTCGCTGGACCGGCACCCTCGACCACGAGCAGGCGCGTGCGGTGCTGTCCGGCGACCGGCCGTTCGATTACGCCACGCTGGACGACGACCCGCACGCCACCGAGGTGCGCCCCGGCCACGTCCCGAGCCCCGTCAACCCGGCCGACCGGCTGCAGCCCACCCCGCAGGTCAACCTGCAGGATTATGCCGAGCACGCCCGTCACGCCGACGGGTCCACGCGCACGGACGACTGACGGGGCCGCCGCCTCGCCCAGGCCCCAACGCCCGAGTGGTCACCTCCCGACGTCGGGAGGTGACCACTCGGGCGTTGGTGGCGGGCCGTGCAGGTGGCAGAGTCGGGGCATGAGCGCGATCGACCCCTGGGCCAGCGAGCAGGTCATCACCTATGCCGACCGGACGACCGGCCTGAGGGCGGTCATCGCGATCGACGACACGACCCTCGGGCCGGGGTTCGGCGGGGTGCGCTGGCGCCCCTACCCGTCCACCGAGGCGGCGGTCCAGGAGGCGCAGCGTCTCGCGCGGGCCATGACCTACAAGCACGCGCTCGCCGAGCTGCCCTACGGCGGGGCCAAGTCCGTGATCCTGGCGGACGGGGCGCCACGCGACGACGCCGCCCGCCGAGCGGTGTTCGAGGCGTTCGGGGACGCGGTGGCCCGCACGCACGGGCTCTACATCCCCGGCGTGGACATGGGCACGACGCTGGCCGACATGGAGGTCATCCGTTCCCGCGGGGCGCGCGTCTACTGCGCGGACGCCGACCCCTCTCCGTGGACGGCGCGCGGGGCCTACGTCGCGATGCGCGCCGGGGTCCGGCACGCGTGCGGCGCGCCCACCCTGGACGGACTCACGGTGGCGGTCCAGGGCGTCGGCAACGTCGGCGGCGAGCTCGCCCGGCTGGCGGCCCGTGACGGGGCGCGGGTGCTCGTGGCCGACGTGGACGCCGAGCGCGCCGCGTCGGTCGCCGCGGAGTGCGGCGGCGAGGTCGTGGGCGTCGCCGAGGTCGTGACCTGCGAGTGCGATGTGCTCGCCCCCTCGGCCGTCGCGCGGGTCGTGACGGCGGACGTGATCCCGCTGCTGCGCTGCCGGGTCGTCGCCGGCGCCGCCAACGACGTCCTCGACGACCCCTCGTGCGAACGGGCCCTGGCGCAGCGGGGGATCACCTTCGTCCCGGACTTCGTCGCCAACGCCGGGGGAGTGATCCACGAGCACGCCCGCGCGCAGGCGTGGACCGACCACCAGCTCACCGAGGCGGTCGACGCCATCGGGCCCCGCGTGACCGACCTGCTCGAGGACGCCGCCGGCGGGAGCCCGGTCGAGGCCGCCCTGGCCCGCGGACGGGCTCGCCTGGCGGCGGCCCGTCGCTGACACCGGCCCCCGAGGCGCCCGGCTGCGGCATACGAGCAGGTCGGCGCCGCGAGCCGGGTTCAGTCCTGCTCGTTGGGGTCCTCGTCGGCGTCCTGCTTGGTCGCGTGGCGGGTGCCGTGCACGTGGTCCGGCGGGCCGTAGAGCGAGTAGACCTTGAGCACCGTGTCGCCGATGTTGACGACGTTGTGCCAGGAGCCGGCGGGAACCATCACGATGTCGTCGTCCGACACGACCTCCTGGAACTGCAGGTCGTTGCTCGCCCTGCCCATCATCACGCGGCCCCGGCCGGCCTCGACGCGCAGGAACTGGTCGGTGTCGTCGTGCATCTCCAGGCCGATCTCGCCTCCCGGCGGGATCGCCATCACGGTCAGCTGCAGGTGCTGCCCGGTCCACAAGGTGTCTCGAAACATGGTGTTGTCGAGCGTCGCTCGCTCGATGTCGGTCACGAACGGTGCAGGGCCCTGATCGGTCATGTCCACTCCTCTCGCTCGGGTGCGGTGGTCCTCACACACTCTAGACTCGCGGTCTGACACACCCCACCCGAGGAGCCCCCGTGACCCGCGTGCCCAGCGACTGGGAGCAGATCGTCGCCGCCGACCCCACCCACTCCGAGCGCTACGTCGAGCGGTTCCGTCGTATGGCGCGCGAGGGGCGTGACCTGGCAGGGGAGGCGCGCATGGTCGACGCCATGGTCGGACGCGGCTCGCGGATCCTCGACGCCGGGTGCGGACCCGGCCGCGTGGGCGGCTTCCTGCACGACCTCGGCCACACGGTCGTCGGCGTCGACGTGGACCCGGTGCTGATCGCCGCCGCCGAGGCCGATCACCCCGGTCCGACCTGGCTGGTCGGCGACCTGGCCGAGCTCGACCTGGCTGCGGCGGGGATCCCCGAGGGCTTCGACGTCGTGGTGTGCGGCGGCAACGTCATGACCTTCCTCGCGGCGAGCACCCGGGTGGAGGTGCTGCGCCGGATGGGGTCGCGCCTGGCCGAGGGTGGACGCCTGGTCGTGGGGTTCGGGGCAGGCCGTGGCTACGACTTCGGGGCGTTCCGGATGGACACGCGCGTGGCGGGCCTCACGGAGTCGGTGCTGCTGTCGTCGTGGGACCTGAGGGCGTTCCGTCAGGGCAGCGACTTCCTCGTGGCGGTGCTCGAGCGCTGACGCGCCACCCCCCTCAACGGGCCAGGCGCGACGCCTCGGCGACGGTGCGTGGGAGGACCGCCTCGACGACCCCGCAGGACGTGGCGAGGAGCAGGCGCCGGCCCAGCAACAGGTGATGACGCGGTCCCGGGAGCACGCCCACCTCGTCGGTCCCCGCGGCGCCGCGCAGGTCGGCGGGCACCCCGACCCCGGGCACCCCGCCGGACCGGGCGACGACCGGGACGTCCCCGGCCCGGTCCTGCAGCGCCAGCACGACGCCCCGCCCCGCGGGCGCGGCCGACAGCAGGCGCCACGGCTGCCACGGCCCGCTCCGCAGCGCCGATCGCCACGCGAGCATGCGTGCCCCGGCCACCCCGGCCCAGCCGAGACCCACCACCAGCGCGAGACGCAGGAGGTTCTGCCACCACTGCGTGACGGCGGACGGGGCGGGGTCGTCGACCGCGCTCACCGTCTCTGGGTCGTCCGGGTCGACGACCACCGTCAGCTGCGTGCCCACCGGCACCACCTGCGGATCCACGCCGTGCACGACCGAGGCATAGGTCCGGCCGCCCTCCACGTGGGTCACCCGGACCCACGGGGAGTGACCGAGCCCGGTGTAGGTCCACCCCGAGGCCGTCACCTGCGCCGGCGTGCGGACCCCGCGGTCGTGCAGCTCTGCGCTCGCCATACGCGCCATCAGGCCCGTGACCAGCAGGAGCACCAGGGCCGCCAGCGCGAGGACGAGCGGTGGGACCAGGCGCCGCCGACAGGCGCCTCGCCACGCAGCCGCGGTCAGCGGGTCGTCCCATGCCGCCGCGCCAGCCCCGGCCGCAACCTCAGCGCCCGTCTCCGCACCGGTGCCCGACGGCAGGTCGGCCGTCTCCAGCACCACCCGGCGCTCGGGGTGGTGGGCGCGGATGCGGTCGGTGACGCGGTCCCGGGCCCGGCCCACGAGGGCCCACCCGGCGAGCAGCAAGGCGGTGACGAGGCCGAGGACCACCACGGTGGGGTTGATGGCCGGCGGCTGCCCGGGGCCACGGTGCCGCGCCCAGCCGACGAACGCATGCGCTGCCACCACGACGAGCAGGGCCACCGCACAGGTCAGGGCGGCGACCCGGGTCCGGTCGGTCGCTGGGGTCCGCAAGGATCCACCTCCACGTCGCCACCCGCCTCCGACGGAGGCAGCTCGCACCGTCACTCTGGCACGGTGGGTCACCCGTCACGCGGAGCAGCGCCGAGAGGAGCAGCCTCGGTTGGGAGCGCAGCCGTCCAGGGCTTAAAATTCCTCGGCTGGCCCCGGGTGCTCCCGGGCCAGCGCGTCGTTCAGCCCTAGCGACAGATCCTGCGCCGTCTCGGTGCGCGTCCCACGGCTCTGGAGCGACGTGAACGACATGAGTGACGACAGGCCCACGATCCTCCCCGCGTCGTGGCGGGTCGAGGTGCGCGGTCCCCAGGACCTGGAGTGGTCGCTGTCCCCGGAGCTGTACGCCCTGCACGGACTCGAGCCCGGTCAGGGCCCCGACGGCCTGGACCTGTTCCTGACCCACCTCGACCCAGCGGACGCCGACCTCGCGGTGGCGGCCTCCGAGGCGCTCCGCCGCGGCGAGGCGTTCGCCCACCGCCGCCGGCTCGTCCGGCACGACGGCCAGGAGCGGGACGTGCTGGCCGTGGGGCTCGGCTCCTACGACGACGACGGCGCCCTCGTCGGGGCGTCCGGCTACCTGCTCGACGTGGGGCCGATGGTGCAGAGGGCGGTCGCCGAGGAGATGACGGACCAGCTCGACGAGGTCGTCGAGGCCCGCGCGCTCATCGAGCAGGCCAAGGGCGTCCTCGTCCTGGCCTACGGCATCACCGCGGACGAGGCCTTCTCACTGCTCGGGTGGTACTCCCAGCGCACCAACACGCGCGTGCGCACCCTCGCTGCCCGCCTGGTCGAGGGCGCGAGCGCGCGAGCCGGCGACCCGACCCACCTGGACCGACTCCTGTCGGTGCTGCTGGACCCGCGGTGCGCCTCGCTGCTGGAGGTCCCCCAGGGCGAGGCGGCCCCGGCGTGGTCGGCCGAGCGCGTTGCCCCGTCCGTGGAGGTGGGGCATCAACTCGCCATCCCCGTGGTCGCCGTGGCCGGGGATCTCGACGCGGCCGGCGCCGCAGAGGCCGTCCCGCAGCTGCGGGACGAGCTGGCCGGCCTGCCGCAGCCGACCCGTCCCCACGTCCTCGACCTGTCGAGGGTGGGCTACCTCGGGCCCGCGGCGGTCCTGGCGGTGGCCGGCGTCGTGACCAAGCACCTCGCCACCTCGGCGGACCTGCGCGTCGTCGCCGGCCCTGCTCGTGCCCAGCTGGTCGCGGCCGGGCTGTCGCAGAGCCGGGTCGTGCGTGCCACGCGCGACGTCGAGCCGGCCTGACCCGGGCTGCACCGGAAGCGGCCACCCCGGGTGACGTCGGCCGCGGGCACGCCATACGGTCTGGTCATGGGCACTCTCCCCGCACCCCACGACATCTCCGGCCCCGAGGCGACCGCTGCGATCCACGAGCAGGGGGCGCACCTGGTGACCTGGACCCCCGTCGGCGAGCAGCCGGTCCTGTGGGTCAGCCATGACACCTTCCTCCAGGAGGGGACGGCCATCCGGGGCGGGGTGCCCATCTGCTTCCCGTGGTTCGGCCCCGGCCGCTCCGGCGACCGCAAGCCCTCGCACGGCCCCGCGCGCACGACACCCTGGGAGCCGGTCGTGATCGAGGAGGGGCGGGCGCAGCTCTCCCTCACCCTGGGTGCGCTCCGCGCGACGTATGACGTCCGCGCCGGCCGCCGCCTCGAGCTCGCGCTGCGCGTGACCAACGTAGGGTCGCAGGAGGAGACCTACGAGGAGGCCCTGCACGCCTATCTGGTGGTGGGTGACGTGCGCCAGGTGCGGCTCGACGGCCTGGACCGGGCGTCCTACGTCGACAAGACCGACCAGGGCCGCACCCATCGCCAGGAGGGGCCGGTGACGCTGCGGGGCGAGACCGACCGGGTCTATCGCTCGGCGTGCCCGGTCACCGTCGTCGACCCGGTGCTCGGGCGTCGGCTGCGCGTGACGACGTCCGGGTCGGCGAGCACGGTCGTGTGGAACCCCTGGGCGGACAAGGCCGCCGGCCTTGCCGACATGGGAGACGACGAGTGGCCGGGGATGTTGTGCGTGGAGGGCGGCAACGTGCTGGCGGACGAGATCACCCTCGCGCCGGGGGACACGCACACGCTGCGCTACGAGATCGAGGTGCTCGCGCTCTAGCCCGCCCGGGTGCCAGCCGCACCCCGCGCCGGGCGGCGGCCGTGACCAGCGCGGACGACCGCGGTCGGGGCAGGCGTCACCACAGGCTCAGGCCGCCGCGGGGCACCTGGGCCTCCCAGCCGGGCAGGGCCGCGGTCACGAGGGTGTGCAGGTGGTCACGGGCACGGAGAGGCGGTGGGGCGGCATACGGTCCGCCAACGCTCAAGTGGCCATGTCCGACCAATCCAGTCGTCGGTGATGATGGTCGTATGACGCGCCCCACCCGCACCCTCCAGCCGATGACCCCGGTGCAGCAGCTGCGTGCCGGCCGCCTGCCGCGACGGATCACGCAGCTGATGGTGGGGCTCACGCTCTACGGCGTGTCGATGAGCATGATCATCCGCGCCGCCCTCGGCCTGGACCCGTGGGACGTCTTCCACGTCGGGGTTGCCCTGCACCTGCCGATGTCGATCGGGGTCACCGTCATCGTCGTGGGCGTGGCCGTGCTGCTGGCGTGGATACCGCTGCGGCAGTGGCCGGGTCTCGGCACGGTGGCCAACGCGGTCTGGATCGGCGTCGCCACCGACTGGACGCTGAGCTGGCTCGACGCGCCGTCGTCCCTGTGGGTGCGCGCGGTTCTCCTCGTGGCCGGGATCGTGCTCAACGGGCTGGCAGGCGCGCTCTACATCGGGGCGCAGCTCGGGCCTGGCCCGCGGGACGGCCTGATGACCGGCATCGCGCACCGGACGGGCCTGTCGCTGCGGCTCGTGCGCACCTCGCTGGAGGTCACCGTCCTCGCCGTCGGCTGGCTGCTCGGCGGCGGCGTGGGCCTCGGGACCGTGCTGTATGCCGTGGGCATCGGGCCGATCGTGCAGCACCTGCTGCCCTGGTGCATCGTGCCGGTCACGGCCCCCACCACCCCCTCGCCGACTGGTCATTTCCCGACGGCGTCGCGCGCCGGGAAGTGACCAGTCGGCGGGGGTGGGAGGGCTAGGGAGCGGCCGGCTGACCCTCGGCGGCGCTCGGCGTGGCCGGGAGCGCCGCCGTGTGACCGCGGCGACGCATCCGGCGCTCGATGAGGCCGGCCAGCGTGGTGAGGGCGTAGTTCATCGCGATGTAGAGGACCGCCACGAAGATCAGCGCCGGCACGACGTTGCCCTGCCAGGAGCCGATCTGGTCGGCCTTGCGCAACAGCTCCTCGTAGAGGATGACGTAGCCCAGCGCCGTGTCCTTGAGCACCACGACCAGCTGGCTGACCAGCGACGGGAGCATGGCGGTGAGGGCCTGGGGGAGCTGCACGGAGCGCATCACCTGGCCGGGGCGCAGGCCGATCGAGAGCCCCGCCTCGGCCTGGCCCTTGGGGAGGTTGTTGACGCCGGAGCGGACCAGCTCGGCGATGACGGAGCCGTTGTAGAGCGTGAGCCCGGTGACCACGCCCGCGAGGGACTCGTAGCCGGGGAACATCCCGCGGTTGACGTAGAGGGCGTACGACCCGAGCATCATCACGAGCACCGGGATCGCACGAAAGACCTCCACGACCGCCCCGCACAGCCAACGGACGGGGGCCATCCCCGACAGGCGCCCGACACCCAGCAGCAGACCGATCACCGACGCGGCCGCGATCGAGATGGCGGCGGCGCGCAGCGTGCCGAGGATGCCGGGCAGGAGGTACTCCGACCAGACGTCCGTCCACAGCAGCGGGCGCCACTTGGCGGCCTCGAGCTGGCCCTTGGCGCCGAGCTGCATCAGGACCCAGACCCCGATCGCGACGGCGACCAGCAGGAGGATCCCGGCGACGACGCGCTGGTTGCGGCGGGTCCGCGGACCGGGGGCGTCGAACAGGACGGATGCGTCCGAGCTCATCGCTTGACCTCCAGGCGGGTGGCGAGACGGGTGAAGAACAGCCCCATCGGCAGCGTGAGGATCACGAAGCCCAGCGCGACGATCACGAAGAAGGCCATGATCGCGTCGGGCCGGTCCTCGATGACCTGGGCCTGCAGGTAGGAGATCTCGGCGACGCCGATGACGGACACGACCGTGGTGTTCTTGGTCAGGGCGATGAGCGTGTTGCCGAGCGGCACCAACGCGGCGCGGAAGGCCTGCGGCAGCACGACCTGGGTCAGCGTCTGGCGGAAGCCCAGGCCGAGGGAACGGGCCGCCTCCGCCTGGCCGACGGGCACGGTGTTGACGCCCGACCGCAGCGCCTCGCACACGAACGCCGCGGTGTAGATCGACAGCGCCGCCACCGCGAACCTGACGTTGTTGTCCCTGATGAAGGTCGGCGACTGCGCGCTGGCGAGGCGCAGGTTGAGCTGGGCGACGAGCCCGAGCGAGCAGAAGACGACGATCAGCGTCAGCGGGGTGTTGCGGACGACGTTGACGTACAGCGATCCGAGGAAGCGCAGCATCGGGACGGGGGACAGGCGGAAGATCGCGAGGATCGTCCCGATGACGAGGGCGCCGATGCCGGACATGACCGTCAGCTTGATGGTCATCCAGAACGCGCCGAGGATGTCGAACTCGCCGAAGAGCTCTTGCATCCGGACTCCTTGGGGGTGGGGGGCCGGCGGGGGTGCGGTGAGCCCGTATGCCGGGGCGCCCCGGCATACGGGCTCACCGTGCGAGGCGG
>ERZ501016.46-NODE-46-length-61941-cov-9.457616_pt1 | contig 61941 bp, 57 predicted proteins | sample MGYA00248889_ERZ501016 | MGnify/ENA primary metagenome ERZ501016 (study PRJEB25958, sample SAMN03398594) | human skin metagenome | study: EMG produced TPA metagenomics assembly of the Human Skin Microbiome Metagenome (human skin metagenome) data set. | reverse complement strand
CAGCCGCCCCTCAAGCGGCCTAACCCAACCCGTCACCTATTCGTGCAGCAGTCCCAGATCAGTTCCGGCGTGGAGCAGGCCCCGCACACGCGGGGGTAGAGGCACCACCCCTGTGTGGGCTGTGGCCACGCCTATGCAGGCCCCGCACACGCGGGGGTAGAGGCGAGGCCCGCGCGCTGCAGAACCGTGAGCCCATGCAGGCCCAGCACACGCGGGGGTAGAGGGGAGTTCCTCACCCGCTCGGCCGACGTGTTCCGGCAGGCCCCGCACACGCGGGGGTAGAGGCTCCAGCACGGAGCCGCCCGTGTCGTCGTCGCGGCAGGCCCCGCACACGCGGGGGTAGAGGCAGCGCGTTCGCGAGCCGGACGCTCTCAGCTGCGCAGGCCCCGCACACGCGGGGGTAGAGGGGAGTCCGACTCGCCCCCGCCGCCCCACCAGACGCAGGCCCCGCACACGCGGGGGTAGAGGCTCGCCCGTCGCGGCCAGTGGTGATTGGGGTCGCAGGCCCCGCACACGCGGGGGTAGAGGGGTCGTCCAGGCCGCCGGCACCGCGATTCGTCTGCAGGCCCCGCACACGCGGGGGTAGAGGCATGCGCAGAGATCCAGTTTGGAAGCCCGGGACGGGTGCTCTAGACTCAGTCCCTGGCTTCAACAAGCACTCGTGGCTCAATGGATAGAGCAGCTGACTACGGATCAGCAGGTTGGGGGTTCGAGTCCCTCCGAGTGCGCAAGACATGACGGCCCCGCTCCCGAGCGGGGCCGTTCTGCGCCTCGCGCGGGTTCGCCGCGTACGCCGTCTTGCTGATCGCCCCTCGTCGACGGACCCCCGGCAGGACGTGGCACGGTGTGCGTCGTGGGCACCAGTCTGATGTGGGGAGCTGTCGCAGCCTCGTCGCTGCTCATCGGAGCCGTCCTTGCCCTCTTGCGCACCTGGAGCGACCGGGTCGTCGGATTCGTCCTCGCCTTCGGGGCCGGCGCCCTCATCGCCAGCGTCTCCTTCGAGCTGGCCGAGGAGGGCGTGCACAAGAGCGGTGCCGTGCCCGTGGCCGCTGGCCTGGCCCTCGGCGCGCTGGCGTTCTTCCTGGCCGACCGCGCTCTCGAGGCCTGGGGCAAGCGGCACTCGGGCGCGTCAGGCGGCCTGCCGCTGGCGCTGGGAGCTCTCCTCGACGGCATCCCGGAGCAGCTCGTCCTCGGCATCGGGCTCGCCGCCGGCGAGGGAGTCAGCGCCGGCCTGCTGGTGGCGATCTTCCTCTCCAACCTGCCGGAGGCCATCGGGTCGTCGGCCGACATGAAGCAGGGCGGCAAGTCCGGCAAGACGATCCTGCTGATCTGGGCGTCGGTGACCGCGGTCTGCACGGCGGCCACGGTCGGCGGACACCTGCTCTCGAAGTACACCAGCGACGTGGTGACCTCGGGCATCGACGGCTTCGCGGCAGGGGCGCTGCTGGTCATGCTGATCGACTCGATGATCCCCGAGGCCAGGGAGAAGGCGAAGGACGTCGCGGGCCTGGCCACCGTCGTCGGGTTCGCTCTCGCGGCCGGCCTCTCCCTGCTGGCCTGAGCACGACCGCGTACGCCGGAAGGGCCGAAGACGAGCAAAGCCCCCGGCGCCACTGCTGCCGGGGGCTTCGTTGGCGGAGGCGGCGGGATTTGAACCCGCGTGTGGCTTGTGACCACTCCCGCTTAGCAGGCGGGCGCCATAGACCGTACTAGGCGACGCCTCCATGAACCGGCGAAAGCCTAACGGCTCGCATGTCGGGCGTCCAAGCGGAGCGCTCCGGAGGAGGCGGCCCGCGCCCGGGGAGACCTGTCAGGATTGGGCTCGGCTCAGTACCATCGCAGGCGTATCCCGGCAAGTAGACACCCCGGAGGACCGATGAGCGACAGGCCCGACAGCGCGGACCGTCCTTCGGCGTACCACGACCGCCCGGCACGCACTCCGCGTACGCCCTTGTGGCAGCCGAGCCAGCCGGAGCCGGCCCGCGCGGTGCTGCGTGAGGACGCCTCCGGGGACGGGGTCCCCGAGATCGTCTCCGGCCGCACCAGCACCGCCCGCCGGGCGGTCACCGACCAGAAGGACAGCCCGAGGTTCGCGGGAGCCCTGGGCTGGACGGTCCTGGGCACCCTGATCCCTGGCGCCGGGCTGATCCGCGCGGGCCGCAAGGTGGCCGGTATCGCCGTGCTGCTCCTGCTCGCCGCCGGGGTCGCCAGCCTGGCCTGGCTCGCGTCCGAGCGGCGTACGGCGCTGGCGGCCGCTGTGAACACCAAGCTGCTGATGGCCGTCTCGGGAGCCCTGGTCGTGGTCGCCGTCCTGTGGGCGGCGATCATCGCGAGCACGTACCTGTCGTTGCGGCCACGGCGGGTGTCGGCGGCGCAGCGCGTCCTGGGCGCCGGGCTGGTCGGCGTGCTGGCGTTCGCCGTGAGCGCGCCCATGGCCGTCGGCGCTCTGTACACGTACCAGCAGGCCACCCTCGTGGACCAGATCTTCGGGCCCGAGCAGAAGAGCCAGACCCGACCCACCATCACCCCCGGCAGCAAGGACGACCCCTGGGCGAACACGCCCCGGGTGAACATCCTGCTGGTCGGCGGCGACTACGGGGAGAACCGTCCCGAGGCCGACAAGGGCTTTGGTGAGAACACCGACACCATGATCCTGGCCAGCATCGACACCAAGACCGGCAACGCGGTGCTGGTGTCGGTGCCGCGCAACATGATGAAGATGCCGTTCCCGGCGTCGTCGCCGCTGCACAAGCACTACCCCGACGGCTACCCCGAGATGGCGAACAGCATCTGGGCGAACATCGCCGATGAGGTCCCTGCCGACATCCTCGGCCCGACCTCGAACCTGGGCGCCGACGCCCTGAAGCTCGGCATCGGAGAGGCGCTGGGCCAGCGGGTCGACTACTACGTGTACGTCAACATCGACGGCCTCTACACTCTGATCGACGCCCTCGGCGGCATCAAGGTCAACGTCAACGAGCGCATCCCGATCGCCGGCACCACGGAGGGCAAGGCACCGACGGGGTGGATCGAACCGGGGCAGGACAAGCGCCTCGATGCCTATCAGGCGATGTGGTACGCACGGAGCCGCTCGGGTGCCAGCAACGGCGACTTCGACCGCATGGGCCGCCAGCGCTGCGTCATCAACGCCATCATCAAGCAGGCTGACCCGGCGACGATGCTCACCCGGTACGAGGCCATCGCGAAGGCCGGCACCAAGATGGTGAAGACCGACATCCCGCAGGACATGCTGCCGATGATGGTCGAGCTCGCGCTACGGGTGAAGGGCGCGAGCATGCAGAGCATGCAGTTCACCGACGGAGAGAACGGGTTCCTCTCCATGAACCCCAACTTCCCGCTGATGCGCGCCCAGGTGGCGCAGGCGGTGGCCGCGTCGGTGGGTACGCCCGCGACGACCGCCCCGGCGACCACCGGCGCCCCGGCGACCACGGCTGCCCCGGCCCCGAGCGCCCCGGCCTCCTCTGTACCCGCGTCGCGCGCCCCCTCGACGACCGCGGCGCCGGCGACGACGAAGGCCACCTCCACCGCTCCCAGGAGCACCGCCCCCAGCGCTCCTGCCTCTGCCACCACGCCGCCGTCGCAGAACATCACCGACGCGTGCGCGTACAACCCCGTCGCCACTGCCTCCGCGAGCCCCACCAGGCGCTGAGAGCCGTTGGTTGAGCAAGGAGGGCCCGAGCTTGCGAGGGTCGTCCGCGTCGAAACCGGGCCTGACTGAGCGAGCGAGGTCAGGGCAGGCCCCCGCCCGTGCGGCCCGCCGGGCCCCGTACGCGCCCGTACGGCTACGATGATCGGGCGCCGCGAGGCGTACAGGCGAGGTCGCATAGTGGCCTAGTGCAGCCGCCTTGAAAGCGGCCGGGCGGAGACGTCCCGTGGGTTCAAATCCCACCCTCGCCGCCCAACGGAACCGTCGCGAGAGGCATCCATGAGCAGGCACGTGCTGCGCCCGGCCATCCCCGTGAAACCGCTGGTGATCGCGGCTGTCCTGAGCATCATCGGGGCGGGCACGGCGGTGCTGGGCGGCTCGTACGGCGCCTCCTGGGCGATCTGGCTTGGCATCGCAGAGCTCGTCGCCGGGGTTGGGGTGCTGGCCCTGGCGCTGCTGGCCTGGCGGCGCGGCGATGTCACCGTCGACCTCACCGACGAGGGCTATCGCGTGGAGATGCCCGACGGCTCGGTCAGCAGCGGTGACTGGGAGGACGTCCGCAAGGTCGACCGCATCGGCGACCGGCTGGTGTTCCACCACGACGCCGAGCGCCGCACGGTGCTGGCCGGCCGCGGCATCGGAGTGCTGGAGCGTGACCTGGCGACCCACCTCGACGCCAGCCGGGGGTACGGGGCCTGACGGGTGGGGCCCGTAAATGGGTTGCGGCCCGCGCACGGCTGTTCCTAGCCTGTCGTCATCGACGACGGAGAGGAGACGCTCATGGCTCGCATCGCTGACGCCACGCTGGGCGTCCCCGTCGGCCGCACGCTCGCCTGACGAGCTTCGGCCCGCGCCCCGCTGACCAGCGCCGTCCACCCTCACGGTCGTCCCGCTGACGACTGTCCCGATCACGGCTACACCGGCCCTGACCGCCGTACCCCCTGCCCTTCGGCTCGTCCGAGCACGTCTGCGTGCTCATCTGAGGATTCTCCATGCACCTGCACGCGTCTCGGTCTGTCGCCGAGCACTCCCACCACACGTACCTGTTCGTCGCCCGCCAGACCGAGCTGAGCCGCGAGGCGGCACGCCAGTACGCCCTGACGGCGCACCTGCAGCGCCACACGGCTCGCCGCGCGTTGTCACGGCTGCTGCTGCGCACGGCCGCCGGGATGCGTACGGTCGCGCTCCGGATCGCGCCCACCTGATCGCCCAGCGTCCCCAGCCCGGCCGGCCGTTCGACGCCGCTGAGCGAGGAACGAGTCGAGCGAGCCCCCCTCGGCAAGGATGCGGGCGTGGAGGAGATGAGCATCATCACCGGCGTGCGCGTGGAGATCGTGAGCGAGGCGTCCGGCGTGACACGGCCACTGGCGGGGTTCTACCGCGACCAGGTCCGCTGGAAGGCGGTGATGCCCGCCGTGGGCCACACCGTCGCGCCCGGCCGGCTCGGCCCGGCGCTGGCGAGGTTGATCGGGTACGCACCGATCATCGGCATCGAGCACCACCCGGGCACGGCGACGGACCCTTGGCCGGACGCGCCCGTGGTGGTGGTACGGGTCGTCTGGGACCAGCCGCTCGACAACGCGACGGTGGCCGCCATCACGGCCGACGGGTGGGCGTTGTACGACATCCGGCAGGACCCGCGGTTCTTCCGGTAGCCCCCCGGCCGGTGGCTGAAGCGCCTTCCTGCGGGCAGACGCGCTGCCCCGGCGACGGCACCGCGTGGCAGGCTGGCGGCATGCGAGCCGTGGTGGTCAAGGAGTTCGGTGGTCCGGAGCAGCTGCGCGTCGAGTCGGTGCCCGACCCGCAGCCGGGGGCCGGCGAGCTGCTGGTACGGGTCGTTGCGGCCGGTGTGAACCGGGCCGACCTCATGCAGCGGCAGGGGCACTACCCGCCGCCGAAGGGCGTGACGGATGTGATCGGGCTCGAGGTGTCCGGGCACGTCGAGTCGGTCGGCGCCGAGGTGTCCGGCTGGAGCGAGGGCGACCCGGTGGTGGCGCTGCTGGCCGGGGGCGGGTATGCCGAGCTGGTCGTTGTTCCCGCCGCTCAGTGCCTGCGCCCGCCCGAGGGCATGGACCTGGTGTCCGCTGCCGGCGTGATGGAGGTTGCCGCGACCGTGGTGTCGAACCTCGACCATGCGCATCTCGGGAGCGGGGAGACGTTCCTCGTGCACGGCGGCGCCGGCGGGATCGGCAGCTTCGCGATCCCGTACGCCAAGTCTCTCGGCGCCACCGTCGTCACCACCGCGGGCTCGGAGGAGAAGCGCGCCTACTGCCGCGACCTGGGCGCTGATGTCGCGCTGGACTACCACGACGACTGGCCGGCCCAGGTGCGCGAGGCGACCGACGGCCACGGCGCCGACGTGATCCTCGACGTGATGGGCGCGGCGTACCTGGAGAAGAACGTCGCCACCCTGGCCCGCGACGGCCGGCTGACGGTGATCGGGTTCCAGGGCGGGCGCAAGGGGACCCTGGATCTCAGCGCGCTGCTCGCGGTGAACGGGACGGTCTCCGCGCTGGGCCTGCGGCACCGGCCGGCGGCGGAGAAGGCCGAGATCGTACGCCGCGTGGGCGAGTCCGTCTGGCCCCTCCTGACCGACGGCACCATCCCGCGCGGGGCGGAGCGGCGGTTCGCGTTCGACGAGGTACGGGCCGCGCACGAGCACCTGGAGTCGGGGGACGCCACCGGGAAGCTGATCCTGGTCGTCACCCCCTGACCAGGGCCCCGCACCTGCGCAGGAGCGCGACGACCGCTCGTCAGGGGTCCGGCACGCGCTCCAGGAGCGAGACCACCGCGGCGAGCCGGCGTACGACACCCTCGCGGTCACTCCCGCCGAGGCCGACGGCGGCTTCCTCCAGCCACCCAGCCGCGACGGTCAGGCCGACGCTGCGCAGGCGTGCGGGTTTCGGGGTCCTCGGGGTCGAGACCGAGCGCGAGGGCCCGCTCACGGTGGGTTACCTGCTGGCCGACCCCCGCGGTCAGGAACTCGGCCACCAGCGCATCGGGGTCCTCGCCCGCACCGGTCACCGACGACACCAGGGCGTCGTACTGCGTCTTGATCGGCCCCACCGTGGCGGCCTCGATCGCGAGTTGGGTCCGGACACGCTCAGAGTCCGGCACGCCCTTCACCCGCCCCAGGACCTCACGCATGTTCTGCCGGAACCCGGTGGTCGATGTCCGACCGGCGGAGACCCCGGACCTCGCCCTGCCTCAGCCCGCACCACGCACACAGGGCGAGCACGAGCCGGTAGCGCTCGGGGACGGCCGCGAGGTACGTCAGCACCTCCGCGGGCGTCAGGGCCTGCCCCGAGCGCGCGGGGGAGGGCTTCCCGGCGCCCGCACCCGGCAGGGGTTGCGCGGCAAGAGCTCATCCTCGACCGCCTCGGCCAGCACCGACTTCAACAGGTCGTAGCACCGGCCGTTCTGGGTCGGCGTGGCGCCGGGCATCGACTCCCACCAGCGAGCCACAGCGTCCGGCGTGAAGTCACCCAGGGCGACCTCGGCGAGGTCGCCGCCCCGCAGGCGCCAGTCCTTGCGGTATAGCTCAGCGGTGGTCGGGCTGATGGGCTTGCGGGTCTGCGAGGCCCGCCGGATGACGACGCGCTCGACGTACGCGCCCACGGTAACGGCGCTGAGGGCCTTGCCCGCCTCAGCGGCCTTCTGGGCGGCCTCACGCGCCTTCGGCGGCGTCCAAGTACCCAACTCGACCAAGCGGGTCTCAGCGGCCACCCAGGCGCCAGCCCGGGCCTTCGTTGTGAACGTGGTCGGGGCGGGATAGCGCACCCCGTCCGGGCCCGTCAACCGCGCCTGACAGCGGCCGGACTTCAACTTCCTCGGCTTTGCCGTCGTCCTGCTCCCTTCGTCGACGGGCCGTGCCCCTCACGTGCCCACTACGTGCCCACCGATGCGTCGAAATGCTTCGGTTCTCGAATCCCTCCAGACACGACGAATGGGCCGTGACTAGGCATTTCGCCTTGTCACGACCCATGGTCGAACGTGTCCGAGAGAGGACGTGAACCTCTGCCTGGCAAGGGCTCGGTAGTCGCTGGCGGTCAAGAGCGCCAACGGTCAGCTCGTCCAGGCACGCCACAACGACGCGTACTCACCGTCGAGCGCCAGCAGCTCCTCGTGCGACCCGAGCTCGACGATCCGGCCGGCGTTCACCACGGCGATGCGGTCGGCGTCGTGGGCGGTGTGCAGGCGGTGGGCGATGGCGACGACCGTGCGCCCGTCGAGCAGCGCGTGCATCGAGCCCTCCAGGTGCCGGGCCGTACGCGGGTCGATGAGCGAGGTCGCCTCGTCGAGCACCAGGGTGTGCGGGTCGGCGACGACCAGCCGGGCCAACGCCACCTGCTGGGCCTGGGCCGGGGTGAGCGTGGCGTTGCCGGAGCCGATCATCGTGTCCAGCCCCTGGGGCAGCCGGTCTACCCAGTCGAGCGCGTCGACCGCGGCCAGCGCCTGACGCACGACGTCGTCGCCCGACCCCTCACGGGCCAGCACGATGTTGTCACGTACGGATCCGACGAAGACGTGGTGCTCCTGGGTGACCAGGGCGACCTCCGTACGCAGCGTGGCCAGCGGCAGCTCGGTGGCCTCGACGCCGCCGATGGTGACCGAGCCCGTACGCGGCGCGTTGATCCCGGCGAGCAGCCGTCCGAGCGTCGACTTGCCCGACCCGGACGGGCCCACGATCGCGAGCCGCTCCCCGGGGCGCAGGTCGAGGCTCACCCCGTGGAGCACGTCGTGGCCCGCACGGTAGGCGAACCGGACGTCGTCGACCCGCAGGTGGGAGCCCTGGGGCAGACGGTCGCCCTCGACCCGGTCGGGCGGCACCTCGGCGATGCCCAGCAGACGGGTGGTCGACGCGGTGGCCACCTGGAGCTGGTTGAGCACCTGGATCATGCGGTCCAGCGGCTCGTACAGAGCCTGGCTGTAGAGCGTCGCCGCCGTCACCTGGCCGAGCGTGACCCAGCCGTTGCTGTACGCCCAGGAGCCGAGCAGCAGGATGCCGACCAGAGGGCCCTGGAAGGCGTAGTCGAGCACCGTGAAAAACAGGTTGCGCAGCGACATCGTGTACCGCTCGGCCTGCGCGGAGCTCTCGATGTCGTCCTCGGCCACCTCGCGGCGACGGCAGGCGATGCGGAGCGCCTCGACGGTGCGCGCCCCCTCCACGGTCTCGGTGACCGAGGCGTTGATCCGGGAGTACGTGCCGCCCTCGGTGATGTAGCCCTGCGTGGCGCGGCGCAGGTAGGCGCGCACCACGAGCACCAGCACGCCCACGGCCACGACGGTGGGGAGCGTCAGCAACGGGGAGTTGACCAGCATGGCGACGATCGACAGGACGATCATCACGCCGTTGAGGATGAAGGCGGGGCCGGCCTCGCGCACAGCCATGCTCATCGAGCTCACGTCCCGCGTCACCCGCGTCACCAGGTCGCCCGTGGACGAGCCCTCGACACGCGACAGCGGGAGGGCGAGCACGATGCGTACGATCCGTTCCCGCGCCTCGGCCAGGACACCCTGCCCGAAGGCCACCGCCACCCAGCGCGCCACGAAGGTCAGCAGCGCCTGCCCCACGACCACCGCGGCCACCACGAGCGTCAGCCCGTCGATCCGGCTGATCGGCGCATCGGCCCCGACCGCGTCGACGATGCCGCCGAGCAGGCGGGGCGCCGCGAGCCCGGCGACGGCGGCGGCCACGTTGAGCAGCACCAGGAGCGCGAACTGCGAGCGGCGGTTCCCCACCAGGTCGCGGACGAACCCCCAGGCGGCATCCCGCCCTGCGACCGGCAGACCACGGGCGGGAGAACGCGACGTCGCGTAGAACTCCTCGGCTCGCTCCCGCCGTGCGTCCATCCGACGCCACAGCGTCCGCCACCTGTGGCCGAAAGACCGGCGTGGCAGGCGCCCCTCGGCCTGCTCGGCCAGCACGTCCGGCAGCACCAGACGCGACGGCGCCGACGACCAGGTCGCGGCCGAGGTCTCCAGCAGGTCGGTGCTCATCGGGTCTCGCTCCCCACCAGGGCGTCTGCCTCGTCCATCCCGCGGGCGACGACCTGCCTGTACGCCGCCGAGCCGGCCAGCAGCTCGGCGTGCGTACCCGCGGCGACGACCCGGCCCTCGTCGAGCAGCGCCACCTGGTCGGCGTGGTGCAGCAGCAGCGGAGAGACGGTGGTGACGACCGTCGTACGCCCCTCGCGCACCGCCGCCAGCCGCTCCGCGATCCGGGCCTCGGTGTGGGCGTCGACGGCGGAGGTCGGCTCCACGAGCACCAGCACCGGCGGGTCGGCGAGCAACGCGCGGGCGAGGATCACCCGCTGCCGCTGACCGCCCGACAGCCCGCGCCCCTTCTCCTCCAGCTCGCCCTGCCAGCCGTCGGGCAGCGCGTCGTACACGTCTTCGGCGCACGCCGCCCTGAGCGCCACCTCGGCCGCCTCACGGGTCGTACGGCCCCAGGGGTCGAGGTTCTGCTGCAACGACCCCTGGAACAGCGCCGACGAGGCGTCGCTGACCAGCACGTGCCGCCGGACGTCGTCGAGACGCAGCTCGCTGAGGTCGGTGCCGCCGAGCGTCACGCCCCAGCGGCGCGAGGCGAGGGCGGCGTCCTGCTCGGCGATGGCGGCACGCTCGGCCTCCCGCCGGGCGCGCTCACGGCGGGCCGCACGTCCCTTGAGCTCGTCGGAGCTCACGTCCTCGGGCGGCTCGGTGCCCTGCGCCAGGTAGCGGCCGAGCCGGTCGGCCAGCGCGGCGGAGTCGTCGGGCACGGCCGAGACCACCACGGTGAGCTCCCCCTGCCGCGCCGTGAGCCCGGAGGCCTCGTCGACGAGGTCGCCGTCGGTCAGGGCCGACGGCGCGGCGGGGTCGTGCCACGGAGGCTGGATCGAGAGCAGGGTGATCGTCTTGCGCGCCGACACCAGCCCCTGCACCCACCGCTGCGCCAGGTCGAAGAAGGAGTGGATCGGGCCGACGAGGAACACGGCGTACCCGAAGAAGCTGATCAGCTGCCCCGCCGTGAGGCGGCCGGCAGCCATCTCGTGGGCCCCCTGCCATGTAAGCACGACCAGGAGCAGGCCGGCGCACAGCACCGAGAGGGCCTGGGTGGCACCCTGCCAGGTGCCCGCGAAGACGCCCGCCTGCCTGGTCGACTGCGACTGCCGCTCGTAGTTGCTGCCGAACGTCGTCTCCCCGCCGATGCCGCGCAGGATGCGGAGGCCGGCCACGATGTCGGTCGCCTGCGAGGTGAGGGCCGACGACCTGGTGCGCTCGACCTCCTGCGCGGTGTGCAGGGGTCTGAGCAGCGCGGTGCTGAGCCCCACCATGAGCGGCGCCGCGACGAGGACGATCAGGCCGAGACGTACGGACGTCGTCAGCACGATCCCGCACACCACCAGGAACACCAGCAGGGCCCCCGCGGCCCGGGCGACCGTCTCGAAGACCCCGCCGAAGGTGTCCGAGTCGCTGGAGCTGACGCTGAGCACCTCGCCCGTGGGCGTGCGCCTCGGCAGCACGTGCCCGAGCTGGTTCGCCTTGGCCACGACGAGCTCGATGGTCCCGTACAGGGCGACCAACCACCCGCGCACGGCCATGGTGTGCCACAGCAGACCCGTCAGGGTGCTCACGGTGATCAGCGCCAGCAGGACACCCGCCCACAGCGCGGTCGCGCCCAGGTCGCCTCGCAGCAGCCCGTCGTCGACGGCCCGCCCGATCACGTACGGCGACAGCGCAGGCGCCAGGAACCACCCCAGCGACACGAAGACCTCGGTCAGCATCACCCCCCGCTGGACCCGCATCATCCAGAGCAGGAACCGGGAGGGCGACCGCAGGTCAGGTCTGAGCGTGGCACTGGAGCTGTACGCATCGAGGCGGGGTGGGAAGTCGATCATGGCTCGCGTCAGCCTAGGTGTCACCTCTGACAGAACGCACTCGGGTTTCAGGGCTCCCGCTGGTCGAGTGAGGATCCGCTGAGCGGAGCCGCGCCGAGACCCCGGTGCGCGGACGTGACGACGACCCGTGTCAGGCAACAGCCGCCCGCACTACGCTGCCCGCGTGAGCGCGCTGCTGCTGTCTGACCTGGTCACAGCCTCGTCCGAGGTCGCGGCGACCCGGGCTCGTACTTCCAAGGTCGCCACCCTCGCCGCCCTCCTGACCCGGGCCGCCGACGACTCACCCCGCGCCGTCGGGCTGACCGTGGCGTTCCTCTCCGCCCGCGTCCCGCAGGGTCGGCTGGGCGTCGGCTATCGCTCCTTCGGGCAGCTGCCGGCACCGGCCGAGACCACGTCACTCACCCTGGCGGACGTCGACCAGGCGTTCCTCACCCTCGCGGCGGCGGCGGGCCAGGGTTCCGCGACCGTACGCCGCACCACCCTCGCCGACCTGTTCTCCCGGGCCACCGCCGACGAGCAGACCTTCCTGCGCGGGCTGATCTCCGGCGAGCTGCGCCAGGGCTCGCTCGACGGCGTCATGCAGCAGGCCGTGGCGAAGGCCGCAGGCGTCCCCGACGACTCCGTACGCCGCGCCGCCATGCTCGCCGGCCACCTCCACGAGGTGGCCCCGATCGCGCTCACCGAGGGCAGCGCCGGGCTCGACCAGATCACGCTGGAGGTGCTGCGCCCGGTGGCGCCGATGCTGGCCGCGTCCTCCCCCGACGTCGCCGGCGCCCTCACCGGCGACGGCCCGTGGTCGGTGGAGCGCAAGCTCGACGGCATCCGCCTGCAGATCCACAAGGACGGCGACCGAGTACGCCTCTTCACCCGCTCCCTCGACGAGATCACCGACCGACTGCCCGAGGTGGTCGAGACCATCAAGGCCCTCCCCTGCGACAGCTGCGTGCTCGACGGTGAGGCCATCGCGATGCGCCCCGACGGACGCCCCGAACCGTTCCAGGTCACCGGCTCGCGCACCGCGTCCTCCGCCGCGCCGGCAACGCTCCGCGAGCGCACGCCGCTGACCACGTACGTCTTCGACCTGCTGCTCCTCGACGACACCCCGCTGCTCGACGAGCCGCTCGCCGAGCGCAAACGACGCCTCGCCGCCCTGGTCAGGCCCGAGAGCCTCATCACCTCCCTCGACACCTCCGACCCCGCCGCGGCCGAGCAGTTCTTCGCCGACCAGGTCGCCGCAGGTCACGAGGGGGTGGTGGTGAAGTCGCTGACCAGCCCGTACGCCGCCGGCCGCCGCGGCGGGTCGTGGGTCAAGGTGAAGCCCCGGCACACGCTCGACCTGGTGGTGCTGGCCGTCGAACGCGGGTCCGGCCGCCGCAAGGGGCTGCTGTCGAACATCCACCTGGGAGCGCGCGACGGCGAGTCGTACGTGATGCTGGGCAAGACCTTCAAGGGCATGACCGACGAGATGCTGGCGTGGCAGACCGAGCGCTTTCGCGAGCTGGCGGTGTCCGACGACGGGTGGGTGGTGACGCTGCGACCTGAGCAGGTCGTGGAGATCGCCTTCGACGGCCTGCAGCGCTCGACGCGCTACCCGGGCGGGATGGCCCTGCGGTTCGCGCGGGTGCTCCGCTACCGCGACGACAAGACAGCGGCGGAGGCCGACACGATCGAGACCGTACGCACCCTGGCCGGCCACTGAGACTCCGGAACTGCCAGAGGTGGCGGTGGGCGTCGGTGCCCCTCTGGAGGGGCAGGTCCTCTAGCCAGGTAGCCGCGAGCCCATGGATCCTGGCGGTCGTCTGCACAACCGGTGCTCACAGGTGCACAGGTCATCTCTGGCGGGAGGAACACACCAGATAACACCGTTTGTGCAGGTGCCCTCACCGGCGCAGGGCGACGGAGGCCCGCTGCGGTACTCGAGGAGGGGGTGTGCGTCGGGCTGGGAAGCGCCTCTCGGCGCAAGGCCGCTCGTAGCGGCGAAAAGTGGAGCCCGGGGCTACCGCAGCCCGACGCACCCTCGAGGATAGGCGATCCCGCCGACGATCCACACCTCAGCCCCCGTTCGGTGATCGACCAGTCGAAGCACGATGGTTGAGCAAGCATCCCCGAGAACGAGGGGATGCGCGTCGAAACCCGACCTGGCCGAGCGCCAGCGAGGTCAAGGCGTACAAAGCCTGCAGCCCGCCACGGCTCCACGTCGCTCCGCCTTGTGCGCCGGGTTTCGACTCGTCGCCGCCTCGCAGGCTCGGCAGAGACTCACTCAACCGCCGTGTCCCCGCCGCCTCGGGTCAGTGCAGGTCGCCCTCGCGCCACATCCGCGCGCAGACCAACAGATCCCGGGCGACCTCCAGCAGTCGGCTGGCGCGGACCAGCTCCCGGGTGCCGAGAGCCAGATCCGTACGCCCCGACACCACCACCTGGCAGAACGCCGCCGCCCGCTCCAGCGCGAGCGCGAAGTCGCCCGTGAACGCCCCGTGCAGCACCTGGTCGGCGACGACGCGGACCTCCTCCGGCCCCGGCGGGTCCACCCCGGCGACAGCGTGGTTCGGCTCGGTGTGCGGCACCCCGGCCGCGTACTCGCGCGCCACCTCGTCCGCCCCGTTGCGCATCCACTCCCGCAGCACGTACAACCGGTACAGCGCCCCGGGCAGCGAGTGTGCCGGCCGCGCGGCCCAGAGGTCGGCGAGCACTGGCAGCCCGATCTCCTCCACGAGCGTCACCAGCCGGTGCGTCACCTGGGGATCGCCAGCGGCACGTCCGGCGTGCACGAGCACCGCCGCCGTCTCGTGCGACGCGTGCAGGCGAGCGATGGGGTCGACCCGCTCGCCCAGCGCCTCGAGGGCGGCAGGCTCCTGAAAGCTGGGCCGGCGAGGGGCCCTGGGGTCGGTCACCGCGCAAGCCTAGTGAGCAGGACAAGGCATGCCGCCACCAGCACCCAGCCCGCGCAGCCACCGACACAGCCGTCGCTCCTCGCCCCCGGGCGCGCCTCTCGCGACGGCCGCCCTTGTCACAGCGCCCGGCGCAGATGCCCTTCGGCAGCGTCGAGACGACGGCGGGCCTCGGCCGCGTCGACCTCGGCCAGCACCATCAGGATCGCGGTCTTCACGTGACCCTCCGCTCCCGCGAGCGCAGCCGCGGCCTCCTCCGACGAGCATCCGGTGGCCGCCACGACCGTACGCTCCGACCTCGCCCGCAGCTTCTCGTTCGTCGCGCGCAGGTCGACCATCAGGTTCCCGTACGTCTTCCCCAGCCTCACCATCGTCAGCGTGCTGAGCATGTTGAGCACCAGCTTCTGCGCCGTGCCCGACCGCAGCCGCGTCGACCCGGCGACGAACTCCGGCCCGACGACCACGTCGATCGCCACCTCCGCGGCCTGCCCCACGGCAGAGCCAGCGTTGTTCGTGACACCCACCGTGTAGGCACCCACCCCCCGTGCGTACGCCAGCGCACCCAGCACGTACGGCGTCCGCCCCGACGCCGCCACCCCGACCACGGCGTCGTCCGCACGAAGCCCCAGCTCCCGCAGCTGCGCGGGGCCGGCCTCCCGGTCGTCCTCGGCGTTCTCCACGGCCCCGGTCACGGCCGCGGGGCCGCCGGCGATCAGACCGATCACCAGCGACGGGTCGGTGCCGAACGTGGGCGGGATCTCGCTGGCATCGAGCACCCCGAGACGCCCCGCGGTCCCTGCTCCCACGTACACCAACCGCCCACCTCGGCCGATGCGCTCGCTGATCCCGTCCACGGCAGCGGCGATCTGCTCCCGACAGGCAGCGACGGCGTCGAAGACACCGCGATCGCCGTCGATCATCGCGGCGACCAGACGGTCGGTGGGCCAGGTGTCGATGTCGGAGAGGGCCGGGTTCGCGGCCTCGGTCGTCAGCCCGGAGATCTCCTGAGAGACCGTCGTCGGGGTCTCGGCACCGGCGGGGTTCTGCATGGCGGTCAGGCTATCGACAGCCAGCAGCGATGCGTACGCCACCTCGCTGCCCCTCTGACGCCGCGGCACCTGCGCTGACCCGCACGCGCCGAGCAGAAGCGCACCCACCTCATGAGGGATCAGCCGTAAGAGCCCTCGGATGACCCCCGAAAAAGGCAGGATCGAGGACGTCGACGGGAACCGTCTGGCGCCCATAGGTAGAGGTACTCAGATCCTCCCTGCGCGCTACCTAGACAAGACTGGTAGTTCCCCTCAACTTCTCCCCTGCCCCTCCCCAAAACCCTCTGCGACAGTTGATTTGCAAGCACAGCAACAGCTCCGCAGGCACCTCAGAACCTCGCCGGCGGGCCAACACATGGAGGGCTCCGAGAGATGACCGTCACGGCCACCACCCGCACCGTTCCCGCCTGCGTCCAGGCGTCTGACGTCTTCCAGAACTCGCTCCTCGAGGATGGCCTCCCCACCGGCGCCACCGGCGACATCCGTCGCCAGCACGCCAGTCTGACCGCGCGGGCGGCGGCCACCTGCGCCTCGTGCCCGCTGCTCGCCTCCTGCCTGTACGACGCGGTCGTCAAGCACGACGTCAGCGGCTTCGTCGCCGGCACGACGCAGCGCCAGCGTCAGGAGATCCGTACGGCCCTCCGCGTCACCGTCGAGGCCGAGGACCTCGACACCCTCGCCGGCGTCGTGGCCCCGAACCGCCAGGTGAACCACGAGGAGGTGCTGCGTCTGCGCTCCGCGAACCCGCACGAGAGCCTGGAGACCATCGCGCACCGCCTCGGCTGCTCGCTGTCCACCGTGAAGCGCCACCTGCGCAAGGCCCGCAACGGCGAGATCGCCCCGAAGCTGAAGGCCGTCCCGCCGACGCAGGAGCAGGTGCTCGCCGCGTACGCCAAGGTCGTCCGCACCGCCTCCCAGCGCCGCGCCGCCTGAACCAGCCACGACGCCCCCGGCCCACCAGGCCGGGGGCGTTGTGCTGTGCGTCCGTCGGTTGAGCGAGAGCCCCTGAGCGTGCGAAGGGGGTCCGAGTCGAAACCCGGCGAGCCGAGCGGAGCGAGGCGGAGCCGATCAGCACCACGACGGCGTACGACGTGGTCGGGTGCGCCCTGACCTTGCTGATCAGGCCGGGAACCACCGACTGAGCTCGGTGACCGTGCCGCCCTCGGCGAAGGTGCCGGTCACGGCGTCGGCCACTGCCTGTACATCCGGCATCGCGTCACCGATCGCCACGCCGCGACCGGCCCACTGCAGCATCTCGACGTCGTTGTACCCGTCGCCCATCGCCAGCACGTCCTCCGGCACCACACCGAGCCGCTCGCACACCACGTCCAGGCCCGACGCCTTGTCTACACCCTCGGGGGCGATGTCGAGCCAGTTCGACCAGCCGACGTAGTACGCGACCCCGTGCAGGCCCATCCGCTCGGCGAGCGACATGAACTCCGCGTCCTCGCTGGAGGGGTCCCGTACGATCACCCGCGACACCGGCCGCGACTTCAGCTGCTCGATCGTCTCGGTCGTCGTGCGCCCGAAGAGCTCACCGTCGGGGAAGTCGGCGCTGACCCGGAAGCCCACGTCGATCTCCTCCACGGCGATCAGCGCGTCAGTGTGCTCCACGACCCTGTCGATCACGTCCGACGGGTCGAAGGTCACCTCCCGCAGCAACCGCAGCGGCGGGTTCTCCACCACCACGGCCCCGTTGGAGCACACGTGCAGGCCCTGCGGCAGGTCGAGCGCATCGGCGATGATCTTCGTCGCCAGCCACGACCGCCCGGTCGACAGCACCACCGGCACGCCCGCGTCGACCACGCGGCGTACGGCCCGGTAGACCTCGTCGGGCATCCGGCTCATGGGGTCGACCAGGGTGCCGTCGATGTCGAGGGCGACCAGCTTCGGCCGCCAGTCCGCCGCGCTCACAGCGGCAGCAGCCGGTCGCGTCCGAGGTACGGGCGCAGCGCGTCGGGCACGACCACCGAGCCGTCGGCCTGCTGGTGGTTCTCCAGCAGGCAGATGATGATGCGGGTCATCGCGCACAAGGTGCCGTTGAGCGTGGCGACCGGGCCGACCCCGTCCGCGTACCGGGCCCTGGTGTTGAGCCGGCGCGACTGGAACTCGGTGCAGTTCGACGTCGAGGTGACCTCGCGGTAGCGGCCCTGGGTCGGGATCCAGCCGTAGCAGTCGTACTTGCGCGCCGCGCTCAGCCCCAGGTCGCCCGCGGCCACCTCCAGCACCTGGAACGGGATGCCGAGCAGCGACAGGAACTCCTTCTCGTACGCGAGGAGCCGCTGGTGCTGCTCAGCCGCCTGCTCGGGCGTGCAGTAGACGAACATCTCGACCTTGTCGAACCAGTGCACGCGGAAGATGCCGCGGGTGTCCTTGCCGTACGAGCCGGCCTCGCGGCGGAAGCACGGCGAGTACGCGGCGTACGAGAGCGGCAGTGCCGAGCCGTCGAGGATCTCGTCGGAGTGGTACGCGGCGAGCGCGACCTCCGAGGTGCCGACCAGGTACAGGTCGTCGGCCGGCAGGTGGTAGACGTCCTGCGCGGCCTGGCCCAGGAAGCCGGTGCCCTCCATCGCCGACGGCTTGACGAGCGCCGGCGGCAGCATCGGGGTGAAGCCCCACTCGGTCGCCTTCGCCATCGCGAGCTGCGTCAGCGCCATCTCGAGCATCGCGCCCTGACCGGTGAGCACGTAGAACCGGGAGCCCGAGATCTTCGTGCCGCGCTCCATGTCGATGCCGCCGAGCAGCTGGCCGAGCTCCAGGTGGTCCTTGGGCTCGAACCCCTCGGCGGCGAAGTCGCGAGGGGCGCCCACGGTCTCGCGCACCACGAAGTCGTCCTCGCCGCCGGGCGGCACGTCGTCGAAGACGGGGTTGGGCAGCTGCTTCAGCAGCTCCTCGAACGCGGCATCGGCCTCGGCCCGGGCCGCGTCGGCCGCCTTGACGTCGGCGGAGAGCTGCTTCGTACGGGCCAGCAGCTCCTGCTTCTCGTCGGGGGCCGCCTTGGGGATCCGGCCGCTGAGCTCCTTCTGCTCAGCCCGCAGCCCCTCGTGGGTGGCGATCGCCGACCGGCGGGCCTCGTCGGCCGCGATCAGTGCGTCGACCAGCTCGGGAGACTCCCCGCGAGCCTCCTGGGCGCGGCGGAGACGGTCAGGGTCGGTGCGCAGGAGCTTCGGGTCGATCACCCCCTCAGCCTATCGAGCGTGGTCACACTGCGGCGCGAACGCGAGACGGCCCGCCCCGGGCCACTGGGACCACCAAGGGTGCGCCCCACGGCTCCGCTCGCTCCCACTCCGCACTCAGAGGGTGACCGTGGTCACGGTCACCCTCAGGGTCTTCGGCCGGGTGGTGAGGATCCCGGTCGCCCGTACGCGCTGCTGCGGCAGGTAGAGGCCGGTGCGGGCGAGCATCCGTGCCAGGAAGACGGTGATCTCGGTGGTGGCCATCGCCGACCCGATGCAGCGGTGGGAGCCGCCGCCGAACGGCAGGTACGCCCCCTTGACGGGCGCCCGGTAGGCGGGGTCGTCCGGGTCCCATCGTTCGGGGCGGAACCGCAGTGGCTCGGGCCAGACGTCCGGGTCCGGTGGATCAGGTAGGGGCAGAGGATGACCAGGGTGTCTGCCGGGATGCGGTCACCGGCCACATCGATGTCCCGCACCGTCGTACGCGGGAAGATGGTGACGGGCGTGCCGACGCGGAGCGACTCTTGCACGACGCGACCGAGGTATGCCAGCCGCGTCAGGTCCGCTGCCACCGGCGCCTCCGCGCCCAGCACGTCGCGCACCTCGGCGCGCGCCGCGGCGTACGCATCGGGGTTCGTGAGCAGCAGGTAGACCGCCCACGACAGCGCCGCGCTGGTCGTCTCGTGCCCGGCGATGATCAGCGTGATCACCTGGTCGACGATCTCCTCGTCGGTCAGGGCGCGGCCGTCGACGTCGCGGCCGTGCACGAGGTCGTGGAGCACCGAGTCCCCCTCTGGCCCATCGGCACGCACCCGGGCGGTCTCGGGGCTGATGCGCTCCACCAACTGGTCGCGGGCGGCCAGGCCACGGCGCCACCCTGGCGTCAGCAGCCGCCGGCGCAGGTTCATCACCGAGGTCGTGCCGCCCATGGCGATCAGTTCGTTGATGGCAGGCGCGATCATGTCGTCGTCGGTGGCAAGCGGCCCGAAGAGGGTGCGCAGCGTGGCCCGGCGCAGAGCGTTCTTCACCTCCGCGTACAGGTCGATGGTCTGCCCGGCCGTCCAGGCTCCGATCATGTCGTCGGCGATCTGGACGAACGCAGACACATACGTCTCCACGCGACGCCGGTGGAAGGCCGGCTGCATCAGGCGTCGTCGTGAGGCGTGCTCCTCACCGTCGCTGAGGATCACCGAGGTGCGGCCGTCGATGGGTTCCAGCAGCCCGAACGCCTTCCACCAGCTGAACTCTTCCGACCGCGCGAACACCTCCGCGTTGTGCTCGGGACTGATCAGGTAGGTGTAGGCGGGGGTGCGCAGGACCCTCGTCCCCGGGCGCCTCCGCTGCCACGACCCGACCATCTCCGGGGCCCAGAACGTCATGGGGCGGTGCAGCAGGGGGGAACGACAGCTCGACGTCATCGTTTCCACAGTCGTGCTAACTACTACTGTGAGAGCGTGCTGTCATCCCGGAGCGAGCCGACGCGCCGCTCACTGGTGGAAGCAGCCATCGGCCAGCTCGCAGACGAGGGGATGCGCGGCCTCACCCACCGCAAGGTCGAGCAGCGGGCCGGGGCGGCGCAGGGCTCGGTGAAGTACCATTTCGGCAGCCTCGACGGCCTGATCAGCGCCGTGCTCGACCACATGGTGGCCCAGCAGATCGTGGACGTGGTCTCCTTCCCCCCCGAGGACCAGGCGGTGGTCGCCACCGGGCGTGTCCCACGGCACGTACGCGACCGTCTGGCCGCCAGCGCCGCACACCTCTGGTCGCAGGCAGACCTGAACCGGGCCCGCCTCGAGCTCTACCTGCACGCCAGCCGGCGGCCAGAGCTGCAGGCCGTCATCGCCCGTGCCCGCGAGCACTTCGTCACCGCCGTCGCCGCAGCCCTGCCTGTCGACGACCCCGCGGTGGCGGAGTCGGGGGCGCGCCTGCTGTGCGCCGCCATGGATGGCCTCATGCTCGATGAGCTCTCGGCCCCGCACCCGGACCTTCCCGGTGAGACCCCCGCGCACTGGCTGGCTCTCAGCGTCGGCGCGGTGTCGTTGCCATGGATCCGGGCGGCGCTGACCCAGAAGGGCGTGGAGCAGCCGGACCACTGACGACTCATCGCCCCCCGGATGGAAAGATGCCCCCGTGCGCGAACACGTGGTGAGGGCGTCGCGGGTCGTGCCGCTGGCCGTGACGGTGGCGTTCATCCTGTGGACCGCCCTCGCCGTCTCCGGGCATCTCAACGGTCTCGACCGGGCGCTCGCCGCCCCGGACCTCGACCCTCGCGGCACCCTCGGTCAGATCCTGAGTGCGATCGCGATCGTCACCACGCCGGTGGTGCTGACGACGATCGCGCTGGGCATCGCCGTGTGGGCCTACCAGCGCAGGCTCCGTCGTCTCGCCGGCGCGCTCACGGCCGCGGCCCTGGGCGGCTGGGGCATCGCCTGGGTCCTCAAGCGTCTGCTCGGACGGGCACGCCCCGAGTCCGCCTTCGCCGACGCGATCACCTACAGCGGGGCCTCGTACCCCTCGACCCACCTCGTCAGCGCCGTGATCCTGGCCTCCACGATCGTCACCATCGCCACGGCCGCGCGGCGCAGCACCGGCCGGATCTGGCTGATCCGGCTCGCCGGCGGTGCGTTCGTCGTGCTGATCGGCCTGGACCGCTGGCTGATGAGGCACCACTACGTGTCCGACATCATCGGCGGGGCGCTGCTGGGCGCGACGGTGCTGCTGGTGACGCTGATGGCGGCCGGGGTGCACACCGTGGCCGAGTCGATGGGCCTGGTCGAGGAGCCCGCCGAGTACGTCGACAAGCAGGCCGCGATCATCTACAACCCGGCCAAGGTCACCGACTTCGACATGTTCCGCAAGCGCGTGGAGTACGAGCTGCGCACGCGCGGCTGGAAGCCGCCGCTCTGGCTGGAGACTACCCAGGACGACGTCGGGCACCAGATGGTCCGCGACGCCCGCGACAAGGACGTCGACCTGGTCCTGGTGGCGGGTGGCGACGGCACCGTACGCACCGTGTGCTCCGAGCTGGTCGGCACCGGCATCCCCGTGGGGCTGATCCCGGCCGGCACCGGCAACCTGCTGGCACGCAACCTCGGGGTGTCCCTCGACGAGCAGGAGGCGTTCCGGATCGCGTTCGACGGGCAGGCACAGCCCGTCGACGTGGTGCGGTTCACCACCGACGAGCAGTCGGAGCACTTCGTCGTGATGAGCGGCATCGGTGCCGACGCGCAGCTCATCGCCGGCACCAACAGCGACCTCAAGAAGCTGGTCGGCTCGGCTGCGTACTTCCTCGCCGCGGCCCAGCAGATCGGCAGCAAGCCGTTCGACGTCCGGGTCACGCTCGACGGCGGCGAGCCGGTCGACAGGCGCGCGATGGTGGCGCTGGTCGGCAACGTGGGCACCCTGCAGGGCGGCATCAAGATCTTCCCGAACGCCAGCGCCAGCGACGGTCAGCTCGACGTGCTGATCGGCAACCCGACCTCGGTGACCGACTGGGCGAAGGTGGCCACCGGGCTGCTCGGGGGCAACGACGTGGAGCCGCTCGAGTACGCCCAGGGCACGCACGTCGTGCTGGAGGTCAGCGAGCCCGTGGCGTACCAGCTCGACGGCGACGCCGAGGGAGAGACCCGGCGGTTCGAGGCCGAGGTGGTGCCCGACGGGCTGCTGGTGATGCTCAGGCCGGAGGCTGGTTCAGAGCACTGAGCCAGGTCGCCGCCTTGGCGTAGTCGTCCTCGGCGAAACCGGGGGCCACGGTCGGGGCCACCCGGTCGGCCCGCGGGTAGGAGCCCAGGAAGTCGACCCGCTTGCAGATGCGGTGCAGGCCCATCAGCGACTCGGCCATGCGGGCCTCGCTGAGGTGGCCCTCGGCGTCGATGGCGAAGAAGTACGACCCGAGCCGCTCCTTGGTGGGCCGCGACTCGATGCGGCACAGGTTCACGCCCCGGGAGGCGAACTGCTCCAAGATCTCGAGCAGCGCGCCGGAGTGGTCGTCGCGCAGGTAGGCCATCAGCGAGGTCTTGTCGTGCCCGGTCATCGGCGACGGCGCCCCGGGCCGGCCGACGAGCACGAACCGCGTCACCGCGTCGGGGTTGTCGGCGATCTCGCTGGCGGCGGGCACCAGCCCGTACATCTCCCCCGCCAGCGCGGCGCACACCGCGGCGTCGTACGCGGACTCGGGGTCGGCCACCTCGCGAGCCGCCCCCGCGGTGGAGCCGCCCTCGGTGACCTCCGCGTGCGGGAGGTTCTCGGCCAGCCAGCCGCGCACCTGCGCCGCGGCGTGCGGATGGGTGAGCACGCGGCGCACGTCGGCCAGGGTCGTGCCGGGGCGTACGGCGAGGGTGAACTGCACCGGCAGCAGCACCTCGCCCACGATCACCAGCGGCTGCCCGGCGGCGAGGCTGTCGAGCGTGGCCGACACCCCGCCCTCGACGGAGTTCTCGATGGGGACCAGCCCGGCACGTACGGACGCGTCGCGCACCGCGTCCAGCGTCGCCGCGACCGTGGGGTACGCGCGCGCCTCCTCGTCCAGCCCCAGCATCAGCAGCGCCTGGTGGGTGAAGGTCCCCTCGGGGCCGAAGTATCCGAGCACCGGGCCAGGCTAGCGGAGCGCTCGTACGCGAGCCGCGCCCGTCTGGCGGGCCCCGGCGAGCCGCGCCCGACCGCCGGATCCGTGCTCATCCGCGCCCGGGTGACGGAGCGCCCCGTACGAGCCGTGGCGTCGGACCATGCGGCCACGGCGCTGCCCCGCGGCGGTCGCGGAGCGTCAGTCCCTCCCGTGGGCACCGTCCGGCGACCATCGCGGCGCGTGACACCATGCCGCGGTGAGACGAGTGACAGCGGCCGCCGCCCTGGGGCTCGTCGCGGTGGCGCTGCTCTCGGTCAACCTGCGCCCGGGGGCCACCGGGGTAGGGCCGGTGCTGCCGGAGCTGCGCGCCGATCTCGCCATGTCCCCCGGCCTCGCTGGGCTGCTGGTCGGGCTCCCCGGCTTCTGCTTCGCCGCCGGCGGCGCCGTCGCGGTGCGGGTGGCCTCCCGGCTGGGCACGGCCGGCGCCCTCACCGCCGGCGCCGGGCTGGTCGCGGTCGGCGCCCTGGGCAGGGCTCTGGTGGGTGGCTCCTGGGCGTTCCTGCTGCTGTCGGCGGTGACGCTGCTGGGCGCCGCGCTCGGCAACATCTTGCTGCCGGCCTTCGTGAAGCGGTTCTTCCCGTCGCGACAAGCGCTGATGATGACCGTCTACACCGGGATGCTCTCCCTCGGCGCCACCGTGCCCGGGCTGATCACGCCCGTGCTGCTGGCCCGCTCCCCCCACGGCTGGCGCGACGCGCTCGGCCTGTGGGGCGTGGTGGCGGCCCTCGCCATGGTGCCGTGGGCGTTGCTCGGGCGGCGGGAGCGCGCCGCCCGCGGTGACGCCCCGCGGCAGGCTGGCGGCAGCGTGTTCGGCATGGTGCGCTCCCGCCGGGCCGTTGCGCTGGCGGTCTTCTTCGGGGTGCAGTCGATGCAGGCGTACGTCTCGTTCGGCTGGCTCGCCGAGATCCTGCGTGACGCGGGGGCGTCGCAGACGTACGCCAGCCTGATGACCTCCCTGTACGCCGGGCTGGGCCTGCCCGCCTCGCTGGTGATCCCCGGCCTGGTGCACCGGAGCCGGCGCCTGGGCGCCTGGGTGACGGCGTTCGTCGCGATGTTCCTGGCCGGGTTCCTGGGCCTGCTGCTGGCGCCGATGGCGGCCCCCTGGCTGTGGGTCACGCTCACCGGCACCGCGGGCTGCATGTTCCCCATGGCGCTGACGCTGATCCCGATGCGGACGCGCGAGCCCGCCGTCACCGCCCGGCTGTCGGCGTTCAGCCAGTCGACCGGCTACCTGCTGTCAGGGCTGGGACCGCTGCTGATGGGCGTCCTCCACGACGCCACCGGAGGCTGGACGGTGCCGCTCGCCGTGATGTGCGCCTCCGCGCTGCCGCTGCTCGCCGGTGGTCTGGTGATCGCCCGGCCGGGGTACGTGGACGACGATCTCGTCGCCTGACCCGAGCCTGCATGCGCGGTGCGCATACGTGCCGAGGTCGCCCACAGGGGGACCTGCGCACGTATGCGCACCGGTTGTGCAGGCGACCCCGCCAGGGACGTGCGGTCGATGTGCGTGCGGCGGCCGGGATTCCTCAAGGCCGTACCGGCCCTCACCCCTGGCTGAGGGGTACGGCGCCGGCGGCGGGGCGGCCGGCGCCGTACAGGCCCTGCCGGGATCAGTCGGTCAGACCCTCGAAGAGCACCGTGGAGAGGTAGCGCTCGCCGAAGTCGCAGGTGATGGCGACGATGGTCTTTCCGGCGTTCTCGGGCTGCTTGGCCAGGTCGAGGGCGATCTTCAGGATGGCGCCTGAGGAGATGCCGCCGAGGATGCCCTCCTTGGTGGCCAGCTCACGGGCGGTGGCGACAGCCTCCTCGGCCGACACCGTACGCACCTCGTCGTAGATCTCCCGGTCCAGCACGTCGGGCACGAAGTTGGCGCCCATGCCCTGGATCTTGTGAGGCCCGGGCTTGTTGCCCGAGAGGATCGCCGACTCGGCGGGCTCGACCGCCACGACCCGTACATCACTCTTCTGCTCCTTGAGGAACCTGCCGGCACCGGTGATGGTGCCGCCGGTGCCGATGCCCGAGACCAGGATGTCGACCTGCCCGTCGGTGGCCTCCCAGATCTCGGGGCCCGTGGTGCGGTAGTGGATCTCGGGGTTGGCCGGGTTCTCGAACTGCTTGGCGAGGATCGCGCCGTCACGCTCGGCGGCGATCTCCTCCGCCTTGGCGACCGCGCCCCGCATGCCCTCGGCGGCGGGGGTGAGCACCAGCTCGGCGCCGTACGCGCGCAGCAGGGCCCGGCGCTCCTTCGACATCGACTCTGGCATCGCGAGCACCATCCGGTAGCCGCGCGCCGCCGCCACCATGGCTAGCGCGATGCCGGTGTTGCCGGAGGTGGCCTCGACGATCGTGCCGCCGGGCTTCAGCTCACCGGACGCCTCCGCGGCGTCGATGATGGCGACGCCGATGCGGTCCTTGACCGAGTTCGCCGGGTTGTAGAACTCGAGCTTCACCGCGACGGTCGCCTGGTCGGCGCCGTCGAGGCGGTTGATCTTCACGAGCGGGGTCTTGCCCACTGCCTCGGTGATGTTGCTGAGAATGGCCATGAATGTGTCCTGTTCCAGAGTCGGGACCGGTCAGATGGGAGCCCAGAACGTCGCGGAGCTGGGCTCCGGCGACGCCACTTACAGCCGGGTGGTCGGCCGGGAGTGACAGGTGCAGCAGCACAGACAGAGCTGCGGCGCGAGGCACGGCGAGGCCAGGGCGTCCATCGGTGGGCCCTCCTCTCCGGCTCGGATGCTGCTCACGCTACCGCGCGGCCGGTGCTCCCGGCTAGGCGCACCCAGCCCAGGGCGTCAGTCGACGCCCAGGGCGCCGTGCGTGCGGACCTGGGCCAGGAACTGGCCGTGACCGCGGTGCCAGCGCACGATCTGCACGACGACCAGCACCTGGGCGGCGACGCACAGGGTGTCGCGCACCCGGGCTCCGACGAGCTCCACCATCGGCGCGAACTCGATGGCGCGGCCCGTGACGAACGCCGTCGACAGCCACGTCGTACGCCACAGCAGCAGCCTGTCCAGACGGGTGGCCGCCGCCAGCGCGAGCGGCGTCCAGGCCATGAGGTCGTACCAGGAGAAGGAGTTCGGGGTGGTGACCAGCCAGGACACGTACAGGATCGTGGCCGTGCGGATCGCCACCGTGGTGGGGTCCTGGTGCGGCTTGACCCCGAAGGAGAGCCTGGGCACGGGCCGCCATCCCAGCAGCCGGAACAGCATCCACGCCACCACCGCCCACGCCAGCAGGCCGACGATGTTGATGATGATCTTCGACAGGTTCCAGCTCAGCCACACCGTCAGGAGGCGGAAGACGGGGCCGGCCCAGGAGGCGGCGTTGACGTAGCTGGTGTTGCGCGACGCCGACAGCAGCGCCGTCGGCTCCCACACCACGTAGCAGAGCACCAGGGGCACCAGCGCCCCGCCGATCATCGAGAACAGCTTGCGAGGCTCGCGCCAGTAGCCGTGGACCATCGCGATGCCGTACAGGACCATGTTGACCTTGGCACCGCCGGCCAGGCCGATCAGCACCCCGGCGAGCACGGGGTAGCGCCGCATGCAGGCGATGGCGGCGATGGCCAGCACGACCGCGAACGACTCGTTGTGGGCCTGCGCCACCACCGCCCAGATCATCGCCGGGTTCAGGAGCGTGAACAGCGCGGCCCGGGTCTGCAGGAGGGCGTTGCCGCGCGCCATACGCACGACGATCAGCCCGATGCCGATCATCGGCAGCACCGACATCAGCTGCAGCCAGAAGACGATGTCGTGCATGTTCTCCCCGCCGAGCCGGCTGGCGAGCAGCTGGCTGCCGGAGATCAACGGCCCGTACACGGTGGGCGTGTCCTGCCACGGGCGCTCGGTCACCGACAGCACGGGGTCGTACTGCTGCCGGAAGATCTCACCGACGGTGATCTCGTACGGGTCCCGGCCGAGCACCTGCAGCCGGCCGTACGCGGCGTACATGAGGACATCCGCCGAGGTCATCGGCGGCACCAGGGACACGATCAGGTTGAGGGCGGCCCCCAGCCCCAGGAGCCTCTCCACCCGGGGGCGCCAGCCGTCGACCACCGCCCGGGAGGCGACCCAGAGGCCAACGGCGCCCACGGCGATGAGGACGTACAGACCGAGCACGGCCACCCACGGGTTCGGGTTGGTGTCCCAGCTTGTCGGTGCGTACCAGGGGGGCAGCAGGCTCCCCCGCCGCGGGCCGAGCGACAACGTCACCGCCGACGGGCCGAGGAACCCCATCAGGGCGATGCCCAGCGAGGTGCCGACGATCAGCCCGAGGCCCCAGCGATGGTCGCGGTGCCACCGGGTCGGTTCGTACAGGCGGGCGGGCCGGAGCCCGATCCGGTAGGGGGTGCTCACTCGTCCGGCCGCGCGGGGTGGTAGCGCCGCCGCCGCATGGCGGGCAGCGCCTCGCTGATGACGACCCCGCCGGCGAGGGCGAGCAGAGCGGCCGAGCCCACACCGACCGCGATCACGACGGGCCGCAGGTCACGCGGCGCAGGCACCTCCAACGGCGCCGGCGCTGGGGTGGCCGGGGCGCTCGACTGCGGTGCCCGCGCCACCGGGAAGGGGCCGAAGACCGCGTTCACCGGGTTCACGGTGCCGTAGCCGAGCTGCGGGTCGGGCACGGCCCCCGCCGGCCGGTCCGCGGTGAGCTCGAGCCGCCGCCTCACCTCCGCGGGCGCGAGCCTCACGCCAACGGCCCGCTCCTTCTGGATCATCAGCGCCACCACACCGGTGACGATCGGGGCGGCGTACGAGGTGCCCTGGCCGGAGGAGACGGCGATGCCTAGCCGCTCGTAGTCAGCGTCGCTCATGCCGGCGGGGCGCTTCAGCGTGGGCATCAGCAGTGGCACATCGTCACCCGGAGCCGCGACCGTCACCGGCATCCGCGGGTCCGACTGCGAGACCTGCGACGCCGTGTCCGTCCTGGTCGTGGCACCGACGGCGATCACGCCCGGGTACGCCGCCGGGTACGACGGCCCCGCGCCGGGGCCCGCGTTGCCCGTCGCCGCCACGACCACGACACCCGCCGCCACGGCCCGCGCGATCGCCGCCTTCAGCCCGGGGTCGTCCCCGCCGGACTGGCTGATGTTGATGATGTCGAACCCCTGGTCGGTGGCCGCCAGCACGGCCTGCACCATCGCCGCCTGGGTCTCGTTGCCCTGGCCCCGGCCGAGCGCCCGCATCACCGTCACCTGCGCACCCGGCGCCATGCCCGTGAAGTTCCACGCCCCGAACGACTGCCCATTGATGTACCCGACCACCGCCGTGGCGTGGCCGCAGTCCATGCCGCCGCCCCGCTTCTCCAGGTCGGCGGTGTCGCCCACGTAGTTGACGAGGTCGAACTTCGGTAGCTCCTCGTTCGACTGCCCGGTCGCCAGCGCCGGCGGCGTGAGCATGGGCGAGACGCCGAGCTGGGCGCCGGTGTCGATCACCGCGACCCGCACGCCGGCACCCCGGATCCTCCTGTTCTTGGCGTCGACCTGTTCCCACACCCGGTCGGGCCGCAAGCGCTCGGTCACCCAGGACGGCCCTTTCGGGGCGGCGGCCAGCTCCTGGACCTTGCTGTCCAGGGCGCACCACTCCGGTTTCAGCCGCTCACCCGCCGCGTACGCAGGGGTGGGCACCGCCAGCCGAGACGCCACCACGACTCCCGCCGCCGCGCCGAGCAGCGCGCGTCGGAGGGGGCGAGGCATGCGCGGGAGCCTACCCGTCACTGCTGCGCCGGCAGGTTGGCTGCCTGGGCGAGCACCTGCCCGCTGCGGGTGATGAGCTGGCCGCGCCCCGGAGGCAGCGGCGCACCCCGGTAGTTGCCCCACAGCTGACCCTCGTCGCGGTTGCCGCTCATGATGAAGGCCGGCGCCTGCGCGTCGCGCATCCGCCCGATCACCTGGTCACCGACAGCCCGGGAGGCACCGCCGTAGCCGCGGGCGATGATCATGTGCAGACCGATGTCACGGCTCTGGCTGATGAGCTCGGCCAGGGGCGCCAGGGCATTGCCCTGCATGGTGGCCACCAGCTCGTAGTCGTCGACGATCACGAAGACCTCCGAGCCCGACCACCAGGACCGCTCCCGGTACTGCTGCGAGGTCACCTCCGGCCCCGGCACGCGGCTCTGCAGCGACTGGGCCAGGGCCTTGCAGGTGTCGGTGCCCGACTTCTGGGAGGGGCAGTACTTGATGATGTACTCGTCGGGCACGAACCCCAGCAGCGAGCGCCGGTAGTCGAGCACGAGGAACTTCGCCTGCCGCGACGTGTACCGCTTCATCAGGCCGTCGAGGATCACACGCAGCACTGTCGACTTGCCGCTCTCCGGCATGCCGAACACGACCAGGTGGGGCTCGGCGACCGGGTCGAACATGACGGGGGCGAGGTTGATCTCGTCGATGGCCCACGGGACGTCCTTGCGGGTGTCGTCGTAGACGACCTCGGGCAGGGCGCTGAGCGGCAGGTCGGCCGGGAGCATGCGCACCTCGGCCGCCTTCGGCCCCTTCCAGGCAGCCACCATCCGGTCGATCATCTGCCGCTGACCGGCGGTCGCGCTCTCGGCGTCCTCGACGCCGTCGACGCGGGGCAGGCCCACGAGCATGTGCAGACGGTCGCCCGACAGGCCACGGCCGGGGCGACTCGTCGGCACCTGGGCCGCCATCTTGCGGTCGATCTCCGACTCGAACGGGTCGCCCAGTTTCAGCTCCACCCGGCTCTGGATGAGGTCACGGATACCGAGCCGGAACTCCGACCACTTCGTGGCCGACACCATCACGTGCAGCCCGTAGCCGAGGCCGCGAGCCGCGATGTTGGTGATCACCGGGTCCTGCTCCTCGAACTCCTGACGCAGCGTCAGCCACCCGTCGACCACGAGGAAGACGTCGGTCGGGAACCGGTCCGGCTCGATCGTCCCGTCGCGACGACCGCGGCGATAGCTGGCGATGCCGTCGATGCCCAGCTCGGCGAACAGGAGCTCACGGGCCTGCAGGAGCGAGGTCATCTCGGCGACCGTGCGCCGGACCCGGTCGCCGTCGAGGCGGCCGCAGGCGGAGCCGACATGGGGCATGTCGCGCATCGACGCCAGCGAGCCGCCGCCGAAGTCGAGGATGTAGAAGCCGACCTCCTCCGGCGTGTGGGTGAGGGCGAGCCCGGCGATCGCGCTGCGCAGCCCCATCGACTTGCCCGACTGCGGGCCGCCGACCACGGCCAGGTTGCCCGTGGCGCCGGCGTAGTCGATCCACATCGGGTCGCGCCGCTGCTGCCGCGGCCGGTCGATCAGCGCGACGGGGCCGGTGAGCCGGCCGTGCAGACCGGCGTCGGCGGTGGTGAGACCCCGCGTCGGGTGGTCCACCAGGTCGCTCTGCAGCAGCATGTCCATCGTCGGCGGGTCGTCGAGCGGCGGCAGCCACACCTTGTGGGCGGGCCACCCGTGCCCACGCAGCCGGCTGACGACCACACCAAGCAGGGTGTCGTCCTCGGCGTCCTCCTCCGCAGCGGGCTTTGCCTCGCTCGCCTCCACCGGCTGCTCCGGGGCGGCGGCGACCACCGGCTCCGGCTCCGGCTCCGGCTCCGGCTCGGGTGGCAGCACGACCGGCACGGGCCCCGCCTCGAACGCCAGCACGGGGGGCACCCACGCCTTCTTCGGCAGCCCCGGGGCACCCGCGACGTCGTCGTGGTCGCTCTCCAGCATCGCTGACGGGCTGCCGAGCCATGGCCCGGAGACGTACGCGGCCTTGAACCGCACCATGTTGGTGGTGTCGTACTTGAGGTAGCCGTTGCCGGGGGGACTCGGGAGCTCGTACGCATCGGGCACACCGATCACGACGCGCGACTCGGCGGGCGAGAAGGTGCGCAGCGCGATGCGGTAGGAGAGGAAGGTGTCCAGGCCGCGGAGCTTGGACTCCTCGAGGCGCTGAGACGCGAGTAGCAGGTGCACGCCGATGGAGCGGCCGATGCGGCCGATCTGGATGAACAGGTCGATGAACTCGGGCCGGGCGGTGAGCAGCTCGGAGAACTCGTCGACCACGATGAACAGGCTGGGCATCGGCGGGATGTCGGCGCCCTCCTGGCGGGCGGCCTCGTACTCCTCGCGGTTCTTGATGTCCTTGTTGCGCAGGCTCGCGTTGGTGGCGCTGAGCACCTCCATGCGGCGCTCCATCTCACCGGCGATCGCATCCTGCATCCGGTCGACGAGGGTGAGCTCGCCCTCCAGGTTGGTGATCACCGCCGAGACGTGGGGGAGCTCGTCGAGGCCGGCGAAGGTGGCGCCACCCTTGAAGTCGACCAGCACGTAGTTGAGCTGCTCGGAGCTGTGGGTCATCGCCAGGCCGAGCACCAGCGTGCGCAGGAACTCGGACTTGCCCGATCCGGTGGCGCCGATGCACAGGCCATGGGGGCCCATGCCACCCATGGCCGACTCCTTGATGTCCAGCTCGACGGGCTGGCCGTCCTCTCCCGTGCCGACCGGCACACGCAGCCGCTGGTGCAGGGGCCGCGGGCGCCAGGCCTGGCGCGGGTCGAGGGTCAGCGGGTCGCCGGTGCCCAGCATCGACGGGTAGTCCTTCGGCGGCTCGAAGACCACCTCCGGCGCATCCTCCTCCTCAGCGACCGCGACGACCGGCATCCGGTAGGGGCTGAGCTGCCGGGCCAGCATCTCCGCGTACACCATCGGCACCTGGTCGGGCCGGCCAAAGGGGGTGGGGGCGGTGGTGCCGTTCTGCACGCGGCGGTGCAGCGTGAGGGTGTCCGGCTGCACGTCCAGCACGGCCACTCCCGCCTCGATGCGCCGCGGCCGCTCCCGCTCCCCGGTGATCTCCAGCGTGCTGGCCGTAGTCCCCGGGGTCGCGAACAGGTCAGCGGTCATGCCCTCGACGCCGTCCACCACGAGCAGCACGTGCACCGGGTCGCCGCTGGGGGCGTTCTGGGCGCCGTCGGTGACCTGGGCCAGACCCGCGGCGTCGTTGGCGAACATCCGCACCTGCCCCGCTCCGTCGTGGCGGGTGGGGTGCTGCACGTGCGGCAACCACTTCGTCCACGACCAGAGGTGCTCGTTCTCGCGCGAGGCGACCACGATGATCCGTACGTCGGTAGGCGCGTGCCAGGCGGCGACCTGCGCCACCATCGCGTACGCGAGCCGGCGCGACGCGTCCTGGTCGCCGACGAGCGCGAACCGGCGGAACCCCCGCAGGTCCAGCATCAGCGGGATGCTGGGCACCACGCGATGGGTCAGCATGAACCGCCGCAGCGCGCCGGTGGTCAGCGGCTCGAGATCCTCGACCGGCTTCGACTCCGGAGGCACGATCCGCTTGGCGAACTGCTGCCGGCCGACCGAGACCCGCACGGCCAGGAAGTCGTCGCCGTCGGGGCGGCGCTCCCACATCCTCTTCTCACCGGCCAGGCTCCACAGCGTGTCGGGTGCCGGGTGACGCCAGGTGACCGCCTTGCGCTGGTCCGAGGCCGCCTTGCGCACCTGGCGCCTGGTCTGGCTGAGGTAGCGGAAGTAGTCGCGCCGCCGTGCGTCCAGCTCCATGGCCTGCTCGTTGTTGCCTCGGCCCATCTGGCTGAACATCATGCCCATCATCGACACGGCCATCAGGCCGCCGGCGATGCCACCCATGCCGCCACCGCGACCGCCGCCCGACAGCACCCCGGTCGACATCAGCCCCATGGCGAGGCCTCCGGCCACCATGGGCAGGAACCGCAGGAACGCCCCGAAGGTCTGCTGCCCCTGCGGCGGCGGGATCTCCGGCGGCGACTCCAGCAGCAGGTCGCCACGAGGCATCGGTGGTGGGGTCGCCCGCTTGCTGCGGTGGAACACGACCGTTGCCATGCGCACCCCCCGTGTACAGAGTCTTGGCAGCCCGGGCTGGGCAGAAGCCGTCCCATTATGTCCGGCACAGGTCCTGCGCCGGATACCCGGCCTGAGCACCGGGTCAGCCGCGCGGGTGCACCTCGAGGCGCTGACCGTCAGGATCGGTCACGACCACCTTCGGGTTGTCGCCGGAGCAGATCTCGGCGGGGTATCCGGCCGCGGTGAGACGCTCCGCCAGCTCCGTCAGTGGCTCGGTGGCCTGGAAGCCCAGGCTTACCAGGGCCACGCACCGACGGGGTTTTCAGAGGTGGGGGGCGGTGACGGCCTCACCCGACGGCGCGTGCAGGGCGATCACGCCCGAGCCGTCGCCGGACGACAGCTGCTATCAGTGCTCGTCACCGCCGGGCTCGGGATGGAAGCCGAGAGCACCGAAGAAGTCGAGGTCGGCGGCGAGGTCGGGGCTGTACCGCACTGCCACCACCGTGAGGCGCGCGTCGGGGCGGCCCTGATGGAGCTGGTAGCCGTGCAGGTCGGTCTGCTGCTCGTTGATCCAGATGCCGCCACCGCAGGGGTCGGTGACCCCGGCTTGAGTGCCGTACGCCTCGTCCAAGACCGCGACGGGGACCCCGGCCTCGCTGAGCTCCCCCGCTGCGTCGAGGGCTGAGCCGGCGAGCAGCGACAGGTGCGTCACGCCGGCCCGCATCGGTGAGGTGCACCGCGACGGAGCCGGCCGGCGACCAGGTGGACGAACCGGCCCTCGGCGCTCGACACCTCCCGCGCCATGCCCAGGGCCTCCAGGAAGGCGGTCATCGCGGTCGGGTCCGTGCTGAAGCGGTACGGGTCGAGGGTGAGCGTCGGGGTCATGAGGCTGCTCCTTCGAGATAGGTGCGGAGTGCGGCCTCGACCAGGGCGGACAGGCTGCACCCCTCGTCGACGGCCTCGTGCTTGACCTGCTTCACGAGGTCGGCGGGGAGATAGACGTTGAACTGGACCTTGGCGGGCGGCTCTGCTGTCATGAAAGCATGCTAGCAACATAGTCCAGCCAGTGCGCACCCTCCCGAACCTGGCTCGGTAGGCTTCGCCGCTGTGACGACCACTCCCACCGAGGATCTGGCCCGGGTCACGGTGATCTCGCCGACCCGGCGGATCGACGTGGCGCTGCCCGGGTCGACGAGCCTGGCCGAGTGCCTCCCCACGATCGTGAAGTTCTCGGGCTACGAGGTGACCACGGCCGGTGATGCCGTGCACGCCTGGGTGCTGCAGCGGCTCGGCGAGGACCCGCTGGACGTGAACAAGCGGATCTCCGCCCTGAACCTCCGGGACGGCGAGACCCTGCACCTGCGCCAGCGCGAGAACGTGATGCCCGACGCGGCCTTCGACGACGTGGTGGACGCCGTCACCACGGCCACCTCGGCCCGGCCCTCCTGGGCGCCCGCCCAGAGCCAGTGGACCGGTGTCGTGGTCATGTGCGCGCTGCTGGTGGGCCTGCCCCTCCTGCTGCTGTGGCGGGCCGACCCCGCCAACCGCTTCGGCACGGTCCTCGAAGCCGGCGTCGCGTTGTTCCTGTCGTTCGCATCCGCCATCGGGGCGATCGTGCTGTCGCGGGCGCTCGGGCGGCACCTGCCCGCGGTCGGCCTCTCCTGGTCGTCGGTGGCTCTCGCCGCCTCCGGCGGACTGTTCCTGCTGCCCACCGCCGAGTGGCCGCTGCGCGTGCTGATCGCGTGCGCCTGTGCACTCACGGCCTCGGGGGCGGCGTGGCTGGCCGCCCGCGTCCATCCGTACGCGCACCTGGCCGTCACCCTCTCGGCCGTGATCGTCCTGGTGGCCTGCATGGTGGTGGTGCTGATCGGCGGCATGGCGGCGCAGGTGGCCGCCGTCACGGTCGCGCTGGTGCTCGCGGTGACGTCTGTGCTGCCGACGCTGTCCTACCAGGCCGCGCGCGTCGCCATGCCGAACCTGCCCTCGAGCTCCGAGGCACTCATGAACGACGACCAGCCGGTGCAGACCGACATCGTCACGCGAGCCCTCACGGCCGACCGGCTGCTGGGGGCCTTCCTCGGTGCCACCGGCCTGTCGGTCGCGCTCCTCATGGTGCCGGTGGTCGTCAGCCACGGCTGGATCGGGCTCGCCCTGGGGTTCGCCGTCTCGCTGGCCCTGATGCTGCGCGCCCGCGCCTTCGTGGGGCGGGCCCAGCGGTCCTCGTTGCTCGCCGCCGGCCTGGTGGTCGGGGCGGCGGCGCTCGTCCTGACGCTGCTCGCCCTCTCGCCGCTGACCCGGGTGCTGGTGGTGGTCGCCCTCACCATCGTCGTCACGGTGGCTCTCGCCGGCTACTCAGCCGCCATGTACAACCGGATCCTGGCGCCGGGCTGGGGGCGCACCGGCGACATCCTGGAGTGGATCGCCATCATGGCGATCATCCCCCTGGTGCTGGCCGTCCTCGACGTCTACACCCTCGTGATGGGCATGGCGTCGGGGGCCTGAACCTCAGCGGCCCTGACCGAACAGCAGCCTGTACTCGGTCGGGGTGGGCGGCACCGCCACCCGGGCCACCCGTCGCGGCATCACCAGCGCGACCTCGTTCGACTCAAGGTTGTTCGCCTGCTTCAGCTGGCGCTGGTTCAGCGCGTACGCACGTCGGAGGTTCTCCGCCACCCGGGAGTCGCACGGGGAGACCAGCGACATGTCGCAGGAGCGCATGGTGTGGATCGCGCCGGACGACCCGGCGTCCTCGACCACCATCACCGCCTGCCACGGGCCGAGCGGCACCTGCGCGCCGTCGAACTGGCTGGCGTCGTCGATGATCAGGCTCGGCCGATACGGGCGCCCCAGGCCCGGCCGCGGCCCGTTCGGCTCGACGAACTCCGCCGTGCCGCCGCAGGCCAGGACCGTGTTCACCAGCCCCTGCCAGCGGCGACGCTCCCCGGCCACGATCGACAGGTGCGCGCCCAGCGAGATGCAGCGGAAGGCCAGGAGCCAGGTCGCGTAGTCAGGCACCGCGACCATCAGCCGGGTGGGTGTGGAGCGGAACAGCCGGATCGTGATGGGGCCGGTCAGCCCGTGCCCGATCAGCAGCCCCGACGGCCCCGTACGCACCACGGACTCGGTGGCGCGTCTCTTGTCCGGCGTCTCCGGCAGCACCCACACGTCCGGGGCCGCTGCGCCCTGCGTCATCGGCTCCCCCGCCCGAGCGGGACCGTGGCCAGCAGCGTCGGCACCTGGCTGCCGCCCGCGGCGTCCAGCCGTACGTTGCCCGCGAGCCGCTCCTGTGTGAACGCCATGGCCGTCTGCGCCCCTTCCGCGTCGATGGTCACCAGCCGCAGCCCCCCGGTGGCGCGGCGGCTGGGCGTCAGCGTGTACGAGGTCACCGCGAACAGCACCGGGGCCTCGGCGATCGCGTCCTGCAGCTGCTGGTAGCCGATGGAGGCCGTCGCCCCCCAGCGGCGCACCATCCGGCCGCAGTGCACCAGGCCGTCGCAGGTCCAGGAGCTCCAGCCCTCCTTGGTGCGCGCCGAGCCCGGCTCGGGACCCGAGCCCGCGACCAGGCTCATCACCTCGAACAGCTCCACCGGGGCCAGCGCACGGGTCACGATCCCTTGCCGCTTGAGCACCGTCTGCACCCGGTGCAGGCCGAACCGCAGCGTCGCGAAGACGCCGTCGTTGCTGGCGCCTCGGCGAGCCACGGCCTCCAGGCACAGCCGCGGGTCGAGGCGCAGGCACAGCCAGGTGCGCCGCAGCGTCGGCGGGATGGCGGTCGAGGTGATCTCCCGGTACGCCTTCGCGGCCTGCGAGTCACCGCCCAGCAGCACCGTGGTCGGTGCGGGCACGGTGTAGGTGACCACCTGCACGCCGGCGAAGATGATGTCGTCCTGCCGCGTCAGGCCGCTGAGGGCGTCGAGGTCGATGGCCTCGCCCTTGTCGGCCAGCAGCTCGTCGTCGGAGGTGAGGGCCAGCACCGCCGTCCACGCCTGCCCGTCGGCGATCACCCCGAGCTCACCGTCGCGCCCGAACGCGGTCTGGGTGACGGTCAGGCCGGGGACCCACTCCGCCAGCGGCACCAGGTCCTCAGGCACGTCGGCCGCGACCCAGCCGGTCGGCCGCCTTCGGGCGTACGCCACCGCGCGCCGTGCCCAGGCGCCGAGGCTGCGCCCCTTGACCGGGACCACCAGCAGCAGCAGGCCCAGGGCGGCGACGACCCCCGCCGCCACGTACAGCCGGGCCAGGACGAGCACCAGCACGAGCACCAGGCCGGCCTCGGCGAGCAGAGCCGTGAGCACGTGCTGGCGAGCCAGACCACGGCCCGCGGGTCTCACGACCGTGTCGGCCCGTGCCATCGCCTGCCTCCTCCGCCGCGCGTGCGGGCACACTCTAGTGCCGCTCGGGCCGCACCTCGCGGGGCCGCGGGCTCGGCTCGCGGTAGGCCAGAATGGGCGCCGTCACGCCGAGGGGCACCAGGTGAGGAGGGGGCATGGCGGCACGCAAGGAGCTGTTGAAGGCCCAGGCCTTCGTGCAGCAGCGGCTGGTGGCGGCCCTGGTGGACCGGGAGCCGGACGACCCGACCCCTCCCCTGCGCCGCCTGGGGCTGGGCCTGTTCGTCTCGGTCCTGGTCGCTGCGCTGGTCGTCGCGGGCTTCGGCATCTACGGCCTGATCAAGAAGCCCAAGACGACGAAGTGGAGCGAGCCGAACACGATCGTCGTCGACACCACCGCCGGCATCACGTTCGTCACCCCTGACGGCAAGAAGCTCCACCCCGTGACGAACATGGCCTCGGCGCGGCTCATCACCGGCGGCGACCGCATCGTCACGGTCACCACCGCGTCGCTGTCGAACGTGCCGCGCGGGGAGCCGTACGGGATCCGGGAGGCGCCCGCCCAGCTCCCGGACCCGGGGGCGATGGCCCCCCTGCCGATGCGGGTCTGCTCGCTCCCGGCGGGCACCAACGCCCGGCACACGGTGCTCGACTTCGGCGCCCCGGCGCCCTCGTCGACGATCATGGTGGCGTTGAAGAACCTGGCAGGCGACAAGTACCTGGTGGTCGACGGTGTCGCCCACCTGGTCAAGCCGGCGGCGGAGAAGGCGATCGACGTCCGCATGGTGCTGACCCCCGCAGCCGATGCGCTGATCGCGTCGCTCCCCAGTGGGGCCCCGCTGAGCCCGATCGTGCCCGAAGACAAGGGCAACACGGTCCGCGGCGGCCGTCACATCGGTGACGTGGTGAGGGTCGGCGACGCCGGCGACGAGGCGTCGCAGAGCTACTGGCTCCTGCTGGGCAGCGGCTGGTCGCAGATCAGCTACCTCGACATGCGGATCACCTACGGCGGGGACGCCCCCTTCGTGCCGGAGGCAGAGGTCCGGCAGAACATCAGCCCTGACAAGCCTGACAGCCGCACGCCGGGGATCCCCCACCGCAAGGTCCCAGGGTCCGAGGCCGACACGACGCGCACCACGGTCTGCGCCACGTACGTGCCGGGCAGCGCGAACCCGCTCGTCACCGTCGGCACCGACGTCGCTCTCACGGCAGCCGAGAAGGCGAGACAGCCCGCGATGACCTCGTACGACCGGGTGACCACCACGCCCGGCGGCGGCGCCATGCTCCGCGGGGAGGGCACGCCGGCGGAGGGCACATCGTTCCTGGTCTGGGAGGGCCGGAAGTACGGCATCCCGGACACGGTCAGCAGGGTGTCCCTGGGCTACGGCACCGAACCCGCGGTGGGCGTGGTGAACCAGCGTGTCCTGGCGATGATCCCCGACGGGCTGCCGAGCGGAGTGGCCCTCGACCGGGAGCACGCAAACCGCCCCGTGTGAGGCCCGAACCCGTACACAGAGGCGTATGAGTACGCGCACCCAACTTCGCGCGGTACCCCCGCTCAACTTGCTCCCGGGGGTTGGACCCTGACCCTTGGCGCTCCTAGTGTCCTACTCGAACCACCCCGCAGAACCGAAGGAAGTCGGGCCTGCTGCCCCTCGCACCCGCAACCGGGGCAGGCCCCTCACTCATGGAGGAAGAGATGGCTGACCAGCACACAGTCGACCGCGCAGAGATGAAGAAGGCGGCCGCCCAGATCGACAACGCCTCGAACCAGATCCACAACACGCAGCAGACCCTCGGTGGCGAGATCAGCTCGCTCATGAACCGCTGGAAGGGCAACGCCGCCAACGCGTTCCTCAGCGCCTACACCGACTTCGACGCCCAGTTCGGCAAGGTTCAGAATGAGCTGTCGAAGATCCACGTCCAGCTGGTGGAGTCGCAGAGCACCTACGTCAACACCGAGGACGAGACGACCAGCTTCAGCAACGAGATCAACAACCTGATCAACGACGGCCCCCGGGTCTGAGTCCGCCACACCACTGCCTGATCAACGAAGGAACTGAGATGACTGACTACACCGCCGTCAACGCCTCCAGCATGGCTGAGGGCATCGCCGCTCTGAGCAAGGCGCACAAGGACCTCACCAGCCACCTCGATGACCTCGAGGGCAACCTGAACCAGTCGCTGGCCCAGTGGACCGGCGCCGCGCAGGCGGCCTACAAGGACGCCCAGAACGTGTGGGACAAGGCTGCCCGCCACATGCAGCAGGTCGTCAACACGATGCACGGGACGCTCGGCAAGATCACCGAGAAGTACGCCGACACCGAGTCGAAGATCACGGCGAGCTGGCAGTAAGACCTGACACCTCTCTCAGAGGGATCGAGGGGCGGTGGGCCGACAGGCCCGCCGCCCTTCGGCGTCTTCGCGCCAGACACCCCTGGCTGGCACCTTCGCCTTCTACTCTGAGCACGGTTCTTCGCACCATTGGGGCGTGATGATGAGGAGCACAGCGTGACTCACGGACAGACCAGCTTCAATCCCGGCGACATCGACGCGTTCGCCAAGTACGTCGCCGACCACGTCGCCGGCCAGGTCGCGGAGATGACCGCGACCACGGCGGCGCTCGTGCAGCAGCCAGACCTCGGGGAGTACGACCTCAGCAGTGCGGCGTTCGCCCGCTACCGGAAGGCCGCCAGCGCCCAGCACGACTTCGTGGCCACGCTGGGGCAGCGGGTCGACCAGCTCGTGAAGGGCACCAAGGACCTCTCCCGGCGCTACGACGACCTGGAGGCGCTGAACGCTGCGCGGGCCTCGTCGGTCGCCGGCACCCTGAGCCAGGAGGGGGGCAACCGATGAAGTACACCGGCCACGGCACGCGTACGCAGCGCGACACGCTGCACGTCATCGCGACCTCGAACCCGGAGGACCTGACCACGGTCGCCAAGACCTGGCAGGAGCTGGCGACGAAGGCCGACGCGCTCGCGGAGGACGTCTCCGCACGCCTCGACACGCTCGTCACGGCCGGCGGCTGGGAAGGGACTGGGGCCGACGCGTACCGCCAGGCCGTCGTCGACGAGGTGCTGGAGCCGCTGCGCAAGACGCGCGAGGCGGCGAACGCCATGGCCGCCGAGATGCTCAAGGTGCAGAGCCCCGTCCACGACGCGGTCGCGACGGCGCGCCAGTCGGCCGTGCCGTGGGACGACCAGACGAGCTGGAAGGTGGAGCAGCGCAAGCTCGGCTTCTTCCAGTGGCTCGGCCAGCAGATCGGCGTGGTGCTCGGCATCAACGACGACAAGACGCTGCGGAGCTTCAACGACGCCCAGGCCGGGCAGGACTACGAGGTGAAGACGGGGCCGGGCGGGGTGGTCCGGTCGATCTCCAAGTCCGCCTGGAAGCAGACCCAGGCTCAGTCCAAGCCGTTGGCCCCCGTCTTTCACGGGACGGTCAGCCCTCAGGTGAACCAGTTCGACGTCTGGATGGAGTACCTGGGCATCAACTCCGGCCCGCACGAGCGCGTCTCGGTCGCCGCCGACACCGTGGAGGAGAGCCTCTCCCGGCTGCTCACGACGCCCTCGCCCGCCACCAACCCCGAGCACGACGGGCCCGTCAGGCGGCATGCCCTGGGGGCGGACTCGTTCGGCGGCACCCCCACGTCGTCGCCACTCCCGCCGAGGCTGACGACGCCTGACCCCGAGGCGGCCGGGCCCGAGGGTCCGGCCGCGGGTTACAGCCCTGCGGGGTACGTCCCCCCGGCCGCCCCGTTCGCCTTCGCCCCCGTGACCGGGGACGACGTCAGGCCTGAGGACCCGTGGAACCCGGGGACGAGCGCCGCCGGCGTGACCCTCCCGGCCGCTGGTGCCGGCGGCGTCGGTGGCCTGGGCGGCGGGCTCCCGGTGAGCAGCCTCGGCGGCCTCCCGACGACGTCGCTCTCGTTGACAGGGACCAGCGGTGCGCTCCCGGGTGCTGGCGTGTTCAGCATGGGCCCCGCTGGCGGTATGCCGGCCGGTGTGGGAGGCCTCGGTGCGTTCCCGGCCGGAACCCGGGGCGGACGGGGGCCTGGCCCCGGAAGCGCCCGGCTCGGTGCCGGCGGCATCGGGAACGCAGCCATAGGCACGGGTGCAGGTGGCGCTGGCGGCAGGACTGGCACTGCCGTGACCGGTGGTGTCGGCACGGGTTGGGCGGTGGGCGGCAACCCGTCGTTCCAGATGGGCCCGACAGGGCGCGGCACCGCCGGCCGGGGCACCAATGGCGGCGTCGTGAGCAACAAGCCCGCGGCCAGCATCGCGGAGGCGCAGCGCGGCGGGCCGATCCCCGTCCGCGGGGCTCGGCGCAAGGACGACGAGCCGAGTGCCCAGGGCGAGGAGACCTGGCTCGAGGAGGATCAGGACGTCTGGAGCGCCGAGGTCGAGGTCGACGGGCTCCCGAGCGGGCGCTGAGCTCGAACGCGTACGCGCCGCCGCTGCGCGGGTGTCCACCGCCGGTCGCCGCCAACGTGCCAGCCCTCTCGCCACCGTGGGGACACGTCACGGGCTCCCCGCTGCGTCGAGCACGCCATCTCGCCGCTGCGTGGCTCCGGCACGCCCACCGTGGCGCCGCCGATGCGCTGACATGCCGGGCGTGGCCGACTCGGCTGCGGGAGGGGCTACTTCAGCAGCTTTGACAGGCGGCGGTCGGCCAGGGGCTTGCCGCCGGTCTGGCAGGTGGGGCAGTACTGCAGCGCGGAGTCTGCGAACGACACCTCGGCGATCGTGGTGCCGCACACTGGGCACGCCTGGCCGGCCTTGCCGTGCACGCGCAGGCTGGTGCGCTTGCCGTCCTTGAGCTCGCTCGGCGGGCGGCCGTCGGCCCGCTCGATCGCCTCGGAGAGGTCGCCGCGCATGGCCTCCAGCAGCACGTCGCGCTCCTCGCTGGTGAGGCTGCTCGCCGGCTTGAACGGGCTGAGCCGGGCTCGGTGGAGGATCTCGTCGGAGTAGGCGTTGCCGATGCCGGCGAGCACCTTCTGGTCGCGCAGCACCCCCTTGATCTGAGCCCGGCCGGCGGTGTCCAGGATCGCGTCGAGCTGCGTACGCCCGAAGTCGGGGCCGAGCGGGTCGGGGCCGAGGTCGGCGATCCCGGGGACCTGCGAGGGATGCTCCACCACGTACACGGCGAGGTGCTTTCGGGTGCCCATCTCCGTGAGGTCGAACCCGGCGTCGTCGTCGAGGCCCACCCGGAGCGCCAGCGGGCTCTTGCCGGGGCGAGCGCCGGCCTTGGGCAGCTCGTCGTACCAGCGCAGCCAGCCCGCCCGGGCCAGGTGGAACACCAGCCAGGCGCCCTCGGTGCCTATCGCGAGGAACTTGCCGTGCCGCTGCACGTCGGTGATCTCCTGCCCGAGCAGGGCCGTCGGTGGCAGCAGCACGGTCTTCAGCGCGCTCAGCGAGGCGATCTCCACGCGGGCCCAGCTGCGCTCGACCATCCGCGGGGTCAGCCAACGGCGGAGGGCCTCCATCTCGGGCATCTCAGGCATGGGGCCATTCTTGCCCGCGAAGCGCCTCCCAGTCAGGGCCTGGCAGCTCCAGCGCCGCGTCGAGCAGGTCGAGGTACGCGTGCCGGGGCACCTCCACAGCCCCCAGCGTGGCCAGGTGCGGCGTCAGCCACTGCACGTCGAGCAGGCTGCCAGGGGTCGTGGCCAGGGCGTCCACGAGGCGTACCAGCGCCACCTTCGAGGCGTCGCGCCCCAGCTCGGGGTGGTGGAACATCGACTCGCCGGCGAACAGACCGCCGAGCCCCACCCCGTACAAGCCGCCCACCAGCCGGCCCTCGGCGTCCCAGGTCTCGACGGAGTGGACGATGCCCGCCTCGTGCAGCTCCCCGTACACCGCCACGATGCCCTCGTCGATCCAGCCCCCGTCGCGGCTGGGCTCACCGCAGCCCGCGACCACCCCGGCGAAGTCGCGGTCGATGGTGACGGTGTAGCGGCGCACCGACTGCCGCAGCGACTTGCTCACCCGCAGCCCGTCGAGCGGCAGGTACGCCCGCTGCACGGGCGACCACCAGCCCGTACGCGCGTCGAAGCTCGACTCGCTCAGCGGCATGGGGAAGACACCGGCGCGGTACGCCTCGACGACCAGCGACGCGTCGAAGTCGTCCGACAGGGCGACGAGGTCCTGCTCGGGCCAGCTGTCTTCTGGCCCGAAGACGTGCGACAGCATCCGCCCATGGTGGCACGTGACGGCTGTGCTACCCCTGGGTCCGTACTCTGGTGGGCGGCACACCGAGTGCCGTGGGACGAAAGGCCGCTGACATGTCGAACACCCCTCTGGACGTCGGCAAGACCCTCTCCACGCTGCCCTCGAGCATGGGCGGGGCCGCGGGTGGCGCGCTGCTCCGGCTGTTCGACGCGGCGATCGACGGTGTGTACACGCTGCCTGGCGCCGCCAAGTCGGCCGCGCGGGCGATGCAGCGCAAGGGCGACCCGGAGGAGGCCATCGAGGGCCTGGTGCTCGCGCACGTCGCCATGGCCGGCGCCCAGGGGTTCGTCACCAACCTGGGCGGCTTCGTCACCTCCGTGCTCACCATGCCGGCCAACATCACCGGCGTCGTCGTGGTGCAGGCGCGGCTGGTGGCCTGCATCGCGCACCTGCGCGGCTACGACATCACCGACCGCCGGGTGCGTACGGCGATGCTGATGTGCCTGCTGTCGGAGGACGAGCTGAAGCGCCAGATCGCCATCGGCAAGCTGCCGACCAGCCCGCTCGCCGTCGCGACCGCCCCCGTCGTCGACGACGACCTGGAGCTGAAGGTCGCCGAGCGCATCGTCGGCGACGTGCTCGCGAACGTGGGCGGCAAGCGGCTCACCTCGCTGGTCGGCCGCCGCATCCCGCTGATCGGCGGCGGGTTCGGAGCCATGTACGACGGGTACTCCACGCACCAGGTCGGCCAGTGCGCCCGCAGCCAGCTGATCAGCCGCCGTCGTCAGCACGACGCGAGCGTCGAGCCGCGGACGGCCTAGGGGAGCGCGCCGCGTACGCGCCGGTCGCACAGCACCGGGGCTGCATCGGCCCATGGTCTGATGCCCCACCCGTCTGGGTCTGACGCGGCGCCGAATCTCACTAGCGGAGGCCCTTCGGGCTGGACCAGCGACACGCCGCACGCCTAGTGTTCTTCTCACAAGAGAACATCCGACGAGGGCTCGCCCGGACCATCAGAGCGGCCTACCTACCCGGTCTGGCCGGAGACGGCCCATCGTCGAAGCCACTGGCCAGTCCCTCCCCCGGGCTCCTGACCGGTCGGAGCCAGAGGGCCGTCGGAGAGCGGCCCTCTCGCATGTCCGGGGTTCACCGCGGTCAGGCGTAGACGCGGGTGACGCGGGCGGGGATGAGGCACGGGACCTCGTACGGGATCGTGCCCATCAGGTCGGCCACCTCGGTCATGGTGATCTCCTCGTCGCCCTGGCGACCGATCAGCACCACCTCGTCGCCGATGGTGACGGGGTCGTCGCCGAGGTCGAGCATCGTCTGGTCCATGCAGACGCGGCCCGCCACCTGGTAGCGGCGGCCGTTCACGAGCGCGTACGCGCGGTTCGAGCCGAGGCGGCTGAACCCGTCGGCGTACCCGGCGGGGATGGTGGCGATGGTGGTCTCGTGGCTGGCGCGCCAGGTGCGGCCATAACCGACGGAGTCGCCCGCGGCGACGCGCTTCACGAAGGAGACCCGTGTGACGAGCTCGAGCGCCGGGGTGAGCTCGACCGTCCGTGCCGTCTCCGGCCCCGGGTAGTGGCCGTAGATCATGATCCCGGGGCGCACCAGGGTTCCGTACGCATCGGGGTGCGCGAGCACGGCGCCAGAGTTGGCGGCGTGCACGTACGGCACCGTGCGACCGATCTCTGCGTGGATGGCGTCGACGGTGGTGGTGAAGGTCGCGAGCTGGGCCTGCGTGGCCTCGTCGTCAGCGGGGTCGTCGCTGGCCGGGAGGTGGGTCATCAGGCCGACGAGCTCGAGGCCGGGGAGGGTCTCGATGAGGGCTGCGAGACGGGGCGCGACGGCGGGCTCGGCCCCGATCCGGCGCATGCCGGTGTCGATCTTGAGGTGGACCTCGGTGGTGCGGCCGGTGGTGACGGCGGCGGCGCTGGCGGCGCGTACGGTGGGCTCGTCGACGACCGTGAGGGCGATGCCGGCCTCGACAGCCGCCTGGACCTCCCCGGGGAAGCAGTGCGACAGCTTGAGGATGGGCCTGGTGATCCCGGCGTCGCGGAGCTCCAGCGCCTCGGGGACCGTGGCCACGCCCAGCATGTCGGCCGCCCCCGTGACTTGGATCATGCGGCTCACGGCGACCGCCCCGTGGCCGTACGCGTTCGCCTTCACCGCCGCCAGCACGGCGCGGCTGCCTACGCGCGTACGGATGGCCTGCAGGTTGTCGCGGATCGCGCCGAGGTTCACGCGGGCGTGGGTGGCATACAGCACCGGCCTAGCGTACGGCGGCGGGTCCTGCCGGGGCTGAGGCGCTGCCCGCCGCACAATGGACGGCATGCGTGTCTTCCCCACGATGTGCTCTGTGCTGCTCGCTGGCGTCGTTCTGGCGGGCTGTGCCCGTACGGCCCCGCCGGGCACCATCCTCGGCCCCAGCGAGACGCCGACGCCCGAGCCATCGCCGACTGTGACCTGGCGCTCCGAGGCGCCGGTGACGCTGAAGGTAGGCGCGCCGACCGACCTCTCGCAGAGCCGCGGGCTCGCGAAGGCCGTGGTCACCGTGGAGTCGATCACCGAGAACGCCCCGTGCCCCAGCGGTGCGGCGCAGCCCAAGAACGGTCAGTTCATCGCTGTGAAGCTGAGCGCGCAGCGGCTGGACACGTCGTCGGGGTTCCAGATGGCCGTGTACAACTGGGGGGCCGTCGACTCGTCGGGCAAGGTCGTGCCGGGGGGCTCTGGGCTGCTCACGGGGTTGTGCCTCACCGACGGCTCGGCGCTGAAGCTGGCCTGGGACGCCAGCGGCCGCGCTCAGGGCATCGTGCTGATCGACGCCCCGACGCCGGCCCAGTCGGTGGTGGCCGTGAACACGATGGTGACCCCGAATGTGACGGTCACCCTGGAGATGCCAGCCCGCTGAGGGCTGGTTGCAGCACTGCCCCCGAGGATTGGGCGTAGTCACTCACGTCGGCGCTCCGCGTCGCAGAATGAGATCGAGTCCCGGGATCCATCGGCCGGCATCGCCTCAGGGCGCGCCGCTCGCTTCGAGCAGCGCCCGGAACCGTTCGAGTCCGAGAGTGCTCTGACGACTGACATCAAGTTCGTCCTCAACTGTCGCCGTGCCCGTGCCCCCGTCGAGCAGCACGTTGTATACGTTAAAGGTGAAATAGCGCCGGCCGGTGCCGAGCTCGTCGATGGCAGAGTGAATCGGCCTGACTTTCGTTCCTATCGGGAGCCTTGTCCGGCAGGTGCCGGGTTGGCTGATTCGAGGTCAGCGTAATACGCCTGCTCGACTTCGAGGGGGGTGCGCATGTCGAGCTCGCCGTGGAGGCGGGAGTTGTTCCACCACCACACCCACTCGAGCGTCGCCAGCTCGACCTGCTCAACCGTCCGCCAGGGACCGCGCTGGCGGATGAGTTCGGTCTTGTAGAGGTTGTTGATCGCCTCGGCGAGGGCGTTGTCGTAGCTGTCGCCGACGGTTCCGGTGGAGGGCACCGCGCCGAGTTCGACAATGCGGTCGGTGTAGACCATCGCCATGTAGTTCGACCCGTGGTCCGAGTGATGCGTCAGCCCGGTGAGGTCGCCGCCCGCGCCCCAGGCGGCCATGTCGAGCGCCTGCAAGGGCAGGATCTCCGCTCTCAGCGTCGATGCAACGTTCCAGCCCACGATGCGTCTCGAGTAGACGTCGGTGACGAACGCGACGTAGGCGAACCCGGACCACGTCGCGACGTAGGTCACGTCGCAGACCCAGAGCCGTCGCGGCGCGGGTGCGGTGAAGCGGCGGTTCACGAGATCACTCGGCAGCACTGTGGTCGTGTCGGAGCGCGTAGTGAACACGCGCTTCGACTTGCGGACACCGCGAACCCCGGCGAGGCGCATGAGGCGCTCGGTCTGGTCGCGACCGATGTCCCAGCCTGCCGTCGCATGAGGGCGTGCATCTTCCGTCGCCCGTAGACGCCGTAGTTCTCCGCATGCAGCCGGGCGATCTCGGGCACGAGCAGATCATCCTGCAGCTGCCGCGCGGACGGCGCGCGGCCCACCGCGGCGCGATAGCCGCGTGAGGTGAAGAATCCTCTCACCGCCGGTCGCAGGACCTGGCAGATGAGCTCGACCCCGAAACGATCCCGGTGTTCGTTGACGAACCGGATCATCTCGTCGAGGGGTGGTCGAGCTCCTTCGCGAAAAAGATGCTCGCAGCCCTGAGGATCTCGTTCGCCTTCCGCAACTCCGAGACCTCCTTCTGCAGCCGCTTGATCTCCGCCGCCGCATCCGTCGTCAACCCGGGCTTCACGCCCGCGTCGACCTCGTAGCGGCGCTGCCAGAGGCGCAGCGTCTCCGGGCTCATCCCGAGCAGCCCGACGACGTGACGGACCGCGCTCATCATGTTCGGGTGCGACGGCCGCGTCTCCGCGAGCATCCGCAACGCCCGCTCACGCATCTCCGGCGAATACTTCCTGTTCATCGAGTTCCATCCTTGCTTGAAGAACGGAACGAAAGTCAGGCCGATTCACTCGAGTGACGCGTAGCGCTCCACCAGCGGCCACAACCGTTCTGCACACGCTGCTGCGAAGGCTGTTCGGGCATCCCGGCCAAGGGCACCAGCGACTCGGGCAATTCCGCTCTCGTCATACTCCACCACTACCACCTCGCCGACCTAGCACCCCTGATCGTTGCTCCCTCATTCCGAAGGAAAACGTGGCACGCCGGGAGCTCGGCCCGCTCGTCGCTGCTCAGGCCCTCCTCACGGCCGGCGTCGATGTCGGCCTGGCTCATCCACCGACGCAGGCACGACTCACTGATCGAGAGCCTCCTTCTCACAGCACCCATGAGGGCATCCTCTTTCGCCCGGCCCCTCAGGGCGGGCCAGTCAGGATGTCCGTCAAACGGGGTCCATCTCACTACGCCGTCGGGAAGTCCTCGCTGATGGCGCGGGCCACCCATGACGGGCTCTCAGCCAGGAATCGCTGCCGCACCGACGCCGGCAGAACACCGCCCAAGTCTCGGAGTGCAGTCGCGTAGCCCATGACCTCGATCGTGTTCTGCGGATCCACCCCCGCCAACGCAGCAGCCACAGAGCGTGCACCCTCATGGACTCGGTGCCGAGCGAGGACACCAGCCGCGGGAAGGGACCACCTCGTCCGCGCTTCCACCTCAGAACACAAGACAGCAACGCTCTCCCCGCGCTCACCGACCTCGATCGCGGCCCATGCGGCGAGATAACGCAGCGATCCCGACGCCTCCGCGTCGTCCATGATCTCCAGCAGCCCTGGGATCGCCGCCGATCCGAGAACAGGTAACCGCTCCGCGATCAAGAATGCCAGATCGTCACTAGCCGCGGAGCGCAGCCGTTCCACGCAAGCCCTCACTCGCCCAAGCGTGGCGTCGAGTTCGGCCTGGAAACCGCGGACCTCTCCTTCGACTCCGCTCATAGCACCCGCGTCACCGTGCAGGCGCCAGTGATGCAGGAGCCACCCGGGATAGTAAAGATATGGTCCCTCACCATCACCGGGCGGACTGCCGAGTTCAGCGCAGCCTCTTGCGAAAACTGGATTGCATATTGCTGCCTTGTCCCGAAGACGCCGATCCCTTCAAGCTGGCGGGGAGTCGCATCCACACCTAGGTCCGTGACGAAGTTGTCGCCCGGCGCTCGGGCCAAGAAATTGTTGCTGCCTTGGCCAAACTTCAAGCTTCCAACGCCGACAGAGTCACCGACATTCAAGGGACCGACGCCGGTGATCCCGGCGATGCCGTCAGCATCGGTGTAGTGCGTGAACACTTGACCGCCGCCACCGACCTCGGCCTTTGCGGCAACATCGCATCCCTTGCCCCCCGGGCCCTTGGGGCCGGTGTTGTGGACGAGGAGGGCGTGGGTGGTGATGCGGTAGGTGTGGGTGTGGCAGATCGCGAGGTTGTGGGCGGTCAGCAGGGCCCGGCGTTGGCTGATGGCCGCGATGGTGGCGGTGCCGCCGGGGGTGGCGGTGTCGAGGCGGTGGCCGGGGGTGAGATCGGCGGCGTTGACCCACTGGTTGAGGGTGGCGTCCCAGAACGGGTGCTCGGGGGTGGAGGTGATCTGGGTGCCGTCGGTCAGGGTGATGTCGACGACGTCGCGGACGCGTTGTGAGCTGACGGTGGCCGTGACGGCCTGGGTCGACTCTTCCCCGGTCGTCGGTTCTTCGGACAGCACCTGGTCACCGACCTGGACCTGGTCGATGCGGCGGTACGTGCCGTCGGCCATCGCGAACAGCGTCTCCGGGGTGAAGCTGTTGGCCCGGATACCGCACCCACCACTGGGCGCCGAATCGGCCGGGCGGATCCCCGGTTTCGGCACCAAGTCCGGCTCGGGGGCATCCCAAGAAGTTCCGTACGGGGCAGGGCCGCTCCATAGCCCGGGGGCCGTCACCGGCCCGACCGACCCGGTCAGAGACAGAATCATCGCCAGAAGCCAGGAGATCCACACCTGCCCCGCCATCACGTACCCTCTCCCCGCCGCAGCGACCATCCCGGGGGCCACCTCACCACCGTAGAACATCGGCCGCCATCGGGCAGGTCGACCAGCCCATACGGGAACAGGGTGATAAAACCCACCGCCGCACTCTGGGCACGTTGGCGGACCCTCAGCTGAGCCCCACCAAGTCATCGGAAATGCCTCGGACTGCTGCCTTCACCAACCGGGTGCGAGCCAACTCCGTTGCCACCTCGGCCGAATAGGCGCGGCCTGTGGCCGGGTTCCTCCGCTGAGCGCCGTAGTCAGCCGCCTCATACACCTGGCCCGCCCACACCGCCTCCTGGGGATCGTCTCTCAACCACGAGCGGATCGCCAGCCGATGGCCGCGATCCCGTTCTGCGCGCATAGCCTGACTCCAGCACGCATCATCATCCTCTTAGGGGATGAGGCTCTCTACGAGCTTGCCCTGCTCCCTTTATGCCCGCTTCGCTCCTACCAGCCCGTCCCCCCCGGGACTGCTTCGACGTGTTGACCATCTTCCTTCCAGGCTCGAGAGCAATCCGCATCGACAGTTCAGTCCTCGAATTCCCAATAGCCAAGGCGCGCCAATTTTTTGCCAAGCGCGGACCAGTCGTCCGCCGCGACCGATTCAATCCGGTGCCGCATAAAGTCCACGGCTTTCCCGAGGTCGAAAGGCTCAACGATGAGATGATGCCTACCAATCTGCGGACCCTCCGTAGCAACCACATCGCGCAGCCAGAGCGGGGTACAGACCAGTACGTCGAAGGATTCCTCACCGGGCCCCTCGTCCGGTCCAACAATGAATCGAACCCAGACCCCGTCATTTTCCGGATCTTCGGCTGCGTATGAATCAACATCCACATCTGAGCTATAGACAGAGCGGATCACAGCTTTCATGTCAACTCCGTGATGTCGAGGTTTCCGTTATCCTGCAGGTCAGGGATCGTGGAAGGGCCAATCTCGTGCGACTGTTGTAGGCATTCGTGATGGTCGCTCCGGGGCTGACAGCCGTCAGCGGGCGGCCTGCCGGGTCGTAGGTGAAGGTCCGGGTCTCCGTCGTCCCAGCAGCTGTAGCCGCCTTGGACGCGACATCGCCGACCGGGGTGTAGGTGGTGACAACCTTTCGCCCCGACGGGTAGGTCGTCTGCGTGGGGCGACCGAGCGCGTCGTACGTCGTGCTGGTCACCTTGCCGACGGGGTTCTTCTCAGTGGCGACTACGGGAAACACAGGGTTGTACGTGTACGCGTACACGCCGCCCCTGGGCAACGTGATGGAGGCAAGGGTGTCATCGGTGTTCCAAGCGTAACGCGAGGTGTTTCCAACGGCGTCGGTCGCTGCGGTGACACGGTCGGCTCGGTCACGGGTGACCGTGCTCTTGGAACCAGACGGCAGCGTGGTGGAGACCGAGGTGCCCGTGCTGGTCGTCTGGTACGTGAGCGTGGTCGTCTTGCCCAGGGCGTTCGTGGTGGTGAGGACCCGGCCGCGGACGTCGTAGGTGAGGGTCTCCGGGTAGGGGGTGGCGCGAGTGGTGGCGTTGCCGTTCTTGTCGTACCCGTAGCTCGCCAAGGTGTATCGGCCAGTCTGGTCAGTGCCCAGCTCGATGGTGGCGATCTCACCGCGGCGCGTGTATCGCGTGGTCTGTGTGATCCCGTCGGGGGCCTGCACGGAGGTCGGCCGGTCGTCGAGGTCGTACGTGGTGACCCACGACGCACCCAGGCGGTCGAAGACGACGGCGGGGTTGCCGTTCGGGTCATAGCGGGTAGAAGTGGGCACCCCTGCCTCGTCAGTCTCGGACGTGATCCGACCGAGCGCGTCGTAGCTGCGAGTTCGAGTTCCACCAGAAGGGTTCCTGGCGGTCAGCACATTCCCTGCGGCGTCATAGGTGAACGTTGTGACCTTGCCGAGAGCGTCGGTCGTCGTGATGAAATGGCCGCTCTTGTCGTACGCATACGCGGTCGTGCTTGTCCCAGTGGTTACCCGGAGCACTCGGCTGGCCTTGTCATAGGTGCGGGACGTGACCCGCCCCGCCGGGTCCTTCGACGTGAGCAGGCGACCGGCCAGATCGTAGGAGTACGAAGTGGTCCCTCCGGACGGGGACGTGACGCTGGCGACATAGCCGGCCGGGGTGTAGGTAGTGGTCCTGGTGCCACCGTTTTGGTCGATCTGGCTGATGACACGGCCGGAGGAGTCCAGGGTGGTCTGGGCTAACACACCGAGTCCATCGGAGATGGTGGTGGTGCGCACTCTGTCGTCGTAGACGGTGGTGCGCGTGTCCCCTTCTGGACGCGTGACGGTGAGCGGCCGGCCAATCTTGTCAAAGGTCGACGTCGTCACCAGCCCCAGCTCGTCTGTGCGACTGGTCTGGTTGCCATTCGGATCGTAGGTAGCGGCCTGCACGAAGCCCATCGGGGATGTCACCGCGGTGACGCGGCCCAGCAAGTCGTAGGTGCGACTGGTGACTCCCCCGGTGCCGGACCAGGCCCGGAGGAGGCGCCCGTCGCGGTCATACAGCGTCTGAGTGGTGACACCCGCTGGATCAGTGGTCCGGACCGGCCGCCCGGCCGGATCACGCTCGAACTGGGTTTTCGACGTCGTCGATCCGGGGCGGGACACCGACGCGACGTAATCCTCTGGCGTGTACGCCGTCGTCGTCACCACCCCCTCGGGATCAGTGCTTGTTGTGGCTCTGCCCAGTGCGTCGTACGCGACGGCGGTGGTGTTGTTCTCCGGGTCAACGACGGAGACTTCCCGGCCCGACGCGTCGTATACGTGTCGTGTCGTAGCCGACACGGTGGCTGACTGCTTGACGGTCTCGGTATCAACTTGCCGGTCTGGCCGGTAGGTGCGCGTGACGCTCCCGCCTCCCGGGAAGACAGTGCTGAGCGGGGCGTCCCAGCCCGTCCACGACATGGTGACGGTCTGCCCGTCAGGCCGGGTCAAGGATGTCGTCCGACCCCGGTTGTCAGTGACCGCGCTCGTCACTGAGCCTGTCTCATCGGTGACCTTCTGCAGGTCGCCAGCCGCGTTGTACACCAGGGACCGGACTCGGTTCAACGGATCCGTCTGGGTCAGCACCTGCCCGAACCCGTTGTAGGTGTAGCTGGTCAGGTTGCCCAACGGGTCGGTGACGGACTTCATCCGGCCTGCAGCCCAGGAGCGGGTCGTCGTGGATCCGTCCGGTCGGGTCGTGACCTGCGGGCGGTGGGCATCGAATGTTGTGCTCGTGACCTGGCCAGCCGGGCTGACCTGAACCCCCGCGTCTCCCGCCCGATCGGTGAACGTGAACGCCGCGATGGCCGAGTACCCCGTCATCGGGGCCACCGGCACGCCAGCGATTCGGCTCACCAGCCTGCCTTCCCCGTCGTACACATACCGCGTCGCCACCGAACCGCGCATTTCCTCGTATACCCGGCCGAGGGCGTCGTAGCGCTGCACGAGGGTGCTGCCATCTGCGTACGTCGCCTTTGTCGACCCCGACGCGTAGGCAAGCTGCACCTTGCCGGTGGATGGGGTAGTGAACCAGGCCACTTTCCCGGCGGCCCACCCCACTGACAGCTGCGTGACACCACCCACTGCGACGGCTGTCAGCCGGCCCGAAGGGTCGTACGCATAGGTCTCTGCCAAGCCGTCGATCCCCGCCACCGAAGTCAATGACGAACCGGCATAGGTGAGCGACACTGAACGCCCCGTGGAGTCAGACACACTCGTCAATCTCCCGCCCGAACGTGCGAAGCTGAGGGAGCGACCACTCACCCCTTTCACCCCGGTCACGGCGCCACCGCCGCTGGTCACTGAGATCGTGCGCCCCGGGTCTGAGCTCGCGATCGCGACGAGCTCTCCGGCCGGGTTGAACCGGTACGTGGACCCGTCAGGCATTCCCACCGCCGACCCGGCACGGTCCGAGGCCGAGGAGACCGCAGCCGTGCCCTGAGCCGGCACAGGGCCGTTGTTGTTCGGATCCTGGGGCAACGAAAGGGAACCGCCATCCCCCAACGACAGCGTCTGGGCGGCGAACTTCTGCCCGTACGAGCCGAACCACCCCGCCCCGGCGTCGCCAGCCTCCAAACGATCAGACCGGTACGTACACACCGCCGAGACCGTCGAACCAGCATCCAGAAGCGACAAATCGGTCGTCGAGTACGTGAGCTGGCCCGTGAGTGTGTTGACTGGCCCAAGCTGCGGATTCAAACCCTCTGACACCGACGGAGGCACGGGCGCGGGCGCATATGCCAACGCCGCATTCACTGCAGGCGAATACCCAGCGACCCGAAGCTGATTAGAAGAGCAAGACGATGCGACTTCCGCTGCTAGCGGGACAGGGTATGAACTTATCCAGCTCGCGTCCTGGCAAGTGCCGACAACACTTGTCCCAGACGCATCAACCGGAGGTGTTCGGGGCCACTTCGTTCCCGCGTAGAAATTGGCACCCCACTCCTGCAACCCCTGGCTGCGGGGGAACCAGTCATCGATCTGATCACCGTACAACGTGTTGAACCTGACGTCGACGTCGGCGCGGGTCGGCTGCGATGACGCACCTATCACGCGCAACTTCGCTCGTGTTTGGTTGTACCACACACGCATACCCCGCGAGCCCAGGGCCTGCACAGCGACGTCTCTCAACGAGGCCTCAAAGGTATTATTGAGAATGTCCGCAGCTGTATCGGGCCAAGCAGCGATCCCGCACGCGGCATCCCGAAACACATTACCGGTGACCTTCATCGCTCCCGGCCCAGCCAGGGTCAGATCAGTCATCATGGAATCGGAAAACACCGAATTGGATTCCACCGACTGAGCACCCATACTCAGCTGGCCCACTCCTTGACACATCATGACCGCGGACGAATATCCCCCGTATCGAAACACGGTGTAGTCCACTACTGATGCAGGCCGCTGACCCGACCGCGGGGAGGAAACCTCAACCTGCCCCCAGTCGCCAGCCGCCGGTGCGCGGGTACCAGTCACCCCGCCTACTGCCGAATCATTGATGGACGTGAAGATCACGTTCTGTGACGGGGTTCCCAGCGAGAGCAGCTGCCCTTCCACCACCAGCCTGGTCAGCCCGCCGTCGAGTTTCACCACAGTGCCCGGGAGCAATGTCAGGGACACCCCCCGGCTCACCGTCACCCCGCTCGAGATCAGGTAGGGCGAGCCCTGCGGCCCCCATGTGGTGTCCACTGAAATCGTCCCCGTCACGATTGTCGGTCCTGGCGTGGTCACCGGCGCCACCACCGCAGGAGGTACGACGGGCTGAGGCGCCGCCGCTGGCGTCACCGCGGCCGGGTCTCCCAACGGCAACGGCCCCACCCGTGGGGCAGCGGCAGCGCGAATCGGTCCCCCCACGAGGCCGGCACGAACGATAGGGCATAGAACACCCGCGGCTCATGCCCCGTCAGGAACTTCCATGTGAACGGACGCGACCCGGCACTGAAGTCGGTTTCTCCCCTCATGAAGCCACCCTGCCGACCGCCCCAGGAGGCCGGCCTGATGGCGGCTCCAGACGTCAATCCACAGGCGCTCGCCGGCGCTGGCTGCACGGCTCAAACGGCGTGCATGATTGAAGAACTCGTCAACACAGACAGAGAATATTCTTCGCTCCCGTTCACGCACAACGATTGCGAGTTGACGCGGACAAGCGCAAACGCGCGACGGTGGCCTTGCCCGGCTGGCGGTCTCTTGACTCCGCTCAGTGGACGGCTTGTCAGCAGGGAACCTCCCGCGGGAACGGCTGACGGGACAGGATGTTCCCACCGGGGGCAACGGTCGCGCTTCCGCGTACGAGGAGGCTGACATGCCGGTGAGGTTCCGCCAGCCTGCTCCGCTGGCCCGCCGTGAGCTTGTCGAGGCGGCAGAGGTCGAGCTCGGGGTGGGGATCCCGGATGCGTACGTCGCCCTGCTCACCGAGGTGAGCAACGGCGGGGGTGTGCAGCTCAACGCGCTGGCGGGAGAGGCTGAGATCGGCGTCTCCGTACGCGGCTTCTACGGGGTCGGGCGGTCTGACGACTGGGACCTGGTCGCTGCGTGGCTCTCCAGCCGCGGCGATGTGCCCGCGTGGTTCTTGCCGATCGGAGAAGACTCCTTCAGCAACCGCATCGGCCTCTCCGTCCGGTCGTCGGACGCCGGTAGCGTCTGGTTCTGGGACCACGAGGCAGAGGCGGGCGACGCGATCACGAATGTGGCCCCCGATCTGGGCAACTTCCTGAGCCGGCTCCAGGAGCCGGATGTCGAGGACCCTCAGGTCATCAGCGTCTGGGTCGATCCCGACTTCACGCCGGAGTTCGACGACTGAGAGGCGGCGACGCTCAGGCCTCGGGGAGGAAACCCTCACGAACGAGCCACGCCTCGGTGTCGGCGTCGTCGACCCAGAGGTGCGCGTTCCAGCCCCGGGCGAGTGCGGCGTCGATGTTGACCTGCTTGTCGTCGACGAACCAGAGCTGGTCGCCCGTGCGACCCAGCCCCTCCTCGACCTTCTGGTAGATACCCGGGTCCGGCTTGGCCACCTTGAGCTGCCCGGAGAAGAACCAGGTGCCGATGAGGTCGTACCAGTCGAACGTCGGCGCCGCGTCCGCGAAGCTGCGGGGCGCGTTCGAGAGCACCGCGGTCTCCACGCCCTCTTCCTTGAGCCGCTCCATGATCCTCCGCGACCCGGGCCGCGGTGTCTTCCACCCGGCGATGTCGATCGCCACCAGCTCAGGCACCAGCTGCTCCAGGTCGACCTCGCGGGCGCCCTCGACGAGCGGGTACGCCTGCCGCCAGAACTCGACGTCGTCGATGCCCTCGTCGTAGGAGTGCCGGTGGTCACCCCAGAACGCCTTCTCGATCGCATCGGGGCCCGTGCCGAGCAGGTCCCCCAGCCCCTCGAACAGCCGGTTCGGCGAGCACAGCACCATGCCCAGGTCGAAGACCACCACACGTTCCGTCATGAGCGACAGTCTGGCAGGGCCCGTACGCGCCGGGGCCGTCACTACCAGCACCCTCGGTCTGCACAACCTCTGGGATATGGTGCGCAGGTGCCTCTATGGGCGACCCCTGCACCTATTCCCTGAGGTTGTGCAGATCAACCAGGAAGAAGGCGCAGCAGCGCGTCGCGCACCCCCGTTCCGCGCCGCAGCGTGGACAGCTGCATCACCACGCCCGACGCTGCCCGGGTGCGCTGACTAGCAGAGACGCGCTCGCGTTCGTACGTGCGGAGCGCCTCCCCGACGGGCTGCCTGTTGAGCGCCTCCCCGAGCGCGATGGCGTCGAGAATCGACTCGCAGGCACCCCGCCCAGGTTGGGGCACATGGCGTGCGCCGCATCGCCGATCAGGGCAGCGTTCCGGTGGACGTACCGTCGTCTGCCCGGCACCGTCCAGACCTGCTGGTGCAACACCTCGCGCGTGCTCGTGACCGCGGCCACCGCCCGGGGGCCGAAGGGCTGAGCCATCGCCACGGCCGCAGCACGCGTCTGCTCGTCGCTCCACGTCTCCAGGCCCCCGGTCTCGGGCGTCGTGCGTCCAGAGAGGTACCAGTTCGTGTCACCGCTGGACGTGAGGCAGCTGCCGAAGAGGCGCCCGTCCCGCCAGACCTCGACGAAGTCGTCGGCCACGACTCCGTCGGCCACACCGCGCAGCGCGAACTGGCCTGCGCGCACCGATGCCGTACGCCCCGGGAACAGCGCCCGCCGCACCACCGAGTGCACCCCGTCGGCGCCGACCAGCACGTCGGTCGCGCCCGGGTCAGGCACCGTCACCTTGCCGCTGACCTGGGCGACCTCGGGGCGTACGAGACCGGACAGCACCTCCAGCAGGGCCGGGCGCTGGATGCCGTACCCCGGCGGGTCCTGCACCCGGCGCGTGATCCGGCGCCCCGAGGCGTCGGTGATCGCGACAGACCCCAGCGGCACTGAGACCGCCCGCACCGCGTCACCGGCGCCGATGCGGTCGAGGGCGGTCATCACGTCGGGCCACATGCCGAGGACGGTGCCGGCCGTACGGCGCCCCGGCGCCTGCTCCTGGACGGTGACCTGGTGCCTGGGGTCAAGCGTCGCCGCGAGGGCGAGCCCGGCGATGCCGCCGCCGACGATGGTGATGGAGGCCATGACGCCGATACTACTACTTTTGTAGTGGTCGCGCGCGTGCCACGATGCCCGCATGGCACGACGCGAGGAGCTCAGCGACGCCGCGATCCGCGTGTGCGCCGCCGGCGGCCTCAAGGGGCTCACGCATCGCGCCGTCGACGCCGCGGCCGAGGTGCCTCCGGGCACGACGTCGAACTACTTCCGGCGGCGTACGGACCTCGTGGCCGCCGTCGCCGCCCGGCTGGAGGAGCGCGACCTGGCGGTGCTGGACACGAGGCGGCCCGACTCCCTGGACGCGATGATCGACGCCTTCAGCACCGCGATCGTGCGCCTGACGGTGGAGAACCGGGACGTCACCCGGGTGCGGCTGATGCTGCTGCTCGAGGCACCGGACACACTCACCGGCGGCCACCTGCGCCTGCGGGAGCTGGCCGAGGCCAGCCTGCGGGCGTACGGGGTCGCTGAGCCCGAACGCACCGCCCGGGCTGTCGTGGACTACCTCGACGGCGTGGTGCTGCACACGGTCGTGGCTGGGATCGATCCGCCGCCTGCCGAGGCGGTCGCCGAGGCCGTACGCCGGCTGGTGCGCGAGGCCTGAGCGGAGCCGTCACACCGGCCGCGTACGCACCTGACAAGGGTTCTGCTCAGACGGAAGCGAAATATCGCTTCCGTCTGGACAGAACATGTGTTCAATCGGCGTCGGGGAGGCCGGTGGGGAAGCCGTCGATGCTGGTGCGGTTCTTCTCCTGCTGGTAGGCGACGAGGCCGTCTTCGCCCTTCCTCTCGGCCCAGCTGTCCATGAGTGGCCGGTCGCCGGTGAACTCCAGGAACGGGACGCCGTACCCGCAGCTGGTCTGCACCAGGTCGATGTCGAGCACGAAGATGTTGCGCGAGCCCTTCATGGGCGGGAACAGGGCGAGCAGGTCGGGCCACTCGGGGTCGGGCTCGTGGACGGCGCGCGCGGTGCCGTACAGGCGCAGGATCAGCGGTTGCCGCTCGAACGAGCAGAACATGATCGTCATGCGGGGCACGTCGAGCAGGTGGGCTGCGGTCTCGTTGCCGCTGCCGGTGCCGTTCAGCCAGACCACGCGAGTGGGCGAGACCACGCGGAGCGAGTCCAGACCCTTGGGCGACACGTTGACGCGGCCGTCGCGGGCGGCGGTGGCGACGAAGTACAGGTGCTGGGCCTCGATGAACCGGGTCAGCCGGTCGTCGAGGGCGTCGTACTGCTGGGCCATGCCCGCAAGCGTAGGCCCGGCGCGCTCCCGCCAGGCGTGCATGTCAGAGGGGCTGTGTAGCGTCGCAGCACACACCCGAGGAGTGCGATGACCGATCAGGACGCGACACCCGTCGCCCGGTGCTACCGGCACCCGGACATGGAGGCGCGCATTCGGTGCGCCCGCTGCGACCGGCACATCTGCCCCGACTGCATGGTCGACGCCGCCGTCGGGTTCCAGTGCGTCGAGTGCGCCCGGCAAGGGGCGAGAGAGACCCGTCCCACCCTGCGGTTCGGCGGTCACGCGAGCCGCGACCCGCGGCTGACGACGTACGCGATCGTGGCCGTGAACGTCGTCGTGTGGCTCGCGATCACGCTGACCGGGGGTGGTGCGTCGCCGGTGGCCTCGACGCTGGAGCTCACGCCTCGGGGGGTGTGCTCGACGGCCGACGGCGGCCTGTACTTCCCGAGCGCCACCTCGGCGGCGCTGTGCTCCGGGCTGCCCGGTGCCGTGTGGTGGCCCGGTGTGGCGACCGGCGCCGTCTGGCAGGTGGTCACCAACGCGTTCACGCACATCGACTGGATGCACCTGCTCGTCAACATGCTCAGCCTGGTCATGATCGGCCCCGCGATCGAGAGGGTGCTGGGGCGGGCGCGCTTCCTGGCGGTCTACCTGGTGTCGGCGCTGACCGCGGCGGCGATGGTCATGTGGTTCGCCTCACCGGAGACGGGCTCGGTCGGCGCCTCGGGGTCCTTGTTCGGGCTGATGGGCGCGATGCTGCTGCTGTCCCGGCGGCTGGGCGGCAACGTGCGGCTGGTGCTCGGGGTGCTGGGGTTCAACCTCGTCTACACGGTCCTCGGCGCAGGCATCTCCTGGCAGGGCCATCTCGGCGGTCTGCTGGGCGGGCTGGCGGTGACGGCGCTGCTCACCGAGACCGACCGGGAGGCCCGACAACGCTGGTTCTGGCCTGGATGTGCGGCCATCGCCCTGATGGCGCTGGCCGCGATCGCCGTACGCGCCGTGCTGCTGTAGATCACTAGAGTGAGCGCTTCCCCACACCGAACGGAGCACCCATGGGCGACCTGCGCGGCCGCAGCTTCCTCAAGGAGGCCGACTTCACGACCGAGGAGCTCACCTCCCTCGTCGACCTCGCCGCCGATCTCAAGGCCGCGAAGAAGGCGCGCCAGGAGCAGCGCCGCCTCGAGGGTCTGAACCTGGCGCTGATCTTCGAGAAGACCTCGACGCGCACGCGGGCGGCGTTCGAGGTGGCCGCGTACGACCAGGGGGCGCACACCACGTACCTCGACCCCTCCGGCTCGCAGATCGGTCACAAGGAGTCGCCGGCCGACACCGCGAGGGTGCTGGGGCGGATGTACGACGGGATCGAGTACCGCGGCGCCGGCCAGAAGGTCGTGGAGGAGCTGGCGCGGCACGCGGGCGTACCGGTCTGGAACGGGCTCACCAACGAGTGGCACCCCACGCAGTCGTTGTGCGACCTGCTCACGATGCGCGAGCACACGGGCAAGGACTTCCGCGACATCTCGTTCGCCTACGTGGGCGACTCTCGCTACAACACCGGCAACTCGCTGCTGGTGACGGCGGCGCTGATGGGCATGGACGTACGGATCGTCGCCCCCGCCGCCCTGCAGAACTGGCCCCACGTGGTGCGCATGGCCAACGACCTGGCCCGAGAGTCGGGCGCCCGCATCACGATCACCGACGACGTGGCCGAGGGCGTACGCGGCGTAGACGTCGTCTACACCGACGTCTGGGTGTCGATGGGCGAGCCCAAGGAGGTGTGGCTGGAGCGCATCCCGATGCTCATGCCCTACCGCGTCACCCGTGAGCTGCTGGAGCGCACGGGCAACCCGGACGTGAAGTTCATGCACTGCCTGCCCGCGTTCCACGACCTCAACACGTCGTTGGGCGCGGAGGTGCAGCGGCTCTCGGGCATCACCGACGGCCTGGAGGTCACCGACGAGGTGTTCGAGTCGGAGGCCTCGATCGTGTTCGACCAGGCCGAGAACCGCATGCACACCATCAAGGCCGTGCTGGTGGCCACGCTGGTGGGTGCGTGATGCGGGTCGCGTTCGTCTGCTGGGGCAACATCTGCCGGTCTCCGATGATGGAGAGGGTCTTCAACGCGTACGCCGCTGACGCGGGCCTGGACGTGGAGACCGAGAGCTTCGGGGTCTCCGACGAGGAGCTCGGCAACCCCATCGACCCGCGGGCGGCCGCGGTGCTGCGGCGGGAGGGGTACGACGCCGAGAACCACGCCGCACGCCGGATGTCGGCCGACGACCTGAGCACGTTCGACCTGGTGGTCGCTGCCGAGGAGTCGCACCGGAAGGCGTTGCTGCGGCTCGCCCCGGACGCCGACGTGGTGGTGCTGTCGTCGTTCGACCCGGACGCCGAGTCTGTCGACCTGCCGGACCCCTGGTACGGCGACGCCGAGGGCTTCAACGACACCCTGGCCGCGATCCGGGCGGCGATGCCTGGTCTGGTCGACGAGGTACGGCGCCGGAGCTGAGCCGCTTTCTCCCGCCTAGGGCACGCTCGGCCCGAACGCGTACGCGCTCGTGCGGCTGGAGCTCGAGCTCAGCGCGCCCATCGAGCCGCTCGACCCGTACACCCCCGCTCCCCCGA
>ERZ501016.45-NODE-45-length-62137-cov-9.696015_pt1 | contig 62137 bp, 57 predicted proteins | sample MGYA00248889_ERZ501016 | MGnify/ENA primary metagenome ERZ501016 (study PRJEB25958, sample SAMN03398594) | human skin metagenome | study: EMG produced TPA metagenomics assembly of the Human Skin Microbiome Metagenome (human skin metagenome) data set. | reverse complement strand
GCCCGGCTCGGCCTCGGCGAGCGGCCTGCAGGACGGCCCCGGCACGGCCGGTGCGCCCGGCGGCTGGGCGCCCGTGCAGCAGACCCCGAAGGCGACGGCGGTGCCGGAGCCGGCGTCGAAGAAGCCGGAGTTCGAGGCGCAGTCGCTGCCCATGACCACCGCCGAGTCGCTGCCCGGCCAGGAGATCTCCGAGGTCGTCGGGGTCGTGTTCGGGGTGGCGGTCCGCTCCTCCGAGGCCAAGGTCGGCCCCGAGACGGTGTCGTTGCTGGCCAAGGCACGTACGGACGCGCTCAGCTCCCTGGCCGACATGGCCACGGAGGCCGGCGGTGACGCCGTGGTCTCGATCCGCTTCGACGGCGGCCGCGTCAGCGAGGGCCTGCACGAGGTGACCGCGTACGGCACCGCGGTCAAGCTCGTCGGCGGAGCCGGCGCCACGACGCAGGACGACGCCCCGGCCGACACCCAGGCCAGCGCGACCGACAGCTGGTCGACCGAGACGTCCACGACGGCGACCAGGCCCACCTTCGGTGACGGCGAGCGGCCGTCGACCGCGGTCCTGCCCAGCAGCAGCGAGTAGGCCTACTGCCGGGCTCGGGAGGGCGCGCACCCAGCACCCGCTCGCGCGCTCTGCCACAGGGTCCGGTGCTGCGCGGGGGGCTTCGTGCGGCACGTCACCCGTCGACATGGCAGGGCTCGGCGCGTTGCTGCGGCTCCTAGCCCTGCGAAGGCTGGAAGTGCTGCTGCAGGCGGCGCAGCGTGGCGCGGATCGCCGTCAGGTTGGTCTTGGGGGCGCCCATCGCGTAGATCAGCCACTTGGCACGGCAGGTCGACCAGTCGAAAGTCTCGGTCACCGCGGCGCCCCGCTCGGTCGGCTCGAGCTCGTAGCGCCACACGTGGTGGCCCCACTCCTGGCGCCACGCGATGCGGCGGTCCTCCTCGAGCTCGACCACGGTGTTCCACATCTTGTACGGGATCCCGCGCCGCATCGACGTGAGGAACCGGTCACCGAGACGGAGCTCGGTCGGCCCTCCCGCGCTGCTCTCGACCACCGTGCCCGAGCCGTCGAACAGCGCATGCGCGGCGGGGTCCCGCAGCAGGGCGAACACCTCGGGGAAGCCTCCACCTCAGCCGTCGCACTCACCTGCTCCTCGCGTCCTGTCAGGTGCGAACCTACCCCCTTCGGCGGCCAGAAACTTGTGGAGTGAGTGCTCACTCACTACCCTTGCCGGGTGAGCAGAGCCAAGCCCCTGGCGCCCCACGAGCGGCGGCAGGCCATCGTGGAGTCGGCGACGCCGCTCATCCTCGAGCAGGGGGCACAGGTCACCACCCGCCAGATCGCCGACGTGTGCGGGCTGGCCGAGGGCACCTTGTTCCGCGCGTTCGAGAACAAGGACGCGATCGTGCGGGCCGTGTGCTCCACGGTCCTCGACCCGGAGCCGCTGCTGGCCGAGATCGGCGCCATCGACCTGTCGCTCCCGCTGCGGGAGCGCATCGTCGAGATGCTGCGCGTCGTCACCAGGTCGACTCGCGCCGTGCGAACGCTGATGGCCGCCTTCCACATGGGTCGGATGGGTGACACCGCCGCTCGCGATCCCCAGGCCGACCACCGCTTCATGCTGGAGCGGCGGGCCAGGGTGGTCGCCGCCATGGCCCGCGTGCTGGAGCCCGATGCGGCCCGGCTGCGCCTGAGCACCGCGGCCGCGGCCTCCTTCGTCCAGCTGTCGGTGGTGGCTGCTTCGATGGATCACATGCTGGAGCCGCCGCTCGACGACCCGGCCGTCGTGGCCGACCTCCTCTACCACGCCATCACGAAGGACACCGATGAGATCTAACCCGCTGCTGCGGCTGCTCGGGAGGGGGCTGCGCCCGTACCTCGGCACCCTCCTGGTCGTCGTCGTCCTTCAGTTCGCGGCCACCCTGGCCGGCCTGGAGCTGCCGACGCTGAACGCCGAGATCATCGACAACGGTGTGGTCAAGGGTGACACCGCCTACATCTGGAGCCACGGGCTGCTGATGCTGGGGGTCTCCCTGCTCCAGGTGATCGCCCAGATCGGCGCCGTGTTCCTCGGCGCCCGCGTCGCCATGAGCTTCGGCCGCGACACCCGGGCCGCCGTCTTCGACCAGACGCTCTCGTTCTCCTCGCGCGAGGTGAACCGGTTCGGCGCCCCCTCGCTGATCACCCGCTCGACCAACGACGTGCAGCAGGTGCAGATGCTCGTGCTGATGACCTGCATCATGCTGATCGGGGCACCAATCACCATGATCGGCGGCGTCATCATGGCGCTGCGCACCGACCTCACCATGAGCTGGATCGTGTTCTTCGCCGTGCTCGCCATGGCGGTGCTGATCGGCATCATGCTCGCCAACATGGGCCCGCTGTTCGGCCTCATGCAGAAGCGCATCGACACCATCAACCGGGTGCTGCGCGAGCAGATCACCGGCGTCCGGGTCGTGCGCGCGTTCGTGCGCGAGCCGTTCGAGCGCGACCGGTTCGCGCGCGCCAACTCCGACGTCACGTCGACCGCGCTCAAGGTCGGCCGGTTCATGGCCACGATGTTCCCCGTCGTGATGCTCATCATGAACGTCTCCACCGTCGCGGTGCTCTGGGTCGGCGCCGGTCAGATCGACGCAGGCGAGATCGAGATCGGGCAGATCACGGCGTTCATCACCTACCTCGTGCAGATCCTCATGAGCGTGATGATGTCGACGATGATGCTGGTCATGGTGCCCCGCGCCGCGGTGTGCGCCGAGCGCATCATGGAGGTGCTCGACACGCCCTCCAGCGTCGTCCCACCGGCTCGCCCGGTGACCACCGCCACCGAGCGCGGTGACGTGCGGTTCGAGGGGGTCTCGTTCACCTACCCCGGCGCTGAGTCGCCAGTGCTGTGCGACCTCACGTTCGAGATCCGGCCAGGGCGTACGACGGCGGTGATCGGTGCCACGGGCTCGGGCAAGTCGACCCTGGTGAACCTGGTGCCGCGCCTGTTCGACGCCACCTCCGGCACGGTAATGGTCGACGGGGTCGACGTGCGCGAGCTCGACCCCGACCTGCTCTGGAGCGGCATCGGCCTGGTGCCCCAGCGGCCCTACCTGTTCACCGGCACGGTCGCCAGCAACCTGCGCTTCGGCGCTCCCGACGCCACCGACGAGCAGCTCTGGGCCGCCCTGCGGACGGCTCAGGCGGCCGACTTCGTCGAGGCGATGCCGCTGCAGCTCGACGCACCCATCGCGCAGGGCGGCACCAACGTGTCGGGCGGTCAGCGGCAGCGGCTCTCGATCGCGCGGGCACTGGTCAAGAAGCCCGACATCTACATCTTCGACGACTCGTTCTCCGCTCTCGACGTCGCCACCGACGCCCGGCTGCGGGCCGCGCTGGCGTCGGAGACCCAGGAAGCGGGCGTGCTGATCGTCGCCCAGCGGGTCTCCACCATCCGCGACGCCGACGAGATCCTGGTGCTCGACGACGGGCGCATCGTCGGTCGCGGCCGCCATGACGAGCTCCTCCGTACGTGCCCCACGTACGCCGAGATCGTCGACTCCCAGATGAGCGCCGAGGAGGCCGCCGCATGAGCACCGACGACGTGACGACGGTCGACGAGACCGCCACCGAGGGCGCCCCCGCGGCCCCCGCCAAGGCCAACGCGCGCCCGCAGTTCGGCCCGCGTGGCCCGCAGCACGGCCCGGGCGGCGGCATGGGCAGCGGGGAGAAGGCGGTCAGCTTCGGCCCGTCGCTGAAGCGGCTCCTGGGCTACCTGGCTCCGCAGAAGATCCGGGTCACGATCGTGATCCTGGTCGCGGTGGTGGGCGTGGCCTGCAGCGTCGTCGGCCCGAAGCTCATCGGCCGGGCCACCGACCTCATCTTCGCCGGCGTCATCGGCAAGCAGCTCCCCGCGGGCGTCCCCATCGACCGGGTGGTCGCGGGGATGCGCGCCAACGGCCAGGACCGAGTCGCCGACATCGTCGAGAAGCTCGGCGTGGTGCCCGGCCAGGGCATCCAGTTCGACCGGCTGCACAGCTGGCTGCTGCTGGCCGTCGGTCTGTACGTGCTGAGCGCGCTGCTGATGTGGCTGAACGGCTGGATCCTCAACGGCGTCGTGCAGAAGGTCGTGTACGAGATGCGGCGCGAGGTGCAGGCGAAGATGGACCGCCTCCCGCTGTCGTACTTCGACAAGCAGCCCCGCGGCGAGCTGCTGAGCCGGGTCACCAACGACATCGACAACGTCTCGCAGACCCTGCAGCAGACGCTGTCGCAGCTGCTCACCTCGCTGCTCACCCTGATCGGCGTGCTCATCATGATGCTCACGGTCTCGCCGCTGCTGACGCTGATCGCCGTGGTCAGCATCCCGGTCTCGATGGTCGTCGTGGCGCTCATCGGCAAGCAGTCGCAGAAGCGGTTCGCCGCCATGTGGCGCCACACCGGCGAGCTGAACGGCCAGATCGAGGAGGCCTTCACCGGCCACGCGCTGGTCAAGGTGTTCGGGCGGCAGCCGGAGATGGTCGAGACCTTCCGCGCCAAGAACGCCCAGCTCTACCAGGCCTCGTTCGGCGCCCAGTTCATCAGCGGCATCATCATGCCGGTCATGTTCTTCGTCGGGAACCGTCGTACGTGCTGGTGGCCGTCGTCGGCGGTCTCCGCGTGGCCCACGGCCAGATCAGCCTCGGCGACGTGCAGGCGTTCATCCAGTACTCCCGCCAGTTCACCCAGCCGCTGACGCAGGTCGCCTCCATGGCCAACCTGCTGCAGTCGGGCGTCGCGTCGGCCGAGCGCGTGTTCGAGGTGCTCGACGCCGAGGAGATGTCGCCCGAGGCGACCGGTGCGCTGACGGGGGTGCGCGGTGAGGTCCGGTTCGAGGACGTGTCGTTCTCGTACGACCCAGCCAAGCCGCTCATCACCGGGCTGTCGCTCGACGTACGGCCCGGGCAGACCATCGCCATCGTCGGCCCCACGGGCGCCGGCAAGACGACGCTGGTCAACCTGCTGATGCGGTTCTACGAGATCGACGGCGGCCGGATCCTGCTCGACGGGGTCGACATCACGAGCATCCCCCGGGCGACGCTGCGGCAGAACCTCGGCATGGTGCTGCAGGACACCTGGCTGTTCCACGGGTCGATCCGCGACAACATCGCCTACGGGCGGCCGGGAGCCTCCGAGGAGGAGATCCGCGCGGCCGCGGAGGCGACGTACGTCGACCGCTTCGTGCATACGCTGCCCGACGGCTACGACACGGTGATCGACGAGGAGGGGTCGAACGTGTCGGTGGGCGAGAAGCAGCTCATCACGATCGCCCGGGCGTTCCTCGCCGACCCGACGCTGCTGATCCTCGACGAGGCGACCAGCTCGGTCGACACCCGCACCGAGGTTCTGGTGCAGCGGGCGATGGGCGTGCTGCGCGAGAACCGTACGTCGTTCGTCATCGCCCACCGTCTGTCGACCATCCGCGACGCCGACGTGATCCTGGTGATGGAGAACGGGTCGATCGTGGAGCAGGGCTCCCACACCGAGCTGCTGGAGCGCGGGGGTCACTACTACGACCTCTACCAGGCGCAGTTCTCCGGTGCGGTCCAGGACGAGGACGAGGCGCAGGCTCCCGTACCGGCCCGCTGACCCTCCCCTGGCCGTCCGGCAGAGCACCCCAGACGCGCACCAGCCCCTGCGGCGGTGTCGGCGTCTGGGGTGCGTAGCGTGGGGGCCCGGCCAGGCGGGGCGGGGTTGCCGAGAGGGGCCCTGAGGTCGCCGTCCTCAGGGGGCTACGGGCGACGGCCCCTGCGCTCCGTACGCTGGGCCTGTGAGCACCACGACACCGGTCAATGTCCCGCCGAGCCCCATGGGGCTGAGCGACGTGCTCGGCACCACCATGGCTGTCTTCCGCCGCCGGCTCGGGCTGTTCCTCGCCCTGGCGGCGGTCCCCCTCGTGGGCTCGCTGGTCGTCGTCCTGATCCTGTACGCCATCATCTTCGTCGGCGCCATCGGGGTCTTCGCCCAGCTCGGCAGCACCCCGAGCACGGGTCAGATCGCCGGCATCATCGGCGTCGGCTTCGTCGTCTACCTGGTGATGGCGCTCGCGATCGGGCTGGTGAACGCGTACGCGCAGGGCCTGATGGTCAACGCCGCGCGCGAGACCATGGAGCACCGCTACCCCAGCCTCAGCCAGGTGCGCGAGCTCACCCGCGGCTTCCTCGGGCGTTACGTCGGGGTGTACCTGCTGCTGACGGCCGGAGCCATGGTCGGTGTGTTCGCGGTCTTCCTCCCCGTGCTGGGTGGCCTGGTCGCGGCCATCGGGGCCTCGATGTCGGGCTCGCGCGCGGCCAGCGACGACGCCCTGACCGCCATGCTCGCCGGCATCGGCGTCAGCATGCTCCTCTACCTGGTCTTCATCGTGGTCGCGGCCATCATCGGCATCCGCACCATCTTCATGGCGCCGATCACCGCCGTCGAGGGACTGTCGGGCATGGCCATCCTCAAGCGGTCCTGGGCGCTCACCCGGGGCAGCTTCTGGCGGATCCTCGGCTACCTGTTCGTGCTGGGCCTGATCATGTACGCGATCAGCACCGTGGTGTCGATGATCAGCCAGGCCGTCCTCGGTGTGTCCACCAGCCTCTCCGGGGGCTCGGGTGACGAGATGGCCCAGATCATGACCATGCTCCCCGCCCTCGGCGTGTCGGTGCTGCTGTCCTTCGCCGTCCAGCTGGTGATGACGCCGGTCATGATGATCTACCTGACGGTCATGTACGTCGACCAGATCCGCCGCTCCCAGATGCCGACGACGCCCGCGTACGGAACGCCGCAGGGCTACAGGCCGCAGGCGTACGGGCAGCCGGGGGCGCACGGGCAGCCGGGGTACGGGCAGCAGGGCCCGTGGGCGCCGACGCAGGGTGGCCAGCCCCCGTACGGCACGCCCTCGCCGGGTTCGTCGCCGTACGGGTCGCAGCCGCACGGCCCGCAGCCCGGTGCGCAGCCCCCGTACGGGCAGGCACAGCCGCCGTACGGGTCGGGCCAGAACCCTCCGTACGGCCGCTGAACCGGCGCCTCAGGCAGCAACGCGGCAGCTGTGTTTCGTTGTCGGAACAGAACTGCCGAGTTGTCGTCGCGAACACCTGGGCACCGGCGGTCCCAGACCTGGTTGGCTGTTCCCCATGACGCTGCTCGTGGGTGTGGACGTGCTGGGCCAGGGTGCCGGTGACCTGGCGATCGTCGATGGCGTGCTGGTCGACCCGGGCTCGCGTGACGACTGGGAGCGGGTCGACTGCTCCGGTCTGGTGGCGCTGCCCGCGTTCGTGGACATGCACACCCATCTGCGCGACCCGGGCACCGGGGAGGCCGAGACCATCGAGACCGGCTCCCGGGCGGCCGCGGCCGGCGGGTACGGCGCCGTCTGCGCGATGCCCAACACGGTGCCGGTCGCGGACACGGCCGAGATCTGCGCGTACGAGCGGCGGCGCGGCGAGGAGGTCGGGCTCGTCGACGTCGTCCCGGTCGGGGCCGTCACCGTGGGCCAGAACGGCGAGCAGCTGGCCGACCTGGAGGCGATGGGCGCGGTCGCCGTACGGATGTTCTCCGACGACGGCAAGTGCGTCGCCCGCTCCGACCTGATGCGCGACGCGCTGGTGATCGTCGCCCGGCTCGGTGGTCTCGTGGCGCAGCACGCCCAGGACCCGCTGCTCACCGTGGGCGCGCAGGTCGACGCCGGCATGGCCGAGGCGACCGGGCTGCCCGGCTGGCCCACGATGGCGGAGTCGGTGATCGTGGCGCGCGACGCGCTGATGGCCGCGGAGCTGGGGTCGCGGGTGCACGTCTGCCACGTGTCGACGGCCGCGACCGTGGGCGTCGTGCGGTGGGCGAAGGACCAGGGCTACCCGGTGACGGCCGAGGTCACCCCGCACCACCTCTGGCTCGACCACGGCACGGCGGGGACCGACCCCGTGTACAAGGTGAACCCGCCGCTGCGCTCGGCGGCCGACGTCGAGGCCGTACGTGCCGCGCTCGTCGACAGCACCATCGACGTGGTGGGCACCGACCATGCCCCGCACCCGGCGGTCAGCAAGCAGGCCGACTGGTGCGACGCCGCCATGGGGATGCTCGGGCTGGAGACCGCGCTGCCGGTCGTGGCCGACGCCCTGGTCCGAACGGGCCGGCTCACCTGGGCCGAGCTGGCCGACCGGATGTCGGTGGCGCCCGCACGGATCGTCGGCCTGCCGGAGCACGGGTCCACGCTCGAGGTCGGCGCGCCGGCGACCCTGTGCCTGGTCGACCCCGCCCGGGAGTGGACGGCGACCGGCGAGGGCATGGCCAGCATCGCCGGCAACACCCCGTTCGAGGAGGTCCGGTTCTCGACCCGGGTGGTGGCCACGGTGCTGCGGGGGCGGGTGACGTACGACCTGGACGGCCGCTTCCCCGCGTCCTGAGTCTCGCCCGGTCCGAACGGTGGCCCACCGACCCCCCGGCGCGGGCCCTGGCCCTAGGGTCGCCGCATGACCACTCCCCGCTGGCCCGTCGTGCTGTTCGACCTGGACGGCACCCTCGTCGACACGATCAACCTGATCGTGACCTCCTACCAGCACGCGTTCCGCACCGTCGTCGGCCACGAGTGGCCGGAGGCGGAGATCAAGTCGTGGATCGGCACCTCTCTGATCGACGCCTTCCGCGCGGCGCTCGGCACCAAGAAGGGCGAGAAGGCGTTCGCGGTCTACACGGCGTTCAACCAGGAGCACACCGAGGAGCTCATCAAGGGGTACGCAGGGGTGCCGGAGCTGATCGACGCGCTGCGGGAGGCGGGCGTACGGATGGGCGTGGTGACGTCGAAGCGTCGCGAGCCCGCCGAGTGGGCGCTGCGCCTGGGACACCTCGACCTGCCCGTGGTGATCGCCCACGAGGACGTCACCGCGCACAAGCCCGACCCCGCGCCCCTGCTGGCCGGCCTGGAGAAGCTCGGTGCCTCCGCCGACGAGGTGGTGTACGTGGGCGACGCGGTCGTCGACATCAAGGCCGCTCGGGCCGCCGGGCTGCCCTGCCTGTCGGTGAGCTGGGGCGCCGGCGTACGGGCCGACCTGGAGGAGGCGCACCCCGAGGGCATCGCCGACACCGCGGCCGAGCTGGGCCGGCTGCTGCTGGGCTGACCCGAGGCGTCGCCTACGCCGTGAGGGTCGCATGCACCCGGTGGGCCTTCTCCACCAGGGCCTCCAGCGTCCCGTCCTCGACCACCGCTCGCCGCTGCTTCTCCGGCAGACCGGCCAGCTTGTCGGCCTTGGCGACCATCGCCTCGTACGCGGCCTCCCGCTCCTGCGACCCCAGCTGGTGCGTCTTGGCCAGGTACTCCTTGGCGTGCCGCTCCACGCTGCCCGCCAGCGCCCGCGCGCGGCCACCGGGGCTGACCAGCGAGAGCACCACCGTCACCGCGAGGACCCCGACGATCACGCTCAGCGAGGTGCCGATGGAGACCTCGATGACGTGCACGGGCTGGCCGTCGTTGATGAACCACAGGCTGTTCTCGTGGAGGGCGTGCAGGATCAGCTTCACCCCGATGAAGCCCAGGATCGCCGCCAGGCCGTACGACAGGTAGACCAGGCGGTCCAGCAGGCCGTCGATGAGGAAGAACAGCTGCCGCAGGCCCAGCAGCGAGAACGCGGTCGCCGTGAACACCACGAACACGTTGGTGGTGAGGCCGTAGATGGCGGGGATCGAGTCCAGCGCGAACAGGATGTCGGTGCCGCCGATGACCACCATCACCAGCATCAGCGGCGTCAGCACCCGCCGCCCGTTCTCCATGGTGGTGAGCTTGTCGCCGTCGTACGTCTCGGAGGTGCGCAGGAACTGTCGCGCGATGCGCACCACGATGTTGTCGGCCTCGTCCTTCTTCTCGTCCTGCGGCATCAGCATGTGGCCGCCGGTGAGCAGGAGGATCAGGCCGAAGATGTAGAAGACCCACGAGAACTGGTTGATGAGCGCGGCGCCGAGGAAGATGAACCCGGTGCGCGCCACCAGCGCGAACGCGATCCCGAACAGCAGCACCTTCTGCTGCTGCGCCCTGGGGACGGCGAAGCTCGACATGATGATCAGGAAGACGAACAGGTTGTCGACGCTGAGCGCCTTCTCGGTGACGTAGCCCGCGAAGTACTCCTGCCCCATCTGGGCCCCACCGAGCAACCACACCCCGACGCCGAACAGCACGGCGATGCCGACGTACAGGGCCGACCAGCGCGCACTCTCGCCCAATGTGGGCACATGCGCCGTGCGCACGTGGAAGAAGAAGTCGTAGACGAGCAGGGCGACGATGAAGGCGATGGTGCCAGCCCAGACGTAGGCGGGGATCTCCACGATGACAGGTCTTTCGCGAGGCGGGCGCACCCCGTGCTCCAAGCGGCCAGGCGGTGCCGGTCAGGCTCGATCCTCGCCGAGCCGTGCCTGGGGGGCAAGCGGGGGCGCCTCCAGCACCTCCGTCGCGGTGGCCTCCCCGGATTGTCGGTGCCCGTGACTAGCCTGGCTCGCGGAGGTGATGGTGGTGCGCAGAGGCGTGGTCGCGGTGCTGGTCGTGATGGGGATGATGCTCGGGCTGCTGACCGGTTGCGGGAAGGGTCAGGCTCCGGCACCCACCCCCCCGTTGAACCTGCCCGTCGCCGATGACACGGTCGCGGCGCTGGCTTCGGCCCTGGGCGCGCTCGACGTACGGCAGGCACCGCTCGCCTCCTCTCCCACGACCGCGCAGACGGAGATCGACACCATCGTCTCCGGGATGGACGGCCTGAAGCCGAAGGTCACACCGGCCGGGATCGCGTACGCCAAGGACGAGCCGAGGGCGACCGCCACCCTGCACTACGAGTGGGCGATGCCCAGCGGCACCTGGGCCTATGACGTCACCGGCCCGCTGGAGCACAACGGCCAGGGCTGGAAGGCGGTCTGGAGCCCGGCGCTGCTGAACCCCCGCCTGGACGCGACGAACCGTCTCGTGCACACCCGCACCCCCGCCAAGCGCGCACCGATCACCGGCAACAACGGGGTCGCCCTCGTCGAGGAGCACGAGGTGGTCAAGGTCGGCATCGACAAGACGCGCGTCACCCCGGAGCAGGCCGCCGCCTCCGCCCGGGCCCTGGCGGCGGTCGTGGGCATCAACCCCGACACGTACGCGGCCTCGGTCACCGCCGGCGGCGCCAAGGCGTTCGTGGTGGCGGTCACGCTGCGCAAGGAGGACGTGCCGCCGCAGGTGGCGAGCATCCCCGGTGCGCTCGGCGTCGCCGGCACCGCCATGCTCACCGCGACGCCAGGCTTCGCCGACGAGCTGCTGGGCAGCATCGGCGAGGCCACGCCGGAGGTCGCCGCCGCCTCGAAGGGAGCCGTCGCTGCCGGTGACATGGTCGGTCTCACGGGGCTGCAGAAGCGGTACGACGAGCAGCTGCGCGGCACGCCAGGCGACAAGATCACGCTTGTCGGCCGCCGCCCGGCCAGCCCGAGCCCGTCGCCCAGCGGCTCGTCGAGCCCGCCCGCCACCCCACCTGGAAGTGCCCCGCCCAGCCCGACCACCCAGCCGTCCGTGGTGCCGCAGGTGCTGCACGAGGGCGCTCCGGTCGCGGGGCAGCCGCTCGCGATCAGCCTCGACCTGGAGCTGCAGCAGAAGGCCGAGCGCGTGATGCAGACGGTGCCCGGGGCAGCGGCGGCGGCGATCGTACGGCCCTCGTCGGGCGCCATCCTCGCCGTGGCCAACTCGCCCGGCAGCAACGGCCAGCCCGACGCCAGCTTCGGGCAGTACGCCCCCGGGTCGACGTTCAAGGTGGCCACCGCGCTGGCGCTGCTGCGCAAGGGTTACACGCCCGACACGATGGTGAGCTGCACCGCGACCACGACGGTCGAGGGCTGGCCGTTCAAGAACTACGCCGACTTCCCGAGCTCCCGCGTCGGCACCATCCCGCTGAAGGACGCCATCGCCTCCTCCTGCAACACCGCGCTCATCAACGAGTACGCGAAGGTGTCCGGCGACGACCTGCGCAACGCCGCCGCCAGCCTCGGCGTGGGTGTGGACTACGACGCCGGGTTCCCCGTCTTCTACGGCACCGTCCCCGCCCCCGACTCCGGCCCGAAGAAGGCGCAGGAGATGATCGGGCAGGGCGGCGTGCTGGCGTCGCCGGTCTCGATGGCGGGGCTCGCCTCGTCGGTGGCCGCCGACAAGACCGTGGTGCCCTGGCTCGTCGACACCAAGCGCCCGCAGCCGACCGGGCCGCCGCTCACCCCGGTCGAGGGCGCGGCCCTGCGCACGATGCTCGGCTACACGGTGGAGGCCGGATCGGGGCAGGTGCTGAAGAACGTGGCGCTCGGGGCCAAGACCGGCACCGCCGAGTACGGGCTGACGCCCCCGCTGCCCACCCACGCCTGGATGATCTGCTACACGGCCGGCGACTACGCCGTGGCGGTCTGGGTGAAGGACGGCGAGTCCGGGTCGCGCACGGCGGCTCCTGTGATCCTGGCGCTGATGTCATGATGCGCCGCTCCGACCCGACGCTGGCCCAGCAGGTGCTCAGCAGCGCGGGCAGCATCACGATCCTCACCGGTGCAGGGCTGTCGACCGCCTCCGGCATCCCCGACTTCCGCGGCCCGCAGGGGGTCTGGACGCAGGACCCGGCCGCCGAGCGCATCTCCACGCTGTCGTGCTACCTGGGTGACCCGGCCGTGCGGCGGCTGGCCTGGGAGAGGCGCACCTGGTCGCCGGTCTGGGAGGCCCGCCCGAACGCCGCCCACGACGCCATCACCGACCTGCAGGTCTCCGGCCGGCTGCGGGGCGTCATCACGTCGAACACCGACGGCCTGCACCAGCTCGCCGGCACGCGCGACGTCGTCGAGCTGCACGGCAGCGCCCGCCGGTGGCGGTGCGAGGCGTGCGGGCAGGGCGGCCCGATGGAGGAGATGCTCGACCGCGTACGCGCTGGCGAGACCGACCCGCCCTGCCCGCACTGCGGCGGGATCGTGCGGGCCACCACCATCCTCTTCGAGGAGATGCTCGACCCCGACGTGATCGAGAAGGCAGCCGAGGCCGCCGCCGACTGCGACGTGTTCCTGGCGGTGGGCACCTCGCTGGTGGTGCACCCCGCCGCCGGCCTGCTGCCGCTGGCCCTGCGTGAGGGAGCGGCGGTGCTGATCGTGAACGCGGAAGAGACGCCGTACGACGACTACGCCAGCGCCGTCGTCCGCGAGCCGATCGAGACCGTGCTGCCGCAGCTGCTGGCGACGAGGATGGAGACATGACACCCCTGGTCACCTGGGACTGGCCCGACACCCCCATCACGATCGGGGTCGTGGTGCTGGTCGCCGTGCTGCTCCACGCCCTGGTGCTGCTGCTGATCCGGCGCACCACCGACCTGGCGCTACGACGCAGCCAGGCGCACGCCGCTGCGGCAGCCGAGCCGCACGACGGTGGGATCGCCGGGCGGGCGGCGCGCATCCTGGGGGCGGCGTCGGGGCTGAGCTCGGCGCGAGCGGCGCAGCGCACCAAGACCCTGGGGTCGCTGCTGCGCTCGGTCTCCGGCGTGCTGATCACGATCGTCACGGTGCTGACCGTGCTGTCGGTGCTCGGCATCCCGCTGGCCCCGCTGCTCGCCTCGGCCGGCGTCGGCGGCATCGCGCTGGCGTTCGGCGCGCAGTCGCTGGTGAAGGACTACCTCTCCGGCATCTTCCTGATCGTCGAAGACCAGTTCGGCGTCGGCGACATCCTCACCGTGGGCACCATCACCGGCACCGTCGAGGAGGTCACGCTGCGGGTGACCCGGCTGCGCGACATGAGCGGTATGGTCTGGTACGTCCGCAACGGTGAGATCACCCAGGTCGGCAACCTCTCCCAAGGCCACTCGACCGGGTTCGCCGACTTCCCGGTCGCGTACGACACCGACACCGACAACGCCCTGCGTGTGCTGCAGGGGGTGGCCGACGCGATCGATGCCGAGCCGGCGTTCCAGGACGTGCTCCTCGAGCCACCCTCCGTGCTCGGCGTGGACTCCCTGATCGGCGGCGGCATGGTGCTCCGCGTCGCCGTGAAGACGGCGCCGAACAAGCAGTACGCCGTGGTCCGCGCACTGCGCGACCGTGGGCAGGCTGCGCTCAGCAAGGCCGGCGTGCAGGGCTTGGCCCTTCCGCTGCCGGGGCCCGCGACCACCCCGTGAGGACCGTCTCGCCCGTCTGGTACGTGCTGGTCTCCATCGTCACCGTCCAGGCTGGGGCGGCGGTCGCGAAGTCCCTGTTCGATGTGGTCCCGGCCACTGGCATGACCTGGCTGCGGCTGCTGCTGTCGGCCGTGCTGCTGGTCATGATCGCCCGGCCCCGCCTGCGCGGCCGCGACCGTGCGGCGTGGGTCACCCTCGGGGCGTACGCGGCGCCGCTGGTCTGCATGAACTGGGCGCTCTACCAGGCCGCCGCGCGGATCCCCCTCGGCATCGCCGTCACCATCGAGTTCCTCGGCCCCCTCTCCGTGGCGGTGCTCACCAGCCGTGCCGTGCGCGACGTGCTGCTCGCCCTGCTCGCTGCCGCCGGCGTGGTGATGCTGGGGTTCCGGCCCACGAGCCTGGACCCCGTCGGCCTCGCGTACGCCCTGCTCGCCGCGCTCGGCTGGGGTCTGTACATCCTGGCGACACCCCACGTCGGCCGCCGCTGGCGCAGCCTCGACGCCCTGGCGCTGGCGTCCCTGGCCGGAGCCGTGCTGCTGGCGCCCGCCGGGCTCGCCGCCACCCACGGAGTCCTCACGCCCCGCATCCTCTTGGCCGCCACAGCGGTCGCGGTGCTGTCGTCGGTGATCCCGTACGCCGCCGAGCTCGCCGCCCTCCGCACCCTGCCCACCCGCGTGTTCAGCGTGCTGATGTCGCTGGAGCCCGCCGCGGCCGCCCTCGCGGGGCTCCTGCTCCTGCACGAGGCGCTCACCCCGGTCGACCTGCTCGCCATGGCCTGCGTGGTGCTGGCCTCGATCGGCGTCGCCCGCTCGGCGCGTACGGCACCGCGCGACTGACCAGCGACACCCGCGGCCGAGCGTGGAGCCGTGACCGCGTCGTCGCGGCCGAGGCTCCACGATCCTGGGCTCAGCCCTGCTCGCCCCGCTCCGCCCACCAGGCGCGCAGCTCGGCCTCGGCCTCCTCGCGCGACAGCGGGCCCCGGTCGAGGCGGCGCTCCAGCAAGAACGAGTACGCCTCGCCGACGACCCGCCCCGGCTTCAGACCGAGGATCGCCATGATGGCGTTGCCGTCCAGGTCGGGCCTGACCGCGTCCAGCTCCTCCTGCGCGGCGAGCTCGTCGATGCGCCACTCCAGCTCTTCGTACGCACGCCGCAGCCGCGTCGCCTTAGCCTGGTTGCGGGTGGTGCAGTCGGAGCGGGTGAGGATGTGCAGCCGCTCCAGCTGGTCGCCCGCGTCCCGGACGTACCGGCGCACCGCGGAGTCGGTCCACTGCCCGTCGCCGTACCCGTGGAACCGCAGGTGCAGCTCCACCAGCTTCGCGACGGCCTCCGTGACGTCCTTGGGGAAGCGCAGCGCCTGCAGGCGCGCCCGCACGATCTTGGCGCCCACCACGTCGTGGTGGTGGAAGGAGACCTTGCCCCCCGCCTCGAACCGGCGCGTACGGGGCTTGCCCACGTCGTGCAGCAGCGCCGCCAGCCGGTTCACCAGGTCGGGGGCGTGGTTGCGCTGCTTCTCCAGGTCGATCGCCTGGTCGAGCACGGTGAGCGAGTGCTCGTACACGTCCTTGTGGCGGTGGTGCTCGTCCGCCTCCAGCCGCAGCGCCGGCAGCTCGGGCAGGAAGTGGTCGGCCAGCCCGGTGCGTACCAGCAGGTCCAGCCCCACCCGCGGCTTGTCGGTGAGCAGCAGCTTCGACAGCTCGTCGCGGATGCGCTCCGCCGACACGATGCTCAGCCGCTCCGCCATCTCGCTCATCGCCCTTACCACCCCCGGCTCGGGCCGGAACTGCAGCCGCGAGGCGAACCGTGCTGCCCGCATCATCCGCAGCGGGTCGTCGGTGAACGACACCTCCGGCGGGGCCGGCGTGCGCAGCACGCGCGCCTCCAGGTCGACCAGGCCGCCGTGCGGGTCGACCAGGCTGCCGTCGGCGAGGTCGACGGCCATCGCGTTCACGGTGAAGTCGCGCCGCACCAGGTCCGACTCCACGTCGTCCCCGAACGCGACCAGCGGCTTGCGGGTCGCCGGGTCGTACGCATCCGCGCGGAACGTGGTGACTTCGACGCGCCACTCCTCGTCGCCCTCGCGGAGCAGGCCGCCGATGGTGCCGAACTCGCGCCCCATGTCCCAGGTCACCGGCGTCAGCGTGCGCAGCACCCGCTCGATCTCGTCGGGTCGCGCGGAGGTGGTGAAGTCGAGGTCGTCTGGGACCTGCCCCAGCAGCGCGTCGCGGACCGGCCCGCCGACGAGGTAGAGGGGGTGACCGGCTGTCGTGAACGCCGCGCTGAGGGTCGCCAGCACCGGCACGCGACCGAGGGCCTCGGTCAGCGCGCTCTGCTGGGTGTCAGTCATCCGCGGCATGGTGGTCGAGTCTACGGTCACCGGGGAATGCTGGAGTGCCGGGCGCTGTTGGGCCACTGTCACAGGCCGCGGCTAGGCTGGCCGGACACCACAGCGAAGGGATCCACAAGTCATGTCGGACGTCCGCGAGATGATCGTCGTCGGGTCCGGCCCGGCGGGTTACACCGCAGCGATCTACGCAGCCCGGGCCGGTATGGAGCCTCTGGTCTTCGAGGGGTCCATCACCGCTGGTGGCGCCCTGATGAACACCACCGAGGTGGAGAACTTCCCCGGCTTCCGCGACGGCATCATGGGCCCCGACCTGATGGACCAGATGCGCGCCCAGGCCGAGCGGTTCGGCGCCGAGCTGGTCGCCGACGACGTCACCGAGGTACGCCTCGAGGGGCCCATCAAGACCGTGGTCGACTCCGACGGCACCGAGCACCAGGCGAAGACCGTGGTGCTGGCGATGGGCTCGGCCTACCGCAAGCTGGGCCTCCCCGACGAGGACCGGCTGTCGGGCCGCGGCGTCTCCTGGTGCGCCACCTGCGACGGCTTCTTCTTCAAGGACAAGACAATCGTGGTGGTCGGCGGGGGTGACTCCGCGATGGAAGAGGCGACCTTCCTCTCCCGCTTCGGCACCTCGGTGACGATCCTGCACCGCCGCGACGAGCTGCGGGCGTCCAAGATCATGCAGGCCCGCGCCGAGTCCGACCCGAAGATCAACTTCGCGTTCAACACCGAGGTCGTCGCCATCAACGGCGACAACGCGGTCACCTCGCTCGTCGTGCGCGACACGGTCTCCGGGGAGACGCGTGAGCTGCCGTGCGACGGGCTGTTCATCGCGATCGGCCACGACCCGCGCTCAGAGCTCGTCCGCGAGCAGGTCCACGTCGACGCGGCCGGTTACGTCACCGTCGAGGGACGCTCCACGCACACGAACCTGCCGGGCGTCTTCGCCGCCGGTGACCTCGTCGACCACACCTACCGCCAGGCGATCACGGCGGCGGCCAGCGGCTGCCAGGCCGCCCTCGACGCCGAGCGCTACCTGGCCGAGCTGGCCGACGCGGCCGAGCTCGCCGCCCAGGTCGCCCAGGTCTGACCCGCACCCCTAGTGCAGACTGGCCCACACACCCGAGAGGACCCGATGACCACCCAGACCACCGATGCCGACTTCGGCTCCGACGTGCTCTCCTCCGACCTGCCCGTGCTGGTCGACTTCTGGGCCGACTGGTGCTCCCCGTGCAAGCAGCTGTCGCCGATCATCGACGAGCTGGCGAAGCAGTACGACGGCCGCGTCCGCGTCGTGAAGATGGACACCAACGCCAACCCGGTCACCCCGGCCCAGTACGGCGTGCAGAACCTGCCCACCGTCCTGTTCTTCGACAAGGGCGAGGTCGTCAAGGAGATCAAGGGGTCGGTCACCAAGATGACCCTGCGCAAGGCGCTCGACGAGGTCGCCGCGTAAGGGAGCGCCATGGCCGATCCGACGACACCCGCACCAGGAACGGGCGAGCCGCGACCGGCCGCCCGGTCCCTGCCGGGGTCTCCGGCCTCGCCCGACCTGAGCACTCCACCCGTGCCGCGCCGTTCCGCGGACAGCCCGACCGGCCGGTACGAGCCGTTGGCCGCCCCGCCGCGCCGGTCGGCGCCCGAGTCGTCACGGCGCACCCCGTACGCGAGCCGCGCCCTGTTCGAGCCCGATCCTGCCCCGGCCGGCGAGACCGGCCAGGGAGGTCTCTCTGCGGATGCCCCCGATGGGCAGCCCGAGACCGTCCCTCCCAGCAGCCCGGTGCGTACGCCGCTCGCCGGACCGTCGGCCACGGCGCCAGGCACCCCGCCCGGGCCTCCCGCAGGGTCGTCGGGTCTGCCCGCCACGAGCCCCACGCCGCGTACAGACCGGTTCTCGGCCGCCCCGGCCTCACCCTTCGCCCGGCCGCCGAGCGGCGCAGCCGCCGCCCCAGAGCAGACGTCAGAGGAGACCGCGCCTGACCAGCCGCGGTCACGCCGGCTCCGGAGCCGTTCCAGCCGTACGACGCCCACCCAGGCCATCACCTCGGAGGCAGCTGCTGCGTCCCGACCGGCGCGGGGTCGCTCGGCCGCCACCCGCGGCAAGACCGCCCCCAGCCGGGCAGCCGGGCGACGCAACCCGCGACGCCTGGCGATCATCGTCGCGTTGGGCACGGTGCTGGTCGGCGCGGTGGCAGGGATCGGGTTCGCGATCTCCCGGTACGGGTCCCCGACCGCCCCGCAGTCGGCCCCGCCCCCGAACGCCCCGCTCCGACTGCCGCAGCGCACCGGCGAGTTCGACCGGGAGGCGAGCTCCGGGGTGACCCCCTCGGTGCACCCGGAGACCCGGGTCGCGACCGTGTCCGCCATCTACAGCCGGGCCGGGGTGCAGCAGTTCCTGGCACTGGCCTCCCGCCCGCAGACCAACGCCGAGGCCGCCCTGACCGAGGTCAACGCGACCGGCATCGTCAAGCACCCCAACGGGGTCTGCGGCTACGTCGGCACGCCGCGCCGGCTCGGCTGCGTGGTGGTGCGGAGAGACACCGCCGTCATGGTGGTGACGCTCGTCGATCAGCCGGCGCCCGAGCTGCTCACGCTGGCCTCCACCCTGGTCGACGGGCTGGGCACCTGACGCGTGCCCGTTAGGCCCAGCTCGCTCTGCGCGACCGGGTTGGGTGACGCCGGCGTCCGGACCGCGGAGATCATGTGCCGCACCACCGTGGAGACCGACGGCAGCCAGGAGCGGGTGCCGCCCAGCTCCAGACGCGCTCGGACGCCGTCCCCCAACGGGCGGAAGCCGCACGAGTCGAGCCACTCGGCCGACGGCCGCTCGCACGACCCTGAGCCTGACCAGGCGGCGTCCACCGCGGTGATGTTGCGCTGGTCGACCAAGCGTGCCGCGAGCCCCTGCACGAGCTGACGCCCGGCGACCACCTCTGACGACAGGTTGACGACCAGGAGCGCGGCGGCGTCGGCGTTGGCGCCTCGCGCCAGCGGGTGCGTGCGCGGCACGTGCAGCGCGGGGGAGACCAGGGCGTACCCCTCGACCTCGCCGTCGAGGAAGAGGCCCACGCCGCACATCTCCCACTCGGCCACGGCGGCCTCGGCCCAGGACAGGTCGCGGGTGACCGTACGTCGTGCAGGGCACGCACCGCACCAGGGGAGCCCGGCGACGTCGGCCACGCGGAGCGCACGCAGCCGGCTGTGAGGTGCCAGCCGCCACACCGTCATCGCGCTCGACCTCCTCGACCCGGGTATGGTCATCGTACCTACGCCGCCTCCGATGCGGCACAGTAGGGGGGTGAGCCTTCCAGAGCCTCGGCACGACACCCGTCTCGATCGGTACGTCGACACGTACGCCGATCGCACCCACGGTCTCAAGGTGTCCGCCGTCCGAGCTCTGTTCTCCGTCGCGAACCGCCCCGAGGTGGTCTCGCTGGCGGGCGGCATGCCGAACATCGCCGACCTGCCGCTGGACGTCATCGGCGACGTCATCGGCGACCTCGTGAAGACCAACGGCACCCAGGCGATGCAGTACGGCTCCGGGCAGGGCGAGGGGCGCATCCGGGAGCAGATCTGCGAGGTGATGTCGCTGGAGGGCATCACCGGCCACGCCGACGACGTCACCGTCACCACCGGGTCGCAGCAGGCGCTCGACCTGGTGACGCGCACCTTCATCGACCCGGGTGACGTCATCCTCGCGGAGGCCCCGAGCTACGTGGGTGCGCTGGGCACCTTCCAGGCGTACCAGGCGCGTGTGGTGCACGTGGCCATGGACGACGACGGCTTGCTGCCCGACGCGCTGGAGCAGGCGATCGTGGGCGTGCGCTCCGCGGGCGGCCGCATCAAGTTCCTCTACACGATCCCGAACTTCAACAACCCCTCGGGCGTGCTGACCAGCCTGGAGCGGCGCCTGCAGGTCGTGGACATCTGCGCCCGGCACGAGGTGCTGATCGTCGAGGACAACCCGTACGGGCTGCTGACGCTCGACTCCGACCCGGTCCCGGCGATGCGCTCCATCGACGCCGACAACATCGTCTACCTGGGCTCGTTCTCCAAGACCTTCGCCCCCGGCTTCCGGGTCGGCTGGGCGCTGGCCCCGCACGCCGTACGCGAGAAGCTGGTGCTCGCCCAGGAGTCGGCGACGCTGTGCCCGCCGGTGTTCAGCCAGTTCGTGATCTCGAGCTACCTGGAGCACTGGGACTGGCGCGCGCAGATCACGTCCTTCAAGGACATGTACCGCGCCCGTCGCGACGCGATGCTGCAGGGGCTGGAGGAGAACATGCCCGAGGGCACCACGTGGACGCGGCCGAAGGGCGGGTTCTTCGTGTGGGTGACGGTGCCGGAGGGGCTCGACTCGCAGGCCATGCTGCCGCGGGCGGTCACCAACCGCGTCGCGTACGTGCCGGGCACCGGCTTCTACGCCGACGGGCTCGGCAGCCGCAACATGCGCCTGTCGTACTGCTTCCCCACGCCCGAACGGATCCTCGAGGGCACCCGCCGGCTCGGCGCCGTCATGAAGGCCGAGCTGGAGATGCACCGCACGTTCGGGCTCGGAGCCACCCGACCGTCCCGCGACCTCGGCGCCGGGCCAGCCCCCGACCTCAGCTAGGAGATCCCATGACCACTGTCGTCGTCCTCGCCGGCGGGCTCACGCACGAGCGCGACGTGTCGCTGCGCTCCGGCCGGCGCGTGGCCCAGGCGCTGCGCGGGCAGGGGGCGGAGGTGACCGAGCTCGATGTGTCGTCGAGCCTGCTCGCCCGGCTCGCCGACCTCGGGTCGCCGGTCGTGGTGCCGGTGCTCCACGGCGGTGCGGGGGAGGACGGGGCGCTCCGGCAGGCCCTGGAGGTGGCCGGCGTGGCGTTCGTCGGCAGCCCCGCGGCAGCCAGCCGGGTGGCCTTCGACAAGAGCATCAGCGTGCCGGTGGTGGCGGCGGCCGGGATCCGTACGCCCCGTCAGGTCGCCCTGCCCGACGACATGTTCCGAGAGCTGGGCGCCGCGGAGCTGGTGCGCTCGATCGGCCAGCACCTCGGGTTCCCGGTGATGGTGAAGCCCGCGCGCGGCGGGTCGGCGCTCGGCGCCTCCAAGGTGGAGCACGTCGAGGAGCTGCCCGCGGCCATGGTCCAGGCGTACGCGTACGGGCCGGTCGTCGTCGTCGAGGAGTTCGTGACCGGCACGGAGGTGGCTGTGACCGTCGTCGACACCGGCGACGGGCCGCAGGCGCTCCCCGCCGTCGAGATCCGGCCCGACTCGGGCGTGTACGACTACGAGGCCCGCTACACCGCCGGTGCCACCCGGTTCCTCGCCCCCGCCGAGCTCTCGGAGGAGGCCGCCGCTGCCTGCGCCGACCTGGCCGTCAGTGCCCACCGGGAGCTGGGCCTGCGCGACCTCTCGCGCATCGACATCATCGTGGGCGAGGACGGCCCGGTGTTCATCGAGGCCAACGTGGCGCCCGGCATGACCGAGACCTCGACACTCCCGCTCGCGGTGCAGGCATCGGGTCAGGAGCTGGGTGCGCTGATGACGCGGCTCGTCGAGCAGGCGGCGGCGCGCGGGGCGCGATGAGCTCGGCCGAGGCGGCGCGCCCGCGCTGGGTGCCGCCGGTGATCGTCACGGTCGGCGTGCTGATCGCGTCGGTGATGGTCGGCCTGGGGCTGTGGCAGGCGCAGGCGTTCGTGGACAGCGGTGCGGAGTCGGCTGCTGCGGCGACGGCAGCGCCGCCGGTGGCGCTCGACGCGGCGCGGCAGGGGGGCGCGGTGGGCGAGCTCTGGGGACGTACGGTCGTCGTCAACGGCTCGTACCTGCCGGCTCAGGAGGTCCGCGTGGTCGGCGCGGACGGCAGCGAGCGTGTGCTGACGGCGTTCCAGCTGGAGGACGGGCGCGCGGTGGCCGTGGTGCGAGGCATGTCCCCGGCGACGGCACCGCCTGCAGGAACGGTGGAGCAGCGCGGGGTGCTGCTGCCGACCGAGGCGCAGGCCACCCACACGACGCCACCCGGCACGTACGGAAGTGTGCGACTCCAGTCGTTGGCTCAGGCGTGGCCGCAGCCGCTGGTGGCGGGGTACGTGACGTTGAGCACCGAGGACGCGGAGCGACAGGGCATGACAGCCGCGCCTGTCGTGCTGCCCGAGCATCCCGGACGCACCCGCAACCGCGGGTACGCGCTGCAGTGGTGGGTCTTCGCCGCCTTCGCGCTGGGCATGTCCATCGTGGTCGCGCGCAGCTACCACCGCCGCGGCTTCGCCCTCACCGACGACGCCTAGCCCACCCGGACTACAGTGGGCCGCCGGACGGCGAGTGTGGAGGTGGGCGTGGTGGATGCGACGGGTGCTGAGGCCGGTGGCACCGGTGCGGAGGGGTTCGTGCACGTCGAGCCGCCGATCGCCCGTGACGACATCCCCAAGGTGAAGGCCGCTCTGCTGCGCTACCGGGTGATGGCGTACGTCGTCGGCGTCCTGCTCGTGCTGCTCGTGCTCGTGGCCATGCCGATGAAGTACGTCTGGGGCGACGACCGCTGGGTGACCTGGCTCGGCATCCCCCACGGGTGGCTCTACATGGGCCTGCTCATCACGGCCTGGGACCTGGGGCGCCGCGTGAAGTGGTCGCTGCGCAACCTCATCGGCATCGGTCTCGCGGGCACCGTCCCGTTCCTGTCCTTCGCCGCCGAGCACATCGCCCGCAAGGACGTGACCCGCAAGCTGGCTGCCAGCAACCCTGACGTCGTCCGCTGAGAGACGCCGTCCCGCGCCGACCGGGTTCTGAGCGTACGCGGCCGCGGTGCCCGTCACCCTTCTGACGGGCGGTCTGGTGCTTGAAAGCGGGGTGGTGGCGGGCACTCGCCCCTGGCCGGCAGTGGCCCGAGGCGTTGCACGCTGTCACACGGCGGCAAGCCTGACACGCGCGACCAGGTCGCTCGTCGCTGACGAGCGCTCCGGGATGCTGCCAGAGGGGTGCGCGCGCCGACAGTCTGTGACGTGTCCGCCCAGGTGTGCGAGTTCTCCTCCCTGGTGGGCGACCTGGTGCAGCTCTCCCCGCGTGGGTCGTCCGCACGCGAGGTGCTGGACCTGCATGACGTGGTCGCCAACGCCGTCACCAAGGCTTGAGCGCTGCGGGGCGTCGATGCCCTTCGACGTCACCTCGACCCGCACATGACGACGTGCCCGGCCCTTCCCAGCGACAGTCATTCCTCACGTCACGTGGCTCACGTTGTCGCGCTGCCGGCTCCCGAGCGGCGAGGGAGATGAGGAGGTCAGCGAGCGACGGTCAGTCCGTCGTCCGCGAGGCGGCCAGGCATGGGCGGTGAGTACGGCTTCGCCGAGGCTCCCGCGGCAGGTCCGCCATCACGCCGATCCGCGTGCAGGTGGTCGGCCACGGCCGCGTGGTCGCCCACCAGCCCCCGCCGGTGGGCCTGCACCGCCGAGTGGTGACGGCGGGCCCGGACGCCACGGCCGGGCGCGTCGCGTACATGGCCTTCTCGGCCACCGCCTGTTCCAGGTCCGTCCACGACAGCAGCCGCAGGACCCGCTCCTGGTCGTGGCGGCGGTGGCTGGCTGTGCCGTGGAGCACCCCCAGGGCCCTGGAGAGGCACGCGACGATGGAACCGGACCGGTTGCGCGGCCCCGCGCCACGACGCGGCGTCCCCGTGGGGGCACCACCGGCCTCCGGTTTCGGCCTACGACGGAGTTGTAGGCCGGTCGAAGTCGATCCCAGTATTTGTCGATACATCTCTGTGTGCATGAAACCTTATACATCTTTGAACAGTTACCCCACTGATCTCCGGGCCGCTGGGGCTAGCAGCGCGACGACGTGAGCCACGTGACGTGAGGTCTGACTGTCGCTGACGTCCAGAACGTGACTCGGTTGTAGGCGTTGCGCTGCTACAGCCTCGTAGCCAGGACCGAGGCGCGCGTTCCTGGACTTGCCCCTACCAGGTCGTCCCCGCGAGTCGCGCCGGGCTGCCGGCCTTGCGCGCCGCAATGCGGTCGACGAGCACCCCGAGCGGGGCGCCGACATTCACCAGCACGGTCTCTGGACCGGCCAGGGCAGTGATGAGGTCGGAGGAGAGGTTCCCGTTCACGATGGTGCGCTCGGCACCGGCGCGGGCGAAACTGCGCGCCATGTCGACCACGGCGTTCAGGATCAGCTCGTCCCGGATTCCCGGGCGGGCGTGGACGAAACCGAGCTGATCGGCATCAAGGTACGCGGTAGCCTCCCCGCGGCCGGAGCAGTCCATGCGAAGCCCCCACGAGATGATCGACCTCCCGACCGCGCGGGGGCCGTAGATCACCACCATGCGCCCCGCTTCCCGTGCATGGCGTCCTCGGGCGTATCGTGCGTCGTGTCGATCCGGTGCGGCATCTCTGCCGCCCTGAGCGCGTGCGCGTCGGCCACGGCTCTGCTCACCAGGTCTCCGGGCCAACCTCTCCCGGCCATTCTGTCTCGGAGGGTCTGGTTGTCGGCTCCGATGACGCACCAGATAGATGACGCGTGCCTGCCCTGCGAGCTCTTCCTCCAGGGGTGGAGCTCATGGGGCTCGATCACTCCAGACACGATGCGGCTCGCATGCCGATGCGGCGGTGCTCCCGGGACAGGATGCCAAGATGAGCGGCAGCCAGGGAGAATCTGTCGTCTGGCCGCGGGCCCAGCATCTTGAGCTGGTCGATGTCGACGTAGGCGACCTGGTCGTCCTGGTGTGCCTGGAACAGATTCCATGCGTGACCGACTTGCCGGCGCCCGGAGCGCACAGAGGCAGAGCACGGGCAGGAGAGGATCGCGCTCATCTACCGCAGGGGCGTTGCTCCCGACAGCCGTACCGGCGAGGGTGGTCACGATCCGCTCCTGACGTGGTGCGCTGAGGTCTGCTCAAGGGGGCAGGTGGGCCTAGCTGTAAGGCCCTCCCGGCATCACCCTGTCACAGGCCGAGCGCGTTCTTCTGTCGCACCGCACCAACGTACGCTTGGCGGGTCCTCGTCCCGGCGAGGCGGGGGCTGGCCTCCCTAGGCCTGGGAGCGTGAGGCTCGACGGACCTCAATGCCTGTAGGTGGATGATTGATCCGGCGTATCCGAGCTGGCCCGCCAGTACGCACGTTCGGCGGCACGCCGTTTCACGTGGAACCTGCGCGAGCACGAAGAGCCGGGCGACCGGCCGGCGTTGGACCGGCTCGACTCTAGGACGCCGAACAGGCTGCAGGAGACGAGCCCGGCCCGGACTCAGAACAACGCCAACCGCCTGACCCGCCCTGGGGAACCGTCGCGAAGCACCGCGCACGACCGGGAAGATGAGGCCTTCCGAGACGTCCCCGCCCGGGGAGTCGTCGGTCGCTCGTCCGCTGCCAGCGTTCACCATCCTTGGTGGCGGGATCACCCGCCGCTGATGGCGGCCGCCCCGTCGCTCAGCTTGCCCGCGATGCGGACCCAGCGACGTGGGTGACTGCAGGCAGCAGGGGGGTGATGGCAGGCGCTGCGGGCCGGCCCAGGCCCGACGTGTCTGCTGCCGAACCCTGTGGGCAGGAGACGACCAGCAATGCGCAGCAGCCCGCTGTTTCACGTGAAACGCACAGGGCGTCAGACGGTGCTGCCTTCCATGATCGCCAGGATGCGATCCAGGTCCTCCTCCGTGGCGAACTCGATGGTGATGTTGCCGCGCGCCTTTCCCATCGACACCTTCACACGTGTGTCGAAGTGGTCGGACAGGTTCGTTGCTACCTCGGCCGCACGGGGGTGAGGAGCCCGCGGCGTCGAGGTCCGCCGCTTCTTTCCCGGCAGACCGGAGGCCAGGGTGACTGCTTCCTCCGTCGCGCGCACCGACATCCCCTCGGCCACGATGCGCGCGGCCAGGCCTTCCATCTGCTCGGGCGACTCCAGCATCAGGAGGGCCCGCGCATGCCCCGCGCTGAGCACACCCGCTGCCACCCGCCGCTGCACTGGAGCGGGGAGACGCAGCAGACGGATCGTGTTGCTGATCTGGGGGCGAGAGCGATGAATCCTCCGGCTCAGCTCCTCCTGCGTGCACCCGAAGTCGTTGAGCATCTGCTGGTAGGCAGCAGCCTCCTCCAAGGGGTTGAGCTGCACTCGGTGCAGGTTCTCGAGAAGCGCATCGCGAAGCATGTCCGCGTCCTCGGTGCGACGGACGATCGCCGGAATGGTCTCAAGCCCTGCCTCCGTGGTGGCGCGGAGACGACGCTCGCCCATCACCAGCTCGTAGGCGCCATCCTTCAGAGGACGCACCACGATGGGCTGGAGCAGACCCACCTCCCGGATGGAGGACACGAGCTCCGAGATGCCCTCCTCGTCGAAGACCTGCCGGGGCTGCTGCGGGTTCGGACGGATGTCCGAGACGCGGATCTCTTCGAAGCGCGCCCCCTCCAGAGCGGCGGCTCCCACGGCGTCACTGGTTCCCGCCTGCTCATGTGGGCTCTCGTCCGTGCGCTGGAACAGCTCGCCCAGGCCACGCCCGAGCCCGGTCTTCTGCTTGGCCATCAGTGTTCTCCTGATCCGCGGCGGGCAATCTCTCGGGCGGCGTCCACGTAGGCCGTTGCGCCCGGGGATCCTGGGCTGTACGTGACGACGGTCTGTCCGTAGCTCGGAGCCTCACTCAGCCGCACCGAGCGAGGGATGGTCGTCGTGAGCGTTTGCGTGGGGAAGTGGCGACGCACCTCCTCACTGACCTGGCTCGACAACCGGGTGCGCCCGTCGAACATGGTGAGGATCACCGTCGACACTCTCAGACCGTCATTGAGGTTGCCCTTGACGAGGTCGATGGTGCGGGTCAGCTGCGAGACACCCTCCAACGCGTAGTACTCGCACTGGATCGGCAGCAGGATCTCCTTCGCCGCGACCAGGGCGTTCAGGGTCAGCAGTCCCAGCGAGGGCGGGCAGTCGATCACCACGTAGTCGTAGGGGTGCGTGGCGAGGTAGGCGTCGAGGGAATCCAGCAGACGCCGCTCGCGGCCAGGCACAGCGACCAGCTCGATCTCCGCCCCCGCTAGATCGATGGTGGCCGGCAGCACGTCCAAGGTGGGGGCCTCAGGACTCCTCACCACGTGCCAGTCCATCGCGTCGCCGTCAATCAATACCTCGTACGTGCCCCGTACCCCTGGCCGGTGATCCACCCCGACGGCCGTTGACGCGTTGCCCTGGGGGTCCATGTCGATGAGGAGGACCCGAAGGCCTCCCTGGGCCAGGGCCGCAGAGATGTTCACCGCGGTTGTTGTCTTCCCGACGCCGCCCTTCTGGTTCACCACCACCATGACTCGCGTCGAGGTGGGGGCCGGGAGCGCTGTTTCACGTGAAACGGATGACGTCTCTGAGCTCACCGCTGCGCTCCTGTCGCTCGCCCGTTCATCGGCGTCACTCTACCCATGCCGGCTGACAACTCCCCCCAGGCGCCGCGGCAGGCCCTCGACCCTGTCGAACCTGCGACTGCCCGGCCACGGCCTCGGAGTACTGCCTCCACCAACGAGACCGTCACGCAGACTGTTTATCTATAAACCGTTGTGTCTTTTTGCCGTTATGTCTTTTTGACGACTCGCATTCTTGAGTGCGATTCGAGCCCCACGCTCGCGAACCCATCTGGACGGCCCCCGGACCCCAGCCCACCCGCGTAGCCGGGGCGGCTACGGGCCCCCGCCGGCGAGATCCGACTGGTGACCGGTCCTTCGCCGGTGTCGACGAACGGCGTCGCGACTGGCACATCGAGGGGAGCAGTAGCGCTGCGTCCCGGTTCGGGAGATGTCCACGATGACGTACGTGCAGGGGCTCGACGCGCACCGCCCGAGGCGATGCATGCCGCGCGTCGTCAGGTGCAGCGCCGTCCCGACCGAGAAGACGGACTCCAGGACCAATGCCAGGTCGTCATCGGTATCGCGGTAGTGCAGATGCCAGCCCTCCTGGTGGTGATCTGTGAGGCGTGGGTAGGCGGAGACCGCGGCCATCTGCTGGTTGAGCAGCTCGGCGCGCTCGTCCGGACTGCCCGCGTCCACCACGGCCAGCCACCGGTTGACGACGGCCCTGCAGCGAGCATGGTCGCCCGGCTGGTGGGGGAACGGCATGGTCATGCCGTGCTCTCGGGTCCGCGCGACGATGCCTGCGCGATCGCTCGGCCAGTCATTCGCCAAAGACTGAGCCAGCAGGACCGCGTACTCTCCGTAAGGGTTGAGATGCACAAGACCATTACATCAGCCTGACGTCATGATGATCCCGCTGCTGACGACCCCTGTCTTTCTCCATGCCGCTGCCGGGATGGCCGCGACGGCCTTGGCCATGGTGCTCACCCCAGGGCCCAACATATGTACCTCACGTCCCGCAGCATCGGCCAGGGCCGACGGGCCGGGCTGATTGATCTCCTTGGCAGGAACCGGCGTCGGCTTCCTCGTCTACATGCTCATGGCCGATCTGGGGCTGGCGGTCGTCTTCGTCGCTGTCCCGTGGCTGTTCATCGGGTTCAAGACCGTAGGGGTCGCCTACCTGGCTTGGCTGACCTGGCAAGCCCTGAGACCGGGCGCGGGCCTCTTCGAGATCCGTCAGCTGCCCCGTGACACCGCACGCCGGCTGTTCCGTATGGGCCTGGTCATCAACCTGCTCAATCCCAAGGCGGCCATCATGTACCTGACCGTCATCCCCCAGTTCCTCGACCCGGCAGGCGGCGGGCAGCTCAGCCAGTGCATCGCCCTCGGCCTCGTGCAGATCACGGTCAGTCTGACCGTCAACGCGTTGATCGTGGTCTGCGCGGGATCGGTCGCCCCACTCCTTGCGTCACGTCCCGCCTGGGCCTCGTGGCAGAAGCGCCTCACCGGGACGTTGCTGGGAGCCGTCGCCGTGCTGCTCGCCCGTGAGGTCCCCGCCCGAGCCCAGGCGTGACAGCGGACCTGCCACGAGACACACCCACCCAGCCCGGTCCCGCCCGCGCTCAGCGCGATGCTGCTCGGCGCTACTAGCGCGCCGCCCGTACACGGATCACCGTTGTCGCCTCGGACGACGGGTGCGCCCGCACCGAGAGCACCTCGGCCGCCAAGCGGTCCCGACGCAGCACCGCGCCAGCACCGGCGACCTCGTCCTGGGCCGACGATCCCTTGAGCGCGACCAGCTGGCCATCGGGACGGAACAGGTGAACCGTCCAGCCGAGCAGCCGGGTCAGGGGAGCGACGGCTCGACACGTCACCACGTCGTACGTGTCCCGGGCGTCCTCCGCCCGACCGCGTACGGCGTCGACATCCCCGAGACCGAGCTCGGCGATCGTCTCCTCCAGGAAGGTGTGCCGACGCAGCAGCGGCTCCAACAACGTCATCCTCAGGTCCGGCCGCAGGATCGCCAGCGGGATCCCGGGCAGCCCGGCCCCCGAACCCACGTCGACCACGCTGGACCCGTCAGGCAGCAGCGAGGCGGGCGCCACCGAGTTCAAGAGGTGGCGCTCCCAGATGCGCGGCACCTCGCGGGGGCCGATCAGACCCCACTCCACCCCTCGGGTCGCCAGCACCCGTGCGTACGCATCGGCCAGCCCGACCCGGTCGCCGAACGTCTCGTCGACGGACGCAGGCCTGGGGCCGAGGTCGCCGGTCTCAGGCGGGGCGGACGACGACACGCCGCTGCGGCTCCTCGCCCTCGGACTCCGACAGCATCCCCGCCTCGGCCACGACGTCGTGGACGATCTTGCGCTCGAAGGGATTCATCGGCACCAGCCGGACAGCCTCACCTGACTCCTGCACCTCGGCGATGGCGTCCTTCGCCAGGTCCTGCAGCTCCTTGCGGCGGCGGTCACGATGGCCGGCGACGTCGAGCATGAGGCGGCTACGGCGGCCGGTCTCCGTCATCACCGCCATCCGCGCCAGCTCCTGCAGCGCGTCGAGCACCTCACCGTTGTTGCCCACCAGCAGGTCGCCCTCGGTGACGATGGAGACGTGGGCGCGGCCGCCCTCGACGTATGTGTCGATGTCGCCGTCCAGGTCGGCGATGTCGAGGAGCTCCTCGAGGTAGTCCGCCGCGATCTCGCCCTCGTTGTCGAGTCCGTTCGCGCCAGAGGTGCTCTCGCCAACCTCGCCCGTCGTGCCCTCCGCAGACTCCGCTGCCGGCACGGTCGCCGTCTCGGTGGCGTCGGCCTCAGGGGTCTCGTTCACGTCTGATGTCATGCGTTGCTCCTTCGCTCGCCTGTCAGCTGCCCGCGGGGGCGGACGGGTCCTGTGACGACGCCGCCGTGGCGCCGCCCTTCTTGCGCTCGGCGCGGCCCGAACGGCGCGGCTGCTGCCGCTGGATCTGCTGGCGCTGCACCGCGGGCGCCCCCGTCTTCGCCGTTGCCGGAGCGTCACCGTCCGAGACCGTCGACGGCGTGCTGCTCGGCTGCTCGTACGAGGCGGGCTTCTTGCGCTGCTTCGCCATGCGCTCCGCCTGGATCTTCTTAGGATCCTTGCCGCGCGCGATCATCCGCTCCTCCCAGTCCAGGTAGGCCGGGGTGTTGGGGGACGGGTTGCGGCGGATCAGCCAGTACTGCTGGGCCAGCGTCCAGATGTTCGAGGTGAGCCAGTAGATCAGCACGCCGATGGGGATCGAGACACCGCCGACCATGTACATGATCGGGAAGACGTACAGCATCATCTTCTGCTGCTGGGCGAACGGCCCGGTCAGCGCCTCCGGCGTCATGTTCTTCTGCATCAGCTGCAGCTGGGTGATGAAGAGCACAGCGGTCATCGACAGGATCAGCACCAGCGCGAGGATCTGCGTGGCGCCGAAGTTCTCGATCGGGAAGAACGTGCCTGCCAGCCGGGCGCCGAAGATGTCCGAGCTCGACAGCGAGTGCACCAGGTCGGGCTCACGCTCGAAGAAGTACCCGTTGATGTTGCCGCGGGCCACGCCGCTGAGCACGTTGAACAGGGCCAGGAAGATGGGCATCTGCAGCAGCAGCGGCAGGCAGGAGGCGGCGGGGTTGACCCCCTCCTCCTTGTACAGCTTCATCGTCTCCTGGCCGAGCCGCTCGCGGTCCGCCCCGTACTTCTCCTGCAGCGCCTTCACCTTGGGCTGGATCAGCTGCATGTTGCGCGCCGACTCGATCTGCCTCACGAACAGCGGGATCAGCAGGGTGCGGATCACGACCGTGAGGGAGATGATCGACAGCACCCAGGTCCAGCCGCTGTCGGTCCCGGTCACGGGAGCCCAGAGGTGGTAAGCGCCCACGAGGATGCCCGAGACCGCCGCGTACAGCGGCCACATCGCCCAGTTCAGGAAGTCGAAGAAGGCGTTCAGCGGGAGCAGGTCCGAGATCATGCAGCAGCACCTCTGTCGTCGGCGGCGGGTGCCGCGCTCGTGTCACTCAGGGAGGGGGGAGCGGGGTCCGTTCCGTCATCCACGGTACGGATCGGGCCAACGGTCGTCGTCACGGCCTGATCACGCTCCCACGCCATGGCCTCGGGCGTTCCCGGTACGGGGTCGTACCCACCCTCAGACCAGGGGTGGCAGCGCGCGATGCGCGAGACCGTGAGCCAGGAGCCCTTCGCGGCGCCGTGCACCTCGAGGGCTCGCAGGCCGTACGCGGAGCACGTGGGATGGAACTTGCAGACGTCGCCGTACAGGGGCGACACGAACCGCCGCCACAGCCTGACGAAGGCAATGAGGATCGCCCTCACCGCGTCACCGCGGCCCAGGCCGACCCGAAGTCGTTCGGCAACCGGCCCGGCTCCGAGGCGGCGGCCGGCAGCGCGCGGACGACCACGTCGAGCGGCGTCTCGAGACCAGGCAGCGCGTCAGCCACCAGGTGGCGCAGGCGCCGCTTCGTACGGTTGCGCTGGACGGCGCCGCCCACGGCCTTGGACACCACGAAGCCGGCGCGGGAGGGACCTTGAGTCCTCGGCGTCGCGTGGATCACCACGGTCGGCCGCCCAGCTCGCCGTCCGGCCTTGGTGACCCTGCGGAAGTCGGCAGCGCTCCGCAGCCGGGCCGAGGCCGGCAGCACCGCTACCTTCTCGTCAGGCGGAGAGCTCGGCGCGGCCCTTGCGGCGCCGCGCGGCGAGGATGGCACGACCGGCACGGGTACGCATACGGGTCCGGAAGCCGTGCGTGCGGCTGCGGCGCCGGTTGCTCGGCTGGAACGTGCGCTTGCTCATGGGAGTCCCCACTCTTTCGGTGCATCTGAATCGCGCCGCGGGGGCGCCGGGTACGGTCGCTGACTCCAGCGACCTCCGTACGATACGCGGCCGCCGGGCTGCTGAGCAAACCTTGCGTCGGATCAGACGATCCACGCGCCGGTTGCCAAGGCGACACGCCGGACACGGCTCAGAAAGTTGCCGCACAGGTTGCGCGCCGGGATCACGCGGTCTACCTTTCTCGGAGTTCAACCTGCGGCCAGTGGCCGGCGCGTCCGGCCCACCATGTGCAGTTGTGGACGGAAGGTGGATAACATCGTCCCCCAGACGCACGCGCACGGGGGCGCCCAGGTGTGAATGAGTGTTTGACTAGGGAGGATATCGTCGTGGAGGATTCCTCCCCTCGCGCTGCCGCCCCTGTGGACGACGTGTGGACGAAGGTCCTCGACACCCTGGACGCCCCCACCCGCGGGCTGCTCTCGCGCTGCCGGCCGCTGATGATCCACGAGTCGGCCCTGATGGTCGCCGCCCCCGACGAGTTCACTCGTGAGCGGATGGAGAACCGGCTCCGCAGCCGGATCGAGGACGCGCTGAGCGACGAGCTGGGCGAGCCCGTACGCATCGCGGTGACGATCGCGCCGCCGGCCGACACTCCTGCCGACGACCGTGCCGAGGAGAGCGACGAGGAGGACGAGGGCCCCGTCGCTCCCCTCACCCAGCTGCGACCTCGCGCCGACCACGACCGGCTGAACCCCCGCTACACGTTGGAGACGTTCGTCATCGGGCCCTCTAACCGGTTCGCGCACGCCGCCGCGGTCGCGGTCGCGGAGGCACCCGGGAAGTCGTACAACCCGCTGGTCATCTACGGGCCCTCGGGCCTCGGCAAGACCCATCTGCTCCACGCGCTGGGCCACTACGTGCACACCTATCACCAGCACCTGCGGGTGAAGTACGTCTCCACCGAGGAGATGACCAACGACTTCATCAACGCGATCGCCGACAGCCGCACGGCCCAGTTCCGCCGGATGTACCGCGACGTGGACGTCCTCCTGATCGACGACATCCAGTTCCTGGAGAAGAAGATCCAGACCCAGGAGGAGTTCTTCCACACCTTCAACCACCTCCACAACCAGCAGAAGCAGATCGTGATGACCTGCGACCGGCCCCCCAAGCACCTGGAGGCGCTGGAGCCGCGGCTGCGGAGCCGGTTCGAGGGTGGCCTGCTGACCGACGTGCACCCGCCGGACCCGGAGACCCGCAGCGCGATCCTCCGCAAGAAGGCGACCGCTGACAACCTGGTCGTGCCCGGTGACGTGCTCGAGTTCATCGCCTCGAAGATCTCCACCAACATCCGTGAGCTCGAGGGAGCGCTGATCCGCGTCACCGCGTACGCGTCGCTCAACCAGCAGCCGGTCGACCTCGACCTCGCTCAGGCGGTGCTCAAGGACATCATCGGTGAAGGCCACGAGCGCCCCATCACGATCGCGATGATCATGAACGAGACGGCTGCGTACTTCGACCTCACCGTCGACGAGCTCACCGGGCCCGGCCGCGCCCAGAGCGTTGCCCTGGCCCGTCAGATCGCGATGTACCTCTCCCGCGAGCACACCGAGTCGAGCCTGCCCAAGATCGGTCAGGCCTTCGGCGGCCGTGACCACACCACGGTCATGCACGCCAACCGCAAGATCAAGGAGCTGATCTCGCGCGACCGGGACGCCTTCCAGAAGGTGCACGACATCACCAACCGCGTGAAGCAGGCCGCTCAGCGCCAGGACTGACGGCGCCGCGAGACCGACGCGCCAGCGACGGCCGGCCGTGCTGCGGTGCCCTCGGCCTGCACCATCACATCCGGTTCTGTGCGTCGCATCCGTCTGGACGGTTGTGCGACGCCGGAACGGATGCGACGTTGCGGGCCACCGGCCGTCCTCTGGCCCGCCTCGGCCCGCCGGCCGCCGGTGGTGCTCTCAGCCGCCTCCGTGTCGCCCGCCTCCTACTGTCCACAGGTATCCACAGATTTCTGTGGACAGTCTGCTGGTAAACCACCTCTGTGCGGGGGAGGGCCGCGAGTGGTCCGGTCTCCGTACGCAGATCCTCCCCGTGTAGTTCGGTCGCGCTCCACAAGGACGACAAACATGTGATTTCGACACGGCTGGCGGCGATGCTCGATGTCCACACCCTGCACAGCACCTATGACGGTGATGAGATCTATGACTCTCCAAGGTCGTTGACGTGAGGTGGGCCCGAACCTGGGGACAACATGTCGTTCGGCGTGCCGGCCGGCGATGACAGACTGATCCCGAGAACACCGCCGATGCGGGGGTGGCCTCGGGGGGACGGGTCGTCGTCGCCCGAGAAGGTCAGGCGGTCCCGGCACTATGCTCAGGGCCGACGAGAGGGGAAACGTGAAGATCCGACTCGAGAAGGACGTCCTCGCCGAGGCCGTGCAGTGGGCAGCACGCAGCTTGCCGCCGCGGCCGAGCGTCCCGATCCTTGCCGGGCTCCTGATCAAGGCCGAGAACCAGTCCGTGGTGCTGTCGAGCTTCGACTACGAGACCAGTGCCCGGATCACGGTGGAGGCCGAGGTGTCCGAGCCGGGTGTCGTCCTGGTGTCAGGCCGCCTGCTCGCCGACATCTCCCGCTCGCTGCCGAACAAGCCGGTGACCCTCACCGCCAACGACGGCCACGTCGAGGTGGTGTGCGGGTCGGCGCGGTTCACGCTGCAGACCCTCCCGGTCGCCGACTACCCCGAGCTGCCAGAGATGCCCGAGGCCACGGGCTCGGTGCCGTCGGCCGGGTTCGCGAAGGCCGTTGCCCAGGTCGTCGTCGCCGCTGGTCGCGACGAGCTGCTGCCGGTGTTCACCGGCGTGCGCATGGAGATCGACGGCGACCAGCTCGACCTGCTGGCGACCGATCGCTACCGCATGGCGCTCAAGGAGATCGACTGGAACCCCACCGCCACGGCGGCCGGTGGCGCGGCGCTGGTGCCCGCGAAGGTCCTGAACGACGCGGCCAAGTCGATGACCTCGGGCGAGACCGTCACCATCAGCCTCTCGGCCGCCAGCTCCGGCGAGGGTCTCATCGGCTTCGAGGGCGAGGGCAGCGGGGGCAGCCGTCAGATCACCACCCGGCTGCTCGACGGCGAGTTCCCGCGCGTGCGGCACCTCATGGACATCAAGCCGGCCCTGTCGCTGAGGCTCAACACCGCCGACCTGATCGCGGCGGTGAAGCGCGTCGGCCTGGTCGCCGAGCGCAACACCTCGCTGCGCATGATCATCGACGAGGCGTCGGTCACGCTGGAGGCCGCCACGGGCGACCAGGCGCAGGCGTCGGAGGCCATCGAGGCCGTCGTGGACACCTTCGGGGCCGAGCCCGCGCTCGCCGCGGCCGGGTTCAACCCGCACTACCTATCCGACGCGCTCACGGCCGTCGACGCCCCGTACGTCAGCTTTGCCTTCACCGCGCCTGGCAAGCCCTGCCTGCTGACCGGTCTCGAGCAGATCGACGGCGAGCCTGCCACCGACTACCGGCACGTCATCATGCTCATGCGTCTTCCGAACTGAACCTGACGAGGAGTTTCACATGAAGATCGGCATGATCGGCCTGGGAAAGATGGGCGGCAACATGCGCGAGCGCATCCGCCGCGCAGGGCACGAGGTGGTCGGCTACGACCGCAACGCCGAGATCGCAGACGTCAGCTCGCTGGAGGAGCTGGCCGGGGCCCTGGAGAGCCCCCGCGTCGTGTGGGTGATGGTCCCCGAGGAGGTGACCGACGACGTGATCGCCGATCTCGCCGGGCACCTGAGCGAGGGCGACATCATCATCGACGGCGGCAACTCCAAGTGGACCAGCGACAAGCGCAACGCCGAGAAGCTCGGCAAGCAGGGCATCCACTTCATCGACTGCGGCACCTCCGGTGGCGTCTGGGGCCTGGAGAACGGGTACGCCCTGATGGCCGGCGGCGACGAGGCCGATGTCGCGATCGCGCAGCCGATCTTCGACGCGCTGAAGCCCGAGAGCGACTTCGGCTTTGTTCACGCGGGCAGCCATGGCGCCGGCCACTTCGCGAAGATGGTCCACAACGGCATCGAGTACGGGATCATGCAGGCCTACGCCGAGGGCTGGGAGCTGCTGGAGAAGGCGGGCGAGGTGCACAGCGTGCCCGACGTCTTCCGCTCCTGGCGCGAGGGCACGGTGATCCGCTCCTGGCTGCTCGACCTCGTGGTACGGGCGCTCGACGAGGACCCGCACCTGGAGAAGATCCACGGCTACGCGTCCGACTCCGGCGAGGGCCGCTGGACGGTGAACGCCGCCGTCGACCTCGGCGTGCCGGTGCCCACGATCGCGGCCTCGCTGTTCGCCCGGTTCGTGTCGCAGCAGGACGACTCGCCGGCCATGAAGATGGTCGCGGCCATGCGCAACCAGTTCGGCGGGCACGCGGTGAAGGCCGACGACGTCCCCGTCGAGGCGACGCCCTGACAGCGGCACCCATGCCCTCCGCGGGGGAGGTCCGCCGATGTTCGTCACGCATCTGCAGCTGACCGACTTCCGTTCGTACGAGGCGGTGTCCGTCGCCCTCGAACCCGGCGTGACCGTGTTCGTGGGGCAGAACGGGCAGGGCAAGACGAACCTCGTGGAGGCCGTCGACTACCTGGCCACGCTCGGGTCGCACCGGGTGTCGGCCGACGCCCCGCTCGTACGTGCCGGGGCCGGGCAGGCGACGGTCTCCGCTCGCGTACGGGCCGGGCTGGAGGACCCGCGCACGCTCACGCTCGACGTGGAGATCAATCCCGGGCGGGCCAACCGGGCGAAGTTGAACCGGGCTCCGCTGAAGCGGCCGCGCGACCTGCTGGGGGCGCTGGTGTGCGTGCTGTTCTCTCCCGAAGACCTGGCCGTCGTCAAGGGCGACCCCTCGGAGCGGCGACGGTTCCTCGACGACCTGCTGGTGTCGCGGTGGCCGCGGTTCGCGGGCATCCGGGGCGACTACGACAAGGTGCTGCGGCAGCGGAACGCGCTGCTGAAGTCGTTGTCCGGTCGCACCAGCCGGGTCGCCGCCCCGGAGTCGGGGTCGACGCTCGATGCGTGGAGCGACCACCTCGCGCTGCTGGGAGCCGAGCTCGTCGTGGCCCGGCTGGCGACGCTGGCCGACCTGGCGCCGCGTCTGGTCCAGACGTACGAGTCGATCGCGCCGTCGAACAACGTGGCGTCGGCGGAGTACAGGTCGAGCTCCGACGTGATCGGTGATCCGCCTCTGACCCGCGACGAGGTGGCCACGGTGCTGCGGACGCGGATGGACGAGCGGCGAGGGGAGGAGATCGCCCGTGGCGTCTCGCTGGTCGGCCCGCACCGCGACGACGTCCACCTCGCCCTGGGTGAGCTGCCGGCCAAGGGGTACGCCAGCCATGGCGAGTCCTGGTCCCTCGCCCTGGCTCTGCGCCTGGCGGCGTACCACCTGTTGCGCGACGACGGGATCGAGCCGGTGCTCGTGCTCGACGACGTGTTCGCCGAGCTGGACGCGACCAGGCGTACGCGACTCGCGGGGCTGATCTCGGGGGCCGACCAGGTGCTGGTGACCGCTGCTGTGGGCGAGGACGTGCCGGCGGAGCTGGGGGGCAGGCAGTACGCGGTACGGGCCGGGATGGTGACGGCGGTCGAGCCGTGACGATCCCCGAGGACGAGTTCTGGGAGTGGAAGAAGAGGCGGGAGATCCCGCTGCACCCCGACGACATCGAGGATCTGCGCGAGCTCCAGGCCGAGGAGGACATGGCCGCCGCCGCCGAGGCCCGGGCAGCCGCTGCGGAGGCCGCGCAGGACGCCGAGGACCCCGAAGATTCGGCAGCCCGGGCGGCTGCCGCGGCGGCCCAGCTGGCTGAGCACGACCCGACCGGCACCGATCTTGCCCGCCGGGTGGCGCGGATGGCTCGCGGCGGCCCGGCGCCGAAGAAGAAGGAGCAGCAGGCCCGGCCGGCGACCCCGACGTTCTCGGGGGCCGGGGCCGACCCTCGCGACCCGAAGACCGCTGGCGCCCTGCTGAACCGGCTCATCGAGGAGCGCGGCTGGCGGGTCGAGGTCAACGTGCACGTCGTCGCGGGCCGGTGGGAGCAGGTGGTCGGCGCCGACGTGGCCCGTCATTCCACCCCGGAGGCGTTCAACGAGGGAGTGCTCGTGGTGCGCACGGACACCACGGCCTGGGCCGTACAGCTGCGCACCCTGGCACCGCAGCTGCTGGCAAAGCTCAACGACGCGGTCGGCCAGGGGTCGATCGTGCGGGTCGAGGTGCGCGGCCCGGAGGCCCCGCAACGACGCCGCGGCCGGCTGCGGGTCAAAGGCGAGGGCCCGCGGGACACGTACGGGTAGGACGGACGGACCCTGAGGCTTGGATCTCGGCGACGTTGATTCAGCACCGCTGCCGATCAGCCCTGTGCGGCGCTGAACCCCGCAGCCGGGAGGGGACCCTCGGGTGACGATCCCCAGATCGGCCCAGGAGCCGATCTCTCGCCAGCCAGGTGCTGTTCTGAATCCTCGTACCCCCAGATCACGAGGCCGAGACACACCCCTGGTAGTTGGGTCGCAGGGGCTCAGTTCGGTAGAGTTTGCCCGTTCACATCGTGCCGCTCGGGCGGCCCTCTGCGGCCGCAGGTCGGGCGGGTCCGTGCCGGGGGCGTCGGCAGAGATGCCGGGAAGGACGTGCCTGACGTGGTGAAGAGCACCGACGACGAGCTGACGGCCGAGGACCTGCTGGGTCTGCCCGAGGGGGACCTCGACGAGCAGGAGTCGGAGGTCATCGCCACGCTCGACGAGCGCATGGCGTCGAAGGTCGACGAGGGCGTCTACGACTCCTCCTCGATCACCGTGCTCGAGGGTCTCGACGCCGTGCGCAAGCGCCCCGGCATGTACATCGGGTCCACGGGCGAGCGTGGTCTGCACCACCTCGTGTACGAGGTCGTGGACAACTCCGTCGACGAGGCGCTCGCCGGCTACTGCGACACCATCGACGTACGGCTGTTGCCCGACGGTGGCGTACGCGTCACCGACAACGGCCGCGGCATCCCCGTGAAGATCCACCCCGGGCAGGGCCTCCCGGCCGTGACCGTGGCGCTCACCGTGCTGCACGCAGGCGGCAAGTTCGGCGACGGCGGCTACAAGGTGTCCGGCGGTCTGCACGGCGTCGGCGTCTCGGTCGTGAACGCCCTCTCCTCGCACCTGACCGTGACCGTACGCCGCGACGGTCACCGCTGGCAGCAGGCCTTCTCGCTCGGTGACCCCGACTACGACCTCAAGCAGCTCGACGATACCGACGAGACGGGCACCACGGTCGAGTTCTACGCCTCGCCCGACATCTTCGAGACCACCACCTACTCGTACGAGACCCTCGCCACGCGCTTTCGCGAGATGGCGTTCCTCAACAAGGGCCTCACCATCTCGATCACCGACGAGCGCCCCGACCACGTCGATGCCGACGGGGCCCAGCTCAGCGACACGTTCTGCTACCAGGACGGTCTGATCGACTACGTCACGTACCTGATCGGCTCCAAGGAGACCATCCACCCCTCGGTGATCGCGGTGGAGGCCAACGCTCCTGAGCAGAACATGGGCCTCGAGGTCGCGATGCAGTGGAACACCTCGTTCACCGAGTCGGTCCACACCTTCGCCAACACCATCAACACCCACGAGGGCGGCACCCACGAGGAGGGCTTCCGTGCGGCGCTCACCAACACGGTGAACCGCTGGGGCGAGACCTGGGGCCTCATCAAGAAGCGTGAGGACCGGGTGTCGGGCGACGACATCCGCGAGGGCCTCACCGCCATCATCTCGGTCAAGCTCTCCGAGCCGCAGTTCGAGGGCCAGACCAAGACCAAGCTCGGCAACACCGAGGCACGCTCGTTCGTGCAGAAGGTCGTCAACGACAAGCTCGGCGACTGGTTCGAGAAGAACCCTGCCGAGGGCAAGGACATCGTCCGCAAGGCGCAGGCCGCAGCGACCGCGCGCATCGCCGCCCGCAAGGCCCGCGACATCGCCCGCAGCCGCAAGGGCCTGCTGGGCGGCGGGGGCGCGTACGGAAAGCTCGCCGACTGCCAGTCGAACAACCCCGCCGAGTGCGAGGTGTTCGTGGTCGAGGGTGACTCGGCCGGCGGCTCGGCGAAGGGTGGCCGCGACCCGCGCACGCAGGCGATCCTCCCGATCCGCGGCAAGATCCTCAACGTCGAGAAGGCCCGGCTCGACCGGATCCTGCAGAACCGCGAGGTCGAGGCGATCATCAACGTGCTCGGCACCGGTGTGCACGAGGACTTCGACATCGCCAAGCTGCGCTACCACAAGATCGTGCTGATGGCCGACGCCGACGTCGACGGCTCCCACATCCGCGTGCTGCTGCTGACGCTGCTGTTCCGGTTCATGAAGCCGCTGATCGACGCCGGCCATGTCTACCTGGCGCAGCCGCCGCTGTTCCGCATCCGGTGGACGAACGCCGCTCACGAGCTCGCGTACTCGGACGCCGAGCGTGACGCCCTGCGCGACCACGGGCTCGCCAACGGCAAGAAACTGCCGAACGTGAACCCGATCCAGCGCTACAAGGGCCTGGGCGAGATGGACGCCTCCGACCTGTGGGAGACCACGATGGATCCCGAAGGCCGCATCCTGCTGCAGGTCACCCTCGAAGACGCCGCCCGCGCCGACCAGATGTTCTCCATCCTCATGGGCGAGGACGTCGAGCAGCGCCGCCACTTCATCCAGCGCAACGCCAAGGACGTGCGGTTCCTCGACATCTGAGCAGCCAGTCGCCGGCCGGGCGAGTGCGGGCTGGGCGCCTGACCATCTGCACAACCGGTGCGGATACGGGCGTTCCCGCCTCTCTGGGCGAGGAGTGCACGCAGGCGCACCGTTGGTGCAGGCGAGCAGACCCCCTGGGCGTCTGGGCAGCTGAGCAGCCGTCGGCCGACCGGCTGGGCCGGGCCACACGCGTGACCGGCGCGACGCTGAAGGTGACCGCGGTTCCGCCCCAGCCACGGCGGAGCCGTCGACACCGGCCCGGCGTTCTACGCGCCGCAGCTGGTCGCCCTTCCCGACCGGTGCCTGCTGTGGGGTGGGCGTGGGAGGTGGGGCGGACCCCCTCCGAGATGGAGGAGGCTGGCTGGGCCGGGGTGTCCACCTTCCCCCGGGAGGTCACCCTGGGCGACGACGGGCACCCCCGGTTCGTCCCGGCGCGGGAGCTGCTGTCGTTGCGACGAGAGGCACCGCTGCCCGAGGCGCTGCGGGCGCCCGCCTTCGAGGTGTCGGGTCGTGGGCTACGGCTGTCGCTGGACGGCACCCCCGTGGTGGACCTCCCCGGCGAGGGGACGGTGACGGTCGACGGCAGCATCGTCGAGGCGTACGGGGCCGACGGCCGCACCGTCACCACCCGGGCCTACCCGGGTGCCGGCAGCGCGTGGAGCGTCACGGGAGAGGTCACCGGGGCCTGGGTGCTGGAGCCCGCACCGGGTCCGGGCGGCGACCGCTAGGCGGGCGCGTACGGCGGCTGCGGCGTCTCCTCATCGCGGCGGGGCGGCCACCGTGGCCCGTTCGACCAGCGGGCAGGGGAGCAGGTGCTGCGTCGGGGGCCGATGGCGCGGCTTCTGCAGCGTCTCCAGGAGCAGGTGCGTCGCAGTCTCGCCGATCTCCCGGTGCGGCAGGGCCACCGTGGTCAGGGCCGGCACGCACGTCGGGGCCACGTTCTCGTCGTCGTCGTAGCCCACGAGGGACACGTCGCCCGGCACGTCGAGCCCGAGCCGCGCCGCGGCGAGCAGCACCCCCAGGGCGGAGCGGTCGTTGGAGCAGACGATGCCCGTGGGCCGGTCCGGGCGGCCCAGCAGTTCGGTACCCGCCGCGAAGCCGTCGGAGATGTCCCAGCCCCCGAGACCCTCGGCCACCGCCGTGAGCCTTGCCTCGGCAAGTGCGGCCCGGTTCCCCGCCAGGCGCAGCGCGGCCGCCTCGGCGTCCATCCGGCCGGTGAGAAGGGCGATCCGGCGGTGCCCGGCGTCGAGCAGGCAACGCACCGCCGCCCGGCCGCCGCCCTCCTCGTCGGCGGTCACCGACGTGAAGCGCCCGGCGCTGTCGTGGCAGTTGACGAGCACGGTGCCCGCGGGCACGTCGGGCCCCGGCTCGTACAGGCGCTGGCTCATCGCGGCGACCATGAGCCCGTCGACCTTGCGGTCGTGCAGCGTGACGAGCGCCTCGGCCTGCAGCTCCGGGTCGTCCATGGTGTCCATGACGAGCAGCACGTACCCGGCCTCGTGCGCCACACCCATGGCTCCCGCGAGCATGCGCCCGCCGAACGCCGTGGTGGCGATGGCGTCGGTGACGACCCCGATGGTGTGGGTCTGCTGGTGCCGCAGGCTGAGCGCCACACGGTTGGGCCGGTAGCGCAGCTCGGCCGCGGCGGCGTGGATAGCGGCCTGCGTCTCGGGCGCGATCTGCCCCTCACCGCGACCGTTGAGCACCAGGCTGACCGCGGTGCGGGAGACGCCGGCGAGACGCGCGACGTCGGCGGAGGTGGCCGCGCGGTTCACGGGGCGATCCTACGGGAGCGGCTCCGTCCTCCAACCAGTGCAACCAGATAGAGTAGGCGGGATGTCCGGCGTGCGTGGGAAGGTGCAGCGATGACCGACGGGCCCATGGAACCGACAGACCCGACCGGCGCCGACGACGTCGAGGGTGCCGAGGCGAACGCGGCGGCCGAGCAGGACCTGGCGGCGCCGACCATCGCCAAGACCGAGCCGATCGACCTGCAGGTCGAGATCCAGCGCAGCTACCTCGACTACGCGATGTCGGTCATCGTGGGTCGTGCGCTGCCCGATGTACGCGACGGGCTCAAGCCGGTGCACCGGCGCGTGCTCTACACGATGTACGACGGCGGCTACCGCCCCGACCGCGGCTGGAACAAGTGCTCCCGCGTCGTCGGCGAGGTCATGGGCCTCTACCACCCGCACGGCGACTCGGCGATCTACGACACCCTGGTGCGGCTGGCGCAGCCCTGGGTGATGCGGGCGCCGCTGGTCGCCGGGCAGGGCAACTTCGGCTCCCCGGGCAACGACCCGGCCGCCGCCATGCGGTACACGGAGTGCCGGATGGCTCCGCTGGCCATGGAGATGGTGCGCGACATCGACGAGGAGACCGTCGACTTCAAGCCCAACTACGACAACCGCGAGACCGAGCCGGTCGTGCTGCCGGCCCGGTTCCCGAACCTGCTGGTCAACGGCTCGACCGGCATCGCCGTCGGCATGGCGACCAACATCCCGACCCACAACCTGCGTGAGGTCGCCGACGCGGTCCAGTGGTCGCTGGAGCACCCGGACGCCCCTGCCGAAGAGCTGCTCGAGGAGTGCATCGCCCGCATCAAGGGCCCGGACTTCCCCGGCGGCGGCCTGATCGTCGGTCGCAAGGGCATCGAGGACGCCTACCGTACGGGCCGTGGCTCGGTCATCATGCGGGCCGTCATCGACATCGAGGAAGACAGCAAGGGGCGCACGCTCCTGGTGGTCACCGAGCTGCCGTACATGTGCAACCCCGACAACCTCGCGCAGAAGATCGCCGAGTTGGTCAACGCGGGCCGCCTGACCGGCATCGCCGACATCCGCGACGACTCCTCGGCGCGCACGGGTCAGCGGCTCGTCATCGTGCTCAAGCGCGACGCCCAGCCGCGCGTGGTGATGAACAACCTGTACAAGCACACGGCGCTGCAGGACACGTTCGGCTGCAACATGCTGGCGCTCGTCGACGACGTGCCGCGCACGCTGCGTCTCGACCAGTTCGTGTCGTACTGGGTGAAGCACCAGCTCGACGTGATCGTGCGGCGCTCGCAGTACCGCCTCCGCAAGGCGCAGGAGCAGGCCCACATCCTGCGTGGCCTGGTCAAGGCCCTCAACATGCTCGACGAGGTGATCGCGCTGATCCGCGCCTCCCGCGACGCCGAGGTGGCGCGGCAGGGCCTGATGGACCTGCTCGACATCGACGAGGTCCAGGCGACGTACATCCTCGACACCCAGCTGCGTCGCCTCGCCGCCATGGAGATCCAGCGGATCGTCGAGCGTCTGGCCGAGTTCGAGCGCCAGATCGCCGACCTGGAGGACATCCTCGCCAAGCCGGAGCGCCAGCGGGAGATCATCTCCACCGAGCTCGGCGAGATCGTCGAGAAGTACGGCGACGACCGCCGCACCCGCATCATCTCCGCCGACGGCGACCTCTCCGACGAGGACCTGATCCCTGACGAGGACGTCGTCGTCACGATCACGCACGGCGGGTACGCGAAGCGCACCAAGAGCGATCTCTACCGGATCCAGCGGCGCGGCGGCAAGGGCGTCCGCGGCGCGTCGCTGCGCGCAGACGACGAGGTCGAGCACCTGTTCGCGACCACCTCGCACCACTGGATCCTGTTCTTCACCACGAAGGGCCGCGTCTACCGGACGAAGGTCTGGCAGCTGCCCGAGGGCGGTCGTGACGCCAAGGGTGGCCACGTCGCCGGGCTGCTGAGCTTCCAGCCCGACGAGCGGATCGCCGAGGTGCTGGCGATCAGGTCGTACTACGACGCGCAGTACCTGCTGCTCGCGACCCGCAACGGCCTGGTGAAGAAGACCGAGCTCAGCGCGTACGACTCCTCGCGGCAGGCCGGCGTCATCGCCGTGTCGTTCCGTGAGGAGGACGACGAGCTGATCGGCGCCGCGCTGTGCAACGCGGTCGACGACGTGCTGCTGATCTCGACCAAGGGTCAGGCGATCCGTTTCGCCGCGACCGACGAGCAGCTGCGCCCGATGGGGCGCTCGACGTCGGGCGTGCTGGGCATGAAGTTCCGCTCCGACGACGCCCTGCTCTCGCTGAGCGTGATCGACGCTGACATGCCCGAGGACGACCGGTTCGTGTTCACGGTCACCGACGGCGGGTTCGCGAAGCGGACGCCGGTCTCGGAGTACCGCCAGCAGGGCCGCTCCGGCCTCGGCATCAAGGCCATGAAGCTGAACGAGGACCGCGGGTCGCTCGTCGGCGGTCTCGTGGTGAGCGAGAACGACGAGGTCATCGCCATGAAGACCTCCGGGCAGATCACCCGCTCCAAGGTGGCCGACGTGCCGGTGAAGGGTCGCGACACGATGGGCGTGAAGTTCGTCTCCGTACGCGGTGACGACACCGTGGCCGCGATCGCCCGTTACCCCGAGTCCGAGGTGGCCGAGGAGCTCGGCGAGGCCGACGAGAGCGCCGAGGGCGTTGACGCGGAGCTGGAGACCGAGGGTGTCGAGACTGACGCCGTCGAGAGCGAGGCGGACGAGACCGAGGAGTCCGGGCAGGACGAGTGACCGGGCTGCCTGCATCGTCGGTGCATCGCCTATGATGCAGGCGTGCGCACGACGGTTGACCTGCCCCCGGCGCTTCATCGCCGGGCGCAAGAGCTTGCGGTGTCTCGTGGCGTCTCCCGTCCGCTGTCGTGGCTGACCTGACGGCCCGCGGTATGGCGCAGCTCGACGAACCCGTCGTGGTGGCGACGGACGCGCGTACGGGCCTCCCGGTCATCTCTGTGGGACGTCAGGTCACGACGGCACAGGTGGCTGACCTCATCGACGAGCCGTGAGCCCCGTCCTGCTCGACGCGAACGTCCTGGTCGCGCTCGCCGTGGCTGACCACGAGATGCGCGACAGGGCAGCGAGGTTTCGGACATCGGGAGGGTCATAGGCGCAGGTGACCGGCTCGTGGTGGTCGCGCTCTTCGACTGGATTGACCTCCTCGACGTCACCGGGCCTCCCGAGGTGCTCGCCCTGGCACACCGGGAAGCGCCCGACGTCGCGCGCTACGAGGTGCTCCTGGCCTCCGAGACGCTCCACCCGGTGACCACGGGAGCCGGGGTCCGCGTCCTGCCCGACGTCACCTTCGACGACCTGGCCGGCCTCGCGATCGACACGCTGGTCGTGCCGGGGGCCGTCAGGCCGGACGAGCAGCACGGTCTCGTACCCGTCATCGAGGACTCCCTCGTGCTACGCATCACCGACCTGGCCCTACGCTCGCGCCGGGTCGCCTCCGTCTGCGTCGGTGCGCACGTGCTGGCCGCCATGGGCCTGCTTGACGGCCGCACGGTGACCACGCACTGGTCGACCGCCGCCCTCCTGGCCGCGGACCACCCCGAGATCACGGTCGACGCCGACCCGATCTTCATCCGTGACGGCCACGTCTGGACGGCCGCTGGCATCAGCTCCTGCCTGGACCTGACGCTTGCGCTGGTGGCCGACGACCTGGGCGAGGACGTCGCCCTCCGGGTCGCGCGCCAGCTCGTGATGTACCTCAAGCGCCCTGGCGGTCAGAGCCAGTTCAGCGTCCCCCTCGCACAGGTCGCCACGACCCGGCGCATGGAGGCCCTGCGGCACCACATCCTCGGCCACCTCCCCGAGCCGCTGACCGTGCCTGAGCTGGCCGCCGTCGCTCATGTCGGAGAGCGCCAGCTGGCCCGGCTGTTCCGGAGCGAGCTCAGGACCACACTGCGGGCGTACGTCGAGTCGTTGCGCCTGGAGTCGGCTCGCCACCGGCTCGAGACCACGGACGACTCCTTGGACCGGTCGCCACCGTCTGCGGCTTCGTCACCACCGACACCCTGCACCGCGCGTTCCGGCGGGCCCTGGGCATCACACCGACCGAGTACCGCCTCCGGTTCCGGACCGAACCGGGGATCGAGACCCCGGGCTGAGGCGCATCCCCCGGAGGCTCCGGTAGCGTGGTGCCGCACACGGCTGGCGAAGAGTGCCCAAGGCCGAGTGCTCGAGGAGGACGACGGTGAGTGAAACCACGCCGAAGGCTGGGTCCCGGCCGAGCACGCGCCCGGTGACGTGGCCGCAGTCGACGAGCGGGGACACCGCCGAGACGACCGTGAGCCGCGCGACGTCGGCCGACGGTGCCGCTCCCGGCGCTCGCAGCGCCGGGGCGAAGACCACCGCACCGGCCACCAAGACCACGCCGGCCGGGGTGACCACCGCGCCGGCCGCGAAGACCCGCCCCGCCGGCGCCGGTCGCACGAGCACCGCCACCGTCGCCACGACCGGCAACGGCACCAGCACCGGTGAGCCGCTGAACGAGGCGGTCACCCCAGCCGTGGTCGAGCGCCGCGCCCGCCGTACACGCCGTGCGCGCCTGCGCGTCTCCCGCATCGATCCCTGGTCGGTGATGAAGACCGCCCTGCTGTTCGGCATCGCCGGCGGGATCATGTTCGTCGTCGCCACCTACTTCGTGATGACCGTGATCGAGAGCACGGGCCTGTGGGACGCGGTCAACAAGGCGTACGCCGACGTGCTGGCCGCCCCTGGCGACCCCAACGCCTTCGACATCAGCACCTACATCAACACCCGCCGCGCCACCGGCCTGGCCGCGCTGATCGGTGCCATCGACGTGGTGATCTTCACCGCCCTGGCGACGGTCTTCTCGTTCCTCTACAACCTCTCGGCCACCATGCTCGGCGGCCTCGAGATCACCCTCGCGGAGGACTGAGCGCCGCCAGATGACCACACCGAGCGGCGAGGACATCTGGAGCACCGTCCGCGGTGAGGCCGAGCGCGACGTCACGGTCGAGCCGATGCTCGCCGGCTTCCTGTACGAGACCGTGCTGCGCCACGACTCCCTCGAGGACGCCCTCGCCACGATCCTGGCCTCCAAGCTCGATGGGCCGCTGATGCCGGCGCAGGCGGTGCACGACCTGGTCTTCACGGCGTTCTCCGACGACGCCCGCATCGGCGCCGCGGTGCGTGCCGACCTCACCGCGGTGGTGACCCGTGACCCGGCGTGCCGGGGGTACACGCAGCCCCTTCTGTACTTCAAGGGCTTCCACGCCGTCCAGGCCTACCGGGTGGCCCACCACTACTGGGCCGAGCACGAGCCGCTGGCGCTGTACCTGCAGAGCCGCATCTCCGAGGTGTTCGCGGTCGACATCCACCCCGCCGCCCGCATCGGCAAGGGGATCATGCTCGACCACGCCACCAGCGTCACCATCGGTGCCACCGCGGTGGTGGACGACGACGTGTCGATGCTCCACGAGGTGACCCTCGGCGGCACCGGCCACGTCGCCGGCGACCGGCACCCCAAGATCCGCCGTGGCGTGCTGATCGGGGCCGGGGCCAAGGTGCTCGGCAACGTCGTGGTCGGCGAGTGCGCCCGCGTCGCCGCCGGCAGCGTGGTGCTCAAGGACGTCGACCCTCACACCACGGTCGCCGGCATCCCCGCCAAGGTGGTGGGCGTCCGCCATGCCGGGTCGGAGCCCGCGCTGGAGATGGACCAGACCTTCGACGACCCCGACGAGCGCATCGCCCGGCTCGACTTCTCCATCTAGCTCCCCGCGAGGCGCTCCAGCTCGGCCCGTACATCGCTGAGCATCGCCGACGCCGTCACCGCCTCGTCGTACGTGCCGTGCAGCGCCAGCCCGTCCACGAACCGGTGCAGGCGCCGCGCCTCCCGGTCGAGGTCGGTCCCGGTCAGCCCGGGCGCCGCCAGCCGTACGACCGTGGTGCAGGCCTCCAGCGTCGCCGCGTACGTCTGCCGCCACACCGACTCCAGCGCCGGCCGGTGCGGCGCCAGGGTGGTCACCTCGAACCACAGCCGGCACGCAGCCCGGGCTCCGTCGTCGACCGGGAGCAGCCTCGCGAGCACCTCGGTCGCGGCGTCCACCGGGTCCCGTACGTCCCGCAGCCCGGCGATCTCCTCCCGGATCACCTGCTCCAGGGTGCTGAGCGCGAACACCACGAGCTCGTCCTGGTTGGCGAAGTAGTGGCGCAACGCCCCGGGAGAGATGCCGGCCTCGGTGCCCACGGTGCGTACGGAGGTGGCGGCCAGCCCGTCGCGCATCGCGACCCGCAGCAGCGCCGCGGCGATCTCGCGCTGCCGCTCCTCGACGTCCACCACCTTGGGCATGCCTGAAGTTTAGCCACACGACTGTGTTGCAAAACGACCCCGAGCCTGGTTCAGTGTTCACAACACACCTGTATGGCCAAAGGAGACGGGGATGTCCAGACGCGCGGCGATGATCCGGCTCGTGGCGGGGTTCGTGGTCGCCGTGGCCGTCTGGCGGCTCAGCGACCTGGTGGTGCCGCCGGGATACACGCACGGCACCCACGCCGCCCGGGCCGCGCTGGCGCTCGCCGGCACCCTGCTCGGCTGGGGCGTGGTGAGCCGCCTGACGGGCCCACCCCGGGCTCCGGACGGCATCGACCTGCGGTGGTTCGCTCTGGGCGCCGTCTCCTACCTGGTGCCGACGGCGGTGGCCGGTGCGGCCGTGCTCGTCCTGGGCCTGGCGCGGGTCTCGCCGAACCTCGCCCCAGGCGCCATGCTGGGGCAAGGTCTGGTGCTGCTCCTGCTCGTGCTGGCCTTCGAGGCGATCCCCGAGGAGCTGCTCTTCCGCGACCTGCTCTACACGTCGCTCCGGCGGCTGGCCGGGGCGGCCGTCGCCGTGGTCGGGCAGGCCGTGCTGTTCGTGCTCTGGGGAGCCCTCACCGGGTCGAGCCTCACGCTCGACCGCCTCGTGGTCTTCTTCCTGTTCTCGATCGCGCTGGGCATCCTCCGGCACCTCTCCGGCCACGTCGCGACGACCATGGGGTTCCACGCGGCGTTCCAGCTCTCGGCCCAGTGGCTGCTGGGCACGAACTGGGACGGCTGGGCGGTGACCGATGACCAGCTGTGGTTGGCCGGGGCGCTCTTCGTGCCGCCCCTGCTGCTGGCCCCCGGGATCGTGCGGCTCGCCTCACGACCGCGCGTCCGGATCGGGCAGGCGCGTCCTTCGGCGGCGTGACCAGCCCTCAGCGGGCCTCCCGCCACATCCGGATCGGCGGTGCGGAGTGGGGCGCTACCACCGGCCCCAGGTCCTGGAACCCGAACCGGGCGTAGTAGGCGATGTGGCCGCTGGTGGCGCCCTCCAGGTACGCCGCCTCGTGCCGCGCGTCGATCCGGGCGAGGCCGTGCCGCAGCAGCGCCGAGCCCACCCCGGTGCCGGCCGCCTCCGGCACCACGCCCAGCGAGGAAAGGTACCAGTGCGGCGCCGTGGGGTGCCCGGCCTCGATCGCTGCGAAGACACGCATGGTCGAGCGCAGCCGGGGCCCGGTCGCCCGCAGCAACGGCGGCAGCGATCGCACCAGCCCCAGCGGCGTCTGACCCGGCGAACCAGGCGTCACCCAGACGGCCGCACCCAGCAGACGTCCGCTCTCGTCACGCGCCAGGTCGATGGCGTGGGGTGCGCCCAGCAGGCGGCGCAGCTCGGCCTCGACAGGGCGCGCGGCCGAGCGGGTCGGCGGTCGGGCGGCAGCAGGGAGGGCAGGAACGTGTCCCGCTCGAAGGCCCGGCCGAGCGCGGTGGCGGTCTCGGCGAACGCGGCGAGGGAGAAGGGCTCGATCTGCAGGGACGGCATGCGGTCACGCTCACCCGCACCTAGAGTCACTCCATGTCGAAGAGCAGCCACCCCCCGAAGCTCGACAAGGCCGCGTACGAGGAGGAGCTGGAGCGCCTCCAGGCCGAGCTCGTGGCGATGCAGCAGTGGGTGATCGCGACCGGCGAGCGCATCCTGATCGTGTTCGAGGGCCGGGACGCCGCCGGCAAGGGCGGCGCCATCCAGCGGATCACCGAGTTCCTCAACCCCCGCCACGCCCGCGTCGTCGCCCTGCCCGCCCCGACGGAGCGCGAGAAGACGCAGTGGTACTTCCAGCGCTACATCGCGCACCTGCCGGCCGGGGGCGAGATCGTGATCCTCGACCGGTCCTGGTACAACCGGGCCGGGGTGGAGCGGGTGATGGGCTTCTGCACGGAGGAGCAGTACCAGCGCTTCCTGCGCCAGGCCCCCGCCTTCGAGCGCATGCTGGTCGAGGACGGCATCCGCCTCCTCAAGTACTGGTTCTCCGTCTCCGACGAGGAGCAGGAGGCCCGCTTCCGCTCCCGCGCCGGCGACCCGATGCGGCGCTGGAAGCTCTCGCCCATGGACGTGCAGTCGATCACGCGCTGGGAGGACTACTCGCGGGCCAAGGACACGATGTTCGCCGCCACCGACCTCCCGGGGGCGCGCTGGGTGACGGTGGAGAGCGAGGACAAGAAGCACGCCCGCATCAACGTGATCCACGACATCCTCACCCGCATCCCGTGGCAGGAGGTCGAGCTGCCGGAGATCGAGATCCCCGAGCGGCCCGCGCGCAAGGACGACGACTACCAGCGACCCGACAGGTCGACCCAGCTCTACGCCGCAGACGTCGCCGCAGATCTGGAGCGCACGCCGAAGAAGCCCAAGAAGGCATAGGTTTCGTCGGAGACGACGAGAGGCTGGGGACGCATGACACAGGCACGGCAGGACAGCGCGCGGCGCACGGCATTCATCACCGAGACCGGGCCAGGCACTGCGCTGCCGCCACGACCGCGTACGGCCACGGACGCGCCCGTGCTCGACCTGAACGGCACCTGGGACTTCCACCTCACCGAGCGCGCCGCCGAGGTGCCGGAGACGCCGGCCGACCACGACGACTGGCAGCCGATCACGGTGCCGGGCAGCTGGCAGATGCAGGGCTGGGGCGCCCCGGCGTACACAAACGTCGTCTTCCCCTTCCCCGTCGACCCGCCGCACGTGCCCGACGAGAACCCGGTCGGCGACTACCGCCTGGTCTTCGACGCCCCCGAGGAGTTCCTCGCCGGCGCCAGGCTGCGCTTCGACGGTATCGACGCCGTGGGCGTGGTCTGGCTGAACGGCACCGAGCTCGGCACCACGCGCGGGTCCCGCAACACCCATGAGCTCGACGTCACCGGGGTGCTGCGGGCGAGCGGCAACGAGCTGTACGTCCGCGTGGCCCAGTGGGCCGCGACCTCCTACCTGGAGGACCAGGACATGTGGTGGGCCTCCGGCATCTTCCGCGACGTCTCTCTGGTCTCGACGCCGGCCGGCGGTGTCCTGTACGCGGCCGTCGACGCCGGGTTCGACCACACCACGGGGCACGGCACCCTGACCGTACGCACCGACACCCACGCCACCTGGCGCATCGAGGAGCTGGACGCGGTGGGGGAGACCAGCACCGTGCTCGAGGAGGGCGCGATCGACCTCGGCGAGGTGGAGCCGTGGACCCCGGAGACGCCCCGCCTGTACACGCTCACCGTCAGCACGGCCGCCGAGACCCTGACGCTGCGCATCGGCTTCCGCACCGTACGCATCACCGACGGCCTCATCACCGCCAACGGCGTGCCCGTGCGCTTCCGGGGCATGAACCGGCACGACCACGACCCGCGTACGGGCCGCACGGTCACCGTCGACGCCATCCGCGCCGACCTGGTGCTGATGAAGCAGCACAACATCAACGCCGTACGCACCTCGCACTACCCGCCGCGGCCGGAGCTGCTCGACCTGTGCGACGAGCTCGGCCTGTGGGTGATCGACGAGACGGACCTGGAGACCCACGGCTTCCACTTCGTGCAGTGGCGCCGCAACCCGAGCGACGACCCGATGTGGCGCGACGCCATCATCGACCGCACCGAACGGCTCGTCGAGCGCGACCGCAACCACCCGAGCGTGATCCTGTGGAGCCTGGGCAACGAGTCCAGCGGGGGGCGGAACCTGCTCGAGGCCCGCGAGTGGATCCACGAGCACGACCCCGGCCGACCCGTGCACTACGAGAACGACTACGGCTACGACGCCTCCGACGTGTACTCGCAGATGTACGCCTCCGTGGAGCACGTCGAGCGGGTGGGGGCCGGCACGGCGTCGGAGGCGCCGGGGTCGCAGGGCAAGCCGTACCTCATGTGCGAGTACGCCCACGCGATGGGCACCGGCCCGGGCGGGCTGGAGGAGTACGAGGATCTGTTCCGCACGTACCCGCGCCTGCAGGGTGGCTTCGTGTGGGAGTGGCGCGACCACACCATCGAGACGCCCGAGGTGGCGCAGGCGTACGGCGGCGACTTCGGCGAGGACGTCCACGACAGCAACTTCGTCGCGGACGGCATGGTGGCGGCCGACCGGACGCCTCGCCCCGGACTTGCCGACTACAAGGCCGTGATCGCGCCCGCGGAGATCACCACCGACTGGCGCGAGGTCACCGTGCGCAGCTGGTACGACCACGGCTCCACCGCCCACCTGGCGTACCGCTGGCGCGTCGAGACCGAGTCCGGTGAGCAGGCGAGCGGCACCCTAGACGTGCCCGTACTGGCCCCCGGCGAGTCGGCCACGGTGGCGTTGCCGGCGCTGGACGTGGATCAGGGCACCGACACCGTGCTCACGGTGGTGGCCGAGCTGGCCGCGGAGACGCCGTGGGCCCCGGCCGGGCACGAGATCGGGTTCGGGCAGGCGGTGTCGCTGGCGCCCGTGCCCGAGGTGGAGCGGGTGACGCTGGCGGAGTCCGGTGAGGGCGTACGCGTCGGGGCGGCGACCCTCGACCCGGTGACCGCCCAGCTGCGTGACCTGGGCGGGGCGATCACCGGCCCGCGGCCCAGCCTGTGGCGGGCGCCGACCGACAACGACAGCCGCAAGGGGACCACGGGCCCCGCCAACGGCGACGGCGCGGACTGGGCGGCCCAGCGGCTGCGGTACGTGCGGCACGCCGTGCGAGACGTACGGGTCGAGGACGATGCCCTGGTGGCCGACGGGATGCTCGCGGCGCCTGGCCTGGACTGGACCGTCGCCACCCGGTGGCGCTGGTCGGGGGCGGCCGACGGGGTGACGCTCGACCTCGCGTACGAGCCCCAGGGGGAGATCCCGGGCTCCTGGGCGCGCGCCGGGTTCGACCTCGAGGTGCCCGGCGGCCAGGACACGGTGCTGCGGTGGTTCGGCCGCGGCCCCGGCCCGGTCTACCCCGACACCGGCACGGCCGCGCGCTGGGGCTGGCACACGAGCACGGTGGCCGACTGGCAGACCGCGTACGCGGTGCCGCAGGACAACGGCGTACGCCGCCTGCGCCGCCTGGAGCTGCACCTCGACGGGCGCGTGCTGAGCATCGCGGGCGAGGACCTGTGGGTGTCCGTACGCCCCTGGTCCGACGGCGAGCTGGCCGATGCCGCCCATCCCGAGGAGCTGCCGCCGAGCGACGGGCTGGTGATCGGGGTGAACCTCGCCGTGCACGGCGTGGGCACGGCCGCCTGCGGGCCCGGGGTGCTGCCGCAGCACCGGCTGGAGCCGCGCGAGGTACGCGGCGCCGTGCACCTCGCCGTTCACCGGGCCTGACGGGGCCAGGCCGGCCGACCTGCATCTTCTGGTCGTAGGCGGCAGCACGTGCCATATCTGGCGCGTGATGCCGCCAGGAGCCAGAGGATGCAGGTACTGGCGACCTGGCGATGCGATCAGCCTGATGGCCCGTACGCCGCCACTGCCCGAGAACGCGACAGCGGCCGGGGCCCGAAGGCCCCGGCCGCGGCCGGTCATGCGTGGGGGTTGGTCAGACGCGACGGCCCGTGACCAGCTTCACGATGAAGATCAGGATGCACGCGCCGAGCACGGCGGTGAGGATCGACAGGATGTTGAAGCCCGCCATCACGTTGACGCCGAAGAAGCTGAGGATCCAGCCGCCGATCATGGCGCCGAGGATGCCGACGATGATGTTGAGGACCGCGCCCTGCTGAGCATCGGTGCCCATGATCTTGGAGGCGATCCAGCCCGCGAGGGCCCCCAGGACCAGCCAGATGATGATGTTGATCATTGTGGTTCCTTCCGCGCGCCCGGATGGGATCCGAGCCCCTTGTGGGCGGAGCCTCGGTGGCCCGCCACGTTTCTTCAACAGCCACTCTGGCCCACTTCCATCCCGTACCTGGGAAAGCGCACCCCGAAGGGTGTCTCTTCTCAGGTTTCAGAAAACGGTTGCACCAGGCATGCGTAGAACACCGGGTGATCCCGGTCTGAGAAGGGGAGATGCTGAGAGCCGCGCTGGTACAGCGGAGGGTGGGCCTAACTGGACTTGAACCAGTGACCTCTGCCTTATCAGGGCAGCGCTCTAACCGTCTGAGCTATAGGCCCGCGCAAGGGGCAACGTTACCGGATCGCCCGCGTCTGGCTCAACTCTGCTGTCGCGCGGGGGGAGCAGTGTCAGTCGGCCCCGACCACGTCGTCGTTGAGACCGATGCCGCGCGGGTCGATGTGGCGGGGGGCGTTGGCGCCGAAGGTGCCGCGAGTGGTGCGCTCCACGAGGCGACGGTGAGCGGCGGCGCCGGTGGTCTCCTCCGCTGCGGTGCGCGTCGCGGCCTCGCTGGCCAGCGCCTCCTGCAGGCGGGAGATGACCTCCGGCGGCATCTGCTGGCTCTGCAGCAGGTGCAGCCCCTCGGTCACCCGGGCAAGGTCGGCGACGTGTGCGGCGCAGACGGGGCAGGTCTCGGCGTGCGCCAGCACCGTACGGGCCGACTCGGCATCGGGGAGGCCCTCGGCCGCGTCGGAGAGCGTGTCAACCGGGTAGTGGTCAGTCGCGTCTTCTTCATGGGCAGCGGGGCGCAAGGGGTGCGTGGCCGCGGCCTCCGCGGCGCGCGCGGCGAGCTCGCGGGCGTCGGGCTCGGGCGTCATCGTGGCCCTCCTGAGGTCTGTGGGGCAGACATGCCGTCCTCGGTCGTCGGTGCGTCCATGGTGGTCCGGGCCGGGGGCATGGGCGCTGATTCCGGGTTGGACGCAGCCGCAGGGGTGGCAGTTCCCTCCGTGCGCATCGGGGTGGGCCGCACCGGGGCGGGGCCGGAGGCAGGCTCCCCGGGGGCGGCGATCAGCCCGCGGTTGACGAGCATGTCGCGCAGGTCGGTGGCCTTGGTGTCGTACGCGGCCTGCGGTGCGAACCGCCGCAGCCACTCGAACAGCGTGGAGTGCCCCCGCTCCAGGGTCGAGGTCGGCACGTGCACGCGCCGGCCGTCGTCGAGCACCAGCCGTACGTCGGGGCTGCGGCCCTGGTAGACGTAGCGCACCTCGCGCACCTCGCCGCCGGTGAAGGTCACCTCCCGCAGGTGGCCGCGCACGGTGGCCCGGTCGCCGTCCACCCACAGGGTGCGCCGGCCGCGCAGCCAGACCGGGACCGCGTACGCCAAGAGGGCCAGCAGCACCGCCAGCAGGGTCCAGCCGGTGCCGCTCTGGCCGCCGCGCACGACGACCACAGCCACCGCGACCGCGAGCGCGGCGGCGATGCCGATGCGGGTCTGCCAGCCGTACGAGGTGGGCAGGGGGTCTGTGGGCAGCGGGCCAGGCACGTACGTGCCGCGAGGGCCCTGGTCGACCTTGGCCCACAGGGGGAGGCCGGCCTCGCGCGGGTCGTGGCGTTGGTCGCCGCCGGGGACGGTCACGCGGCCCCCAGGCCTGACAGCAGCGGTACGAGCCGTGCCCGGCCACGCGAGCAGCGCGACTTCACCGTGCCGGGCGCGCACCCGAGGATCTGCGCGGCCTCGTCGACCGAGTAGCCCTCCATGTCGACCAGCACCAAGGCGGCCCGCTGGTCGGGGTTGAGCTGTGCCAGGGCGGCGGCGACGTCGTGGCGGACCTCCAGGGCCCCGACGTCGGCGGCGGGGTCGGCAGGGTCGGTGAGCTCGTCGCTGCGGTCGGGGTCGTCGGGCAGCGGGACAGTCGCCCGCAGCCGCATCCTCCGCAGCCGGTCCAAGCAGGCGTTGACGACGATCCGGTGCAGCCAGGTGAGCACGGCGGCGTCCCCTCGGTACTGCCCCGCCCGACGGAACGCCGACAGCAGCGCGTCCTGCAGCGCGTCGGAGGCCTCCTCCGGGCTCCGCATGGTGCGCAGCGCCACCCCCCAGAGCCGGTCGCGGTGCCGCATCACCAAGGTGGTGAACGCCTGCTCGTCGCCGGCGACATGGGCGTGCAGCAGCTCCACGTCGGTGGGCTCGGTCGGGTGCAGCCCGGTGGTCACGGGTTCACCTGGACCTCGGCCACGGCACCCCGGTAGCCACCGGACGCCGCCGGCAGCGAGGTGAGGTAGACCAGCACGTACTGGCTGGTCACCGGCTGGTCCGGCTTCAGCTCGGCCGTCGTGCCGGCACCGGCCACCTTGGCGACCGTGCGCCACGACTTCTGGCTGTCCATCGGGGCCGCGGTTGCACCCTGCGTTGACGGCACCCGCAGCTCGACGTCGGTCGGCTGGCCCTGCAGCGTCAGCCGTACGGACCCGACCAGCACCGGCCGGCCGAGGTCCAGCACGAGGCCGACGCCCGCCTTGAGGCCGCCCAGCTTGGGGTTCCCCTTGTACGTGAGCGTGGTCCACGCGGTCGCCGGGTCACCGTCGTAGGCCAGAGACACCTGGTTCGGGTTCTCGTCGTTGCTGCCGTTGTCGGCGCTCGGGTCGAAGTCCTTGGCACCCGCGATGGCGTACGGGCCGCTCTGGCTCGGGGACGCCGAGGCGGACTGCCCGCCCGTGGAGCCCGGCCGCCCCGCCTCGGGGGTGGTGCGGTTGCCGAACCACAGGCCCAGCACGATGCCGGTGACGACCAGCGCCACCAGGGGCAGCACCCACACCGGCACCCGGCGCCGGGGGCGCTCGTCGCCGTTGACGGCGGTCGCGGTGCGTACGGGGCCGGTGGGCTCGCCGTCCGGCTCCGGCTCCGAGACGACCCGCGCGGGCTGGGCGACGGCCGGCTCGGGCTGGGCCGGGGTCGCGGCCGGCACAGGGGCAACGATGACGGCCGGCTCCCGGACCGCGGTGCGCGGGTCGCGTACGCGCTGGGAGAGATCGCTGGAGGCGTCGGCCGAGCCCAGCACGGCCGTGAGCTCGGCGGCGATGGCCGCGGCGGTGCTCAGGCCCGGGGAGCCGGGGGTGAGGATGTCGGCGGTGATGCGGTTCAGCGCGGGAGAGACCCCGGGCCGGACCTTCGCCGGCGGCAGCAGGCCGCCCTCAGGAGCGGTCGGCGCGGCCGGCAGCCCAAAGCCGTCCGCACCCGGCCAGCGCTGGCAGAGGCAGGCGTACAGGATCGAGCCGAGCGCGCGGACGTCCTGCGCCTCGTGGCGCTCCGGCGACACGTCGGTGGCCGAGCGGGGGTGCAGCGCGGCGTCGATGGACAGGCCGATGATCTTGACGTTGCCGGTGGTCGACACCACCACAGACCCCGGGTTGAGGCGCTGGTGGGTGAGCCCTGCGGCGTGGACGGCGGCCAGCGCGTCGGCCAGCTCCCGCACCGCCCAGGCGGCCTCCAACGAGGTCAGCGGGCCGGAGGCGAGGAGGGTCTCCAGCAGCAGGCCCTCGGTGTACTCGCAGACGATGTACCCCTCGTCGTCGACCGCGTCGAGCACGCGCAGGAACCGGGAGTCGGTGGCGCGGGCGGCCGTGCGGGCGGCGTCGAGGATCTCGGCACGGCGGGGGTTGTCGGGCGCCAGCACGTGCACGAGCGCGGCGCGGGAGAGCACCTGGTCGTACGCCTTCCAGGTAGACGTCGTGCCACGCACCACGATGGGCTCGTCAAGGCGGTAGCGGCCGCCGAAGATGTCTCCGGGGCTGACGTCGGCAGGGGTGCCGGGCTCCGGGTCGTCCAGCGGCAGGTCCGGGTCGCCGGAGCGGGGCAGCGCGACCACGGCCGTACGCTCCGGCTCGGTCTCGCTGGTCGGCACCTCGGGCTCCTCCCCGGTCTCGGTGGTCTCGGCGGGCGCGTCGTCGGTGACGTCCCGGCGGTCGGCGGGCGCGGCCCCCCGGCCCAGGCGGCGGCGGACCATGCCCACGACCGCCTCCACCTCGCTGACGTGCAGCACCCGCGCCATGGCGAGGTACCCGCCCACGGCGACCGCTGCTCCGACGGCGAGGCCCAGGAGGTCGACGACCAACCCGTCCCACCGGCGTGCCTGGAACCAGACCAGACCCGCCGCGACCACCGTACCGGGCAGGGCCGCGAGCAGGACCTTGCCGACGTGAGAAGCCAGGCCCCCGAGGGCGAGGCCGGGCACCAGCCGCCGGAAGTGGAGGAGCGACACCACCAGGCCCACCACGTAGGCGAGGGTGTAGGACAGCGCCAGCATCGGAGCCACCCAGGCCGCACCTGGGCTCACGGCGAGCACCAGCACCAGGGCGAGCACCGCGTTCAGCCCGGCGATCAGCAGCTGGAGGAAGAAGGTGGAGCGGGTGTCCTCGAAGGCGTAGTAGGCGCGGAGCACCAGGTACTGCACCGAGAACGGGAGCAGGCCGACGGCGAACAGCATCAGCGTCCAGCCCACGAGGTCGCCGCCCTTGCCGGGGCCGCGGAACGCCAGCTCGGCGATGGGGATGCCGATGGCGAGGTACAGCAGGGCCACGGGCGCCAGCGCCGCGACGGCCATGCGGATGGCGGTGGTGAGCTCGGTGCGGACGCTGTCGAGCTCGTCGGAGGCCGCCATGCGCGACAGCGACGGCAGCATCGCGGTCGCCAGGCCGACGGTGATGAGGGAGTGCGGCAGCACCCAGAGCAGGTTGGCGTTGTTGTATGTGGTGATGCCGGCGCCCTCGCCGCCCGCGGTCGCCGACGTGGCGAGCTTGGTGACGATCAGCAGGGCCACCTGGTTGACCGCCACGAAGCCGAGCGTCCACTTCGCGAGGTGGAAGGTGTGGCCCAGGCCGGTGTGGCGCAGGTCGAACCGGGGCCGGTAGCGGAAGCCCACCTTGCGCATGAACGGCACCAGCACCGCCGACTGCACGGCGATGCCCAGCACCGACCCGATGCCCAGCAGCAACGCCTGCGGGGTGGAGAAGGGCGCCGAGGTGTCGGTGTGCGAGCCCCACACGACCGCGTACGCGGCGAGCACGACGACCTGCACCACGTTGTTGGCGATGGGCGCCCACATCATGGGGCCGAACTCGTCGCGGGCGTTGAGCACCTGCCCGCCGAGGAAGAACGCGCCGTAGAAGAACACCTGCGGCAGGCAGAGCGCCGTCAGCAGCACCATGGAGCGGAAGTGCGGCGCCAGGGCGTCGGTGTGCCAGGCGGAGTCGGAGTAGATCCACGCCAGCAGCGGCGCCGCGACGGTGAGCACCACGGCGACGACGCCCACCAGGATCAGGAAGGCCGTCATGATCCGGTTCGTGTACGCCTCGCCGCCGTCCTTGTCGTTCTTGACGGCGCGCACGAGCTGGGGGACCAGCACGGTGTTCAGGGCGCCGCCGGCGAACAGGATGTACAGGGAGTTCGGCACCGTGGTCGCGACGGAGAGGATGTCGGCCTGGCGGGTGTTCGTGCCGAGCAGCCAGGCGGCCAGCACGACCCGGACCAGCCCGAGGATGCGCGACATGATCGTGCCCGCCGCCATGATCGCGGTGGCACTGAGCAGGCGGCGCGCGCTGGGGCGGGTGGCGGTGTCGGCCGCGGCGTCCGCCGGGGCGTCGGGGGTGATGGCCTCGTCGTGGCCGGGCTCGGGGGCCGGTACGGCGACGGCCGGCTCACCCTGCTCGCGGGCCGGGCTCGGCCGCCCGCGTTCGGTCTGGAGCCTGGTGGCCCCCCGGCTCGATGCCTCGTGCGAGCCCTGGTCAGCCGGCTGGGTGGCCTGCCTGGGCTGCTGACCAGGCTTCTCCTCGGCCCGGTCCTCTCCGCCCGGGTTCTGTCCGGGCCGGTCCTGCGGCCGCTGGTACTGCCCGTGCGAGACCTGACCGGCGGCGGGCCGGGCGGGGTCCGGCCGGGGCGAGTCCTGCTTCGCCGGGTCCTGGCGGGGTGGGTCCTGCCTCGGTGGCGTGGGCGCAGGCGCGCTGGGCTCGCGGGGCGAGGGCTCCGAGCGTCCGTACGCGGGCGCAGCCGTGCCGAACCCGGGCGCCAGCGTAGGCGGGCCGTCGTCGTCCTCGGCGGGGGACGTCCGGGCCGGTGCGCTGCGACCTCGTCGCCACCACGAGGTGGGCTCGCCCTGGTCGGGCTCGTCGAGCGGCCCGGTCTCGGTGGCGAACTGGTCGAAGAAGTCGTACTCCTCGTCGTCCTCCGACGGCGACAGCGGGCCTGGCCTCCAGCGGGACCGATCGGTCATGCGGACTCCCCTCGGCTGCGGGCGACCTGCCGCACACGCCAGACGGTCACCACGACGAGGACGATCCCGGAGGCGATGACGATGATCCAGCCCACCCTGCCTGCTTCGGTGGCGTCGATCATGAACTTCTGCGGCGTGCCGACCGGGTTGCCTCCCTGCGTCACCAGCCGCGCGACCACGTCGACCTCGCCGGGCACCTTCGCCTGGGGGTTGACGTTCACGGTGATCGACTCGTGCGGCCGCACCGTCACGAGCTCGGACTCGGGCACCTGGAGCCGCCCAGGGTTGCTGCTCTCGAACCGCACCCGCACCCGCACCGGGCTGGCCAGGGTGTTGATGACCGTGACCGGGAACTGGTTCTCCTGCGAGGTCATCGTGACCTGGCGCGACACCTTGAGCTGCACGCCGTTGGTGATGTCGCTGACCTCGGCCGCCGACTGGGAGAGGAACCCGAGCGCTTGCGCGTCGGTGCTCCAGGAGGCGCTCGGCACGCCGGCGAGGGCGCGGGCAGCGAGCTGGTCGCCGACGACCGCGGTGCCGACCAGGTCACCGTACGTCGCGTAGCCGGTCGCCGCCCTGGCCAGCGGCTCGATCACCGTGGCCGACAGGGGGCCCGCAGCGGCGCCGGTGCTCGTCGAGGCCGTCCACTGCCCGGTAGCGGTGATGGCGCCCAGGGGCCGGCGCGCCTCCCAGGCGGCCGTGGGCGTGGCGTCCAGGCCGGCGC